>Ga0210386_10000530_pt1 | contig 35092 bp, 20 predicted proteins | sample IncBWH32OmetaG_FD_160091 | JGI IMG/M metagenome (GOLD analysis project Ga0210386, IMG submission 160091) | Forest soil microbial communities from Barre Woods Harvard Forest LTER site, Petersham, Massachusetts, United States - Inc-BW-H-32-O ...
ATCAGACAGCCACGATTAAGGTAACGGACGCGCAAGGGTTGTCGGCGACGAGCAGCGGGCTGACGATCACCGTCTACTCGCAGCTAGTAATTACTCCACCCTCGTTGCCATTGCCAACTGGAGTCGTCAACGTGGCGTATCCGGCCGAGACGTTCACGGCCTCGGGCGGTTCGGGGAGCGGCTACACGTTCTCGCTGGCGTCGGGCAGCTTGCCGAGTCCGCTGACGGTTGGTGCAGGCGGGACAATCGCAAGCGCAGTACCCACTGCGTCGGGCACATTTACGTTTGCCGTGAAGGTGACGGACTCCGTCTCTAATACGGCAACCACCGCCAATATCAGCTTAACGATTAATGCCGCGATCAGTGTGGGACTAGCACCTGCGAGCCCGGTAACTCTGGACCAAGGCAAGGCGCAACTGATTACGGCGACGGTGAATAACGATCTAAACGCTGCGGGAGTGAACTGGTCTATCACGAGCGGAGCTGGGACATTGACCGGGTCGACAACCACGACGGTCACGTACAACGCGCCGGGCAGCGTCGGAGCGGCGAGCACAGCGACGGTGAAGGCGACTTCGATAACGGATCCGAGCAAGTCGGCTACGTTTACGATCAATCTGGTTCCACAACCTTCCATCACGACGACGACGCTGGCGGCTGGAAATGTGAACGGAGCATATACATCCGCGGTAACGATGACGGGTGGCGTGGCTCCGTATACGTGGTCGTTTACGGCGCTGCCGGCGGGTCTGGGCCTTTCCGCCAGCACGACGAGCACGGTGAATGTGACGGGAACACCGACGGTGGCGGGAGCGAATCAGACAGCCACGATTAAGGTAACGGACGCGCAAGGGTTGTCGGCGACGAGCAGCGGGCTGACGATCACCGTCTACTCGCAGCTAGTAATTACTCCACCCTCGTTGCCATTGCCAACTGGAGTCGTTAACGTGGCGTATCCGGCCGAGACGTTCACGGCCTCGGGCGGTTCGGGGAGCGGCTACACGTTCTCGCTGGCGTCAGGCAGCTTGCCGAGTCCGTTGACGGTTGGTGCGGGCGGGACAATCGCAAGCGCCGTACCCACTGCGTCGGGCACATTTACATTTGCCGTGAAGGTGACGGACTCCGTCTCTAATACGGCAACCACCGCCAATATCAGCTTAACGATTAATCCGGCAATCAGCGTGACTCTGTCACCAGCGCAACCTTTCTCGATGGACCAGGCCACTTCGCAGTTGATTACAGCCACGGTGAATAACGATCTGAACAGTGCGGGCGTCACCTGGTCCACGCTTACCGGTAATGGCTCGTTGAGCGGATCGACAACCAGCACGATCACGTACACCACCCCGGGAAGCATTCCAACGACGAGCATCGCGACTTTCACGGCGACATCGATTACCGATCCGTCCAAGTCCGCGAGTTTCTCCGTTTCTCTGGAGCCACCTCCGACAATCACTACGTCCAGTCTTCCGTCCGGGACGGTGGGCGGTGCCTATACTTCCGCAGTCTCTGTGAGTGGCGGCGTCGGGCCGTACACCTGGTCGTTTACGACCTTGCCTGCTGGGCTGTCTCTCTCCAGCAGCACGACTAATACAGTCAACATTACGGGTACTCCGACTACAGCCGGAGCAAGCCAGACCGTCACGATCAAGGTGACGGACGCTAAAGGACTGTTCTACACACTAAATTCGACGATCACTGTCCTCAGCAACAGCGGTCAGATCAGTGGTCAGATTTCCCTCAACAACACGTGCGGCGGCAGCGTCACTCTGCCCACGTTCACAGTCACTATCAACACCACCCCGACTTCGCAGTCGGTGCAGACTGACAGCAACGGGAACTTCTCGTTTACTAGCATTCCCAACGGGACGTACATGATTACGCCGTCGATTTCGGGAGCGGCAAGTTCTGTCTTCTATCCCGCCAACATTACCGGTGTTGCCGTTAATAGCGGCTCGGTGTCTGGCGAAAATTTCAATGCTGTCGTGGGTTACAACGTAAGCGGAACCGTGAGCTATAGTGGGTCGCAGACAGGGCAAACCTACGTCTCTCTCCAAAACAACAACTGCGGCGGATATGGCGCGCAGGGCACCAGCATCACGCAGGCCACGCTTGGCTCGGGCGGTGCCTACACCATTCATAGCGTGCCGCCGGGAAACTATACGCTGAACGCGTGGATGGATTCCACGGGAGTCACGTCGGGCACCAAATATCCTGGCGAACAGGGCCAGCCGAATGCGAACGACCCAACGGGCAGCAACTCGAGCGTGTCGGTGACCACCGCGAGTGTGACTGGCGTGGGTGTCACCTTGACAAGTCCCACGTATTCGACGCCGACCGCCAATCCGACAATGCAGGTATTCCCGAGCGCTGGAGGCGTGGCGATCTTCTACAATCCGTCGACTCCTACAACCGGCAACAAGGTAGAGGATGCCAACGAATATGTTGTCGAGTGGGCAGTCCCGACTGGAACCGACGGCCTGGGTAACACCACGTGCGCTCTCGGCGGTGGCACCGGTGGCGCACAATTCTTAACCATCGCCGGGTCCCATACGTTCTATGGTGTCGGCGCGCACGGCGCAACCGTCTGGATCCTGAGTAACACCATGCTCGGCGCTGGCACCTTTACCAGCGGCCAGTCCTATTGCTTCCAGGCCCGTTCATTCAACACTCTGGCCACCACTACGCATCCTTCTGGCTGGTCAAACTACGCCTATAGCAACGGCAGTCCGCTGCCGGTGAAGATCGTCTCGAACACCTCGGCTTTGTGCTCCACCAATTGCACAACGGTATCCGGAACGGTGACAATTCCCAGTGGCGTCACTCCCGTCTCGGGCGCGCCGTTATACGTTGGACTCTACCAGCAGAGCCCCAGTTCTAATGGTCCCTCGGCCCTCTACGCCACCGAAATCAGCGCCCCGGTTACCGGAGCCAACAGTTACTCGATCACGATCCCGAACGGCTCTGATTACTTCATTTTTGGGATTCTTGATCAGAACAACGACGGGCAGATCGATGCCGGCGACGTAACTGATACCAACAACAACAGCAATGCCAGCGGCGTCACGCTGTCGGGCAGCGCCACGACAATCGATGATAATTCACTGCCTGCGACCAATAGCAATGTAACTGTGCAAACGCAGTATTCGGCCTGCGGCACAAATTGCAGCAGCTACAACCTCAACCTGCAGGTACGTGAAGGCAACAAACTGCCTGTCGCGGTGACCCTCTATTCGGGCCCGAACCTCCTAAATCCAGTGGACATGGGCCATTGCTCAAATTGCGGCAATGTCCAATACGATTTCTCCGCCAACTTGCCCGGCGGAACCCCCAACGTGGGGGATACCTATAATTTCACTGTTACCTACAGCGACGGCTCAGTGGACCAGGGCAGCGCGGGAACGATCAACGGCAAGGTAACTGCTTTCGGCAGTACAGGCGCGGTGGCGGGTGCGAACGATCTTCCGACCAATCTTTCGCCGAGCGGAACGAGCAGCACCAGCACCACGCCGACCTTTACCTGGACCTTCCCGACCAATCCAAGCAACTACACCTACTCATTCTACTTGCAGCAAAACAACTGCTCAGGTAACTGCACTATATGGCAGATTCCGAACCAGAATTCCAACTCCAACGGTTTTACTTACGCCCAAACTCAGAATAGTGCCACGACTGGTCAGATTGTCTGGGGCACAGATCCGACGGGAGGAGGCAATTCGCCTTCCGTCAGCGCTCTAACCACTGGGGCCACGTACAATTGGTCCATTTCGGTGCAGGACGCAAACAATAACCAGGCGCAGGCGTCAGTAAGTTACGTACCCTAAGATCGTGTATTGACTCGACTCAGAGGGTGGTACGGGCCGGACAAGGACGGCCACCCTCCCTGTATCTAGGACGGAGACAGCGTCGCCATCTATGTCAGATTGCAAAGGGCCGGCCTCGCAAATTGGGCCGGCCCTTTTCGCGTTTAGACAACTGAAAATGAAATGATTAGAATATTTTGCGAGATGTGAATTGTGGTCAGCCGCTATTCTCGTCCAGCCTATGGTTGTTTCCAATTTGAAACGTACCTGAATAATTATGATTTCTCCGATATTTGACTTGACATAGAATCTTCTCAAATAGTAACTAGTTGCCACCCAATTCGCGTTTGGCGGAAGGGACTCGCTTTAAGCAAATTCGTGCATGATCTCGACTTTTTTCAGTTAAGGTCGGGTTCCATACCGTAGTGCATTCGGAGGATGCCCCATGGCGATTCGCAAAGCTCTTTTTCCGTTCATTATTTTTGTCGCGCTGCTGTTCCAGGTTTCGCGGGCCGCAGCCGCGGTGGATTGGGATCCGGTAACGGACGCAGAGAAGAGCATGAAGGCGAATCCCATCGATCCGGGCGCGGGCGCTGTGGTTCTGTTCAAACGCGGAAAAATTGACGTCATTGAGCAATCCAGCCTTTTCTGGACCACCCGAATACAAACTTATGTTCGCATCAAGGTGTTTAACGATGCCGGGCGCGATGCGGGCAATATTTCCGTGGATCATGAAAAGAGATTTCGCCTTTCCAAGATAGAGGGGCGCACCATTCTTCCGTCGGGAGAAATTATTCCGCTGGATTCTTCCAAAGTGTTTCAGGGCATCGCCTATAAGGAAGGAAATAACTTCGCAATTTTGGAGACGAGTTTTACGTTTCCGTCGGTCGGGCCCGGAGCGATTATCGAGTATGAACTCGAAGAGACGGTCGATGGGTTTTTTCCGCCGCCCTGGATATTTGACACGCTAGGAGTTGGGACCATGGATTCCTCGCTCCAGGTCACCATCGGTCCGCGCCTGGGCATGTCTCAATTTCCGCTGGAAACCACTCAGAATAAATTTGCATTTACGCAAAGTTCAACCGTGAGGGGGAGCCAATACAATTACAGCGTCAAGAATTTGCGCCCCATTCAGGATGAACCATACGCTCCTCCTTTTCGCGATCAGGCCAGCATGGTGCTTTTCACTCCCACCGAGCTTGGATTCGGAGGGGATGTGTACCCGATCATAAAGAAATGGGACGACATTGCCGAAGAAGTCAAACGCGAACTGGGAAACATGGAAAAGAGTGAAAAAGACGCCAGAAACAAGGCGAAGGAATTAGCGGATAAGATTTCAGATCCAAGGAAGAAAGCGGAGGCCATTTATACTTATTTGCAGCAGAACGTCAAGTCGAGCAATTTGGCAGGAGTCGGCCTGGGACGGCCAGCGGATGAAATTCTTTCCTCGAAAAGGGGCGATCCGGACGAGATCAATGCTCTTTACATTCTTATGTTGCACGAAGTGAAGGTGGACGCGGATATGGTGCTCGCGGCTACGCCAAACTGGTGGTCGCTCGTGAAAGTGTTCCCCAATTTCAGCCAGTTTTCGAGAATCGTGACGCGACTGAATTTGAAGGATGGCGTGACGTTCGCCGACCCGGCTGATCCCGCCGCGCCGTTTGGCGATTTGCCGTGGTTCGATCGCGGAGTGCCAGGACTGGCGATAAAAGGCAGCAAAATCCAGGATGCATTGATTCCGACTGGAACCGTGGATGAAAATGTCTCGACCGCAACGAGTACGATGCAGGTCGGCAAAGACTGGTCAATGGAAGGCGATGAAGAGACGAATATGAAAGGCGCGGAAGCCATCGATTTCCGGTCTGCGCTGGTGAATGAAGCTCCGGAGAAGCTCGAGAGAACCTTAACGGATATTTTTGCTTCCGGACATTCGGACGCTGAAGTCAGCAAAATTGTGCACCCTGAGTTTCGAGATTCCTCACAGCCGATTGTGCTGAAGGCCCACGTAAAAGAAAGGGCGACGAACGAGCTCGAGCGGGGAGGTTTGCTGCTCAACCCCTGGATGGGAGATGCGTTCGAGCGGCCAATTTTCACTGCGAGCGTCAGGCATTCCGCAGTGCGTTTTAATTATGCGGAAAAGAGAATCAGTACAACCATTTGGCAACTTGATCCCGCCATCAAGGTGGACCAATTGCCGAGGGACGTGAAAATAGAAAATGATCTGGGTGGATTTTCCCATTCGTGCACGCAGAGCGGAACGACGGTGACCTGCACGCGCTCTTACGCCCTGAAAAATACTCTGCTGAGAACAAACATCGAGTATTTGAATGCCAAGAAATTCTTCGAGGAAATTGCCAAACAAGATCAGGAGGTTATCGTCCTTCGTGCGCAGTAAGTTCGTCACCGCCGGCTGCGTGGTTCTAGGCCTGCTGCTATTGTTCTGCCCAAGCGACAGGTCGATCGGCAGTGCCGAGTCCGCGCCGGATTGGCTTGTGGCGGCGGGGAAAGCGGATCTCGCGCATTTCGGGGATGGCAGCGCAGCGGTGATCCTTGGCGAGTGGACGGACTTCACGGTCGATGCCACGGGAAAATTTGTGATGACCGAGCGGCGCGCCATGCGAGTGCTGAACCGGCGTTCCGCGGACCGTTACCTGGATGCGGAGGGACAAGAAAACAACGCTGGCAAAGTCACGAGCATACAAACGTGGGCCATCGCTCCGACGGGAAAGCTCACTGTATCGGGGAAGAAGGACATTGTTACTATTGCGGGATATGGATCCTTTGAAGAGTTCACCGACGTCCGAGTGAAAAAAGTAAGCACTCCCGGCGCGGAAGATGGATCGCTCGTGGGTTCCGAGATTGTGACGGAAGGCCGAATCCCGATCAGCGGCGAGAAGTTTCAGATGGAGGAAGAGCTTCCAGTTCGTGTTCGTGAATTGCATGTCTCCGTGCCTTCCGGATCGCTGCACTGGTTTTTGAATCACCCGGAGAGGGTTGAAGTGGTCAGCCAGTCAGAAAAAGACGCAACTTTCCGGGCGCAAAATCGTAGCGCCGTTGCGGATGAAGAAGATGCGCCGCCTTTTACTTCTGTCGCGGCGATGGTTGTGATTAATTATGACGCCAAGGGGCTAGGGGCGCTTCAGTCGTGGGAGCAGGCGGGACTTTATTACCACACGCTGTTCGATACGGGCGAAAAACCTGAAACTGAAATTGCGTCGCAGGTGGAGACACTTGCCAAGACCCAATCCGATACGCTCTCCAAAATTGATGCGCTTTACACTTACGTTTCGCGGCAGATCCGCTACGTCGCGATTGAAATCGGCGTGGGGGGCTACCAGCCACATCCGCCAGCCGACGTTTATAAAAACAAATATGGAGATTGCAAAGATAAAGCAACTCTTCTGATTTCCATGATGGGTAAAATTGGATTGCGTGCCTATCCCGCGCTTGTAGGGACACGCGGGGATGTGGAAGCGGACCCAAAAGTTCCGACGCTTGCTACGTTCGATCACATGATTGTTGCGTTTCCTGTGCCCGCAGAGCTGCGTCCGGCAGTTGAAAAATTACCTGCATACGATTCGCAGAATCAGATTTTATGGCTCGATCCAACTTCGGAGACGGACCCGATGGGACAGCTGCCGGAAATGGATCAAGGCGTGTTCGCGCTGATCTCTTATCCGAATCGAGGCGACCTGCAGCGAATTCCGCAGGCTCCGCCGGATCAAAATGGGTTTGAATATACGGCCACTGTGCATCTGATATCCGATGGAACGGGAACGGCGGAGGTAGAGGCGAAATATCTTGGAGTGTCCAACTCGCACCGGCACATGTTTTATCGAGGCCGCTCGCAAAGCGAAATCCTCAAGACTTTTGAGGGGATGGTAGCCCGGTATGTGAACCAGTCCACCTTCCAGAAGGCATCCATCGCGGGCGTCGAAGACAGCCATCAGCAAATTGTCGAAAAATTTTCATTTGCCGGGAATTTCTCTGTTGCTTCCGCGGGTAGCAGTTGGTTTTTTCAGCCCCAGTTTCTGAGTGGAATTGCCGTGCCCGAAGTTGGCATGAGGCCGCGCCGCCTTCCACTCGATATTGGCACGCCGTTTCACGTGAAATGCAATTACCGCGAGGAATTGCCGGCGGGAATGCGAGTGGATAGCGTTCCGGAAAAAATTTCCGTTAAGAGTGAGTTTGGCGAGCTGACGATCGAATACTCGGTGAATGGCAATGTGCTTACCGCGTTGGAAAACCTTTCTTTTTCGCAGGGCCTGATCCAGCCTGAAAAATACATGGAGTTTCGCGATTTTGTAAATGCGTCCATCCGCGCGGAACGGCAGCGGCTTCGAGTCGTGACCGCGACGCCGTAAATTACCCCAGGCTGAGACAATGTCATCACATAAAAGGGTAGCAACCCCAACCGGTAAGGCGGTCAGGGGCTAAAGCCCAATGTTCCTTGCGGATTTGGTGCCGCGGCTGAACAGGCTGCGGAAAAAAAGGCCTTGTACTGTCATTCTGAGCGAAGCGAAGAATCTCTCTTCGATTTAAGTATAGGAAAAGAAACAAGGAGAGATTCTTCGCTTCGCTCAGAATGACAGAGTATTGGGTTTTTCCGCAGCCTGTGAAGCCGCGACCCAGAAAACTTATTGTGAGATGGCTGGACCCTGACATACACAGAAAACCGGTTCGCCACTTCGATCTGGAAGCCTGGTAAAGTTTCAGTGTTCTGGTGTGATTTTATTTTGACTCAATCGTGGCGACTTCTTTGGTCTTTTCCGGGACTGGCAGTTTTTGAACGAGCCTGCGCTCTCGCCGGACATCGGACACTGTGAGCCCTAGCATTTGAATACTGCAAGCTTCCAATTCTTTTTCAAACCACTCTTCGCCCACTCGATAACGTAATTTTGAAAAAAGTACGCTGGAGTATTTCCGTTGCGGTTCGCCAGCGGCTTTGTAGATCACTTCCGCCAGGCTGATAGGAAGCGTGTCTCTGTGGGCCACCATCTGCCGAATTTTTTTGGTTCCACGCAGAGTTGGGTCAGCGGTTTGATTATTCGCTACCAGATCGGTAAGAAAAATTTCAATCTCTTCGGCCCAAACGTGTTGGTGAATGCCATTCTCAAGCAGAAGGGAAAGAGATTCCATGCCATCAAGCCGTGAAAAACCGATCCGGGGACGAAATCCGTGGTGTTTGTCGTTTTGAACCGAACTCTTTTTTTGACGCCAAATCCGCAGTGCCGTGTAGCCCAAAGCTAAAACAACTAGGATAGTTAAAAAGTAGAAAAGAATATTCATAGGAATATCCGGTATCCGATAAAAATTAGATTAAATTAGATGATGACGAACCAATCGATTCTAAATCCATCCAAACCATAATTCATTTAATTTCACTGTGCGGTTCCCTTTTTCCGCATTTATGAAATCGAATCGGACAGGTTTGGAAGCGATTTCAAAATATTAATTTAGAACCATTTGTATATATAGCCGTTATATCCCGATATGTAAATAGGGAGTAATCCTCAGGTTTTTTTCGGGGGTTTTGGAGCGATTCGAGGAATATAGCTGGAATTTAGCGGAACTCGCTATAGATTTCAACTGCATTATAATCAATCGGTTGCATGATAAACGGTGCTAAAAGGCCCCGCCAGTGATTAAAAACCGGCCTATCTTTATGAGTTCCTTATGAAATTTAATGTATTTATTTAGGCCGCCAATTCTATGGAGAGGTTCGGAATTGGCCGATAAGCATAAAGGAAGAATGCCAGGAGGAATCCGCACTGTTCCGCGCCAGGATGCGTGGGGCACTCCCGCCGGTTTCTTTGCCGAAGTCGGGCTGAGCCGACTTGTTATTAAAAAGGAGAAAGCGCCCGCGCACATTGTGTGCTGCCAAGGTTCTTAAACAAGAAAGACATGCCAACAAACCAAGCGCCTCAAATAACTAACACGGACCCGAAAACCGGATTACCCCGAGTTGTCATTGCCACGACCGCGATGCTTTCCTTCATTTCGTTTTGGAGGGCGGCTGCGATTGTATTGAACGACCTGGGATCTTCCGCATTTTATGCCGGCGCGATCGCTGAGCAGGCGATCGGGAAGGCCGCTCCCTGGTTTATTTTGGCGATTATGCTGTTCGCGTACGCCGTGCGATCGATGTACATCGAGAGCTGCAGCATGTTCGTCCGCGGCGGAGTTTACCGGGTTGTGAAAGAGGCGATGGGCAGCACGCTCGCTAAGTTTTCCGTGTCTGCTTTGATGTTCGATTATATTTTGACGGGGCCGATCAGCGGCGTTTCCGCGGGCCAGTATCTGACGGGATTTTTGAATGAATTGTTCGCGCGTTTTCACTTCAATTTGATTCTTCCGATTAATTCGACTTCGGCAATTTTCGCAATCGTCGTTACCGTATATTTCTGGTGGGAAAATATTAAGGGAATTCCGGAGTCCAGCGGAAAAGCTCTGCGGATCATGTATGTAACCACCGTAATGGTGGTGGTCATGATTGGCTGGTGCATTTTAACGGTGATCATGCGCGGCGCGCACCTTCCTCCATTCCCGTCAAAAGCCACGATGACATTTGCCCCCGAGGCATTGGGGTGGCTCCGATTGAGCACTTTGCCGCACACGATTGCAGTGATCGGCATATTGATTGGCCTGGGACATTCTGTTCTGGCCATGAGCGGTGAGGAAACACTGGCTCAGGTTTACCGCGAAGTCGAGCATCCCAAGCTGCCCAACCTTGAAAAAGCGGGGCTGGTTATATTCGTTTACAGCTTGATTTTCACCGCAGGCGTTTCGTTTTTCGCGTCCATGATTATTCCCGATGCTGTCCGGCCACAGTTTTTTGGGAACCTGATCAGCGGGCTGGCATTGAATTTTGTGGGGCCATTTAACCTCAAGCTGGCCTTCGAGGGATTTGTCGTCATCGTCGGCGTTTTGATGCTCGCGGGAGCCGTGAATACGGCCATCGTGGGATCGAACGGAGTTTTAAATCGCGTTTCTGAAGACGGGATTCTTCCGCACTGGTTTCGCCACCCGCATCCCCGCTTCGGAACTTCCTACCGGATGCTCAACCTGGTGGTGGCGCTGCAACTCCTGACGATTATCCTCAGCCGTGGAGACATCTTCGTACTGGGCGAGGCCTACGCGTTTGGAGTGATGTGGAGTTTTTCGATGAAGGGGCTCGCGGTGCTGGTGCTTCGGTATAAGCAGCCAGGGAAGCGAGATTTCCGCGTGCCGTTGAATTTCACAATCGGCCATACGGAAATTCCTGTTGGTCTGGGTTTGATTACCCTGGTGCTTTTCGCTCTCAGCATCATGAATCTTTTTACCAAGCAAGTGGCCACGATTTCGGGAGTCGTGTTCACGCTCATTTTCTTCACGATATTTGAAATTTCCGAAAAAATTACGCTGAAGCATGGCGCGAAACATCAGGAGCTTGACCAGTTCAACCTCGAGTCGGACGGGGAACTGACTCCCGCTGCGCTAGGAGTGCGACCTGGTAATGAGCTGGTGATGATCCGCAACTCGAATACTCTTTACAATCTTGGCGCGGTGCTCGACCGGATTAATCCGCGGTTGCAAGATGTGGTCGTTCTTCATATGCGAGTGATGGGCAGAGCGGGTTCAGGGGAAAATGAGCTCGAAGCTCAGGATCTATTCAGCATCAACGAGCAGGAATTATTTACCCGCGCGTTGTCCCTGGCGGAAAAAAGAGGGAAGTCGATTCATCTGGCGGTAGCTCCGGCGAACGCGAAATGGGACGGAATTCTGCGCGCCGCACAAAGCTTGCAGTCGTCGACTATTGCTTTGGGAATGTCATCCTGGAGGGCCATGGCGGATGAGGCCCGCATGGCGGGACTTGCGTGGGAAGCTTTGCCGGAACCGCGGCCCAATCTGACGCTGGAAATTTATTCACCGGATGGACAGGAGCATGTTTTTTATCTGGGTCCACATGCCCCGCGATTGACGTCGAAAGAAATTGATTTGTTGCATGGGATTTGGCTGGAACTCAGTGCCGAGGTTGCGCCAGAAGAACTTCATCATCACGATGTAGTCCACATTGCGCTCGAAGAGCTTCGCAAGAGCATCGATAACGGGAAGCGTGCGGAAATTATCGGTGCATTGCGACAGCACTTGGTGGACATCCGTGATCGCCGTGGTCCCAATCCTTAATTTCTCTTGATTTTAATCCTTGCCGAATACCAATTTTCCACGCCCTGGCATAGAATGCTGCCTGCATAATTGCGTCTGATCATACCGACAACAAACGAACGAGGAGCCTAGATGAAAGCGATTCAAGTTCCGCAAACCGGCGGAGTGGAAGTACTGACGCTGGTTGACACCCCGACACCGAAACCCAAGCCGAACGAAGTGATCGTCAAGATCGCCGCGGCGGGCGTGAATTTCATAGACGTTTATTTCCGTGAAGGACGCTACCCCGTGACTCCGCCATTTATTCTTGGCCAGGAAGCTGCCGGAGTGGTGAGCGAAGTGGGAAGCGACGTGAAGGACTTTAAAGTGGGCGATCGTGTGGCCTACACGGGCATTACCGGTGCGTATGCGGAATATGGAGCCGTACCCGCGGATCGGCTTGTTCGAGTGCCTGCGGGCGTCACAGATCATCAGGCTGCCGCCGCGATGCTTCAGGGGATGACGGCGCACTACCTTGTCAACAGCACGTACCCGCTGAAGAAGGGTGAGACAGCTTTAATCCATGCTGCTGCGGGCGGCGTTGGACTGATATTGGTGCAGATGGCCAAGAATATTGGCGCGCGAGTGATCGGCACGGTAAGCACCGAAGAAAAAGCAAAACTTGCGCGGGAAGCTGGCGCGGATGAAATTATTTTTTATAGCAAGCAGGATTTTGATGCGGAGACGAAGCGCCTGACGGACGGAAAGGGAGTCCATGTTATTTATGACGGCGTGGGCAAGACAACCTTTGATCAGGATCTTAATTGTCTTCGTCCGCGGGGTTATCTGGCGCTGTTTGGAGCTTCCAGCGGACCAGTGCCGCCATTCGACCTAGGCAAGCTGGCTGTGAAGGGATCGCTATTCGTTACCCGTCCAACATTGGTACATCATATTGCGAGCTATGAGGAGTTGCAGCATCGAGCGACCGACGTTTTGACCATGATCGTTTCAGGCAAACTCAAGCTGAGGATAGAACACCTTTATCCACTTAAGGATGTGCAGCAGGCGCATCGCGATCTGGAGGGCCGGAAGACGACCGGGAAATTACTGTTAATTCCCTAACAATTGCCTGAAAATCGAGGATAAAGAGGGGTTTAGGCGTCCTTAACCGGGTGCGCTGATTGTTCTATGCAAATGTTGCATTGCCGGGACTAAGTGAGTTAACATATCTGTTATACCGAGTTGGTGTGTTTGCCCTGATCTTTCTTTAAGTCTCGAGGAGCCTCATGGCCCGCGCAAAAGTTATTCTCAAACCTGCACCCACAAATCTGGCGTCGCTTATTCGCGGCCTATATGGACGCGTAGCAAGGCAACTTAAGGTGGATCCCTCTTACGTGAGCCGAGTGGCCAGAGGCGAACGCCAGTCAGATGAAATTGAATTATCCCTGGAGCGAGAGTTAAGACGAATCATGTCCCTGGTCAGTACGAATAATAATGGGACAAAGCGTCATTCCGCCAAACGTTCCCGAACCGCGACCAAGAAGAAGAAAAAAGTAGCCTAGTACTGGGACTCGCGTAAGCAATCATTGCTGTTGCTGGGCGGGTTGTTGTGCGCGTTCGACGGCGGGAGGCTCTTCGGGTACCACGATCTTATTTTCGTTGAGCTGTTCGTTGCCATCATCGTCGACGGACGGCCGCAAGCTCACGTCGACTGAAAGTCTCTGCCCCGCATGGCCCTTGTAAACCCCCCGAACAGGAGCAACGTCGCCATAGTCGCGTCCATAAGCTATGCGCACGTGCTGTAAGCCAAGGGGCTTTCCCAGTGTTGGATCCAGGCCCACCCACCCGATGTCCGGCAGGTAAACTTCAGCCCATGCGTGCGAAGCCGATCCTCCAATGACCTCTTGCAGTTTCGCGTTTGGCGACGCGGCGCTTTCCGGAACCAGATATCCGGAGACGTAACGTGCAGGCAGACCTTTCTTGCGGACGACGCCGAGGAGCAAATGGGCGAAATCCTGGCACACGCCCGCGCCCAGAGCAAGGGAGTCCAGGATAGAAGAGTTGACGTGGGTCGCGCCTTTCACGTAGTTAAACCTTTCATGAATCATCGCCGAAGCGGCTTGCACAAATCCGGATGCTGTTCCATCGGAATCAACACAGGCAGCAGCCATTAATTCGTCCAATTGGGGAACGTGCGGGACGTAGCTCGAAGGAATGATGAAGTCTAGAAATTCCTCTTCAAGTGCGTCGCGGCGATCTTCAATCTCACAAAGTTTTATTCCACCCGTCGGAAAAACGGCCGCTTCGTGCGCAAGCACAACCGATTCGGCCTCTACCCTCAAGTGGTGGTGCTCGGGGAGAATATTAAATTGGTGCACCCAATTGCCGAACGAATCGCGATAGGAAGTGCCGCGGGAAACAGGATTCGTAACCAGGCGGAAGGATAGGCAGCTCTGCATTTCATCGTGGATGGGACGGAGCCGAACCTCGTTATAACTTTCGGAGACTGGCCCGTCGTATCGAAATTCAGTTGCGTGCACCAGATGATATCGATTCATTCGACCACCACGTAGTAGAAGTAGTTACGAGCGATGTCTTCACCGATTTGTCCGCACATCTGCAACATTTCACTCAGGTAGGAATGCAAGCCCAAATGGAATATTTCCATAATTCGGTCATAACGCAGTCTTTCGAGAACTTTTCCCACAAGGCGTTCGGCTTCGTTCGCGTAGGAGCCCGAACCTGTGCCACTGATCGCGCGCAATCCGGATTGCACTTCCGTAATGCTGAAGCGGATGGAGCGAGGGTGCAGCGGATGCAGGATCAACATTTCGGCAACTTTTTCCGGCTCGATCAGGGAATGATATTTGCGGTGGTAGGCTTCGTACGCTCCCACTGACTTGAGCACAGCCATCCACTGGTGATTGTCTCCGCCGCCGATTTCCGCCGGCGCGTCGTACAAGACGTGGTATTGGACGTCGACCAGCCGCGCCGTCATTTCCGCGCGTTCGATGAACCATCCGATGCGCAGAAATTCCCAGCCTTCGTCGTGTGGCAAGGTCGCATCCGTAACGCCATGAAAGCGGTGGCTGCCAAAGCGGATGGCATCGCAAAAACGGTGCGGGCCCGCTGCGATTTCCTCATCCGGGTGGAAACGATTTACGGTGAAATACAGGCTGTTGATGTCTTCCCACATTTCTCGCGAAATAAAATCGCGAATGGAGCGCGCGTTTTCGCGGGCCTTGGTGATGCACTGTACGATGGAGCTGGGATTATCCTGGCGAAACGCAAGGAATTGGAAGACGGCGCGCGCGTCGGCTTCTCCGTACAATTTGCGGAAGCGCTCTTCCTCGCCGGCCATGACGATCAGCGGATCCCAGTGCAGCCGGTATTTATCCTTCGATTGTTCGAGAACGGTATGAAAATTGACGTCGAGAATTCGAGCAGTGTACTCCGCCCGCTCGATGTACCGAGCCAGCCAAAACAAAGACTCGGCGATTCGCGACAACATCTCAGTCCTCCCCAAACAAAACCCAGGTGTCTTTGCTACCGCCACCCTGGGATGAATTCACAACCAGTGAGCCTTTTTGCAGCGCTACGCGAGTGAGGCCTCCGGGCACGATCGTCACTTTCTCACCGTCATACAAACAGTAGGGCCGAAGATCGACGTGACGCCCGGCAATTTCTCCGAGGTTGGCGTCGTAGGAAGGTACCCTCGAGAGGGGAAGTACGTGTTGCGCGATATAATTTCGCGGATCCGCCAAAATGCGCTGCCTGAAATCTTCAATTCGTTTGTTATCCGCGGATGGGCCCATCAACATGCCGTAGCCGCCGGATTCGCCTACAGCCTTCACCACAAGTTCTGACAAATGATCCAGAACGTAGGCGAGGTCTTCTTTCCGGGAACAAAGGTAAGTGTCCACGCTTCTAAGAATTGGGTCTTCGCCGAGATAATATTTAATGAAAGCGGGCACGTAGGCGTAGATGGCTTTGTCGTCGGCGACTCCATTACCCACCGCGTTTGCCAAAGCCACGTTTCCCGCGCGATAAGCTCCCATCAGGCCGGGTACGCCCAGCACGGAATCTGGGCGAAAGGTAAGCGAATCCAGAAATTCATCGTCTACGCGGCGGTAGATGACGTCGACACGTTGCAGGCCGCGAATGGTTTTCATGTAGACAACGCCGCCGTCTACGATCAGATCACGGCCCTCGACAAGTTCAACGCCCATCTGCTGGGCCAGGAAGCTGTGTTCAAAATAGGCGCTGTTGTAGATGCCGGGAGTAAGCAGGGCAATCTGTGCATCGCTGCCGCCTCTCGGGGAAAGGCTGCGAAGAATGCGCGCCAATTCCGCGGGATAGTGGTTAACCGGGAGGACCTCATATTCCTGAAATGCGTCGGGAAAAGTGCGCATCATGACCAAGCGGTTTTCCAGAACATAGGAAATGCCGCTCGGCGTGCGCACATTATCTTCCAACACGCAATATTCGCCGGTTTTTGAATCGCGGATCAGATCGATACCGCAGATATGAGTGTGAATGCCGCGCGGAACTTCAATTCCAATCACATCGCGCAAGAAATGTTTGCAGGAATAAACGAGAGAACGCGGAATCTGGCGGTCGGCAAAAATGCGCTGTTTGCCGTAAACGTCCTGCAAAAATAAATTGAGAGCGATCACGCGCTGTGCGAGGCCACGCTCGACGCGCTGCCATTCGGAATTCGGAATGATGCGCGGAATCAGGTCAAAGGGAAAAAGTCTTTCCGTCCCGCGCCCATCGCTGTAAACGGTGAAAGTGATGCCCTGCAGGAGAAATGCAAGGTCCGCATGCTGGCGGCGCACTTCAAACTGAGCGGTCATCATCGCAGCGAGTTTTGCAAAAATTTTCGCGTAGTGCGGACGAGGCACACCTGGAGCTGAGAACATCTCATCGTAATACGTCCCTAGCTGGTAATTCCCGAAGAGCCCATCGAGGGGCATTCTTGACTGCACTGAAAGCATCGGCCTACTGTATCAATACTTGCCTGTATTGCATGCACGAAAGAATTTATGTGTGGTATCAGGAATACGGCGCATATTTGGAAGTGTTTCAATCGGGAAAACGAGAGGTGCAATGTGATGTCTGTCACAGATTAATTTTATATAAAGGCAATCATGCAAATGACTTATGGGAGGTAGCGTTCCATTCGCAAATTTGCTATTGTTCCACCATAATTTATGAAAACATTAAAAAAGTTTCTTCTCCTTGGCGTCGCTATGGGCGTATTTGTATTACCCACAATCACTCCGGCAAATACCCTTCGCATCGGTCAAGCCACTTCATTTATCGTGGCGCCGCATATTTATACGGATGCGCAGCGAATCGCTGAACTGGAGCGCAAAGTCACCGACGCGAAAGGTTCGGCGGATAATGCGTGGATGCTAGTCAGCGCAGCTCTAGTGCTGTTGATGACGGGACCGGGGCTCGCCCTTTTTTATGGTGGCCTCGTGCGGAAGAAGAATGTGCTGGCGACAATGCTGCAGAGTTTCGCCATGATGTCGCTCGTCACGATCATGTGGGGATTGTTTGGATACAGTCTGGCGTTTGGCTCAGGCAATAGTTTCATTGGTGGGTTTGAATTTTCGTTCATGCGCGGCGTGGGTGCGGAGCCGAATCCGGATTATGCGGCTACCATCCCGCACCTGACATTCATGATTTATCAGCTTATGTTTGCGGTGATCACTCCTGCGCTGATTACCGGGGCATTTGCGGAACGAATGAAGTTCAAGGCGATGCTCGTGTTCATGTCGCTCTGGCTTGTGGTGGTTTATAGCCCGATGGCGCACATGGTGTGGGGTAAAGGCGGGTTCCTGAACGCAGCGCTCGGCGGTGCATTTCCCACGCTGGATTTTGCTGGGGGCACGGTTGTGCATGTGACGTCGGGAGTTTCCGCGCTTGTGTGCGCTCTCTATTTGGGGAAGCGCATCGGTTACCCGAGCGAATCCGTGCCGCCGCATAGCGTGGTTCTGAGTTTTATCGGAGCTTGCCTGCTGTGGGTGGGCTGGTTCGGCTTTAATGCGGGGAGCGCGCTATCGGCGGGCAGCCTTGCGTCGAGCGCATTTGTGGCCACGCATTTCGCCGCAGCTACGGCCGCAGCGGGCTGGACAATCATTGAATGGAAGACAAATGGAAGGCCGAGCGCGCTGGGAGCTATCTCCGGTGCTGTGGCTGGGTTGGTAGCAATCACGCCAGCGGCGGGATTCGTAAAGCCCATGCCAGCGATGCTGATCGGGTTTATCGCCGGAATTGCATGTTACTTGATGGTGGCGAAGGTGAAGGCCCGCTTTGGGTACGACGATTCTCTCGATGCGTTCGGCGTACACGGCGCTGGAGGAACGATTGGGGCAATTCTCACCGGAATTTTTGCAGTTAGCGCGGTCAATCCCATCTTGAAGGATGCCAACGGAAATGTAATGGCTTCTGGTCTGATTGAGGGGAATACTCACCAGCTTCTAAATCAGCTCATGGGCGTGGGAATTGCCTGGGTGCTGGGAATTGTCGGCACGCTGGCGATTCTGGTTTTTGTGGATAAAGTCATAGGGCTACGAGTTTCGCCGGAACATGAAACTCAGGGGCTCGACCTCTCGCAACATGGAGAGGAAGGATATGACTGGGAAACTTCGATGTAGCTACTGGTTTTTCGGCGGGTGGCATGCCATTCTATCGAGCGCAGTTCTCGTGAGAACTCAGAAAACCAGGCATGTCCACTAATCCCACACTCCATACCGAATTGTGCAGCCAGTACGAAGCGGAATCGTTACGCCTTCAGCATGATTTTTCAATTCAATACGACGGTCTGAAATATTTTCGCGAAAAATCGGCACTCGTCGATTCCATCGCGCATCGTCTCTGGGCGGAATATGTGGCCGCCGGTGAAATATCTCCCTCACAAATCGTGTTTGCCGCGACAGGCGATTTTGGCCGGCAAACTCTGTTCCCGTTTTCGGATATTGACCTGCTGTTTCTCGCTGCGAATGAAGAAGCGGCAAAGAAATTCGAAAGGCCTGCGCAAAGAATCTCTTCAGCTTTCAATGAAGTTGGATTGAAATGCAGCAAGACATTCGGAATTACCTCCCAGGTTCTGCAATTTGATCCCGACCATCCGGAAACGATACTTTCCCTGCTGGATATCCGGTTTCTTGCAGGCGACGAGCAACTTTTTGCCGAATTACAAAACCGCCTGATTCCTGAAGTAATAAATCGCGAATCTCATTCGCTGGTCGAACGCCTCGCGGAAATGACGCGCAATAATCATCGCAAATTTGCGAACACGGTTTTCCATCTCGAGCCGAACGTGAAGGATGGTCCGGGCGGGTTTCAGGATTACGTGACAGGATGCTGGCTGGCGGCGACCTCTGCCATGGAAAAACATCACGCATGGCCTGAACTGCGGACCTATTTTTTGCCGTCGAACGCGACCGCAATGCATGCGGCGCTGGAATTTTTTGCTTCGGTGCGCTGCTTTCTGCATTTTCGGAATAAACGGGATCACAATGTTTTGACCTGGGATCTGCAGGACGAGGCAGCGGCTCGGAAGATAGGCGCGCGCGACAAACAAATCAATCATGTGGCGGATTGGATGCGAGTTTATTACAGCCACGCGCGCGCCGTTGATCATATTTCGGGACAACTTCTGGAAGAAATGCCTGCGGCCCAGTCCCTCTTTTATCGACAATTGGAAACCTGGCGGACGGGTTATTCCGACGGCGATTTTTCCGTTGTCGACGGCTTGATATTTTTTCAGAAGTCCGAAAATCTGGTTGATCCAACACTGTTTTTTCGCACTTTCCTTTTGATTGCCCGGCAAGGTTTCAAGCTAAGTCCAGCGGCTGAATACCAGATCGAGTTGGCGACACCGTATCTGGCTGCGCATCTGCCCAGTGGAGCCGATTTCTGGATTTTTCTGGAAGACGTTTTGCCGGAGTTGCATGCCGCGGAAGCATTGCGCGCGATGCACTCTCTTCATTTGCTGACTCTTCTTCTGCCGGAATTCCAGGGAATCGACGCGCTTGCGGTGCGCGATGTTTCTCATCGATTTACAGTGGATGAACACACGCTTCAGGCGATTGAAAATCTGCACAGCCTTCGGGGATCAAAATTTAAATGGGATGAAAGATACGCGGGCATTCTGAGCGAACTCGATCAGCCTGAGTTGTTAAACCTGGCCATCTTGCTGCATGACACCGGGAAGACAACGCTGACGAAGGACCATATTCCGGCGAGTCTGGAAATTGCGGGGAAGTGCGTCGAGCGAATGGGACTTTCCGAACCCGATCGGGAAAAGGTTCTGTTTTTAATTCAGCATCATCAGGATTTAGGCGCGGGCTTGCGCAGAGATATTTTCGATCCGCGCACCATCGCTCAATTTGCTGAAAGTATCGGCAGCCCGGAACTTCTGAAAATGCTGTGTCTTTTTACGTATGCGGATATTAAAGCGGTGAATCCGGAAGCGCTGACGCCGTGGAAAGCGGAAGACCTTTGGCAGCTTTATATTGGCACAGCGAATTATTTCAATCGCAGTGTGGATGAGCGCGTCCATGGGGACGCGAATGACGAGGTGCTAAATCATCTTCGTTCTCTTGCTGCAGCAGCCGGGCAGAGGTTGCAAACATTTTTGGAAGGTTTGCCTCGGCGATACCTTCGCACACATCCTGTGGATGAAATCTTGCGGCACTTTGAGATGGCTGGGCGTCTGGGGCAGGACCCGGTCCAGTTAGCCCTGAAACGCACACGTCACTGGTACGAATTAACTGTTGTGACCAAGGACCGGCCGCGCCTTTTTTCGACGGTTGCGGGCGCGCTAGCTGCTTGTGGCATGAACATCGGAAAAGCGGGCGCGTTTTCCAACGCCAGCGGCACGGTAGTGGACATGTTTTCGTTCACGGACCGGTATCGCGCGCTGGAGATGAATCTCCCGGCGTGGGAGCGGTTCAAGACGACGGTTCACGAAGTGCTGGTCGGAAAACGTGATCTGAAACGCATGCTTCGCGAGCGCCTGGAAATGGAAAAAGATCAGCCCGCAAAAGAAATGGCGCCTGCGCAGATTCAATTTGATAATGAATGCTCCGCGCACAGCACGCTGATTGAAATTGTCACGCAGGACCAGCTTGGGCTTTTGTACAAGATCAGTTCGGTTTTCGCCTCGCAGGAATGCAATATCGATATCGCGCTGATCGATACCGAAGGGCAGACGGCCATCGACGTTTTTTATCTCACTGCTGCCGGCGGGAAGCTCTCGCCCGAGCATCAGGAGCGGCTGCGCAAATCGCTGCTGGGCGAACTCTCTGCCTGAAATTAAGCCCTTCTAAATTAATAATCCGGCAGGCTTTATCCATAAGTATTTGGTTTAAATTGCTATACACATGTTTTGTAAATATTGGTGTATGATTTGTGTATGGGCCGGACGAACATTGTGTTGGATGACAATTTGGTGCGCAAAGCGCGAAAGCTTACACGGCTGAAAACGAAGCGGGAGATTGTTGGGAAAGCGCTGAAGCTGCTCGTCGATTCGGAAAGCCGCAAAGGAATTCTGAATTACTATGGGACGGGAATTTGGAAGGGAGATTTGGGGCGAATGCGCCGTAATCGCGCCTGATCCGAATTGATCCTAATCGACACTTCGGTTTGGATTGATTTCTTCAGTTCATCTCCGGGCCGCGCCGGGAGCGAACTGCGCCGGATGATTGAAGAAGCGGAGCCTTTTGTTCTGACCGGCGTGATTGTCACGGAAATCCTGCAAGGGCTGAGACGCGATGCTCATCGAATTGAACGCCATCTTTCCTTGTGGGAAATGCTGGAACCGTCAGGATTTGCCACATATCCCGAAGCGGCTCGTATTTCGAGACTTGCGCGATCCAGAGGCGTCTCGCTGAGCACGATTGATGCGCTGATCGCTGCGATTGCTATCGAACACGATGCATCGCTATTCACTCTTGACAAGGATTTCACCCGGACCGCACGTTTCACGCCGCTTCGCTTATACGTTTCTTCTGAGCTTTCGCTTTAATCAGGTCGTTGGAATCAAGCCAAGCAGTTTTAGAAAACAGCCTGAAAAAACCTGCTTCATCCACCGTAACCTTTTCCCCGTATAGTAGTAATATATAGAGAATGGTAGATGACGTGGCCGCACTGGAGGCTTTTTATGCTGCTAAAACAATCTCCTGAATTCAAATATTCAGATATTACTCCGCGCGATATTTATATGAATCGCCGCAAGTTCTTGTACGGAATGGGGTTGGCGGGGGGCATGGCGATGGCCGGAAAAGCCTTGCTGGATGTGGTTAATCCATCTGCGCGCGCGTATGCTTCCATGAAGCTTAGCCCGCTAGCTTCCAGCCCGTTCAGCACGACGGAAAAGATCAGCCCTGAGCAAATCGTGACGACCTACAACAATTACTACGAATTCGGCACGGACAAGGCTGACCCGGCGAAGAATGCCCAGAAATTTGTGACGTCTCCCTGGACGGTCTCGGTGGAAGGGGAAGTCGCCAAACCCCGCAAGTTTTCCATGGACGAAATATTGAAGCTCGCGCCTCTCGAGGAACGTATTTACCGCCACCGCTGCGTGGAAGCCTGGTCCATTGTTGTGCCCTGGGTTGGATATTCATTCAGCACAATCGCGAAACTCGTGGAGCCTAATTCCAACGCGAAGTATGTGGCATTCGAAAGTTATTTTGACAAGAAGCAGATGCCGCTGTGGGGCCGAGCTGGAATTGAACTGCCCTATGTCGAGGGGCTAAGGATGGATGAAGCGATGCATCCGCTCACGCTGCTTTGCATGGGCATGTACGGGGAGACGCTTCCAAATCAGGATGGAGCGCCTGTGCGCATGGTGATCCCATGGAAATATGGGTTCAAGAGCGCAAAGTCGCTGGTGAAAATTAAATTCGTGAAGGACCAGCCGCCCACCACCTGGAACATCACAAACGCGCACGAATATGGGTTTTATTCCAACGTGAATCCGAAAGTGGATCATCCTCGCTGGAGCCAGGCGAAGGAAGTACGTTTGCCGGGCTTCTTCAAAAACACACCGACGCAAATGTTCAACGGATACGGCGATCAAGTGGCGAGCCTTTACAACGGCATGGACCTGAAGAAAAATTACTGAACGGATAATCAACATGAATTCTATTCTGAAAAGTAAATGGACGAAGGCCGTAGTGTTCCTGGTTTGCCTCGTCCCGCTGGGCATTCTGGTCTGGGATGCGTTTACCGGCAACTTGAGCTCGAATCCAACGCAATTTCTTGAGCATGCCACGGGAGACTGGACGCTGCGATTTGTGGCCATCACCCTGGCAATATCACCGCTGCGCAAAATTCTCAACCAGCCTCAGCTCATCCGATTTCGCAGAATGCTTGGGCTTTTTGCGTTTTTTTATGGCTGTTGCCATTTCAGCATTTATCTGACGTTCGACCAAGTCTTTGACCTTCACGGGATTTGGGCGGACGTGATGAAGAGGCGCTATATCACCGTCGGATTTTTGGGCTTTGTTCTGATGATTCCGCTCGCTGTTACCTCTACGGCAGGAATGATTCGCAGGTTGGGAAATCGCAAGTGGACGATCCTGCACCGCGCGATCTACATCACGGCCATCGCGGGAGTGATTCACTTTTACTGGTTAGTAAAATCAGACATTCATTTGCCTCTGGAATATGCCGCGGTGATGGGGATTCTCCTCGGATGGCGTGTGTATAACCACTTTACAAAGCCTGCGCATGCAGCGACTGCCATAAGGCCTGTGGTGAAACAAAGCACATCTGTGGCTCCGGAGTAGAAGTTTCTTGCGCATGGCGGAAGGTTGCAAGTCTTGTCCAAGGCATAGGAAAGAAAGAAATTCAAGTCTCTGAATTTGTGTTTTCGCGCTTCCCACCGTTAAGATAGTAGTCCCTGCCTGTTATTAGGGAGGGTGTAGGATATCTTTTTGGCTCAGTCAAACCCCAAGACCGAAAATAAATTTGGACTGCCCTACTGGATGGATCGCGTACTGGAGGAGCACTCCAAGGCGGGCGGATCGCTGCATTCGGACGCCATTCATGGCCTGCGGACTTCCTTGCGCCGGTGCATCCTGATTGCCGAAGTTATGGAGGATGTGGATCCGGGGTGCGACTGGAAAGCCATGCGTAAAATGGCGCGCCAGACGTTCCAACGGATTGGCACGCTTCGCGATACGCAAGTTCTCATGAAATGGACCGAGACGCTTGGCGAAAAAGGTGAGGCTTCAACCGAGGCAATTCTCAATATTCTGAAAAGGAAAAACGATCAGGATAAGAGCGAAGCGCGCACGGCCGTTCGTGAATTCGACCGCAAGCAATGGCGGTCCTTTCGCAGAGAATGCGCAAGACATCATCATCACTTGCTATTGAACAGGCCCGCGTGCGAATCGGTACTATTGGAAATCTGGGAAAGTGTTCGCGACCTGAATCGCAGCGCGCAGCGCAGTCGAAGCCTCGTTGCGTACCATCGGTTGCGCGTGGGTTTAAAAAAGTTTCGCTACGCAGTGGAAAATTTTTTGCCGTCGATGTACGCAGGATGGGCTCCCGATCTGAAAGTTGTGCAGGATTTGTTGGGAGAGATTCACGATCTTACGGTTCTTGACCAGATACTCGTTCAACATCGATGTTTGGTGGAGGAACCCGTTTTTGCAGCGTGGCGCGAAAAAGTGGAACAAGAGCGGGAGTCGCGCCTCGACCAGTATCGGGAAAAGATCTCGGCAAAATCTTCACTCCTGCGAATATGGCGCGAAGGATTGCCCGCGGAAAAAGATTTGCGTTCCATCGGTCTCGCCAGGCTTGGCGAATGGGCCTCTTTTGTGACGCCTGATTTTCCGCGCGTGCGGCGCATGGCTCGATTGTCCCTGCAAATTTATGATGGACTTGCGAATTGCGGCCTGATGGGGAAAGAGCCGCAGATGGAAGAGCGATTCATTCTGCAAGCGGCGGCGCTGCTGCAGGAAACAGGAAAATTCAAAGGGAGCAAAGCGTACCACAAAGAGTCCTACCGGATGATTCGCAAGATTTCGCCGCCTCCCGGCTGGTCGAAAAACGATCTTGAATATGTGGCGCTCGTGGCGCGGTTTCACCGGCGCGCTCTGCCTTATCCGGATCACGCGAAGCTCAGAGTCTACGAATTGCCGCTGCGGCAATCTCTTATCCGGCTCGCCGCTATTTTGCGCATGGCCAACGCATTCCATGCCAGGCGCTACAAAATGATTCGCCGGCTGCACGTTGAAAATGGCCCGGGTTACCTCGTCATTCGCGCGGAAGGTTTTCATAATCACGATGCAATCGATTCCAAGGTGTCCGCCGCCCGGCGATTCCTGGAATTTGTTTTTCAGGACTCCGTACATATTCTTGCGCCGGGTACACGTATGAGCGTCCCTCGCGTTATTCGGGCGGCCGCGCGTAGCGACGCTGCTTAGTACGCATCAGAATCCAAGCTCCATACTCAAGGCTCGAATTCGAGCTTCCGTCCAAGTCGCTTTTACGATCACAGTACGGTCTTCGCATCAGTTGCAATTAAACGCCCGCCTCTGATCCTTCGTTTTCACTCACGACAAGAAATGCGGGCTACAGCAGGTGCCTACGTAGCTTACATTCTCAAATTGAAATTTGGATGCGATTAGAAGATCAGCTTAAGCGCGAATTGAAGTTCGCGTGGATCTTGCGCGTTGGAGATCGTGCCAAATGTCGAGGTGCCGTAAATACGATTTGGCAAATTAAAATTCGGGCGATTCAGAACATTAAAAACGTCAAAGCGGAATTGCATTTTAATCAATTCGCTCAACGCTTCCTCTTTTTGCAAAGAAGCATCCAGATCCACGAGGCCGGGACCGACCACGTTGTTGCGCGGCGTGTTCCCAAACGTGAGTGCTGCCGGAGAGGAGAACGCCGAAGTGTTGAACCACTGCGTGGGAGTTTTCGGTCCGTTGTTGGGATTGCCGGTGACGTTCGGGCGCTCAAGGTTATTTCCATTTACGAGGCCAATGTTTGCCGGATCGTTTGCCGCGCTTAGGTTGATTGTGAACGGCGCGCCACTCTGAGCGATGAAGTTGCCGCTCGCTCGCCATCCGCCAACTGTGCGATGCAGCCAGCCGGATGAGCCGCTGGCGATCGGCAGATCGTAGATCACGTTGATTGTCGCGCGATTCCGATGATCGAAACTGGAACTTGCTTTTTCAGCCGCCAGATTAAATGCGTAGATGTTTTGCGGCAGGTTTAATTCAGCGTTGGTGGTTCCAGCATCGGAAGCATCGTCAATGGAATGAGACCACGTATAGCTTCCATCGAATGAAAGGCCTTTGGCAAACCGGCGAGTGACCTTGAAAGTCAGGTCATTGAAAGACGCCCAGCCGTCCCATCGAATTGTGGTGAACGCATTCAGATCCGTAAACGGACGCCGCGACTGGACACTTCCCAATCCCGGTTGGGGAAGATTGACTGCAGTCGAACTGTCCGCATGAACCGTTCGCGATCCGACATACTCCAGTTCGACTGCGGTCGTCGACGACAAAGGATGCTGCAGCGACAAATTCCATACTTCATTGTATTCGACGGCAAAATCGTGGTTGACGCTATTGGCGCCAATCGCCCCGTTCGGATTGAAGCTGAGAATATTGTTAATTGTGCAAGGCGAGGAGCCACAAGTTGTTGCGTTGGGGGAATAGTTCACAGTCTTGTTCAGAAAAAAAGGAACGTTTTCCGCCAGGTTTTGCAGAACACTGTAGGCGGCTTGGTTGGTGTAAATTCCATAACCCGCGCGAACGACCGTTTGCCCGGAATTGGGAATGCTCCACGCGAGGCCGATGCGCGGAGAAAATCGCAGCGGGCGAGGTCGCAGCAAGCTGCTATCCCATCCTGCTGTTGCAGCGGTGACAACCGGTATCGAGGAAATGGCCACGAGGGCATTTTGCGCTGGCGTTAAATTGGAAGGATTGCCAGCAACGACAAATGCCGGCCCGCCCGGTGCGGTGAGATCAATGTTTGAAGTTTGATTTGTGTCTGCCACCAGGTTTGCGTTGTATTCGTAACGCAATCCGAAATCAAGTTTCAGGCTCGGGACAATTTGCCAGCCATCCTGAATATAAAAATGCGCCCAATCCGTGTGCGCGTTTTCCGCGCCCTCTCCGATGCCCACCTGGCCCTGGCTGGGCACGCCAAACAGGAAATCGGCAAATGCATTTCCCGAAGCCGCGCCATTGAACGTGTAAGTTCCGCGCGCGTTGTTTGGAAATTTGGGATTGAAATCCAGATGGAAATAATAGGCGCCAAATTGAAGCGTATGCTGGCCGTGGTGCCACAACACGTTGTCATAAAATTCGTAGTTGCGATCGACCCTGGTGGTAAAACCAGCCGCCGTACCAATGGTTGAAAATACTCCGCTCAAATTCACCTGCGGATAGCCCATATCCTGGGGAACCTGTGTTGTTCCGAGCAAACCAAATGTGGAGGCGAATGGATTTCCGGCGTTTGGATCGCCTTGACCGCCAGAAACGCTCAGCCATCCGAAGCGAAATTCATTCAGCAGATTGGCGTTAAATGTATGCGTTTCGCCGACGGAAAGATTAACCGAATGCGTTCTCAACGTGCGTCCAAAGCCGGGCAAGAGCGCTTCGTTCAGCACGCTCGATCCAAAAGGATCGAATTGATTGGCATCGAAAACGGAGGCGCGGATGAATGCTGAGTCGTTCATCGAGAATTGGTGATCGATACGCGCGTTGTACTGATTGGTGTCAATGCTTTGCTGGCCGACGGCGAGTAGATTATTCGCGCCTGTTTGTCCGGGTGTGGGAGGCGGCAGAAGATTGAGTAGAGCAGTTGCAGCAGAACTCATGTGGAAATTCGGATCGCTATTTAAATTCGTACCTGAGTATGTAAATCCGGTGAATGGGTCCTTGAACGAAGCGAATGGCTTGGCGAGGCCTGCCAAATTTCCCGTCCGTTCCGCCAGGGTTGGCACATTGAACGCTTCGGAAAGGGAATTGCGAGTGCGCTGCCCTTCGTAATTCACAAAGAAAAATGTCTTGTCCCGCAAAATCGGTCCGCCGAAGGTTCCTCCGAACTGGTTTTCACGGAATGGCGTGGCCACCGTAGGACTGGCGAAAAAATTTCTGGCATCGAAGATATTGTTGCGCAGAAACTCGTACAAGCTGCCGTGGAATGCGTTGCTTCCGGACTTGGTAATGACGTTCACCACGGCGCCGGATTTTCCGCCAAACTCGGCGTTGTAATTCGTTTTCAACATGTTGAATTCGCTGATGGCGTCGGTCGAGGGACTCAGCACTACGTTGTTGAAATATTCATCTGTAGCGCTCACGCCGTCCACTAGAAAGAGATTGTGTCCGGTGCGATTGCCCATGACGTTAATCAGCTTGCCCGTCTGTTGCAGCGCATCTCCGCGCGTCCCGCCCGGTGGGCTAACGACGCCCTCGCCAAGCAAAGTCAGTTCCAGAAATTCGCGCCCTTTCAGCGGGAGGTCCTCCACTTGCTGATTTTGAATTACATCTTTAATTTCGGCGGACTGGACTTGAAGGATCGAGGAGGTCCCTTCCACAGTCACCGTTTCGCTTGTCTCTCCTAATGCCATCTCAAAATCCTGGCGTAAATGATCGCCTACGTGGAGCACGACATGTTCCTGTACGGCCTGTTTGAATCCCATGGCTGAAACCGTCAGAGTGTATTCGCCAAGGGGAAGCTGCGAAAGCAGAAAAAGGCCAGAATCATTGGCTGTAGCGGTGAATTTTTGCTGCGTTGCAACGTGGGTGGCTTCCACAGCGGCGCCGGCGATAACCGCGCCTGTAGGATCCTTTACCTGCCCGGCGATTTCCGCCGTATTCATCTGGCCGAAGGCAGCGATGCAAAATAATCCCAAAGCTACCGACAAGAATATCAGCTTGCGGGTAATCCCTGCCATTTGCTTCAGCACGAGCATGCCTCAACTTGAGAGATCGGATACCAGCCGGCATTATATCTGTTGGTTTCCCCCGACTAGCCCCAAATGTTGCTATTTATGCAAACCACCACACTACCGATTATCCATATCTTGACACTAATTCCAGCAAGGTGCTAGCCTCGAATTTGTGGAACGCCTCTGCCCTTAAGGCGGAGGATACCTATGAAGCCAAACTGCCTGCCAAATCGTTGGTACGTAATATGCCTTTCTTTATTAATGGCCGTTTTGGTTTTGGGCATAGTCCAGTGGAGTTTCCTTCCGATCCTGATTCAAAACGGTCCGGTTGGCGGACCTTCCCTGGAAATGTCTGCAAGCCATTCTTCGAAATTTGCAGCCCCCTTCAAATTTTTGTTCAGTGACGGTTTGCAGCCGTGCGTTGTGCTGTCGGGAATTACTGTTCGGAGAATTATTACAGTTAGTTTCATCGTCACGGAAGATCCTGCCTACCGCTCTGAAGATTTGTATTTTTCCAGTCATCAGCTGCGCGCACCACCTGCTGCCTGAAAATCTGTAGGACACATTAGTTATCTAGCTCTCATCACATATTCAGTGCCGTACGGGACCTAGTCTTAGGGGGGCTGTTTAGGCTCCATTTCAAGCAGTACTGGGCTCGTTTGCGGTGCTCTCACGAATGGGAGTCTTGCAGGAGATAACTCCTGATTGCTATAGCCTTCGTGTGGATTTCAATTCTGGAGAAGCGATGACTTCAAATCGGTTAGAGCCGTCTGTGCTCGAAGAGTTGCGGCAGCTCGATTCTTGCACCGTGGCAAACGCGATTGAGACGTTTGCTATACGTTTGCGTAACACAGGCTTTTCGGATTCCCACATTCACTGTCTCTTCGAGGATGAGCCGCCAATGGTTGGCCATGCCGCGACTTTGCGTATTCGCACGACCGAGCCTCCCATGGAAGGGGAGAGCTATTTCTACCGTCTCGACTGGCTGGAATATTTTTCCAGCATTCCGTCTCCCCGCGTGCTTGTTTTGGAGGATTTGGACACGAATCCGGGCCTTGGCGGGTTTATCGGAGACGTTCACTCCAATATATTGCATGTGCTGGGATGCGTTGGCGTTGTAACCAATGGCGCCGTCCGCGATTTGGAAACAGCACAGGCGCTTAACATTCAAATGTTCGCGCACAACGTTTCGGTTTCTCATTCTTTTGCGCACGTCATGGAGTATGGAAGCACGGTCATTGTTGGCGGCATGGAAGTCCGCTCCGGTGACCTGCTCCACGGCGACCGGCACGGGGTGCAGACAGTTCCCCTGCAGATCGCGGCGAATATTCCTGCAGTGGCAAAAAGAATGAAGGATGAGGAACAGGAAATTATTCGACTGTCTCAATCCGGCGACTTCAGCGTGGAAAAGCTTCGTTCCATAGTGAATGCGCTTAGAGCAAAAAGGAAGAACCTGGAAGCTTGAGAATGCGATTCGAGATTGCGGAGGTTAATCTGTGAGGCTGATTCATCGGTTTCTGAAAACTGTTTTGTTCCTAAGCCTGTTCACTGCTTTCCTCGGATGCGGTGAAGGTCACAAGGCTGCTGCTGACAACGTGTCCAATGCTGCCGAGGCCGCGGTCGTAAAGGTGGAGCGTGGAAACATCGCGGACAATCTGGAAATCGCATCGGAATTCGAGCCATTTCAGGAAGTCGACGTGTACGCGAAGGTTTCGGGATACATCAAGAAACTCTACGTGGACTACGGAACTCACGTAAAGCAGGGGCAGATTCTGGCTGTGCTGGAAATTCCCGAGCTGCAGCAGCAAATTCAGCAGGACGAGGCGACCATTCATCGCAGCGAGCAGGAATTGGCGCGGGCGCATGAAGATGTGAACCGGGCGCAGTCCGCGTACAACGTCGCGCACCTCACCTACACGCGCCTTTCCGATGTGCAGAAATCACGGCCGGAACTTGTAGCTCAGGAGGAAGTGGACATTTCGAAGGGCAAAGATCTGGAAGCCAGCGCCGAAGTTTCCGCGCAAAAAGCAGCGTTGGAGGCAGCCGAGCAGGCGTTGCTCGTCTCCAAGGCGACGCTCGGCAAGGATCAGGCGCTCTTTGATTACGCACGCATGACGGCTCCTTTCGATGGCGTGATCACTCAGATTTATGCGTACACGGGCGCGTTGCTTCCGGCTGGTACTTCCTCCAATAAGGGTGACTCGGCACTTTGCCGCCTCTCGCAGAACAGTCTATTGCGGCTTGTCATTCCTGTGCCCGAACGAGCCGTCTCCGGCATTCGCGTGGGCGAATCCGTTGCGGTCAATGTTTCGGGATTGAATAAAACGTTCGAAGGGAAAATTGTCCGCTTCTCGGATCAAATCGATTTGAACACGCGGACCATGCACACGGAAGTCGATGTTCCCAACCCCAAGTACGAAGTGGTGCCGGGAATGTACGCGTCGGTAAAAATTCCGCTTCATTTTTCCGACAAAGTTTTGACTGTGCCGATGCAGGCGTTTCAAGCGGGTAGCGAAGGCAAGGGAACGGTCCTTGCTTTGGGACCGGGGAACAAGATTGAACGGCGCGAAGTAACGGTTGGATTGGAATCAGCCAACGATGTGGAAATCACGTCAGGCCTGCAGGAAAACGAGACCATAATTTTTGGAAGCCTTGGGCAATACCGTCCTGGCGAAGTTGTCGTGCCGAAATTGGTTGAGCCGTCGCGTATGCAATAGGAGACCTAGATGCCATCATTTGCAGTCCGACATCCGTACCTGATTATTGTTTTTTGCCTTTTCGTGGTTGTACTTGGTTTAACCAGCGTGGTCCGCATGCCGGTGGATATGTTTCCGCCAATTAATATTCCTGTGGTGTTGGTTGCGACGTTTTATAGCGGGATGCCGCCGCAACAGATCGAAGCAGATATCACGGATACGTTTGAGCGATTCTTCACCCTGGCCAGCGGCGTCGATCATATGGAATCACGATCGCTGCCAGGCGTAAGCTTGATCAAAATTTATTTTCAACCGGGCACGGATGCGGATGCGGATGTGACGTCCATATCCAACCTGGCGCTGGCGGACTTGCGGAGGCTTCCGGAGGGAACGCTGCCGCCAGTTGTGCTCAAAGTGGACGCATCGAGCTTGCCTGTTTGCCTGCTGACGGTGAAGGGCGAAGGACTGGACGAAACTCAACTACACGATTATTTACAATTTCAAATTCGCAACCAGATTGCAGGCGTCCCGGGAGCAACCGTTCCACCGCCATTTGGCGGAAAATACCGTCAAATCATGGTGTATGTAGACCCGCTCAAATTGCAGGCTCACGAGCTGAGTCCGATGGATGTGGTGCGAGCAACCAATCAATCCAACCTGATTTTGCCCGCGGGCGATGTGCGGCTTGGTCCGATCGACTACGACATTTATACCAACGCGCAGGTTGCCGATGCCAAGGCACTGAACGAGGTGCCCCTGAAGACGGAAGGAGAAAAATCAGTTTTTATCGGCGACGTTGGCAAAGCGGTGGACGGTTCTGCTCTGCAATACAACATGGTTCGCGTGGATGGTCAGAAATCGGTGTACGTGGCGGTCCAGAAGCAGGGAGGCGACACGAACACAATCGCCGTGGTGAATGGAATTCGGAATGCTATTAAAAATTTACGGGACATTCCACCGCAACTAAAATCGTTCGTCACTTTCGATCAATCCGTTTTCGTGAAGCAAGCTATTTCCACAGTGCTGCGCGAAGGAGGAATGGGAATTCTGCTTACCGGGGTGATGATCATGCTTTTCCTGGGAAGCTTTCGAGCCACGGTCGCAGTTTTTCTTTCCATTCCGATTTCCGTATTTATTACATTTTTCATTCTGAATAGCGCGAATAAATCGATTAACGCGATGGTGCTTAGCGGACTGGCGCTTGCCTTCTCGCGCCTGATCGATGATTCCGTTGTGGTGATTGAGAATATTTATCGCCACCTGGAAATGGGTGAGGAGCCCGAGGTCGCGGCGGTTAAAGGGGCGAATGAAGTAGCGCTCGCGGTATTGGCCATCATGCTGGTGGCCGTCGTTGTATTTTTCCCTGTTACGTTTTTGTTTGGCGTGAGCTCGTATTTATTCGGGGCATTGGCGCTCGGCGTGGTGCTCGCGCTCTTTGCCTCTTACTTTGACGCGGTAACCGTCGTGCCCCTCTTCTGCGCAAAGTATCTTAAGGCGGTTCATGACCACGGTGTGGCGCACGAAGGGAAGAAACAATCCTGGGGAGCGCGATTTCACGCCGGCTTCAACGCGAAATTCGAAGTCATGCTTAATTTTTACGAAAAATGGGTCAGGAGAGCTTTGGATCGTCCCATGGCCGTGGTTGTGGGTTTCCTGATATTTTTCTGCCTTTGTTTTTTGCTGTATCCATTCATGGGCGTTTCGTTTTTCCCTCGAACCGACGCCGGCCAATTTGTCATCAACTTAAAAGCGCCCACGGGAACTCGAATTGAAATCACAGACGATTACGTGAAGCGCGTGGAAGATATTGTTCATCAAGTTGTTCCGCCATCGGAGCTGGAAACTATTGTTTCCAATATTGGCCTGACGCCGGATCTTTCTTCCTTATTCACCTCGAATTCCGGAATGCACACGGCTTTTGTTCAGGTGGGGCTAAAGGAAGAACATAAAGAAAGCAGCTTTGTTTATATGGACCGGGTGCGCGCGCGCATTCAGTCAGAGATTCCTGATTTGCGGACTTACTTTCAATCGGGCGGACTAGTTGATTCCGTTCTCAACCAGGGCGCGCCTGCTCCCATCGATGTCCAAGTGAGCGGATTGGACCTCAATGCAGACAACGACATCGCAATGAATCTGGCTCGCCAGTTCAAGAGAATTCCCGGAATTTCCGACGTCTATATCCCGCAGGATCAGGATTATCCCGCATTGCAAGTGAACGTGAATCGAGCGAGAGCCAGCGAACTGGGACTCAGCCCCAAGGAAGTGGTCGACAATCTTATTACCTCTCTAACCTCCAACGCCATGATTGCTCCCGGGTATTGGGTGGATCCAAAAAGTGGGAATAATTATTTTGTGACCGTGCAGTATCCTGAAAATCAGGTTCGTACCATTCAGGATCTAAAGGCCATGCCGCTGCGTGGAGTTGATTTGAAATTGCCGACGTATCTGGATCAAGTCGCCGATGTAAAGGTGGTGCAATCGCCTACAGAGGTGGATCACTATCAACTCCAAAGGTCAATCGACATTTATGTTGCTCCGTCGGCCGAGGATTTGGGCAAGCCCGCCGCTGCGATTTCCAAAATTATCGCAAACACAAAGCTGCCTTCGAATATCCGCATCAACATGCGCGGGCTAGTAGTCACAATGCAAAATTCTTTCCGCAGTTTCGCCGTCGGACTGGCCTTGGCAATTTTGCTGGTTTATTTAATCCTGGTGGCGCAATTCGCTTCGTTCACGGATCCCTTTTTGATCGTACTCGCTGTTCCCACCGGGCTCGTGGGCGTGATCATTACGCTGGTTCTGACCGGCACGACGTTGAACATTCAATCGTTGATGGGCATCGTGATGCTGCAAGGCATGGTGGTTTCCAACAGCATTTTGATTGTGGACTTCGCCAACGTTCTACGCAGCGAAGGACGCAGTGTAATCGAGGCTGTGGCGCATTCATGCCGCATCCGGTTGCGGCCAATTTTGATGACCTCGCTCGCCACGGTCGTCGGCCTGCTTCCCATGGCCTTTAAGCTGGAGACGGGCAGCGAGGCGTACGCCCCTCTCGCGCGCGCCATCATCGGAGGGTTGGTCTCGTCCATCCTTCTGACCATTTTTGTGGTGCCCGCCGCCTACTTGTTGATTTATCGAAACCGCGAGTCAGCGACTATTCCGCCGGCCGTCGAGGAGGCGCACTAATGTTTGGGGTTCGCCAATTTCAGTTTTTGCTTTTATTGTCCACAGCAGTTTTTGGAACCCTGCCGTGCAGAGCGCAAACTGCGCAGCCGCCGTCGACTCCAACTCAAATGCCCGCTAAATCTTCGACGCAAGGACCAATGCAACTCCAGTCGCAGCCACAAACGGGGCAGCGACTTACACTGGCCGAAGCGGAGGGCATAGCGATTCAAAATCATCCGCGAATTCAGGCGGCGACTCAATTGGCTTCTGCCGCCTCGGCGCAAGTGAGAGAAGTTCAATCGATTTATTATCCGCAGGCGAGTGGGGCGGCTACCGGTGTCTATGCGGAAAACAACAGTCGTATT
>Ga0210386_10000533_pt1 | contig 35038 bp, 39 predicted proteins | sample IncBWH32OmetaG_FD_160091 | JGI IMG/M metagenome (GOLD analysis project Ga0210386, IMG submission 160091) | Forest soil microbial communities from Barre Woods Harvard Forest LTER site, Petersham, Massachusetts, United States - Inc-BW-H-32-O ...
CTGCCAGGCAATTCAGTTTTGAGCTGCTCAAATTAAAAAGAATGCTAAATGGAGGCCAAAATCAAATGGATACATTGAACAAAAATGAAAACACATACGTCGCACGTGAAGGGCAATCGCGGTAACCATCAAGAATCTCATACGACCCCGTCAGCACCTGCATCGCAAGGCAAACCGACCCCCCACAGCAATTTCGCAGCTATTCCTGCAGAACTGAAAAAACTCCCACGTTGGGTGAATTGGCAGTTCGAAGAGCGGGATGGCAAGTCCACGAAAATTCCTCTGGACCCAAACATCGGGCAGCTCGCATCGTGCAGTGAGCGTGATACGTGGGGCACCTACGCTGATGCGCTAGCGCGTTTTAACAGTGATAGCGTTGACGGCATCGGCTTTCAGCTCGGGGACTCTTACGTCGGCATCGATTTGGACGACTGCCGCGACCCAGGTACCGGTGACATTGAGCCATGGACCCAGAAAATCATCGCCAGTCTCAACAGTTATACCGAGGTGGTGAGCCCGAGCGGCACCGGTATTCATATTCTGGCGAAGGGCACCTTGCCTCCCGGCGGAAGGAAGAAAGGCCCAGTCGAAATCTATAGCGACGGCCGGTATTTCACCGTGACCGGTTCCCATCTCGACGGCACGCCAACGGAGGTCCACGGGCGCCAGGAAGCTCTCGATGAACTGCATGCCCAAGTCTTTGGGGCAGGCAAATCTTCACGCCCAACAGTAGCCGTAACCGAACCCTCGCCGAACTCGTTATCCGATGAATCAATAATAGGCCGCGCCCGCAACGCGAAAAATGGAGACAAATTTAGCCGTCTGTGGACCGGCGATTTCAGCCAGTACAATTCCCCCTCCGAAGCCGACTTGGCGCTGTGCATGATGCTTGCGTTCTGGACGGGGAGGGATGCCGACCGTATCGATTCACTCTTCCGTTTGAGCAAGCTCTTCCGGCCGAAGTGGGATGAGCGCCACAGCGCGAATGGATGCACCTATGGTCAGCTCACAATTGAGACGGCTGTTGACGGTACACACGAGGTCTGGAGCCAACCAATCGCTCCGCCTAACGGTGGCAGCGGAGGGAGCGCGGACCCGGGTCTGATTAAAGAGCTGGCTGATGCCATCTCATCGGAACACAAATTCGCTCAGGACCACGGCGGCTGGCTTTACCGATACGCGGACGGCGTGTACAAGCCTGACGGGGAAGGGCACGTCAAGCGCACGGTGAAGTTTCTCCTGGAGTCGTGGGGTCAAACGAAGAGATGGAGTTCGGGCCGAGCAGATGAGGTCGTCGAGTACCTGCGCGTCGATTCACCTTTAATCTGGGACCGGCCGCCGCTCGGCGTCGTGAACGTTGCGAACGGGCTCCTAGATGTAGAGACCGGCGAATTGAAATCTCACACGAGTGATTTTCTTTCCCCCGTTCAGTTGCCCGCGAACTATGACCCAACGGCTACGTGTCCGGCGTGGGAGAAATTCGTTTCGGAAGTCTTTCCCGAGGATGCGCAGGAGCTGGCGTGGGAAGTTCCCGCATGGCTCATGACGCCGGAAACCTCGATTCAGAAGGCCCTACTTCTATTAGGTGAGGGCGCGAATGGCAAATCGGTGTACTTGAGCGCCTCCGGGCATTTCTTGGTCGCACCAATGCAGCGGCCGAAAGTCTCCACCGCCTGGAGTCTGACCGGTTCGCTGTGGCCCAACTCGTTGGTAAGCTCGCCAATATCTGTCCCGACCTGCCCAGCTCGTCCCTGGCTGGCTCTTCGATGTTTAAGGCGATTACGGGGGGAGATGACATCACTGCGGAATACAAGTTCAAGCAGCCCTTCGTGTTTCAGCCCTTCTCCCGGCTGGTCTTCTCTGCCAATTTTCTGCCACGCAGCAACGACGCATCGCACGCTTACTTCCGCCGCTGGCTGATTGTCCCTTTTACGCATACTTTTGATGACAGCGAGCAAATCCCGCGTGAAGTTCTCGATGCAAGACTTGCAGCGCCTTCCGAACTAAGCGGGTTGATGAATAAAGCCGTCGTCGCAATCGGAGCAATTCGGCAGCGCCGGGGCTTCACCGAGGCTAAATCAGTTTCCCGTGCCGGGCGCGAGTTCGTGCGGCTGACGGACCCCGCCGCTGTGTGGCTTGATGCAATGACCAGCAAGCACCCCGACGCCATGGTGGCGAAGAAGACGCTGTTCGAGGCTTACAACGGAAGCGCTCGCAAGGAGGGGCGTGCCCCCATCACTCAGACTGCCCTGAGCTTGGCCGTGAAACGCCTGATACCGGGAATCGAGGATGGTCAGCGGACGGTTGCAGGGGTGGTCAAAACACACGTCTGGCTCGGCATCGAACTGCTCGACGAGAAGGGACTGGGAACACAGCACAGTGAAGATTAAGCACGGGGTTCACAGGGTTCACAGGGTTGTTCTACCTTTTATCAAAATTCCTTCCGGAATTGGGGTAGGGGAGGAAGTGTGGGAAGAATAAATTACGGAAACCCTGTGAACCCTGTGACTCTGTGACCGGCTCAAGCTACCTTGTCACCGCTGTCCCTAAGAAAAGGATGACGGAGTGGCCATAGGGAGTGAAATCCACTCTGCATGTGAAAGGCGGGAAAAGAGTAGGGTCTGAGATGGAGCAAGCCGACTAGCAATGGTGACCATAGGTATCCCGTCCGCTGATAACGGACCGAGAGAGGAATCATGAAAAACATGATGGAGAGGTCTAATTGTAAATCCAATCGGAGAGAGGGTGCAGCCGCTCGTAACCTTGCGACACAACTGGTCCCCAATCGTGTTCAATTGGCAAGCGTGAACCGTGACGTACCGTCCGGAACCAAACCAGGCCTAGTCAAAGCGGATGCCAAGCCCATTCGCATCTCTCCTGGGAAATTGCTGCAGGTCCAGGGGCGATTGCTACAGGGAGAATCGCAACGCCAGATTGCAAGAGAGCTTCATGTGTCCCGAAGCACGACCACGAGAGTAATTAAGAGCCAGGATTTTCAGAAGTGCATAACGGAATCGCGGGAAAAGCTGTTCGGAATTGTGCCGGAAGCACTGGAATCATTTCGCGCTGCAGTGAGAGTTGATGGCGCCATGGCTCACGAATTCCTGAGGGAAATGGGAATTGTCCCAGAGCGCGATACGATGCTCGCATTAGCGCAGACCATACCTTCGATGACACCGGAAGAGGCTGGCAGGTTCAGGCAAAGTGTAATGATAGGAGCGGTCTTGCTCGATAGCGAGAAGAATTATGGGGCGTATTTGCCAGAAGACGTCAAAACGAAATTGAACGAGATGAAAAAGTTCGTATAGTTTGCGCCGGAAGAATATAGATATTGGAATGGCTAACGCCGCGTCAGTCGCGGCGTTGAGTCGTGGCGTGGTATGCAAGCGGGAAGTTACAGTGCTTACCCGCCTTCGGAGAGGTCCTCCACGAGAGCTGGGAAGTGTGCATTCGTTCTACAGGAGGACCAAGGCCGGCATCAGCCTTTTTTCTCTTCGACGCCAAAGGCTCCAGCGGCTCATGCCGTGTGGTGCTACTTCATGCGGACGCGGAAGACGATTTGCGATTTGCCATGAATCTCCTGGCTTCCCGGACCCACGGGATTTCGTCTAAAGGAATTTCACGAGTTTCGCCGGGAAATCCGTTACGAACCAATTTCTCCTCTACAGAGCGTACCGTGATGTGCCGCCGTTCATTGACAATCCACAACGCATCGTTTTTGACTATAGCCAGCCCCGTAGTCCAGTACACGAGAACTATAAGTCGAGCAATCGTCCGTACTGACACCGCACGCAAGAAGATTCTAAGCACTTTCGCACACTGGAACTGAAGCCGCGTATCTAGGGATATTCCACGATTAATGATTTCAATTCTGGCGCGGCCTGGCCACAATTTCTCCCAGGCAGCTCCAAGTGGTGAACCCTTTTGGTTCCTCTCTAGGTAGCTTCTCACCGCGATTCGTTGCTCCTCGATTCCCAATGCAGCCCTATGGAGTATGTCCTTCAGAGGGACGGTCGCTGTCTTCTTGGTCTGGAGTTCTACCTCGCGTTCGACTTTCGCAAGGAAAATCTCGGCATCGCTGAATTCCTTCTGCCAGGCTTGTTTCTGCGTGCGGTAATCCTCTACTTCACCAAGGATACTTTGCAGCATCCACACAGAGGGCCGGCGTCCGTCTGGTTTGCAGAGAACAAAATCCAAGTATCCCGCCTTATGGCGTAGCTCTCTCACGGCCCGGGGGCCCTCCCAAAGGTCACTTTGATACGTAATGGCGCTCCGCCATTTCGTGAGGAATGCCTTGAACTCCGCTGGCTCGATACGCATTGCCGCATTTTCTCATGAGCATTGCGTGTTTGCGTGATTTCGAAATATGAGAAAAGTCTTCACGCGAAGCCGCTCGGCTTCGTCACTCGCCGCTGCTCAGTACACCAGCGGACCTACTAAGGAGAACGGAGATGAAGAAAAAAAGAACGAAGGCAGCTACGGAAATCGTGAAGGCCAAGAAAGCCGAGTTGGTTTGGACGCACGGCGATTACGAGCGTGAGCTAGAGAAGGCGAAGAAAATCGGGCCGAAAAAGATGGCTGATGAGGCCTTGGTAAGCTTTTGCCACGGGGTGCACAGCTACTTTCACGCTCATTTCTTTGCGGACGCGCGGCCTTTTTTCCTGGAACTTTGGCGACGAATTAAAACCGGCGAATTCCATATCACGAAGACCGCGGCCTGCGAGCGGATTGGTTGTACTCGCCAATGGGCAAATGCCATCGTGTCTGGCCGTGCCGATGAACGCCGCAAGGCCCGCGCAAAGGCGAAAGAGGCGAAACGTGGAAACCGGGTTTCCGCCGTGAGCGCAGGCACGATTCCGTCCGATGAAGAATATGTCCGTGAAATTTTGAATCACGCATTCGCCAACCTGAGGCCGTTGCTTTCGAATCACTGGGACCGGTACCGCAAGATTTGCGCGGAGCTAGCGAAACAGTTCGAGGAGGCTTCGAAGACCCCGCCAACCAGTAGGGCCCGGGCCGTGGGAGCCGACTGACGATGAACTAAAGGGGCCATTCATGCTGAAGGCCCCCACGCTGCAATAGGGAGCCGTGGGGGCCGTGACATGAGATTCGCGATTTCACTTACCTGAAACGCCAGCGAAAAAAGTGACGAAATGCAGAACGATGCTGCTCTAAAAAATTCCAGCGCCAAGGAATCAGGCGCCTCAAGTTCACCATCCACGGACGGCATGGTACAGTCCGTCACAGCGACGGCTGAACAGCGACGGAGAGGGAAATCAATGTCGCGTCGTTCAGGCCAAGTAGGAACGATTGTTAAGGAAGGCGGTTGGTACCGAGTGAGATTTCGATTGGACATTCCGGGGCAATACCAACGGGTGCAAAAGAGCATCAAAATTTGCCCTGTTTCCGGGCCGGGACTTTTGACCAAGTCGGAACGGGAGCGCCGAAAGGTCGAAATCGTCAATTCATTCGGAGCTAACAGCGAAGAACACTTCAATAAGGTCAAGGCGATTGAGATGGGCCATACGTTTCGCGAGCAGGCCAAAAAATGGTTGCATCAACGCATGACTCGCAAGCGCAAGCCCATCAAGCCAGCAACGGTACGCGGGTGGGAAAGTTATCTCGATAACCATCTCAATCCGCTCATCGGGCAGATGGTCCTATTCCACGTCAATAACGGTACGTTGCGGATGCTGGGCGAGAAATTGTCGGCCGTTGGTCTGAGTCCGACAACCATCCACGACATCGTGAAGGTGATGCGATGGGTCAAGGAGTCTGCCGTTGATGAAAACGGTGAGCAACTCTATCCGACAAAATGGAACTACGAGTTCGCTGATATTCCGGCTGTCGAACACCAGCATACTCCGATGTTCACCGGGGATGAGATTACCAGAATTATCGCGAAGGCCACGGAACAGGAACGTGTTGTTTACGTTCTGTTCGCAGCGACGGGCCTTCGAGCTGGCGAACTGCTTGGTCTTGAAGTGAAGCACTTCAGCGGCAACACAATTACGGTTGCACAATCCGTGTGGGAGGGTCGAGTCCAGACTCCGAAGACGGCGAGCGCTTTCCGTCAGGTGGACTTGCATCCAACCGTTGCGGACATGCTCCGCGATTTCATTGACGACCGCAAAGAGGGCTTTCTTTTCAGAACTCGAACGGGGACGCCATTTCTCCAATCCAACTTCCTGCGAAGCTCCCTGCATCCGCTTCTTAAGGAACTCGGAATCGAGAAACAGGGCTTCCACGGTTTTCGCCGGTTCCGTGTTACGCATCTTGAGACGAGCTGTGTGCCACCCGCTCTCGTAAAGTATTGGACGGGCCACGCTGCGTCGAGTGATGGTGAAGCAGTTCGACAGACCGTCACCGACAAATACATCAAGATGGAGAAGGACACGAAGTTTCGTGCGGACGTTGCGGAACGAATTGGGCTCGGTTTTGAATTGCCGAAGGCCAAAGTTGTTCCAAATGTTCCAAGCTCTCAAGAAACAGAGGTAACTGCAAGCATTTGAAAATTAAGGAGAAGGTGGCTCCCCGGGCTAGATTCGAACTAGCAACCCTTCGGTTAACAGCCGAATGCTCTACCGTTGAGCTACCGGGGATCCGTACAATGCATTTGTTTTCATTCTAATACAGACGGCAAAATCAAGCTACTTCGAGCATGCGTCCAGCGTGGGTCCAACATCACGATTATTTGAGGCTCCCTGCCGGAATGCTCATTTTTGCCTGCTGATTCTCTGGGACTTAAGCCCCCAGTTCCTCATAGATTCGCAAGAGCATTCGGTGCGGGGACCGAATGCTCTTACTGTTTCGGTCTGCGAAGCCTTCGGTTATGTTCCCAAGCGGCCTTGCAGAAATGTTCTCCGGTATTGCGAGCCTCCACCAATAGACCTTAGGGTAAAGCGCAGGGCATCGCGTACGCGGTGTCGTAAAGTGCTACTTCACATCTCCGATTACGCGACGCGAACTAACCAGATGAGTTGACTCAGCAATCGTACGGTTGGGTATATTTTTCTTGATGGTCAGTTGATCGTGTCTGCGGACCAGGCTTCGACGACCTCCTTCACCCGCCGATTTCCGCCCCAAGCCTCATGGCACTCTAACCCGACTTCGCCCTTGGATTTCCTGGGGTTCAGCGGCAAATAGACGGCCCATGTTCAATCTCCCTCCCATCAGGATGAGGCAATTTCGCGAACCCGCGTGTGATTCCCGGGAATGAAGAAGGTTCCGGATCAGGTGCAGCTGGCAGGTGTGTCACGGAACAGGAACCGAATGGCTGGACGTTTACGCGCATCTACTCCATCAGGACGAGCGGTCACAAGGCCCGGCAGTGATGTCAGAACTTGAAGTCATAAATCTGTGTAACATTATTTCGAATATTGAATCACACGACTGATCAGCTAAGCTTCATCTCCGTTGAGAGGGGGAGTTGGCATGTTTCGCATCCGGCTCGTGTTGACTGGTATGGCTTCGGTGGCAGTTTTGGCGGTATTGTTCCTTCCGCATCTGGACGCAGTGGGTGGGGAGAAACACCCTGCGATCGACACTGCACAACGCACTCCCGTGCTTTTGGAATTGTTCACGTCAGAGGGATGTTCGGATTGCCCTCCTGCCGATGCACTGCTCGAAAAATTAGACCGATCCCAGCCGGTGAGCGGCGCCGAAGTGATCGTTCTTAGTGAACACGTGGACTACTGGAACGATATCGGATGGAAGGATCCGTTCTCTTCTCACGAGTACAGCGAACGGCAAGGCGCATATGCGGGTAGCTTTGGCCTCAACAACGTCTATACGCCACAGATGGTCGTGGATGGACGCATCCAGCTCGTCGGCAGCGACGAGACAGGAGCGATCCAGGCAATCGAGAACGCAACCAAGGCCGAAAAGATACCAGTGAGTCTTTCGTCGATCCATTTCGAAGGCGAGAAGATTGCCTTGCACCTCGAGACCGGCCCATCGCCTTCCTCAATCGCAGAGAGGTTCGCGAACGTCTTGCTTGCGATAGCCGATGAGAGCGATCAATCGAGCGTGACCCGCGGAGAGAACGCTGGAAGGACCCTCAAGCACATCGCGGTGCTGCGAGATCTTGTGCGAGTCGGAGCGCTGGATCGGTCCGGCAACTTTTCTCAGGATATAGCCATAAGCTTCAATCACGGCAATAAAGGGAATCTCAGAATCGTCGCGATTGTTCAAGAACCGACAGCGGGAAGAGTTTTGGGAGTGGGATCAGCTCGCCTTTCGAACTAGCCTCGCGTTCGCGCCGTATCGGCGTTGGTCATGTTTTCACGACGGTAGCTACTAATTTCGAATTGCGAGGCAGAATGCGATTGGCCGTGACGGTTTTGTTGATTTTTGGATTCGTTGGCCTGGGAAAGAGGCAAGACGATCCATCGAGCAAGCAAGCCGCCTCGCCCGCGGTCGGGTTGCAGGTTGGGCAGCAAGCGCCCACCTTCGCGTCGCGCGATCAGTTTGGCCGTGCCGCATCAAACGACACACTACGTGGAACGAACGGAACAATTCTTCTTTTCTTTCGGTCCGCGGATTGGTGACCCTTCTGCAAAGCGCAGCTGGTCCAGCTGCAAAATGCGAAATCAAGATTTGAGCAACAAGGGATCAAGCTGGCCGCGATCAGCTATGACAATCCGGCGATCCTGAAGGACTTCGCCAAGCGGCACGAGATCGTGTTTCCGCTGTTGGCCGACCCCGACTCTGAAATCATTCGGAAATTCAATGTCCTGAATAGGCAGGCGACCGGAAGGAACAAGGGGATGGCGCACCCCGGGTTCTTCTACATAGACTCGAGCGGCTTGATTCGCGAAAGATATTTCGAAGCGAAGGATACGGATCGGTTTACACCCAACAACATTCTAGGCAAGCTTTTCCCCGCACTGAGCGAGGAAGTGAGTCGCAATGTCGAGGCGCCGCATCTTCAACTCACTTTGGAACAATCGGACCATGACTTGATTTCCGGCAACCAGGTTAGCTTGATTGCTGAAATCGAGCTTCCGCCCGGCGTGCATGTCTATTCTCCGGGAGTACAGGGTTATAAGCCAATTCAACTGACCCTGAATCCGATTGCCGGAATTGAGTTTGCACCGGTCGTTTATCCAAATTCCAAGGTTCTCTACCTGGAAGCGATTCAGGAACACGTGCCAGTCTTCGAAGGAAAATTTCGGATTACCCAAGATGCGACAGTAACAACTTCGAAGGCGCGGGATGTCGTACGGTCGCTGGTTTCTGCTGAGAGGACGATTTCGATCACCGGTGAATTGAAATACCAAGCCTGTGATGACAAGGTTTGCTATCCACCGGCATCTGTGCCAGTAATGTGGAGCTTGCAGGTTCTTCCGCTTGACCTCAAACGATCCCCTGAGGCTATCCGGCACAAATAGACGGATCGTGGACTCGCATTTGGATGACGCTCGACACTAGAGATCGGAACACGATCGCCCTCGCAGCGCTGCGAATCTTCGTGGGAATGCTCTTTCTGATTTTTGGCGACTACAAGGTTTTTGGCGCGGAGTTCATCTGGGGAGGCGGCTTCCAATTGTTGGATCAACCGGTTTCTCGTGGAAGGTGCTCACCCGTTTATGATTCCAGTACTTCAGAAATTCGCATTACCGCACGCCACAGCCATAGCCCCTTTTCGTGGCCTATGGAGAGTTGGCTATCGGTGTCGCGCTCATTCTCGGCATTCTCGTCCGTCCGGCCAGCATCTGCGGACTCATCTATATGTTGAGTTTGCTGTTTTCTTCAAACTATCCCGGACCACACGCTGCCTTCTGGCAATATTTCGGGGCCTCTCTTGACCATTCTGTGCTCGCTCTTTGCTTTGCGGCACTTATTTTCGGGGAAGCGGATCGAGCCTTATCGATTCGTTCGTACTGGCCGTTGATTGTCGGACAGCAGGAAACTTCAGCCACACGCACCTCGCCGAAGAGCGGGACTCGGAACCGAGAGATGAAGAGCTGATCGAAGTCATGAAGGAGGAAAGCATGAGCGATGTCGTTTACGTTTCAAAGTCGCGTATTGAACGGAAGCAGGGACCTCTACGCATTGCGCATTTGCCGGGCGAGTCGCAGCCGGTCATCTTTAGCGTCCACGGAGCTATCGCCGAGCACTATAAGTTGAACCCTGCGACTCTGAAGGAGTCGCATTCCTCGACGATAGATTATGTGATTTCCGCAACCGCCGGCTGAATGATGGGTACCTTCGGAGGTGCGCTGGAAGCGCGCCAAATCGACGCCAGCAACGGGCGTTTGACCGCGGACGTTACGGGGGAAGTGGAATCGGAGGAAGGCGTATTGGTCATCAGTCGGATCCATGTGGCCATGCGCTTAGTGGCGCCGGAAGAGGCCAGAGCAACAATCGAGCGCGTGCATGGAGTTTACGCGATGCGCTGCCCTCTCTACCGCACCTTGCACAACGCAATCCAACTTACCTCTTCGTTCGAGCTTGTGGCCGGCTAGGGGCGTTATGAGCGTCTCAACGCGACGGCTGGCCGCGGAAGCCGAGCCATTTTTTTCTTGGCTCTTCGTGAAACCTTCGAATGGCATGCGAATCATACCCGTGGCGATTGAATGTAGGTTCATTCTCCCGACAGATTGCCAGGTCGTCCGGAGAACGAATGACTTTCGATCTTGGGTAGTTAATTGGTTACGGGCATTCGAGCGACCCTCACGGTTGCACGTTAGCGGTGGGGACGTATAACAGGTCACAAATTCGAACAGGAGCTTACTAAGGACAATGACAAAGAATAAGAAGGCTTTGATGGCGGGGGCTGCGCTTGCCGGCTTGCTCGCGGGCACCAGCGCAACACTCCAGGCATCCAACCTGCTTCCGGGCCTGCACTCTTCAGTTGCAGCGCAGGACCAGTCTCAGGACCAGAACAATGTGAAGGAGAAACACGCTTGCAAGGGCCAAAACTCTTGCAAAGGCAAAGGTGGCTGTAAGTCCAGCGACAACGGTTGCAAAGGCAAGAACGATTGCAAAGGCAAGGGCGGTTGCGCGACCGACGGATCCAAGCCTCCGCAGGACAACCGATCTCGATAGTAATTCCTAACCGATGGTGTTCTCCCATGGGAGTTGGGTGGGCCGGTGAGTTTCGCCGGCCCTCCTTCATTCAAGTGGACGGAGATTTGATGCCAGCCAACGCTTTTAACAATCTTACCGAGTACGGCATCGGAATCGGATTGCGGGCCCAGCACTATCATCACATATTGAGCCGCAAACCCGTTGTCGATTGGTTCGAGATCATATCCGAGAATTTCATGATCGATGGCGGACGCCCTCTGCGAATCCTCGATCAGATCCTGGACCAGTACAAAGTCGTACAGCACGGCGTATCGATGTACTTCGGGTCAGCCGAACCCGCGAACCGCGAACACCTCCGTCGCTTGAAAGAACTGGTAAGACGAACCAAGACCCCGTGGCTCACGGATCATCTCTGTTGGGGCAGTGTAGACGGGCGGTACACGCATGACCTGCTTCCCATGCCCTACACGTTTGAAGCTGCGGAAATCACGGCGCAGAAGATCCGGGAAGTCCGCGACTTCCTCGAAGTACCTATTGCCGTTGAAAACGTAAGCAGTTACGCCGAATTTCATGTCTCCGAAATGACCGAATGGGAATTCTTGACAGAAGTTGTCGAGCGCGCGGATTGCGGAATTCTACTAGACGTGAACAACATCTATGTTTCGTCCCGGAACCACAACTTCAATCCGGGCACTTATATTTCGGAGATCCCTGCCTGGCGCGTCGCTCAGATCCACATTGCAGGTCATTCGAAATATAGAAAATACATTCTCGACACGCACGACCATCCGGTCATCGATCCGGTTTGGGAGCTATACGCCCAGGCGATCCAGCGTGCGGGTCACACGGCGACCCTGCTCGAATGGGACGACAGCATTCCTTCGTTTCAGGAAGTCCACGACGAAGCCTTAAAGGCAAACAAGTTTCTCGCGACCGAGTCGCTGGCTGCTGCCGTATGAACCTTATGAGTTTGCAACGCCGAATGGCTCGCGCCGTTATGACACCTCTCACTCGGCGCGAGGGTATGCGCCGGGTCAATGCGAATGGGCGATCGATGCGCGCCGTAGCCGCTGCATTCATTAAGCCGAACAATCGGCTGACTTCCTTTGACCGCTTGGAGATTTACAATAGGCAATACTGGTTCCGGATATTATCCAGCTTCGCAGAGGATTTTCCCGGTCTGCGGGCCGTGCTCGGCGACAGCCGCTTCGATTTAATGGCCAAAGCCTATTTGTCCGGGCAGCCATCCCGTTCCTTTACACTGCGCGATCTCGGTTCGCAATTGGAAGGATGGCTTCGAAAGCACCCCACTTGCGCGGGATCGCGCCTGAAGTTAGCCCTGGACATGGTGCGGCTCGAGTGGGCCCATATCGAAGCTTTCGACGGCAAAGCAGAATTGCCGCTCAACGCGGAAGATCTGGCAAGAGCCGACCCGTCGAAGCTACGGTTGCGGCTTCAGCCATATTTCCAAATGCTGGACTTGCGGTATCCGGTGGACGACTTGCTGCTCGAGTTCAGAAATGACCGTAACACTACTTTCGCCAGTAACGCATTCGACGAGCTCCGGAAGCGGAAACGCTTCCGCGCGATCGGGGAACTCAAACCCACCGCGATCTACCTCGCCGTGCATCGCTTGGACTTTTCCCTATATTTTCGCCGCCTGTTTCGCGAGGAATTCATCATCCTAAGCCAACTGCGCGCCGGCGAAACCGTGAGACGTGCAGTCGAGTCTGCCTTTCGTGAGAGCTCAATCGCTGTAGTGGAGCGCCCTTCATGCGTCCAGCATTGGTTTCAGACTTGGGCGGCGCTCGGCTGGTTCTGTCAGCCTGACAAAAGCAAAATTACATCCCAAATCAGAATCCGAGAGGACAACGAAATATGAACAACATATTGGCTTCAGTCCACAAGCTCTATGCCTTGTTCGTTACAGCTGCTTGCCGCTTGCAGTCAGCGTTTCTTGCGATCGTCCGCGTCTACTGGGGCTGGCAAATCGCGCAGAACGGCTGGGGAAAGCTTCACAATCTCGCGCATGTGACCGAATTCTTCGCGAGTTTAAACCTGCCTGCACCCGGACCGACCGCCACGTTCGTCGCCACCTTCGAATTTCTAGGTGGAATCCTTCTCGCCATCGGATTGTTCTCGCGGATCGCCGCGTTAGGCTTTGTGATTGACATGACCACCGCATACATCACAGCCGACCGTGAAGCATTCCTGTCGTTTTTCGCAGACCCGGGCAAGTTCTACAATGCCGATCCCTTTGTCTTTCTGTTGGTCGGACTACTAATCCTGATTTTTGGACCGGGCAAGGTTTCAGTGGACACTTTGCTACAATGTTTCGTCGCCAGGCCAACTGCCCGGGAAGCAACTATGTCGGCAGACTGAATCGCCTGGACAACTCTCACAATCTTTGAAGACGGCAAGTAACGAAAAATGTGACGGATCGCGTTATGAGCGATTCGAACCAGACTGGCAGTAGAATATTCATCCTCGAACTGCGGACTGGCGCCAAAGTTCGTCGAAAATGAGCATGCCACAGGCGCAGCCACAATTAGATTCGAACGAGGCCAGACTTATCCGCCGTGTTTGCGACGGAGAAACCGAGGCCTTCGAGGAGTTGGTCCGTCCCTATGAACGGTTGGTCTACGTAACCGCGATTACAGTCTTGAGAAATCAAGCCGACGCTGAGGAGGTAGCGCAAGAGGCAATTCTGAAAGCCTTCTCGAATCTCTCGAGCTTCCGGGCTGAATCGAAGTTCAGCACCTGGCTCGTGCAAATAACATATAACGAAGCACGAATGAGGCTGAGGAAGGACCGCCGCGATCTTTATGAATCGCTCGATAATCAACAGTCGGATGTGGATGGCGACTATTGGCCGCGAGACTTCGCGGATTGGCGAGCGATACCTTCCGAATTGCTTGAGCAAAACGAGGCGCGCCAAGCATTGGAGAACGCGATTAATTCGCTTAGTCAGATGTATCGAGAGGTTGTGATGTTGAGGGATATCCAGGATGTGAACATTAAGGATGCCTCGACGATATTAGGGGTATCGGAAGGGACTGTGAAAACTCGGCTTCATCGGGCTCGGCTGCTGTTGAGAGATGCCCTGGCTCCTGGAATCGATGGTCGTTGGTGCACGAGCCAGAGCTATCAGAAAGTCAGGCCATGGTGAAAAAAGAAGGGGGCAATGGCCACGATTGAAATCAGTTGCGTTGAAGTCTGGCGGGAAGTCTCCAACTACCTTGGTGGAGAGATATCCGGTGAACTGCGTGAGAGAATGCAGGCGCATTTTGAGGTCTGCAAACACTGCACGGCGGTACTCGACGGGATGCGCAACGTCGTGGGTTTGGTCGGCGACGGCAAATTGTTTCAAACTCCCGAAGGGTTTAACAAACGCCTGTACAAGAAAATCGTGGCGCGCCGCTAGTCTTACGCGTCCCGACGAGTCGCGCCGGGCTCGAACGGATCAGCAACATCCTGGTTATCCATGTACATCCATAGTTTCCAGGTCCCTTCCTGATTCTTCCGCCAGATATCCACGTAGCGCTCGCGGCGATAAATCGGCTGGCCGCCATTTTTGGGCGTGAGCGTTAATTCATGCCATCCGTAATCATAGGCGACGTCTCCTTTTATGCGAATTTCGGCAACAATTACGGTTAGCTTCGCTGTAAAGCGTTTGAAAAGATTCTTCAGGCGAATTTCAAATGCATCCAATTCGCCATTACAAAATTCGCTGGATTGACCGTCGGAGAAATTAACGAGTTCAGGATTCGCAAGCGCCAGGATCCGCTGCACGTCGCCAAGATTGAAAGCATCGCGATATTCGGTCTTGGCCTGATTGATCGCGTAGAGATCATCCATCTCTAATCCTTAATGGGTGGTCGGAACCGGTACTGAGGCTACCAGATTGCGTCTACCCAACGGTAGCCACTCGGAGCGAATTCGATTGTTGCTGGTCGCGGCCTCGGCGGAACTGCGCCATGATTCGGTCCACGACACCTTCCAAAACGATGCGGACTGGCGGCGACGATATGTGTGCCTGGCGAGTTACACACGAGAACTGGCTTTCCCAAGCTGGAGGTATACCTAAACGTAGCCAGCCGTATGAAGTTGACGGGTATCAACTCGCCCGTTCTCTGGAAGCAAATTCGAGGTTAAACAGTGCCGAATCAAGGGTTCGTGTGAAATTTAACAGCCGAATGCTCTACCGTTGAGCTACCGGGGAACCGTACAAAGCATTTCGTTTCATTTAACAGCAGACGGCAAAATCAAGCTACTTCGAGCATGCGTCCAACGTGGGTTCAACATCGCGATTATTTTCAGGCTCCCTGCCGAAATGCTCATTTTGGTCTGCTGATTCGCTGGGACTTAAGCCCCCAGTTCCTCATAGATTCGCAAGAGCATTCGGTGCGGAGACCGAATGCTCCTTTTTTCACTACAACATGGAGTCCCGGACTTGCTTCTCGTTGCGTTCCCGCTAGTCAGGCACCCGCGGCTGTCATGACGACTACACCACCGCCGAACGGCGTCAAAACCCAGCCTTAACTAGTTGAATCTGTATGCTTGTATGTGTAGAATCCTACACATAGGAGATCACAATGCCTACCAATCTCGCGATCGACGACCGTCTGTTGGAAGAGGCCCAGAAGGTGGGCCGACACCGGACGAAGCGGGAAACCGTGACAGTTGCGCTACAGGAGTACATCGAACATCGTAAGCAACAAGAAATCCTTTCTCTGTTTGGGAGAATTGATTACGAGCCTGGCTACGACTACAAGCGCGAGCGCAAGGCCAAGCGTATATGAATGTCTTGATAGACACATCGGTTTGGTCCCTTGCACTTCGTCGAAAGAACGAAAGTCTCAGCACAAACGAAAGATTCCTAGTGGCCGAGTTGTCTGAACTCATTCGAGAAGGCCGAGCGCGAATGATCGGACTTGTTCGGCAAGAGCTCCTCTCGGGCATAAAGGCAACGGAACAGTATGAAAAACTGAGGCTCCATCTTCGCTCCTTTCCAGACGAGGTTGCCGACACCTCTGACTACGAAGAAGCGGCGAAGGCCGGCAATCGTTGCAGAGCAAAGGGAGTCGTAGTATCGATTGTGGACATTCTTCTATGTGCGGTCGCGAACAAACGACTGTGGACAATCTTCACCAGTGATCCTGATTTTTCAAACTACGCAAAAGTGCTTCCCCTTCGTATTCACGCGCCCCGAAGATAGTTAGTTTTCTGCTGAACTCGCTCTAAATTAGAAACCGGACTTCTCGGGTGCTGCGAACCGACACGAAAAGGCCGGGGCAATTTAGGATCCTGTAAAGCTAACAAAAGGCGATTGGTCTGTGTGAACAGAAAGCACCTTGTTGTGGAGGTTCCCGAGGTGCGACCGCTTCGTTTTTTTCCGAGCACAGGATTAATCCGAGCGGCGGATTCTCATCGGGCAGCGTCCAATGCTCCCGGGCGTAGTTCAGACGGCAAAATCAAGCTACTTCGAGCATGCGTCCAACGTGGGTCCAACATCGCGATTATTTCAGGCTCCCTGCCGAAATGCTCATTAAGCCCCCAGTTCCTCATAGATTCGCAAGAGCATTCGGTGCAAAGACCGAATACTCTTACTCTTTCGGTCTATCATTCGCCCTTGTGTTTCGTTTTCGTTTCTTCGTGACAGTGACCCACACATGATATAAGCAATCACAATGTCGTTCCCTACCCGCAAGGGTTCACGGATGGTCATGGAGGAAGCGATGACGTCTTGTCACAAGGGCCAAATCAGCGTAGCGCTTTTGATTTTCTCGGCGGCCATCGTGTTTTGCAGCATCCCTCTGAGCTTACACGCTCAGGAACGCGGACCATTGGTCTTCACCTTCGATGGTCCCGTCCGCGGCACGGTGAGTGTCGCAGGCATTGGTGAATTCCTGGGAATTCCGTCCGGCGCTAGAACGCAAATTTCAGGGCCAATTGTCCAACGCGCGGATTGACAGATGTGCTGCTGATGACACCGAAGGTCGGTGATGTAAAGTTGGTGTCGGGATTCGCAAACTGCGGATGGTTGAGGGCGTTGAAGAACTCGGCACGAAATTCAAGGCTACTTCCTCCATGGGGCCATTCGAACACCACCGTTTTCGAAACTGCAATATCCAAGTTTGCTTGTCCAGGACCGTCTACGATGCCTGTCCCGCTGTCTCCGAAAGCTGTCCCAATGCCATCGGCGCCGATTACCGGCGGAGTCGTAAAACACGAAGTGTTGAAATAACCGTTCAGTTTCGATTCGATGGACCCTCCCTTTACCAACTGGCCTTTCGTGCATGTGCCGGTGAGTTGTGCCCGGTCCTCGCTAATTCCAAAGATATTCGTAGAATTTGTATCGGCGATCGTGAGAGCGCTGCCAGACTGAATGGTTGCCACTGCGGCCAAAGCCCAGCCCCCCAAAAAAGTTCGTCTTACGCCGTAGCGTGGACTTGGGAGTGTCCATGTTGTGCTGAAAACGAATCGATGAGTGCGATCGAAACTCGCCCGTCCCCATCGCTGTCCGGGCGAGTTCTGGTCTCCCAAGGTAAGCGCGACTCCTGCTGATGTTGCATTAATATCGGCGCCATCTGTGTCCAGCGTCTTCGAGAACGTGTAAGAAGAAAGAAACTGAAGGCCGTGGCTTAATCGCTTTGTCAGGCTCACCTCGAGCCCGTTGTACCAGGAGCTTCCCTCGGATTCCACCAGGTCGAGCGAGTCAGCAGGTATCCCGACAATGGGAACTCGTAGCCCAATATTTGCTAACGTATCCGAGGTCACGCCCCTGATTGGATTGTTGACAGTCGCCTGCAACGCCTGATTCAGCGAACGCACACGTTGCAAGTGTGTCCCCCGGCTGCCCACGTATCCGACTTCTAACAACCAACCCTCATGGAGTTCCCCTTGAACATTCAACGAATACTCCTGAACGACTGCTGAACGAAAACCCGGTGCAACGGTGTAGATAGTTGTTGAGGTGCTGGGAGAGTAAGACGGGCACAAAGGAAAGGATTCGGGAGTGGGAAAGGGCTGCGGGAAAGGCGCTTGAAACGTTGCGCCCGCGTTTGCCTGTCCGACATTAATTCGAGTTAGGGCGTACGGAGCGCTCTCTACGTTTTGAAAGAAGGCCTGGCCGGTTGGGGGGGAGTAATACAAGCCGAACCCCCCTCTGAGCGCCAACCTGTTCGTATTGGGCAAAATACTCCACGCAAATCCGACTCGCGGCGCTATGGTGTTTTGTCCCGCGCCGTCATTGCCAAACGTGTTGTCCGCCCTGAGTACACCGGGAGGAACAGTACCACGAAAATTAGAAGCAACAATGTAACCGGCTACACTGCCGCTTGGCGGAGGACTGGGGTCGGCCTCGCGGATATCGAAACTTGAATTTCTACCCAATCTGTCTCCGAATTGCCCCAGCCGCTCGTACCGCAGTCCTATATTCAGAGTAAGGGATTTAACGAGCTTATAATCGTCCTGCGCAAACCCTGAGCCCTCCCACACCCTATACTCGCGACTGAACAGGCCGAAATCGTCCGCCGACGCATATACGTTGCTGAAAGTTCCTGTGCCATTGCCAGCCGCACTCAGGCCCAATAGGAAATCTGGCCAACTTAGGAACTGCACAAAGGACCCATCGCCTACATCACTGAAGTTATCCTGCAACCTCGTCAGTGACCCTCCGAATTGGACGGAATGAGCTCCATGGATGAAACTAAGAGCATCACTAAATACGAAGCTGTTTTGGGCGAAATTGAGAGGGAAGGCGGAGGCCAAACGGACGGAACCAAGGATATTTAAGTTGGGCATCCCGTTGTCGTTATTCATTTTCCCTTCGGCAACTCCCACATCCGACCAGTCGAAAGGAGCCCTGCTCTCCGTAGTGCTCCTGGCTCGGACATACCCAATACGAGCGTCATTGAGCAGGCCGCTGCTCAGGGTGTAGGTGTCGGCGATAGAGAAAACTCTGAAGCCCAAATTGTTGGGACTCGAGAATCCAGGAATATTAGCCACCGGATTGAAAAAATTGCCCGGGAAGGTAACCGTCTTACCATCATCTGCAAAGAAAAAACGGGCTGTGATTTTGCTCTTCTGCGAAACCAGGTAGTCAAGATTGGCTAAAAACTGATCTTCGCTAAAGTGACAAGGCAGGGAAAAGTCTGAGAAACCCTGACTGGCAAATGGTCTAGAGGGATCCACCGTTTGAGGTGTTGGAATCAGGAATGCCCCATTGGGCAATTTGAAATTCAGCAGGGCGAGAGCAGAGGGATTGATATTCGATCCGTCTGGATTGATCGCTACGCCCCCAAGAGCGCCGGACATTCCGCCAAACAGCTTCCCGAGTGCAGCGGGTGACCTGTCATTTGTGAGCGGCGGGGAACTCAGCGTGGCCGTACACGCGATCCTTGATTGGCCGGCAGCCAGGCCGTTTATCTGGCGCGTCCCTTGATACGAAACGAAGGAAAACAATTGCTCCTTCTTGATCGGTCCGCCAAGCACAAATCCAAACTGGTTCTGCTTGAGGGCCGCGCGTTGCTGACCGGTTGCGTTCAAGAAGAAGTCATTTGCGTTCAAAACATCATTGCGTAAAAACTCGAAGATCGTGCCGTGGTAGGCATTGCCGCCGGTCTTTGTGACCACGCTGACGTTGGCACCGGCATAGCGTCCATAAGCAGCATCGTAAAGTCCGGTCTGGACCTTGAACTCTTGGATGGTGTCTGGATTCGGGATCGGGATGCCGCCGCTTCCAGAGCCACTACCTTGCCGATCACTCACACTAATCCCGTCCAACTGCCAGTTGTTGTCATAGGAACGCGCTCCATGTACGTAAATGCCGTCATTGGACTCGCTTATCTGCGACAACGCAGTTCCACCGAGGCCGAGTTCTCCGGCGTTGTAGACTCCGGCAACCACGCCTGGCGAGAGGCTAGCTATTTGCGCAAAATTCCTGGTGACGAGCGGAAGATTGCTGACAGCTGTCTCATTGACCACTCGCCCAAGAGCTGAGCTGCCGCTCTGAACCATGGGTGCCTGAGCAGTCACCTCTGCCTGTTGCACGACGGTGGCGAGCTGCAGCCGAAGCTCGAGGCGGCGCGTCTCGGTGACAATGATGTCTATGCCCGAAACGCGCAGAAGACCGAAGTCCTTCTTGCTGGCGCGCAGCTCATAGCTGCCCGGTGGGAGCAGAGGGAAACTGAACCCTCCCTCTTCGTCCGAATTGGTGGACAGCGCTTCATTGGTTTTCAGGTTGACGAGATGGAGGTCCACGCCAGGGACGACCCTACCGGAGGGGTCCAGCGTCACGCCAGTCAGCGCGCCAGTCGAAGGGGTTTGGCCATAGACCGCGCTTGTAAGCACGACCATGATCGCAACGGCGAGAATCCCACGGCCGCGACGTTCTGAATAGCAGCTGTTGTTTGGGGTGTGGCACATTTGCCTGAAAAAAAATCCGTTGTCGTGTCGCAGGGCGTGTCGGCAGGGCAGGTGCCGTGGCTCGGACGGTTGTTTCTATTGCTTTCTTCTCGCGATGAAGCGTGTGCCGCAACAGTTGAACGGACATATACCGGTGCCGAGCAGTTATATCCCTTAACTTTCCCGATGTAAATAACCGTCAATTGCGAGGCGGCATGTGCTGACGATGACAAAAAGATGGGGGTACTGCGCTGTGGGTACTGCGCTTGGCCGTAGCTCCATTCTCTGCTATTTTATCGGTACTACAGGCTACTAGAGTTGTTGCTACGCTTATTGCCGCGGTGGAGTCGTTCGTTCTTTGACTCCGACGGTTTTGAGGTTTTTGATTGCGCGATCACCCCGATCACCGAATTGCCGCGGTCAAGTCTAAACGAATGAGACAGTATCCCCGCGAACAAAATAGGCAAAGCCCATGCAGAAAGTGGCGACTGAGGAATGGCATCTTCATTCTCTTTGCATGCTGTCTCCTATTGCAGCCAGCCACCGCGTCGCCGACCAAAGAGATCCGGCGCGTCCTTTTTATTCACGAAGTGAGTCCCTCGTTTCCCGGGGTAGGTCTCATCGATCGGGAGGTAGACGCCGCTCTATCAGAATCGGACTATCAGATTGAGCTCTATAACGAGGCGCTGGAAATAACTCTGTTTCCAGATGATGCACACCAGCGGAACTTTCGTGAATCGTATATCCGCAAGTATCAAGATCGCAAGCCAGACCTGATTATCGCTGAGGGGGCCTCCTCCATCGAGTTCATGGCCGAGGCGCACGAGAAGTTCTTCCCGAACACCCCGGTTGTCTTTTGTGGAAGCAGCCAGGAACAGGTCGACAAACTGAAGCTCGACTCTCATTTTACGGGTACGTGGATGACTCTTGACCCGGAGAAAACGTTTCGCGCAGCGCTTCAACTGCAACCCAACACCAGGCGCGTGGTGGTAGTCGGCGGAGCGGGACCGTGGGACAGACCCATCGAGGCTCTCGTCAGGGACAGCCTGCGCAAGTACGAACCCAGGTTCCAGTTCACCTATCTCACTGACCTGGCAATGCCCACGCTTCTCGAACGACTGTCGCGGTTGCCGAATCGTACGATCATCTTCTATACGTCACTCACGCAGGATGCCGCGGGAACGCACTTCGTTGATCCAACGCAGGCGCTTCCGAGGGTTGTCAGCGTCGCGAATGCGCCAGTCTTTGCCGCGGCCGACGTTTTTGTTGGCCAGGGAACGGTGGGCGGCTATGCGACTAGTTATGTTATGCAAGGTCAGGTTGCTGGCGCGATCGCCGTGAGGATTCTTAAGGGGGCGCGGCCGCAGGACATCCCTGTCGTAAAAGGAACCAGCGTCTACATGTTCGATTGGCGAGCATTGCGACGCTGGGGATTCAGAGAAGGCGCCCTTCCGTCCGGGAGCGTTGTGCTTAATCGGCCGCCCGACGTCTGGCAGTTGTACAGGCGATACATCGTAGGTGCTGTTTTTGTGTTCTTGGCAGAATCCCTGCTGATTTTGGCGCTGCTGTGGCAACGGGCGAGAAGGAGAAAAGTGGAAGACGAGCTGCTTGTTACTAACGACCGGCTTCGTTCGGCAATGGATTCCGGCAGAGCCGTGGGATGGGAGTGGAACCTTAAGACCGGGCGGGATTCTTGGTTCGGCGACCTGAAAACGATGTTTGGAACTCCGCCCGATACACATGTTTGGCGTACAGAGGACTTCTATGGATGCGTACACCCCGAGGATCGTCAGCACGTCTCGGAGACTGTAGCTAATGCCAAGACAAACCAAAAGCCGTATGCGGCGGAGTTCCGTGTCCTTCGGCCGGACGGAGCTCTGCGCTGGGTCGCAGCGACAGGAAAATTCTCCTATTCGCCAAACGGCGAGCCAGAGCGGATGTTAGGCGTAGCGCAGGATATCACCGACCGCAAGCGAGCCGAAGAGACTCTGCGCGAGAGCGAAGAGCGATTACGTCTGGCGGTCCAAGCGGGAAAGCTGTACGCGTTCGAGTGGGACATCGCAAGCGATGCAATAATGCGAACCGGACAGTGCACAGATGTCCTCAATTGGATGGCCGACCCAACATGTGATACGGGTCGGCAATTTGTCGCCAGAGTTCACCCCGATGACCGCGAGGCGTATGCGGCCACGGTGACCGGACTAAGTGCTGAAAATTTTACCTATCAAACCAGCTATCGGATGTTACGGCCCGGCGGTAGTGTTATTTGGTTGGAGGAGAGCGGGCATGCCTTCTTCGACGGTCAAGGTAGGATGCTGCGGACGATCGGCATAGTGTCGGATGTCACGGAGCGCAGGCTTGCGGATGAGGCCCTCTCGAGCGTGAACCGCAGGTTGATTGAGGCGCAGGAGAAGGAACGTACCCGGATCGCCAGAGAGCTTCACGATGACATCTGTCAACGTCTTGCCCTGTTGACAAACGGATTGGAACAACTCCGACACGACTCTCCTGACTTGCCTGCCGAAGTCCAAAATCGGGTTGGCGTCCTGCGGGACCAAGCGTCGGGCGTAGCGACCGATATCCAGTCCCTGTCGCACGAGTTACATTCTTCGAAGCTTGAGCATCTAGGCGTCGTAACGGCCATGAGGGGATTCTGCAGAGATCTCTCTGCGCAGCAGAAACTTGAAGTCAACTTTGCACACCACAACATCCCATCCACCGTGCCGCAGGAGATTTCACTTTGCCTTTTCCGCATCTTACAGGAGGCCTTGCGAAATGCAGTCAAGCACAGCGGCGGGCGGCACTTCGACGTGGAGCTGTGCTACGCCTCGGATGCGATCCACCTCATCGTGAGCGATTCGGGATCCGGTTTTGACGTTCGAGAAGCAATGAAAACTCCCGGGCTCGGCCTTACCAGCATGGCGGAGCGTCTGAAGCTGGTGGATGGGCAGCTTTCCGTCGATTCAGAACCCAAGCATGGCACGACGGTCCACGCCTGCGTTCCCCTCAGTTCGGGAAGCCATTCCCTGCGTGCAGCCGGGTAATTGGACCGAGATGGCCCTGTCCTTCGTGCAGGACGTCCTGGGTTCTGTGCGGAGCGTGTGGGAGATGGGTTGCCTGCCAAGAAGCAGAGAGGTTTCTGACGACTGGACTCGCTGATGTTTTGAAGCCCGGATACGAAATGTTCGAGCGTGCGCGATTCGAATGCGGGATCTGTTGCGAATTGCTAGACTGCCAGAAATTCGTTTAACCGACGACCAATTAAAAGAACGACTGGCGAAGCACGGCACCTTCGTGAGATTCAGTGCATCCTTGATAGCGTGTCTGGTGAAGTGTGCGCCAGCGTCTTATTTCTACGCGTTCGTACGGCTTCGAGTGTTTTCTCGATTTTGGTTACACGCGCTTCCGAGGCAGCCAAGAGCTGACGCACATCCTGAGCGTTGCGGATGTGAACGTCCCCGCACACTTTGAGGCAGCTTGGAGCAATCGCGGGATGGAGACTGCGGCCAGATTCCTGTCAAACAGCCTGTTCGCACACATGGGAAGCCACTTGATTGCCTCTAGCGCACGCTTCGCTACCTTCTCATTTCCGTTTTACTTTCTTCGCAAGACATCCGTCGCAGCGCGTCTGAGCGTTTTTTCGACTGGCCTCAGATTGGGAAAGAACGGCTTGTGAGTGGGCATGGGAAACCTGAGACTAATCTAGCCGCCGAGTGGTTTGCAAGAATGAGAATTCGCCATGACTACCGCGCAAGATCGCGCGAACATTACGCGTCGAAGACGTAGTCGGTGCTAATCGGGAGTTCGCCGCAAATGTGCGATGGCCGGCTTTTGGACCTCGCTCGTTTTGGTGAGAAGAATGAAAATTGGCCAGTCGTTGTTCTCCTTGCCAACAGGCGCGTTCCGGTCGAAGTAAATGTCGAAGAGGCATCGGCGTCTGCGGTTCGAAGTCGATATTAAATTTTTATTCCACAGGATTCCAAGTGTCGTCGGGATTGAATTCGGTTATGGACCTGGCGAGTTCGGAGGTCTTTTCACCGAGATCCTTTTGGAACACGAGACCTTCCTGATTGATGATCAACGTCATCACACCGGAATTACGATACTCGGCGGGATAGGCAAGGATGGCGAAACCCAGGGTCATGTTTCGATTTACGATATAATTTTTCGCTCCACCATGGGCGTGGTCACCTTGTTTTGTGAGAATCCGATAGAAATATCCGTGGAATGGCTGCGGCGTTTGTTGGTTCCCGCCATAGCCGTCGGCACTGGCGTTCGCTGCAAGCGGTCCCAGAGGGCTTTCCGGTTGATCCTCTGCGGCCTTCCAGTACAGACCATTCTGTTTGCCTTCGTCACTCATGAACTTCTGAGCATATTGATGAACCTTGCTGCCGTCGTGAGTCTGGCTGAAGTATTCAGACTGGGCATCCGCCATAGCATTGAGGACGTCGATGGTCCCTAGTTCGTTGTCCCCGATTCGACGAACCAGGATCTCTTCCTTTGCTTCGCTGCTGTCGAAATACCACTGTCCCGACGAGTTCCTTAGAAGCGGGAAAGGAAAGGGATAGTTTTCTGCACCTATGTTGAGGATCATGCCACCGTTCTTCAGCTTTCCCCAGCGATGCATCTGATCATAACTGGCTGCGAATTTGTCGCGAGCTGTTTTGTCCTGAACAGGATCACCGGAGACGATCAGTTCCGTCGCGCCTGGGCCGAAAATTGCCAACAGAGCATTGCTGTCTCCAGCTTTTGCGGCGTCATAGAGTGCGCCGGCGGCAGCGTCAGGGGAAGCGAACGCTTTCGGTTTGCTCGGAGCTTGCTCCGATTTTTGGCAACCTCCCGGGAACGCAATAGTCGCGGCGACGGCCACAAGAACGATGCACCGCAGATAGGTCTTCATATCGGAAAGCCTGGGGCGTGTCATCCCAACTCCTCCATCGAGCCAATTCATTCCTTTGAAATCTTTGTTTTCTGATCGTTTTCTGATCTCACGAGAATTCGCGTCGAAGGCGGCTAGCGACGAGGCGCGCCTCCCCGATTTCCGCCCCCACCCAGACTTTGGCTCCCGCGCGCACTCTGAGCGCGCCCCCCGCCCGACCCAGACAGTGCGTTCGGGCGTGCTGGCTGAGCAGCAGGAGTATTCGATGTCTGAGGGCGTTGATAACCGCGAGCTTCGTTTGTACTGGGTCGAGTACTCGGTGTTGTTGCCGGCCGCTGAGTGGGGGTTCCACTAGGACGATTACCAGGTGTAACTGGCTGCGTGCTCGGATTCCCAGCGTTGGGGCGATTGCCTGGGCGCGCAGGGAGGGTGCTCGGATTCCCTGGGTTGGGGCGATTGCCTGGTGCCGGCAGAGTTGTTGCCGGAGGACGATTGGATGGATAGGACGGGCGACCGTATCCGGGATAGCCCCCCGGTGGACGATATCCAGGGCTGCCGGGCCGGTAACCTGGGTAACTCGGGGGGCGATAGCCGGGGTAGCCAGGGGGGCGATAGCCACCTCCGTAGTAGCCACCCCGCCAGTAGCTGTTTCCGACGTAGATGTTGCGGTTGTAAATAATCGTGTGGCTGTGCCAGCTTGTTCCCCAATACCCCCAGCCCCACCCACAGCAACCACCACTTATCATCGCGCCGACGGCGATGCCGGCACCGAATGAAATAATAGCTGCAGCCGCTACATCGGCAGAGCTGTATCCGGGGACTGCAACGGGGGCGCCGTAAATCACAGTCGGGTTGTATGTGGGCACGTACACGATCTGAGGGTTCGCCGGTTGAATGATGATCGTTTGTGGACTCTCCTGGACCACCTTGATCTCTGAACTCGACTTCAGATTACCCGCCGCGTAGGCCTTTGCGCGCATTCGCTGGATGGCTTCCATCACATCCTGTTGTTGCGTCGCGGAAGCTTCGCCAAGTGACGAAGTCCAGGCGAGATTCTTGGCCAGATTGTCGAGTACCGTTGGGAACTGCGTAAGTGCTTTCACCGCCGGATCCCATGACTGCTGATCAACTGCCTTCATGAGGGACTCGCCAGTAAGCGAGGAGTTTTGCTTAAGCCAGACAACCGCATCCACGATTTCGTACGGGAATGTGGCAGCGCCCAGAACTTGCGCCACTAGAGCATCGGGATACAGAGCAATTGGAGCGACGAGTCCATCGAGTTCCTCTGGAGTAAGGAGTGCATATTCCTCCCCCTGGGACGTGGGCGGAGACGCGGTCTGCGAGTTTGTCTGTACGCTTGCGTCAACTGGAATCGCCATCACGACGAGAAGAAAACTCATCAACACGGCTACTGGTTTGTCTATGAGGGTCATATTGTCCTGAGTTTCTAGCTACCGTTTCATTGAAGCAGCCCGCATAGGAATCAGCGTGCAAGTGCGGGATGCGTGCAGCTTTAGTGCTTCCGAACGATCAAATCTAGTCCAAAAGCCTCCGGCAACTCATCCTAGTCACCCCCAGATTGCTCAATGCCATCATTCAGGGCCGGGACTCAGACACTATCGGCCGCCGCAATTTCGACATCGGCCGTCCAAAATCAAATGGAAGATTGGTTTAATAGGGATATCCCTTGGCAAGCGCTTGCGCCAGCCTTGTATCGTGCCCATAGATGTCATCGTAGAAATCCACGCGGCCGTCTTCATCCACTCTTGCTGTTGTGTATAGAATCAGCACGGGAATCGATGAGCTCAAGTTCACTTGAACGCTTTTCTCTCCATTCATGGCAGCCTTGATGCGTTCCGGAGTCCACTCCGGCTTGGACTGCAGCACCCACGCGGCCAGCGCAGGAGGGTCCTGAACACGAATGCAGCCGTAGCTGAAGTCACGCCGCGACCGGGAGAACAGTTCGGTTTTGGGCGTGTCATGCAGGTAGACCAGGTAGGTGTTGGGAAACATGAATTTCACGCTGCCTAACGCATTCTTCGGGCCGGGGCGCTGCCGAACGGATAACTTTCCCGCGCGCAGAAGTTGAATCTCTTCCGGAGTTACCTGCCCGGCGTTCAAGACTTTACCGCTTCCATCGATGAGATCGTATCCGTTTTTGGCGAGGTAAGCGGAATCCGTTTGTAACGGCGGAAGAATCTCCTTACGTAAGATAGTGGGAGGAACACCCCAATCGGGCCGGAAAACCAGATAGGTCATGTTCCCGATAAACGCGGGGGTCTCCGAGCGCATGGCTTTGCCGACCACTACATTCATTTTCAAAGCGATGTGGTGCGGCTCGTCGAACCCATAGAGGCGAAAGGCCGGCACGTTTACGGCGATCAACGGCGTAGCCAGATCGTGAGGAAGCCAGCGCCAGCGTTCGAGTGAAAACTGAAGCTGGCGAACGCGATCTGCGATCGGCACATTGAGTTGCCGGACGGTTTCCGGCCCCAGGCTCCCGGTCACCACCAGCGCGTGGCGGAGCTGAAAGCGCTTCACTGCCTCGACGACATCACCTTCATATTTCACTGATCCCTCGGGTCCTGTCGCGCCCTGGCCCAGATCCCCCACGAGCTTGAGCTTAGTCACCAGCAGGCCCATCCCGGCATACGTGCTGCCGGGTGTCACCGGTTTTGCTGGAACCGGGAGCTTTTCGGCGGGTTCCTGCTGCATGAGGGCGAGGTACGTCCGCAGAGCCTGAGAGGTTCGTGAGTATCCATCTTCCTGCGGTTCCACCTGGGCTAGCAACGGCACGACATCCGGCGACTGAGAAATTTGCGCAAGAAATCCCGGCAAATCTGTTTTCTTGTGATTCAAGTCGAGATCAAATTTAAGGTGCCGGGGGTCGATTCTTCCTACATTCAAGGCCGAGATGTATCGAAGCAAACAGACTGACAGCGCAAGATCAAATCGCGCAATCTGCTCCGGAGTTGACGCCAACGTCAGAGCATCCTCGCGGGCTTGCCACTGCGAGGCATCGTAGTCTTCCGCGTTCAGTCCCTTCTGCTCCGCCTTTTGCAGGATGGAAACGACCAACTTCGCTTGCGCTGTAGGGCCCGCTCCGTCTACCCAGGCCGGTGCGTACCCGCGTGCCTGATAGAATTTCGCAGCACCGTCATTGACGTCACCGAAGTCCGGCCAGCGGAGGCTTTCTAATTTGCCGGAAGTGACGAGGCCACCAAGTGCGGCGTTCGCACCTTTCACGGCCTCGGGGCTGAGCGCAACTCTTTGCGGCACCAGCCGAGCAGTGTTCGGCGAGTTTCCTGAGCCATGGCACGCGATCGCGGAGCAAACGAGTAGGAACGCGGATACCGAAGAGGCACTGCGGCGCAATTCGGAAGTGTGACGACGCTTTTGTAAAAGTTTTATCGCCGGACGCGATGACATCGTGGCACCTCCTGGCCCGGTACTTCAGTGAGCAAGAGCCCGAACAGCGCAAATGTGGCGCCCTCGTCCGCACCGAGGCCTAATTCATTCTCGTGTGGCGTTCGAAGCTCTTTAGTTCTCAGCCGGCGGCCGACTTCAAACAGCAGCATACGCAAGACTAGACCTACGGCGAAGAATATCGGTGAGACCGTATGCTCCATTCGATTGTCGCGGCTACGCTCCGTGCGCCTCGTCTAGGCGCTTGCGAAAATCCTTTGCCCAATACCGAAATGCGGCCTCGATGTCTCCCCACTTCTTATAAGCGTTGAAGCCACTGAACCACCTGCGGCCTCCTTTACTGGTCACAAATGCCGCCAACCGGTCGCCAGACGTAGAATCGAGCATTTCCCCTTCGATGCTGACCTTGCCAATACTGAGCCTGGGAACCGCCAGGCTGATGCCAGGCACGGTCGCTACAGAAGCAGCCGTTGTCGCCGTCGTCACGGCTGCATTCTTCTTGCCGCCCGTGGGTTCCACATTCGTGATTGCCACGTTCAATTCAGCTACGTCTGGTCCTGGAGTCGTTACAATTTCGTAGTTTCCGGACTTCGCGAGTTCGTCCGCGACAGCATCGTGGAAATACTTGGCCAGTCGTTCCATGTCGTCGGGGTCGAAACCACGTGCTTGAGCCTCGGGAAGCAGATAGATCGTCACGGGATCAAAAATAAACTTGTTGTATTTCTTCAGGACGTTCACGTCCTTCTCGTAGAGGAGCAAGTCGCCATTCTTTGGGTCGGGAACCAGGCTGGAATAGTCACCCAAGAACCCCGATACCTCCCTGCCATCCGGCGCTTGCTGTTGACCAGAGGAATCCTGCGCGCGCACGGTGAAGCCGACAACGAATGCAGTCAGCAGACCCAAGAGAGCCAGGTGCGAAAATCGGACGGCACGAATTGCCCGACAATCTTGTGCTTGAGGAGCGACAAGCCTATTGTTTGTTAGCATCGTCCTGGTAGTGCGCTGATTGTGCATGTTTGCCTCCACGTGCAAGCTCCGCCCCCGGCGGTCTAGCCCTCGCGTTCGAAGCTATTTCCATGATCGCCTTTTATCAGTTTAGCTCGGAGATGCGAAAGTGTAAGAACTGACACTGAAGTACTGAAAAAAGACGTCAATGAGACTTTGCCGCCCCGCGGCGGTGGTACTCGGATGTCTTGACTCCCGAGTGCCCGTCGAAGTCGTATTCGATGCAGGCATCGGTGACACTTTTACCGGACGCGTTGCAGGCAACGCCATAAACGACGATATGTTAGGCAGCATGGAGTTCGGGTGTGCGGCTTCCGGCGCAAAGGTAGTGGTGGTCTTAGGACATACGGCGTGTGGAGCGGTGAAAGGTGCGATTGATGATGTCGTACTGGGCAATCCTACCGGCTGCTGGCGCGAATCAAACCGGCGGTATCAGCCACGAAATTTGACGCCGACAGGACGAGCAAGAATGCGAGTTACGTTGATGCTGTTGCGCGAACTGCATTCAGCTGCACTGTGTCGCTTGGGTTATCGGTAGAGGCTTGCGCTCGCAACGCTGCCGGTAAAGCCGCCGATGCGAGCCAGAGAAATCCGGAAAGTAGGATTCTTGAGCTCATCTTTTGCTGCCGACTCGCTGGTGGGAACACTTTCGACCATTTCGTAGATATGCGATGGACATCACGCACGCAGCCCAGTCAGCGGTTGCTCACCATTACTCCGATCACCAATCCCGTCAGCCACAAGTGTTACGCCTTCTCAACTTCGGTTCGGTCCGTTTGAACAATCCCTATCACGCGCTACGCGATGATACGGGCGTCGTAAAAGTCGAGTCGCGGACGGCGAGGGTGGAGTTGCTCCTCATCGCCAAAGCCCAGGTTGCAGAGAAAGTTCGACTTCCAACGGCCATCAGGAAAGAACGCCGCGTCCACTTTCGCAAGAACGGACGAAGACGAAACGACCTGGACAGCAGTTCGTGCTGGTCGGCTCCATCCTGACTCGATCATAAAGCTTGCGCAGTATATCGTCAGAGGCCGGGTGGTCGCTTCACTTGCTTATGCCTGCCGATCAAGAAAACTGCTTCGCCAGGCTGTCCATCTTTGCTTTCGTTTGACCGTAGTCGATGGTGTCATTGATTGCATCGGTGAGGTCATTCGCAATGCGCGCGTTAGCTTTTAGATACTCGGGATAGGGCGGTGCCGTCGGCCTTGACTGGCTTTTGCTCAGCTGAGCAATGGCAGCGTTCATATTCGTGGCGAGGGCATTCGCCAGCGCTGTGATGCGATCAATCGCGTCCTGCTGCCAAGGACTGGCTACAGTGCGATGCGACTGCAATCCGCGCATGTTCTCTTGCAGCTGATTCACGTCGGCCTTGATTTTCTCGAGTGTCGTGGAGTGAGTTTGCCAGCTTAACCCGCTGGTGCGCGTATACGATTCCATGTCCGCAGCATCTTTCTTGATTTTTGCCAAAACTGGCTTGGCGGCGTCTAACTGAGCAGCGACGCTAGCATTGTCTTGTGAATCTTGGGCGCGAGACATACCTGGAAGCAGCGCATACACCAACAATACAAGCAAACCGCATATTGTTTTTCGTGAGCTCATGTTCATTCCTCTCCTTGTTTGTTTGTGCACCTTTTTACACGGGCCTAAAATTTCCAGCCAATGCCGGTCGTAACTCCCAGATCATTTCGTGGGGCGTTGATCGGAGGCCGGCTGTCAAAATTCTCGTAAAGATGAAAATCCCAATAGAAATCCTTCACCAACTCAATGTGGAGGTTGGAATCTGAGTTCAAACGCACTCGTCCCGGTTCTGATAGGCTTGGGTAAAGTAGCACGGAGCTTCTGATGTCGAGGACCCTGAAGCGGAAGGTATAGAAGTTGGCCCCGACAAGAGCCTCCCCGTTATCTCCGATCGTCGTCCTCTGCGCTTGAGGAAAATAGTGTTCGCGGCTGAATACACCTCCTCCAAATATTACGAAAGTGGTTCTCTCCGTGCGTGCTATAGTTCTTCCGAAAAAGCCTCCGAAAGTGGTTCGCAAATCGAGCTCCTGCTGATCACTTTTCAAAAGGTCGAGCAACCCCCCATACAACCAGCGCTGCGAGAGCTGCCGGAAATACTGTCCGTCGAACGTATAGCGGTTTGTGTCTGGCCCCCTTGACTGAGCGTCGAACTGCGAACTAGTTGTGAGTCTGACCAAGTCCTTGGCCCTCTGATATTCGACCGCTCCGCCAAGGGAGGAGCTTAACGCGCTATTTCCGCTCGTGTAGCTCAAACCGTAGTCAATAGAACCGTTCAATTGACTCCAAAATGTTTCCTCTCTCTGCTGGATTGCGACGACATCCAGTGCTTCGATTTGTATCGCCTTTCCCTGTGTCTCAAGGCGCAGGGCCTGCCCCGTCGCTTCCTTGCCCCCAGTCCTTTCTATGACACCGATGTATCGCTTACCGTTTTTCAAGGCGATGAAGAATTGGTCCTGACTCTCGAGCCGGTCCACCTGTGCCCAATCGAGCTGCACCGGCTGAAGCATGTAGCCTGATTTGAAGTAGAGTATTCCTTGCTCAAGCTTCCTGATTTCGCCGGTGAAACGGTCTCCGTTTATCATTACAACGAGGTCGTCCTTGCGCTTGGCGAACAGTGGATTCCCGCAGCTCAGTACGGCTACGATGATCAACGCAATCTGAACCGCGCATCTTCGCATGCAAGATATGCCGCCACGCCGTCTGGGCTGGAATCGTGAGGCTGACACTCCAGACGGATGTGGACGGCTCCCAAGTCTTGCCAAGAATACAGCGCTCGATAAGGGCCTTGAGAATTGGCAAAACTTCCACTTTCCTTGGGAAAAAGTAACTCGAAGTCTTACATGCTGATTTTCGCCGTTGGGCGCCGTTTGGGAGAGCAAAAAACCGCTTGAATATGAATATCGGGTTCGACCAGACTCCGACGCGGAGCACGCGACCCGGTAATCTTAAGCATCCTGCCTACTAGTAACTTCTGACAGTTTCAATAGCGCTTGAGTTTCGCTAGAAGAGCTCAGGAGAAGCTCATGGAACCTCGCCCTGCAGGCTGGGCGGTTCAAATTTGGCTACGGACGACAGGTTTCACCAGATTAAACTTGCCGTCAGCAAGGCCCGACCGGAAATTTCATGTGAGCAGCTATCGCGTCAGTCCCGGCGTCACGAGTGCCCTCGTACCTCTGCGAGCTGTTGACGCAGGCGTCGGTATCGATCCAAGTTCCATGGCAGCTCGAGGCGGCCTGGGGCTGGCAAGTATGCGCGAGCGATTGCGGCTACTCGGTGGTACCATGACCCTCTATTCCTCTCCCATGGCAGGGACAGAAATAGTGGCCCAAGTGCCACTGGCGCACACCACCCCGCCGGAACATTTCGCACGAACCGTGGGAAACCCGATGAACAGGGGCCGCCATGAATAGACCACGCCTTTTGCTAGCCGACGATCATGTTCTGGTGACCGACGCACTGAAAAGCATGCTAGCGCCGCACTACGATGTCGTTGGGACTGCCAGTGATGGGCGCTCTTTGCTGCGCGCAGCTGAAACCCTAAAACCGGATTTGATTGTGGTCGACATCGGCATGCCCCACCTGAACGGTCTGGACGCCACGAGGCAGATTAAGCGGCTCTTGCCAAGAGCCAAGGTGATCGTGCTCACGATGAACGAGGACTGTGATCTGGTCGCCGAGGCTTTTCGCGCTGGCGCGTCGGGTTACCTGCTAAAGCATTCCGCTGCCCAGGAGCTGATGCTTGCGATCCAGGAGGTGCTTAAGGGGGCCTCCTATCTATCTCCCCGAATCACCGGCGGCGCCGTATCTGCTTTGCTTCGCGGTGGTAATGCCGAGTCCGAAAAAGCCCGGAAACTTACGCCTCGCCAGCGGGAGGTGATTCAACTGTTAGCGGAAGGCCACTCTATGAAAGAGATTGCTGACGTTCTGGCGATCAGCCTTCGAACTGTGGCTGCCCACAAGTACCGTGTTATGGATATGCTGGCGATTACGACCAATGCGGAGCTATACCGCTATGCGGTGAAGCATCGGATTGTCAGCGTATAAGCCCCTCAAATATTCCTTCCTCAAGCGTCATTTTTACCAATGGCTATGCCTCGCATGAATTATTACGGTATTCATCAGGCGTCCTCAGTCGAGATCGCGTCCTTTACGTTCACGTTGGAAGCGAGCTGCCTTGTGAAAAAGAAGGAGCCGGAGCTAATTCGGATACTGGTCGCGGACGACCGTTCGGAGGTTCTTGAGACTGTCGTCCCGATGCTGGAAGCACATTTCGCCGTTGTGGGAACTGCTTCGGACGGCTGGGCGGCGGTGGAAGCAGAGAAGAAGTTACGTCCCGACGTGGTAGTTCTCGACATTTCGATGCCGGTTATGAGCGGAATCGTTGTTGCGAACGAGATGCGTAAGAATGGCTCGAAGGGCGTCATCGTTTTCCTTACCGTCCATCAAGACTTGGACATACTCGCGGCTGCGAAACAAGCCGGCGGTCTAGGCTATGTGGTCAAGGCTCGTCTCGGAACTGACTTAGTGTTTGCCATCAACGAGGCGTTGGAGGGCCGCGATTTCGTTTCGCCCTTCCCGCAAGGATGAAAGTTGCTTATGTCCTTGATTTCGAACGGCTAGGATTCGGACTTGTGACGCGCTCGCAGCACCCACTGCCAAACCGTGACTACCGCCGACACCGCCACGATCAATTCCGCCCCAATAAAAGTAACATAGTCGCTGAACGCTCCCACGGGTGGCACGCCGGCTGGACATTCCTCAGCGCCGGCAAGCCAAAGATCAGCGAAAGTGACATCGAGAGCGGAACAAGATCAAACTGTCCCTTCGCCGTCGAAACCTGCAGCACCATGGCTAGCACGCTCACGGCGAGTCCTGTCATCATTAGATTGATGAAGAGGGATAAGCCGATCAGGTTATCGGCACGGCTTAAATTCAATGCAATTCCTGTCACTTGCGTGCTCTCGTTGCGCGTGACGCTTCCTTGGAACTTGATGCCGGGGATAGATGCCGATACAGCCAGAGATAGAGGTATCGACGTGCCTCGCTGCAAAGGTGACGGCGCCGACGGCCAGTTGCCCCTGGTGGAGAGCTTGTCGCGGCAGGTTCTCGGGTGCTTTCGAAACCTGCTTCTGATTGGCGGCAGGCGGAATAGTGATCAGGAGCCACACTGTGGTTTCGTAACGGTCGAAAGGATATTTGTTGAAGGTGCCATTTAGGGGAAAGACCGCTTCGATGCGGTTCATCCTTTTCCCTTGCGCGAAGTCAACT
>Ga0210386_10000535_pt1 | contig 35011 bp, 37 predicted proteins | sample IncBWH32OmetaG_FD_160091 | JGI IMG/M metagenome (GOLD analysis project Ga0210386, IMG submission 160091) | Forest soil microbial communities from Barre Woods Harvard Forest LTER site, Petersham, Massachusetts, United States - Inc-BW-H-32-O ...
TTTCTACCCGGTGTTTGTAACCAAACTCACCTCTGGATGAGAAGGCAGAAACCGGTCAGTCAGCGCGCAAATCCCCTTTGCAGGCTTGCGCCGACATCAGGAGAGTATAGCAACTTTCCAGGTTTCGTCAAGTATTTATGATTTATTTTTCCAGCGTTCTTCTGTGGATTTCACCGTATTTTGTGGAAAACCGGCGGGCGCAGAATATCAGACTGGGATCTCGGTACACCAACGGCCACTTACTTATTGTGTTTGAAGAACTCAACCTGGCGGAGGCGCCTCTCTGCTTCTTCGCGCGTCCTGTATGGGCCGCCCAGATTCTTGCCGCTTTTTTCCGAAACCACCTGGTAACCGCCCTTTACTTTTTTGATCATTAACTACACTCCTGCGCCGATTCTGCGCCAAGCACCGCCGGGGTCAATACGGTCGCCACTGTATGGGCGCTCGCCATGGGCGTCTTTCTGCGATAAGTTCCCACACGGCAAGGAGGACCCATGACTTCAAACCATGTGCAGCGCGAAAGCAAAGTCACTCTGGTGACCGGTGGCACCGACGGACTAGGCCGCGCGGCCGCGGTATTGCTCGCTGAACGCGGCTATCGCGTCTTTGCCGGCGGACGTAACGCTGAACGCATCTCTGCGCTGCAGCAATTCGCAAGCGAGCGCAAGTTGCCGCTCGAAGCAACCGAGCTCGACGTGTGCGATGACGCCTCCGTCGAGCGCTGCATCGCGCAGATTGAGCGCACGGCAGGCCCGGTGGAAGTGCTGGTGAACAACGCCGGGATCGCTATTGCCGCAGCGATGGAAGAAATCACCCTCGCGGATTTGCGCAAGCAGTTCGAGACAAACTTCTTCGGCCTGGTCCGCGTGACGCAACGCGTGCTCCCCGGCATGCGCAGCCAGCTCCGGGGACGCATCGTTAACATGAGTTCAATCACCGGAAAAATAACCACGCCGCTGTTTGGACCATACAGCTCAAGCAAGCACGCCGTGGAAGCAGTGAGCGACGCCATGCGTCTGGAGCTTTATCCCTTCCGAATACACGTTGCACTAATTGAGCCGGGATACATTCCCACAAACTTGAATCGCAATGCAGCCGAGCTTTCTTCAGCCTATGCCAAAAACGCGGAGCAAAGCCCCTACGCGCCGGTCTACCACAGGTTCTTAAACGCTTGGGGCAAAACAACGAAAACTGTCCGTGATACACCCGAGGACTGCGCCCGCGTGATCCTCCGTGCAATCGAAGAAACGCCGCCGCGAGCGCGCTACCCGGTCACGCTCTACGCGAAAATCGGAGTCATCGCGCGCCGTTTGCTGTCCGATGGCGCGATGGATGCTCGCTTCCGGAAGACGTTTAAGCTCAACGAATTTCGTGCGTCGCTGTTGAAGGGATCGAAAAGATGAGGTCTCGCGATTGGCCGGTCTGGCGAACCCGCGAGCGTCAGGCCGGTTGCTCGGTCGAGATCCCCGCCACAACCAAGCCGAGAATAATCAGCTGGATTCCGCCGGCAATCATCCATTTGATCGCGAGCTGGTACGGAATGATATACACCACATACTCGGACAGCGAATAGGGAATCACGGTCATGAAAGTCATGAGGATCCCGTAACGAATTCCCTGCACCATCCACGGCTTAGGTTCACGACCACGCGTATAGATGTACGCAAAGATCGCCGCAAAAAAGAACTGGCCGATGGCCATGGCCCAGAAGCGGTGCAGGATGCCTTGGGGGTTGCGATGGCTCGCCGGGATTGCCGCGTAGTCGCTCATCAGCCAAACGCTGTGGACGAGATAGTTCGTGAACATCAGGACGATGTAGGCCGCCACAATTGCCAACACGAGTTTTTTCATGGCCGTTTTACCTCCTGCGCTCAAATTTTTAGACCTGGGGAAATAATGAGATGGGAACCATCCGGGTGCAGCGAACCACGCCCTCCCGATGAGCGCAGCCTAGCACCCCCGCCAGCCATTCAATAGCGGAATTTTGCGGGGACGAAGCTTTAAGGGTTGGTCACTTGTATCGAGACGCTGGCCTCGCGCAAAGGGACGTACTGCACTTCCCATGCAGCGTGAACCGGGCTTTCAGCGTAAGCATCCGCGGCGGCGCGATCGCGAAATTCGATCGCGTAAGCAGCATTGAAGTCGCGCGGCTGCATGCGCTCGCCTTTGATCCACACATTCTTTATGCCGGGGATTTTTGCGGCCATGTCTTTGATGCCTTCAAGGGCGCGCTGCTTATCGGCGTCGGACGCGGCGGGGTTCCATTTCAATTCCACCACGTGCAGGATCGTCTTCGGCTGGCCGAATCTATTTTGTCCCGCCACGTAGCCACTCGCGAACAAACCCAACGCGAGAACTGCTATGCCCATTATTTTTGCCCTAGTCGTGAACGGAATTCGCATTGATCTCCCCCGCTTGCTTTGACGAACGAACTTCACGAGTGTAAGCGAGCACTCAATGCCCAGGCAACGTCGAGGCCACAAAAATCTGCCGGGCATCTCCAACGATTTGTGTGTTGACCCGCCCGATTCGCCTTGGTTACGATGCGCAGCAACATTGTCAGTTTCGCGGTCCCAACACGATCGCGAGGAGGCGCCATGTACTGTTCAAAATGCGGGGCCAACGTCCCGGACGGTACCGCTTTCTGCAGCGCCTGCGGGCAGCCGATGCCGGGGTTCGCAACAAGCCAGCCGGCTGGAGCGACACCTGCGACTCCCGTTTATGCGCCTCCCGCACAACCAGGATGGCGGGCGCCCGACGCGGGACCCGCCGTGGCGTACGCCGGTTTTTGGCTGCGCTTGGTCGCCATCATTATTGACGTCATCGTTCTCGGATTCGCTGGCTGGATTATCTTCCTGCCATTTGCTGCATCCATGAGATACGGCATGCACGGAATTTTCATGGGAGGACGGCCTCAAAGACCGGAGGACTTTTTCCCCATCATTGGCACCCTGTTCCGGCTAGCGGCGATTCGAACCGTCTTGAACTGGCTTTACTTCTCGCTCCTTGAGAGTTCCGGTTGGCAAGCTACACTGGGCAAAAAAGCACTGGGCCTCGAAGTGACCGATCTCGCCGGGCGCCGCATCAGCTTCGGCCGCGCGACCGGCCGGTTCTTCGCCAAATACATCTCCGCCATTATTTTGATGATTGGATTCTTGATGGCTGGATTTACCGAGAAAAAGCAGGCGTTGCACGATATTCTCGCCGGCACCCTCGTAATCCGTAAGCTCTAGGAAAGAATCTATTGCGGCCGAGTGCCGCAAACAGGAGCGACATGTATTGCTCGAAATGCGGCACCCAACTTGCAGACGGAACGGCGTTTTGCGGCGCCTGCGGACAGCCCACCGGAGGCGTGCCGGAAGCCGTAGTCACGCCGAGCGTTGCAGTTGCCGGCGGCAACGCGGTACCGGCATATACCGGTCCGGGCTCAGTAACCCCCTACGCACCATCGGCAGTTCCAGCCGTCCTGCCATCGCCTTACGCGGGATTCTGGCTGCGGTTTCTTGCCTATTTAATTGACAGCGTCCTGGTCGGGATCGTTTTCGGAATATTCGCGTTGCTGGTAGTTGCGATTGTGGGCGTCGGCTATTTCCGAACGATCTTCGAAGGCCTGAATGGTCAGGACCCTACGATTCCGGCGGCCTTCATATCGCTAATCCTTCTGGCGTCGGCTCTTTCACTGGCAAGCACTTGGGTCTACCACGCGTGGATGGAAAGCTCTCCATATCAGGGTACGCTCGGCAAGATGGCGCTGGGGCTCATCGTCACCGATCTGCAGGGTCGGCCGCTCTCGTTCGCGCGCGCCAGCGGAAGATTTTTCGGGAAGATCATCACTGGAATGATTCCATTCGGTATCGGCTACATCATGGCGGGATTCACGGAAAAGAAGCAGGCCCTGCACGACATGATCGCAGGCTGCCTGGTCCTCAGAAAAACCTAAAAGCTGCGTTGCGTTATACGCCCCATCCGTAGCGCTCCGAATGAACGAGCGCATCATGCAACTCCGCGCGAATGTGGTCGACGAACTCCGAGCTGCGCAGCACACGCGCGCCCGTTTCGGTGATATCAATGGTCCGATAGCCGTGATCGAGAACGCGATCGATCGCCCCTTCGATCCACTGCGCCTCCAAATCGAGTCCAAAGGATTCGCGCAGCAGCATAACCGCCGAGAAGATCGCGCCCAGCGGACACGCAACATCCTTGCCGGCAAGCGATGGCGCCGAGCCGTGAATCGGCTCATACAGCGCCGGCTGGCCTTCGGCGCCGCGGCTCATCGAAGGAATCAGTCCAATCGAGCCGGCCAGCGCGGCGGCTTCGTCGCTGAGAATGTCGCCAAAAAGATTTCCCGTAAGAATCACGTCAAATTGCATCGGGCGCAGCAAAAGCTGCATCGCGGCATTATCCACGTAAAGATGTTCAAGCGTAACGTCCGGATAATTGCGCGCCACGCGCTCGACCGTTTGCCGCCACAGCGCGGAAGTCGCCAGCACGTTGGCCTTGTCGACGCTTGTAACGCGGCGGCTGCGCGTTGTAGCGCGCTCAAACGCGTACTTCGCAATCCTTTCGATTTCGGCGCCGGTGTATTCGGCCACATCGCGCGCCCGCGCGTTGCTGCCCTGCCCGTGCAATTCATGCGCGCCAAAATAAATGTCCCCGGCAAGCTCGCGCACGATTTCAAAATCACAATCGTTGATGCGCTCCCGCCGCAAAGGAGACATTCCCCGCAACGCCGGCCGCAGGTGAATCGGCCGCAAATTGATGAACAGGCCCAGCGCCTTGCGCAGGCCCAGCAATCCCGCTTCCGGGCGCTTCTCCAGCGGTAGCGCGTCCCATTGCGGCCCGCCAATCGCGCCCAGCAAAATCGCATCCGCCGAACGGCACCCGGCCAGCGTCTCAGCGGGCAACGGCGTCCCAAACCTGTCGATTGCTGCGCCGCCGAAGGCAAATTCGCGGAACTCGAATTTGTGCTCGAACGATTTCGCGCAATCTTCCAGCACTTGCACGGCTGCGCGCGTGACTTCCGGGCCGATTCCATCGCCCGGCAAAACCGCGATCGTCTTTCTCACCCCGCCCATGGCTCGTCTCCCGTTACGTTAAAAACCTTTGGTCAGCGAGTACTGGCTGCACTGGCAGTCGTTCTCGCAGGCGCATGCTCTCGGCCGCGCCGCACTTTGTGAATAATGGAAAGCAAGTCGCGATCCGTTACCTGTTTTGCCGCATCGGCGCGCGCGGTGGCCAGCGCGTAGCATTCCGCTAGTTCCGCATTCGTCGTCGGGTAGCCCAGTTCTTCCAGGCGCACACGCAGCGCATTGCGTCCGGAATGTTTCCCGAGCACCAGGCGTCGTGCCGGAACGCCCACTTTTTCCGGCAGAATAATTTCGTAGGTCAGCGGATTCTTCAGAATGCCGTCCTGATGAATTCCGGCTTCGTGCGCAAACGCGTTCGCGCCGACCACCGCCTTATTGGGCGGCACGTTGATGCTCGTAATCGAAGAGAGCATGCGGCTCGTCGCGTATATCTTTTCAAGTGAGATCCGCGTGCCTACTACATAGCGGCCCTTGCGCACATGCAGTGCCACGGCCACTTCTTCGAGCGAAGCGTTCCCTGCGCGCTCGCCGATGCCATTGATCGTGCACTCTACCTGCCTGGCGCCGGCAGCGATGGCCGCCAGCGAATTGGCCACCGCCAGACCTAGGTCGTTGTGGCAATGCGCGCTGAAAATAATTTTGGGATAGGCCGCAAGATGCTTGCGCGCCAATCGGAACATGTCGCCATATTCTTCGGGCGTCGTATAGCCGACCGTGTCGGGAAGATTAATGATGGTGGCGCCGGCTGAAGCGGCAGCCGCGATTACTTCGAGCAGAAAATCCAGATCGGTGCGGCTGGCATCTTCAGCGGAAAATTCCACCTCTTCGCAGTTCTTCACGCCGTAGCACACCATCGTAGCGATCTGTTCGAGCGCTTCGCTCCGCGAGATACGCAGTTTGTGTTTCAGATGCAGGTCCGAGCTTGCCAGAAAGATGTGCAGTCGAGGTTTTGCGGCTGGTTCAATCGCACGCAGTGCCGCGTCGACATCCTCCTGACGCGCGCGCGCCAGGGCCGCTACCCGGCAGCTCTTGATTTCCGCAGATACGGCACGAACCGCTTCCAGGTCGCCGGGCGAAGCAATGGGAAATCCCGCTTCGATCACGTCCACGCCGAGCTGTTCTAGTTGCCGCGCCAGTTGGAGCTTTTCTTCCCGGTTCATCGAAAATCCGGGAGATTGCTCCCCGTCGCGCAGCGTGGTGTCAAAAATGTGGACGTGCTCCATGAAGGCTCCTTTGAGCAATACCAGTGTTCCGCGCCGGCCACAAGGAGTCCAATTTATAATTCTTGCATGCGCGATAAATCTCTCTTATACAATTATATACAGGCAGATCGGCCTGGAGGTGAGCAACGTGGATTTGGCGGCTTTGCAGGTGTTTCAGATGGTGGCGAACGAGCGCAGCTACTCGCGCGCGGCGGAAAAGCTGTTTCGCACGCAGCCGGCGGTCAGCATCGCCATGCGCAAGCTGGAGGACTGGGTAGGCCAACCCTTGTTTGTACGCGGGTCGGGTGCCCGGAGTCTGACCGACGCGGGCGTTCTGCTTCTAGAATACGCCGAGCGCATGTTGAACATGCGCGAAGAGATCCGTAAGGGCCTGCGCGAACTCCGCGGGCTTGAACGCGGCCAGGTATCACTCGGCGTCAACGAAAGCTCGATCCACGCCTTACTTCCGTCGCTCGACCGCTACCGCCACCTGCATCCCGGCGTGCAAGTTCGCGTGCATCGGGTGTTTTCGCGCGAGGTGCCGCGCGAGCTTTTGAATCATCAGCTTGATATTGGCGTGATCTCTTACGTACCGGAGGAGCGCGAGCTCACTGCCGCGGAGTTTTACCGCGACGCCTTGGTGCTGGTCGTATGGCCGGGACACCGCCTGGCCAAACGCCGCGAAGTGGACGTCACCGCGCTCGGCGAAGAAGTATTCGTGGCGCATATCGTCGAATCGCCTTACCGCCAGCGCGTCGTGCAATTGTTCGCCAAGCATAAAACACCATTACGCATGGAAGTGGAGCTGCCCACGATCGAAAGCATCAAGCGCTTTGTGGAGATGAAAAAGGGCGTCGCGATCGTTCCGCGCATGTGCGTGGAAGGCGAACTGGCGCGCGGAGATCTGCGCGAACTCAAGATTCGCCAGATGCGCATCGAACGCAGACTCTATTTAGTCTACAGGCAGGACCGTCCACTGACTGGCGCAGCGCAAGCGTTGGTGGACATTATTCTGTCACGCAAGAAACCATCTGTCAGAAGAAAAGTCGCTCCACAGGAAAGTTAGCGTTTCGCAGCGAGTTCATCCAGCGCAGCGCCAATGCGCGAAAGCCCTTCGCGCACATCCTCGGTTTTCCCACCCACACCGATGCGGAAGTGCTCAGGTGCCTCAAAGAAACGCCCCGGCACCACACTCGTTTCATATTTATCGCGCAGCAATTGGCAGAAAGCATCAGCGTGGCCGCTGATAAGCTGCGGGAACGCGATTGTGCCCGCCTCAGGCCAAATAGCCAACAGGTCTTTGCGCGAATTGAAAAACTGCTTCAGCAAGGCGCGATTGGTTTCCAGCAAGTTTTTCGCACGCGCAGCTATCTGCGGCAAGTGCTCAAAAGCGAGCACGCTTAGCAATTCAGCCGGATGCGGAGGCATCACTCCGAACAGGTCATTAAGCCGCCACATGCGTTCCGCCAGCGGCTTCGCCGCAAAGATCCATCCGCAACGCAATCCCGAAAGGCCGTAGCCCTTCGTCAAGCTGCTGGTCACCACGAAATTTGGCCCCAGCAGAAACGCGCTTTTCCACGGTGAATCAAAACACGCTTCGAGATACACTTCGTCCACCAACACGTGCGCGCCCAAACTGCGCGCGATTTCTCCCACAATATGCAGCTTCGCGTCAGGGGCTCGCACGCCGGTGGGATTATGCAGATTGGTGATCACGATAAGGCGCGTGCGAGGAGAAATATTTCGTTCCACTTCGCGCGGATCGAGCTGGAACCCCGCCTCGAATTTTCGCGGAAAGCGCCGGATCTTGGCCCCCAAATATTCCGCCGCCGAAACAATCGCCTCGTAGCAGGGCTCTTCGATCAGAATCTCATCGCCGTGTTCCAGAAGCGCGGCCATAGCCAGATGATTCGCCATCGAAGTACCTTGGGCGTGGACGATGTTTTCCACCGGAACGCCGGCCTTGGCGGAAAGCTTTTCCAGCAACGGTTTGTAGCCGTAACCATCCGGACCAGGAATTTCCAGGTTTTCAATCTGCGGATGCAGATCCGCAAGCGGTACGGCCAGCACATCACTCGCCGCAAGATTGTAACGAGTCTTCGAACGCAGCTTCGCCCACTCAATGTAGGCCGAACGAATTTCGCGTCTTTGTGGACTCATGGATTATTCAATCGGAGCCGAGCCGGCGCTGCGCTTCGCACGCCAGCGGAAAAGGAAGTAGACGGGAACCCCAGCGAAAAGGATACACAGGGCGGCCCCCGCATTGCGCGGATACTTGTAAATCGTGTCGAGAACCACAAACGCGGCGACGGTGACGAATAGCCCGGTTGTCCAGGGATGCCCGGGAACGCGATATCGGCCAGTGACTTGATCCTCAGCGTCGCGAATGCTCGCTGCGGCGTGTGTGTCGCGCCAGCGAAAAACGAAAAGGCAGCTCGCCGAGAGGCCGAAGAATAGCCAGTCCATCACCACCACGTAGCTGAGAATCTGTTCGTACGTGCCGAGCAGCACGGCAGCACTGGTGATGGCGCCCTGCAAAGCGATCGCGGCAATCGGCGCACGGGTTCGCGGATCGAGACGCGTAAAAATCCCGGGGAGCACTCCATCTTCGGCCATCGCAAAAGCGACGCGCGGGTACGTCAGCATCGCCTGGCTCAAAAAGCCCAGCGTCGAAATCGCGATCGTTACGGCGATTAGCAACCCGCCAACCGAGCCCAGCGCGCGGCGCATCACTTCGGACGCAGGCGTGGAAGTTGCGGCCAGTCCAGCGGGGGAAAGCGCCTCAACATAAATGAAGTTCGCAGCAACATATAGCGCGATCACCCCCACCACTCCCAGCAGCAACGCTCGCGGCAAGTTCTTCCGTGGCTCGCGAATTTCGCTGGCGATGTAGTTCGAAGTCTGGAACCCGCCGTAAGCAAAGAGCACGGGAATCATCGCCGCACCGAACACCGTCAATAGGTCGAATGAAATCGGCCGGTCAAGCAACGGCCACCACGCCGGATGCGCCACGGCAGCGCGGCCCCAGAATATCAGCCACGCGCCGCACGCGATGATCATGGCAATCGCCAAAATTCGCAGCACCATGAAGAGGCTCTGCACTCTGCTCCCTGCGCGCACCCCCAAGCAATTAATGATCGTCAGAGTCGCCACCACCGCCACGGACGCAAGTTTCTCCGGAATCGCGCCCTGCGAAAACGCGCGGCAGTATTTCGCGAACGTCACCGCCACGGCTGCCGTGCCGCCGGCATTGATCACGAGCAAGCTCACCCAGCCGTAGAGAAAACCGAGCAGCGGATGGAACGCCTCGCGAATGTAAGCGTACTGGCCGCCAACTTGCGGCATGCGCGCGGCGAGTTCGGCGTAAATAAAAGCGCCGAGCAGCGCAATGGCTCCTCCCGCAACCCAGGCGCCGAGAATCAGCGCTGGACGGTGCACCAACTCGGCGACAACATACGGATTTATGAAAATGCCCGAGCCGACGATGCCTCCCATCACCACCATCGTCGCGTCGAATAGCCCAAGCTGCGCGGCAAGCGCCGGGCGCGCCACGGATTCTTGTAAGGACGATTCGTCTTGGCGGAAATCAGTGGGATTGGGCACGATGATGCACGCGACTGACGCGCGCGGCTGCCCTGCTCGCTGCCTTCACAGCATAGCAGGCGGCGCGAATCTATCATTATCGACAAGCCCCGCCAAGCGCACGGCGAAAACGCTTGCGAGCGGGCACACAAGAGCGCATATCTCTAGTTGGGGGTGCGTGTGGGCTTGGGGAATTTTGTTGGCCGGATATTCCACCGCCGCAGCGGACGGCTAGGGCGTGATGGGTACAAGCACGCGATCGGATCTCTGCACGATCAGCGCCGCGCCCAACGCCTGCCGATCGCCATGCCCGTCCTGATCTACGGCAGGCTCGGCGACGAACCCTTTTTCGAACCCACGGAAACGATTAACGTCAGTGCGCGCGGCGGCTTAATTCCGATTTCGGCGGGGGTGGCGCGCCAGCAGGAATTGATTCTCACCAACATGCAAACCGAAGAAGAACTCCTCTGTCGCGTCGCGCGTCTGATTCGCTCCGAAAGGGGCCAAATGCTCGTTGGTCTGGAATTCGTACAGTCCGCCCCAAGTTTTTGGCGCGCCGCGTCGGCGACCAACGACTAATCTTCAAGGCCATGCGCCAGGCCACGGAAGTAAATCGTCCGCGAATAGAATATTTCGGTTGTAGACTTGTACCCAGACAAATTCAATGTGCGAAGGCGACCAATGAAGAGCGAGGTGAATTCATGATCAAACAGGCCGGAGGCAACGTCGCGGAGACTGCTGTGAGGTCACGCAAAAAGTTCAGGCCCCGAGCCTTGCACTGCGCAAGTATTTTGCTTGTAGCCGCGCTTCTTAATGCAGCGATTGTGCCGCGCGCCGTTCCCGCCCAGCATCCGCAAGACACAAAGGCAAGCGCGCCCGCGCAAGCGCCCGCGCCAGCAGCCCCCACACAGGATTACCTCGTCTATGTAGTCTGCGAATCCGCAGACAAGGTGACCCTGCTGCGCTTTGGTCCACAGGGCTTGCAGAAAGTGCACGAAACGCACATCGGCCTGATGCCGGTGGACATCAACGGGCCGCACGGCATCGCAATCTCGCCCGACAAACAATACGTCTACGTCTCCCTGGGCCACGGCCGCCCCGACGGATCGGTCTGGAAATTGAAAGCCGGCACGGAAGACGTCGTGAAGTACGCGCCGCTAGGGTTGTTCCCCGCCACCGCCGACATTTCCAAAGACGGCGAATTTCTCTACGTCGCCAACGCAAATTTTCACGGTGACATGGTCCCATCTTCGGTTTCGGTCGTTGCCACAGACGCTATGATCGAAGTGAAACGCATCACCACCTGCACCATGCCGCACGGTTCGCGGCTCAGCCCGGACGGCACAAAACATTATTCCGCGTGCATGATGGACGACATGCTTGCGGAAATTGACACGCAAAAGTTCGACGTCTCGCGCACCTTCATGCTCACCGCCGGAAAAGAAATGGGCATGGACGGCCCGCCGCACGCGCAAATGAAAATGAGCGACCTAACGTGCGTGCCCACCTGGGCCCAGCCCTCAAACGACGGCTCGGAAATATATGTCGCCTGCAACAAGTCGAACGAAATTCTTGTGATTGACGCCGCCACGTGGAAACTTTCGCGGAGATTCCCGGCGGGCAACGGCGTCTACAACCTCGCAATGACCAAAGACGGCCGCCTGGTCGCAACCAACAAGCGCGGCCAATCTGTTTCAATCTTCGATCCCAAGACGGGCAAGGAACTAGCGCGCCTACCCACCAAGCGCAAAGTAGTCCACGGCGCGGTAGTCACTCCGGACAACCGTTACGCCTTCATTTCCGTCGAAGGTGTGGGCGACGATCCCGGCACAGTAGAAGTAATCGACCTGGACACCATGAAGACAGTAGCCACAGCAGACGTCCCCACCCAAGCCGCCGGCATCGACTTCTGGAAAACCGAGTCCGGCAAGCAGTAAGAGCTTCCTGACCCGTGACTGACCCCAAGTTGAAGCCAGAGAAAGTTAGAAGCGTGGAAGCCACTGTCGTTCTGGCACTGGCCCTCGCAGCTAGCTCGTTCTCCACCACAGATCAGCAGGCCGCGGACTTTCAATCGCTTTACGAGCGACATCATTGGTTTGCGCTTCGCGACGCAGTTTCGGGAATCTTGGGATGGACCTATTGAATCAGGCAAGCACCGTAACCCTAGACTTTCAGGCCATGACTTTGAAACTCGAGTAATCCTTTTCTCTTGAGGTTGTCGTCGGTGCTGACGGCTAGAATTTGATAAACGCGGAGGTCACAGAACTCGATGGCAAACCATCTCGAATCGCACGGTGCGGCTCGACCGCAGGCATGGCTCGCATGGAGCAGCGGAAAAGACAGCGCCTGGGCGCTACAAACCATTCGTCAAGATCGCGAATTCAATGTTGTCGCCTTGCTCACGACCGTGAATAGCACGCACAACCGTGTCGCCATGCACGCCGTGCGCGACAGTCTGCTTGAAATTCAAGCAGCGTCGGCCGGTTTGCCACTGGTGAAAGTGCCGATCCCGTCGCCATGCCCGAACGAAATCTACGAACAAGCGATGAGCGCCGCGATGGCCCGCGCGCGCGCCCAGGGGATCCGACACGTTATCTTCGGCGATCTCTTTCTTGAAGATATTCGCGCCTACCGCGAAAAACAGCTAGCGACCTGTGGGATGACTCCCGTCTTCCCGCTGTGGGGGCGGAACACTCGCCAGCTGGCTGAGGGTATGATTGCGGGCGGCCTGTCCGCGTTTTTGACGTGCGTCGATCCGCGCCAGCTGGATCGCGCGTTTGCTGGACGACGCTTCGACAAAGATCTCCTCGCGGCTCTTCCTCGAGATGTCGATCCTTGCGGTGAAAACGGAGAGTTCCATACATTCGCAAGCGCCGGGCCGATGTTCCGCGCGGAGATACCGGTCACCCTTGGCGAAATTGTCCAGCGAGATGGATTCGTCTTCGCCGATCTGCTGCCGCGAAACGCAGCGGTTGGAACAGCCGGAAGCTGAGTCCTTTCTAGCCATAACAGAAAGTCGCCTCTTCCTTCTTGTAATATCCTTGGTCGCTTCGAGGCGCAGTTCTAATGACATCCACATCACTCGTAGCGAAGCGCGACCATCGGGTCCACGCGCATCGCACGGCGCGCGGGAATGTAGCAGGCAACCAGCGTCACGGCAAGAAGCAGCAGCGAGACCGCAGCAAAAATCAGCGGGTCGTTGGGTTTCACCTGGAAAAGCATGGAGACGATTAGGCGTGTCAATGCAAACGACGCAATCAGACCCAACGCAATGCCCAAGAGCGCCATGCGGCCGCCCTGGCCAACGATGAGGCGGAGAATACTTTGCGGTTGCGCGCCCAGAGCGATGCGAATGCCGATTTCGTGCGTGCGGCGCGCGGTGGTATAAGCGATTACGCTGTACACGCCGATGGTCACCAGAATCAATCCGATCCCGGCAAAAATTCCCATCAGCAGAAATCCGAAGCGCGGCTGGGAATACGAAAACGAATTGATGTAGCTCTCCATCGTGCCGGTCATCGTGAGCGCGACGCCGCGGTCCGTGGCCCAGATTTCATCGCGTACCGCCTTCATCATCATCATCGGATCGCCGGCAGTGCGCACCAGCACACCGCGTCGCGCGGCGCCCGTAATCGTGTAAGGAATCCAGACTTCGGGCATCACCGGCAGCTGAAGACCTTGATTTTTCACGTCCGCGACGACGCCCACAATTTCAAACCAGGCGTCGCGCACCGGGTCGGCAAACGTTTCCAGTTGGAGCAAATGAAGCCGCTGACCGATCGGATTGTCGCTGCCGAGATATTTCCGCGCGAACTCCTGGTTCACCACCGCGAGCTTGCGCGCCCCATTCACTTCCGATTCGTTAAACGGGCGGCCCTGCAGAAACGAAATCCGCAGAGTGGGAAAATATCCTTCGCTGCAAAGTTGAAACAGCGTGGACCATTTCTCCGCGTGCACTTTGCCGGGAACTTCGACGTCGCTGTCGATCCCACCGTAAGGAGGTAGCGTGCTGGTTTCCGTGGCATCCACTACGCCCGGCAGAGATTTCAACCGCAGCAGCAGCGGACGGAAAAACGCAGTAACCTGTTCGGCGGTCTTGTAGCGGTCTTCGGGAAGAGGCAGCCGCACTACCAGCACGTGATCGGGTCGCAGACCGAGGCGAACCTGGCGCAAAACGAGAAAGCTCTTCATCAATAGCCCCGCGCTGATAAGAAGGGTCAGAGACAGAGCGACCTCCAACGCGACGACTGCGTTCCGAACGCCTCCATGACGAAATCCACCACCGACGCCTTTGCCGCTGTCGCGCAGCGGGTCATTCAAGTCTCGACGGGAAATCTGCAACGCCGGAGCGAGGCCGAAGATTATCGCCGTCATCACTGCGACGGCGAGCGCGAACAGGAGCACCGGCGCGTTCATACGGATCACGGCCTCTGCGGGAATGATGTCTGGAGGGATCACGGCAATCAGCGCTTTCAAGCCTGCCCAGGCCATCAACCAGCCGAACGTCGCGCCGCCCATGGCCAGCAGAAAGCTTTCGATCAGGAGCTGTCGCACGATCCTCCAGCGGCTCGCGCCCAAAGCCGCACGAATGGCAAATTCCTTTTCGCGTGTGGTGGCGCGCGCGAGAAGCAAGCTCGCCACATTCCCACAGCCAATCAGCAGAAGCAACCCCACGGCAGCGAGAACGATAAAGAGCGTCGGGCGAAATTCTCCAACGACCTGATCTGCGAGCGAAACTACATGGACCGTAAAGTGTTTCGGGTAATCCTTCGGATAAACTTTTGATAATTGCTGCGCCAGAACCGTGAGATCCGCTTCGGCCTGCGGTACGGAAACGCCGGGCTTCATGCGTGCGAGCAACCACCAATAGATCGGAAATTGACTATCGTTTGCTTTCGATGACCGGTCCATCGGATCGGGAATCCACATGTCAGCATCGCCCAGCGCAAAGCGGGGCGGCATGATGCCGACGAGTGTGCGTGCAGTTCCGTTCAGCACGAACGCTTGGTTCAAGATTTTAGGATTTGAGCTGAAACGCGCAACCCACGTCTTATAACGCATCACAAAGACAGCAGGCGCTCCCGGTTTGTAATCGTCCGCTTGCATCGCGCGGCCGAGCAATGGCGGAACGCCAAGGAACTCGAAAGTGTTGGGAGTTACGCGATGACCGTTGAATCGTTCAGTACCTTCCGCGGTCGTGTACAAGACGTCGGCATTGCTATCGCCGATCGCACCCTCGAAGACATGGTTCTGCTGCGCGTAATCCAAAAACTCAGGCGTCGTAAACCCACCGCGCCCGCCAGGATCGCTCCGGTCGGTGTCGTGGATTTCGATCGCCATGAGGCGATTCGAATCTTTGTAGGGAAACGGCTCCAACAGAACGTGGTCAATGACGCTGAAGATTGCAGCGGAAGCACCGATGCCAAGCGCTAGAGTAAGGACGGCAACCGCGGTAAATCCGGGACTCTTCCGGAGCATGCGCCCCGCGTAGGAAAAATCCTGCCAGAGTGTTCCCATAGATGCACCTCCAGCCCCACCTTTTCGTACGCAAACGCTTGGCTGTAAGTTCCCGCCTAGTCGCGCTCGTGCCAGAGCATGCCACTGGGCGCTCCGGCCGAATCCGATTCCGTATTGGTCTTGTCCCACTGTTCTCGCGAAAGAGGCTGAACGGGCCGGAGTTTTTTCTTCTTCAGCGAGGAGTTCACTTCGTTGAGGTCCTTGGCGACGAAGGCATCGAACTCTTTCGCGACGTCGTCGAGATCGTGTTTCAGCGAATCAATTCGCGCCAATTGATAGTCGGTAGGCCGCCCTTCGTAGTTGTCCAGATCACCGTAAAGCTCGGTGGTGTGTTCGCGGATTCGCTCTTCTCCGGTGATCGCGCCGCCTTCCGTAGTGGCCACGATCTTCTTGCGCATCTCTCCGCATTTGGCGACGAGGGCTTCGAGTTGTTTGCGCAAGGGATCGTTGGCTGGCATTTTCGCGGCGCGCTCGGCGAGTTCGTCGCGTACACCGTTGATGCGTTCGACGTCGAACGTCATATCGCCGAGCAGGTTGTACACGCGCATGATCGCATCGAAATTTTGCTTACGGTCTTCGGCGCTAAATTTCGTGCGTGTGTCCAGACTCACGACGAGCGGAGTAGTGTACGTTTCAGTACCGCGCGTCATCTTCACGGTGTAGGTGCCAGGTAAAACGCGCGGTCCTGTGGCGGCTTCGAATGCCGCGGTGGCCGCGGGCGGAACACGCGGAGGCTTCAGGCGCATGGACCATTCCACGCGGCTCAATCCGCGCCGGCTATTGGCCGGAACCGTGTCTACCAGCTTGCCCTGTGCGTCGAAAACTTCGATTTTCATCTTGCCGTAAATGTGGCGCTTCTTCTGGTAGTAGTAAATCAAAGCGCCGTCGGGCGGATTCGGTCCAATGAATGCGGCGCTGCCGTCGGGCCAACCGCCGTTAGCGTTCAAGCGCTGTTGCACGGGTTTGCCGGGAACGAACGCGGCCTCCTGCGCCATCACCTCGGCAGACAGTTTGCGCAGAGGAGTGATGTCGTCAACGATCCAGATGCCACGCCCATGCGTGGCTACGACGAGCGATGATTCGCGAGCTTGAACCGCGATGTCGCGCACCGGGACGTCCGGGAACTCGTTGCCCTTGTACTGCGCCCACTGCTTGCCGCCATCCAGCGAAATCCACAACCCAAATTCAGTGCCGACGAAAAGCAGGTTCGGCAATTCGGTGTCTTCTTTGACGACGTGCGCAAAGCCGCGCACCCCGCTATCTTTGGCGACGATCGGAGTCCACGTCTTGCCGTAATCCGTGGTTTTGTAAACGTGCGGGTCCATGTCGCCGAACGTGTGCCGGTCGAACGTCGCGTAGGCAGTGGCGGGATCGAAGCGGCTGGCCTCCACCCACGACACCCACGAGAATTTCGGCAAGTCCGGCACGTTTGCTACGACGTTGGTCCAGGTCTTACCGCCGTCGCGCGTGAGCTGCACGTTGCCATCATCAGTGCCGACCCATATGGTTTGGCCGTCGCGCGGAGATTCGCTGATGGAATAGACGGTCGTGTGCATCTCGGCGTAGGAATTGTCCACGGTGACGCCGCCGGATTGTTCCTGCTTCTGTTTTTCCGGATCGTTAGTAGTCAAGTCGGGAGAAATGCGATCCCAGGTTTGCCCATGATCGCGCGAGCGGAAAAGGAATTGCGCACCAATATAAATCGTGCCCTTTTCGTTGGGACTCATGTGAATGGGCGTGTTCCAATTGAAACGTAGCTTGCCTTCGCCATAATTCGGCTGCGGCTTGATGTTCCGCGAATCGAGTGTCATGCGATTCACGCGCGCGACGTCACCACCTTGGGATTCGGCGTAAACGTAGGTCGAGTCGGCTGGGTCGGGGAAGACGAAGAATCCGTCGCCGCCGTACAAATTCTCCCAACGATGATTGCTAATTCCACCGGGATAGGCGGAGTCGCCGATCCAGTCGCTGTTATCCTGCAGTCCGCCGAAAACGTGGAACGGGTCCGCATCGTCCACGCTGACGTGATAAAACTGCGAAATCGGCAGGTTGCCCGCCTTCCACCAGGTGTTGCCGCTATCGTAGGAATACCAGACGCCGCCGTCGTCGCCGGCAATCAAGTGATTCGTGTTTTCCGGATTCACCCACACATCGTGAAAATCGCCGTGAGCGCTGCCGCCGATGGCGCTGAAGCTTTTGCCGCCGTCGTCGCTCATGATCAGGGTGAGGTCAGGTTTATAAACCTTGTTTTCGTTCTTGGGATCCAGGATCAAGTTAGCGAAATAAAATGGCCGCCATACCATGTATTGGCTACGGTCGCGCTCCTGCCATGTTTTTCCGCCATCATCCGAACGAAAAACAGCGCTGCGCGTGGATTCGATCAGCGCGTACACCACATTCGGCTTGGAAGGAGCGATGCTCACCGCGATGCGTCCCCAGGGCTTCGGCGGCAAGCCTTTGGCGCTCGTTTCGTCCAAATCACTCCACGTTGCGCCGCCGTCGGTAGTCATAAATAAGCCGCTGCCACTCGACGACGTAGGACTCTCGCCACCGGAACGGAACGTCCAGCCCTTTCGTCGAAAATCCCACATGCCCGCGAAAATAACCTTTGGATCAGCGGAGCTCATGGACATCATCGAGCAGCCTGTCGAAAGATTCGCGCCCTTCAGAATATTCGTCCAGGTCTTGCCGCCGTCGGTGGTCTTGTAGACACCGCGGTCGTCGCTATCGCTCCAAAGTTTTCCGGTCGCACAGGCGTACACCGTATTGCCGTCTTTGGGGTCAATCAGGATTTTCGCAATATGCTCGGAATCCTTCAGGCCCATGTTGGTCCAGTTTTCGCCGCCGTCCGTGGACTTATAGATTCCGTCACCGATGGAGACGCTGTTGCGCATCCAAGGCTCACCGGTGCCCACCCAAATAGTTTTTGGCGCTTGCGGGTCTACGGCGATAGCGCCGATGGATTGCGCCGTCTGTTTGTCGAATACGGGCTTGAAGGTGGTGCCGCCATTGACGGACTTCCACACGCCGCCGCTGGCAGCGCCGATATAAACCGTGAGCCGGCCGTCTTCTTTTACCGCGGAAAGCGCCGCGACACGCCCGCTCATTTCTGCCGACCCGATGTTACGAGCACCCAGTCCCGAAATCGTGTCCGAATCAAACTTCTGCGCCGGTTTTGCGTCCTGGGCGCTGGAGGGCACCGATATCGCAAGGAACGCAACCAACAATCCAAAACTGAAATATCGTCGAGTAGAATGAGGCATCTTCTTCGAGAGTTCCTTGTGAGCGATTTGGTGACCCGCAACAAACGCGTTCAGTGCATCCGTGAGTCTGGCCGACACGCAAGGGTTCACAGCGCACCCCCTGAAACTTTGGCTTCTGGTTTGGCGCTGGGTGCAGCCGGCATGGTGAAGAGCGCGTCCGCGAGCGGAATGTTGATCTCTATTTTGTCCACAGTGAACTTGACGCGATCGGGGGAGCCTTTTTGCCCTTGCTCGAACGCAAAAGAATAGTAAATGCCGTTCACTTGCTCGTAATCGCCGTAGAACATTTCGGTGTACTGCACAGTCCCGCGGATATTCGATTGGGTTTCGACCTTCAACTCCAGGAAGGAGTCCGCATCCAGAAAATAAATACGCACGTCGCCATTTTTTAGAGTCAGCTTCACCTTGTAGCAGTCCGTGCCCTCAACTGAATCGTGGCCCGTCAGTTCCGCTGTGTGTCCTTTCTGTTTGTAATCCACCAGCGGTCCGTCAATGTCCGCGTCTTCCTGCAAACTCTTCAAATCGTCTGCGGAGAGCAGCTCCGCGTCCCGCCGTCCCTGGAAAGGATTCACCTGCCATCCCGTCTTGCCGTCGTAGCCCTGAACCTGGGCAAGCCCCTGGATGATTGTTTCTTCGCGCACCTTATCCGGGCGTTTATTTTCCTGGAGGAAGCCGGCTCGAAACTGCCCGGCCGTTAATTTTCCGGTCGTTCGGATAGTTTCGACGGACTTGAGCTTGTCCATGCCGCCATGCGCCTGGATGTTCTTGGCGATCACCTCGTCCACAGTCTGCCCGAAGCCAGCCGTCGGGAGCAGACATGTGACCGCCAGCACAGCGACAGCGGACAGCAGGGTCCGCAGCGCGCTGTTCAAAAGTCCGATTGGAGACGGATTTACAAAACTGTTCATGGTCGCTCCGATAGATTTGTCAATTCACACGCACAGATTCAATAAATCAGGATGGCAGAAGGCGGCTCGCGTTCCTTGAGACGAATTTTAAGCGCCTTAGTTAGCACATTTTGGCGGGCAATTCGACCGGAATTGAAGAATTGCTATAACGCTCTGCCGGATTCTCGGCGAAGCATCCCCGGTCAGGATCACGCAGGACCACAGTGGATGACTCGCCCACGTAGTTCGGTGCCGCGAAGCACCCAATCGGCGCGGCTCCAAGCGCGGATGCAGGTCGAAAGGACGCAGTTTCCTGCGTGGCGGATCCCTGGGGTAGCAAGTTCATCCTGGTAGGAAGACCTGTGGAATTCTTGGGATTTTCCGAGTGGGAAAGCCGCCACCTGCGCGAACCGAGATCATTGTAAACCATTGAATCGCATACTGTTATATTCATGCAAGAGAGGGCCGTGGCGATCCGGCTAGAAATTCACAGGAACGGCGCTGGCTTCCGCGACTTTCGACTACCCTCGGGCTACTCCGCAATGTAGAATACGCTTTCCTGGTCTTGCCTGATATTTAGTCCACCCCGAGGTGCAATGATGACGGAAGCGACTGCCGAACGGCGATACGCGGGAGTGCATTGCTACTCCTGCGGAGAGCCGATTCCAGTGCCTGCGAGAATCGCAAAGAAAGCCACGACCGCCGAGGCCGAAGGCTCTGAAGCCACCCGAGAGATCAATCCGGCGGTATTCAATCTTCGCTGCAAAGTCTGCGAAAAAGAAAACTTCTATGGCGCGAAAGACGTTAGGGAAATGGACGGAGAGCCGCGGCTAGTCAGGTCGCGCGCCCGAGCGGCCGGGTCGCTTCTGCGGCCGTCCATCAAGCTGGCTCGAACGGCAAGCGCCTAGCTCTTACCGCCTGAGTCTTTCCGCGAATTGAGGCGCGGGTCGGGCTCAATGGCGGACGTAGGGGTGCGCAGTAAGGATCGGAAGCCCGTACATTTACCCGGAACTTGCTGACGAGAGTGTGAAGGTGCGTCGCTAGATTCAAAAGTTCATGAACGGCCTTGGCGGATTCCTGGCTTCCCGCTGCCGTCTCCTGCGTAATTTTGGCGATTTGCTCGATGTTGGCGCGGATTTCTTCGCTGGCGCCCGACTGTTGGGTAGCAGCGGTAGCCATCAGCCAGATCATGTCGCCCACGAGTTCGGAATTTTTGATGATTTCGTGGAGACAGTTGCCTCCGTACACTTTGAGAGTGCCCTTGATTACGTCGAGAGCATCTTTGTCGTCAGAGTCAAGATAGCAGTTGTGCGGTGCGGCGATTCGTTCATGAAACCTGTCGTCGGTGGACTTCCACTTATCCAGCGCGTCGTCTTGACCGCTTTGTTTCCCGATGTTTAAGAGGACCTTTCTCTCGCAGCGCCGCATGTCCAATGCCTTGATTCGGGCGCCGGAGAGTAGCCCTCAAGTTCCGCGTCCGTTCGCTGCATTTCGATCATCGCCTTGGAAATTTTGTGGGTTCCCCAGTATCCCGCCGGGGCTACACCAATCATGAGCAGCAAAACCAAGCCGAAGCCCGCGCTAGTCTTTCTTCCCAAAGTCAATTTCATAGAAATCTCCCGGGCGCGAGCCAATCAGATCTGCGTTTTCGCAAAATGTTTCAAAATGGATGGCAGCGCGCCGCCTATCCCGAAAAGTCTCCCGGCGGGTTTCCTTTTGCGATTGTTGGCAGCGAGCACGAGCACTTGCGGTCCAGCTTCTACCGCAGTCCGACGAGGCAACTCCCCAATGGCAATCGATCGGCACCGCACACAAAATCTTGAACATTTGGTTCGACGGAGTGCGGGGTGGTCCTTGGATAAAACCTGATCCGCCAGTGCGGCAGCCGCGCTGATCGACATATTCCCGGATTCTCCCTTGACACGACACCGAGAAGTTCGATATATGTCGAGTGTCTAGGTATGACGACCCATACTGAACGAACCGAGTTCCTCAAGGGAACTCTCGACATGCTGATTCTGAAGATCGTGGCGCTGGGGCCCAGCCACGGCTACGCGATCTCGCAGCGCATCCAGCAAATCTCGCGAGATTTCTTCCAAATCCCGCAGGGCTCGCTGTACCCGGCGCTTCATCGTTTGGAGGAACGCGGATGGCTTGAAGCCGAATGGCGAGACACGGAAACCGGGCGAGAGGCGAAATTCTACAAGCTCACCAAGAAGGGTTGGAAACAACTGGACGCCGAGATCTTGGGCTGGAAACAAACTGCCGAAGCTGTCTCGTTGATCCTCAGGACCGTCGAGTAGGAGCGTGCACCATGCGCTGGTTCCGCCGTCTATTCCGCAAAGAGGCGGTTGAAAAGCAACTCGACGCCGAACTTACTCGCTTGCTGGATCCCTGCGCGACGGGCGGCAAGTGTCGATCCACTCGTCGCGCTCCGTCACGAATAAATTTTCGTGCGGCTCGAATGTTCCGTCTTCCAATTTCACGAAACCAGCGGGCGGCCGGCAATTTCTTCGAGGATGCGGTACGGGGCGGCTTCCGGCGCAACCAACGCTCGAGGAGGAATCAAAAATGTCTGCTCAATCGCATACTGGCCGGACATCGCCGCGTGTGCCACGCTGTCCGTGAACACGATCCAGGTGGCGAGCGGCGGAAATTCCAGCCGCGTCTTCGGACAATTTTGCTGAAAGGCTGCGTTCTCCTTCAGAAAATCGTGAAATCGCAGCATGAACATGTCGTAGGCAGTCCGGCCCGCCGCGCTGAACCCGAGTTTTGCGCCCAGATTCTGCACTGTGCGTGCCAGAAATGAATCGTCTTCAGCGATTTCCTGCAAGCCCGCGGCCTTCGCGAATTGCCGCGCAAGCGCATCGAAACTTTCGGTTGTGTTCCAAACGCGCGGCCGCGCGGGATTCAAATTCGTGAACACTCGCAAAATACGTCCGCCGCGCGTCGGACGGCTGGGGAAAGCATCCACGTGCAATAGATCATTGCGCTTGTGCAGTGGCAAGTCGCGGTTTTCTTCTTCCAGAGGCCGGAAGCTCGCGAAATCCAGATCCCATTTTCCGTTATACGGCGAAAGAAATCTGCCGATGAACTCGATAATTCGCGCGCTATAGTTCCGCATGATCGAATGAAGCCGCTCGACCGTCGCCCTGTTGCCGGATACACCGCGCAAAATGTCCTCGCTCGGCCGGTACGATACGTTCTTGTGCATCCGCAGCTCGGTCCACTCCTGCTCGCGCAGAAATTTCTGATCCTCCAGAGGCAAGTCGAAGGGAAGCTGGCGAAAGAACAGGATTTGCCCCCGCTCGGCCATTTCGCAGTACGCACGTGCGCGCGCCTCCTGCTGCTCGGAGCCGACCCAGCCGCCGGGCAATTTGTAGTCTTCCACCAGGATCCAGGGCAGGTTCGTCATGGCCTTCGCTTCATCGATCCGCGTGGAAGGACGAAACCGCAACAGTGCTGGCAACACCCCAGACCAACTTTAGCATCACGGTTTCCCTGCGAACTTTGCATCTCTGCGGTGCGGCCCACGGTATCTCAGTGTCCTCTGATGTGTTAAATCTTTTAGCAGTGGCCATCAAACGCGGGGCAACTTTTATACCTGCCGTGATCTGTGCGTAACGTACAATTCAGCCCTACTTTTTTGCCGCGTTCGCCGCTTGATACCCAGGCGGCAACAACGTAGTGCTCAAATCCAGACCGGAAAGATCCACGCCTTCCAGATTTGTCTCTCGCAGGATGGTCGTCTGCAAGTCCGCGCCCGTAAAATCAGCCCCGCGAATTTCCGCGCTCCGAAAATTCGCCGCGCCGAAATTCGCATGCCGTAGGATCGCTTGCCGCAGATCCGTGCGGAATAGTTCCGCGCCCCCTACTTGCGCTTCTGTCAAATCGGCGCCGCTCAGGTTGGCTTCGGTCAAATCCGCCTTGCGCAAGTCCGCGTGCCTCAAATTGGCTTTGCTCAAATCAGCCGACGAAAGCCGCACATTGTAAAGCTTCGCGCCCTCCAGGTTCGCTCCCTGAAAATTGATCAGGTCCAGATTCGCGCCCTCGAAATTCACGCGCGACAAATCGGCGCCCGCAAGATCCGCTCGCGCGCCAGTCTCGTCACCGCGCACGAATCGCTTGTGCGACTCGATGATCTCCGACACTCGTTTACCCTTATGCTTGACGCTCTTCGGGGATCTCAGACCCCCTCCTTTTAATGCGCTTAGGATTCCCATTGCTTGTTTCCCAGCAGGTCTGTTTTCGTACCTTCCGAATTTTACTAGAATCCGGCCGAATGTGGGGGCCCAACTATCTCATACCGAAGAATGTCTCAAGAGGGATGCCAAGCTGATGAAAGCGTGAACGTTTTTCGCGGCCAAGCGACTTGTGGTACCGTCGAATCATGCTGCGGTTTTGCAATACCCGTACTGTTCCGAATCGTTTCTTAACAGCTGCGGCACTGCTGACGTTCTTTCTCGCACTTGTGATCCTGGCGCAGCCTCTTAGAGCGCAGGAAACCTCCGAAGCTCCTGGCGAGGAAGTCGTTGTAAATCTCGCCACAGGGCGCCTCATCATCGTTGTCGTGAAAGACGCCATTTTGATTGGTACGGTTGAAGACCCCATCGAGCCCCAAACGCATCCCCCCATCCCGGTCCAACTCAGTGGCAGACGCGCCGGCATCATGCTCGGCGCAGTGGACTGGTTTTCGCCTTCATCCCAGCTCGAACTTGCCCGTATCGACAGGGAGTTGCCGCGCCTGCGCGGTCACTTCGCAAACGCGGCGCCCGGTCCGCACTTGGACCAGGCCGGAACAAACTCGGAGGCCACTGACATTGAATCTGTCGGGCAAGGTGTATTCGAACGCCTAAATGTTGTCGCCAATAATCTCCACGCGAAGCTCGATTGGCCGCCCGACGAACCCGTCGCGGAATTGATCGTTGCCGACTACATCCAGGGGTACGGGCCGGAGGTGTGGCAGCTCACATTTTCAATTAAGCAGGAAATGCAGCGTCTCGATTATTACGATACGCACATTTCTCATCCGACCTATGTGCAAATGTGGCCGCCCGAAAAAGGGCAGCCGCACAGTCTCGTGGAATTTCAGTATCCGCCCGATAAGACCCAGCCCACACTGCTCGACTTGCTCCGCCAGAAGGATCCTCGCATCGAGAAAATCTGCGCCTCTGATGCAAAAATGAGGGACGTCGCCGATGGCCTGCTCGGGGGTCAAAGCAACAAGCTCCTCTCCGTGGACGCCACACAATTTCTTCGCGCAGCGCTCGCCGTCCTCGCACCGCCAAACGCCCGCCAAACCATGGCAGCAATCGCGCTGGAAACCGGCTTTGAGTGGATTCTTAGGCCGCCTGTCGAGCCGAAGCGGCCCATAACAGCGCAACAAAAGGATCAAGAGCGCCACGAAGAGGAAGCCCCGTCGCTGCTGAAGCCTCCCTCTCCCGAGTGAATTCGAACAATCTCGCGCCTTCGAATGCGGGGAAGGGCTCACCGCGCGAATCCGCAACGCTAACTATTCCCTTTTATCGGCGAGCGTCGCCTGCAGCCGCGCGTTTTTCTCCGCAACTGATTTCGCGAGATCGTCTTTATGTTCCACGAGCTTCCGTGCAATCGCGGCATCGGATAGCGCCAGAATCTCTGCCGCAAAAATTGCTGCATTCACTGCGCCGGCTTTATCAATCGCCATCGTGGCGACCGGAATTCCTCCAGGCATTTGCACCGTCGCAAGCAGCGCGTCCAACCCATTCAACGAACTCGTCCCCATCGGCACGCCGATTACAGGTAGCGTTGTATTCGCTGCAATTACGCCCGCTAGATGCGCCGCAGCGCCGGCGGCTGCAATCAGCACCTTCAAGCCGCGGTCCAGCGCCGTGGTCGCGTATTCGTGCGCGCGCGCCGGAGTGCGGTGCGCAGACACGACCTCCATTTCGTAGCCGATCCCGAATTTCTCCAGCACTTTCCCCGCTTCGCTCATCACCGGCAAGTCGGTGTCGGAACCCATCAGAATTCCCACACGCACGCCTTCCCGCTTATCTTTTGACGCCACCTGGAAGTCTCCTATTGGGATTGGCTCACCGACGCGGTCTGGTCAGCTATCACTGCCACTTCAATCCGATCCCCGCGACGAATTCTCCCTCCCACATTCACCTTGCACAGCCAGCCGCGTTGGCCGCGCAATTCCTCTTGCAGCCCCATGCGAATCTCATCCATGCGTGCGCACGGGTGGCACGGACCAGTGATTTCCAATACGCACTGTTCGCCAATGTGCAGTATTTGTCCCGTGCTGAGGGCCCGCAAATCCATTCCTCGCGTCGTAATGTTCTCTTTGACCCTTCCGGGCGAGACGCCCAACGTCTCCAAAGTCTCCCGGTCGATCAACGAAACCTGCCGTTTGCTGCCGGGCCGCCCATGGATGCAGCCCCTGAATCCCTTGTTCGCCACTACTTCTACTTCGTCAACTTCCTCCATGGGAAAGCGGTGCACCAAACATTTGAAAAGATGCAGCACCTCACCCATCCAAAGCCTCCGCCACCGCCTTGCTCTTACTCCTCCAGGTCCCGATGTCGTTTCGATAGTGGGCACCAGGAATCTTGATTCTACTCGCTGCATCGTAGGCCATTTCACTTGCCTCACCTAGTGAGCCGCCGGCAGATCCGACGCCAAGAATCCGCCCACCACTTGTGTAGTAGCTCCCCCCGTCTCGTCTCGTCCCTCCGTGGAACACCGTCGCCCCCGGCACTTTGCCGGCTTCCTCCAACCCTTTGATCTGCGTGCCCAGAATCGGATGCGCCGGGTAGCCCTCAGCTGCCATCACCACGCAGACACTCGCACCCGGAAGCCATTTCGCTTGCGACACATCCAGGTCCCCCGTCGCCGCCCCCATGCAGGCCCGCGCAAAATCAAAATTGGCCCGCAGCAAAATCGACTGGGTTTCGGGGTCCCCCAACCTGCAATTGTATTCGAGAACTTTTGGCCCTTGCTTGGTAAGCATCAACCCAAAAAAAATAAATCCTCGATATTCCATTTTCTCTTTTCGCAACCCCGCGAGCGTCGGACGGACGATCGTCTTCAGAATTTCCTCTTCGAGTTCCGCACTCAGCATGTCATCGCTTGAATACGTTCCCATCCCGCCCGTATTCGGACCTTCATCATGATCGAATGCGCGCTTGTGATCCCGCGTCGGCGCCAGCGAAATAAAATTCGCCCCGTCGGTCAGCACAATGTAGGAGAGTTCATGTCCCGAGAGCCCTTCTTCCAACAGCACACGGCGGCCCGCGTCGCCGAATTCCTTCTTCTCCATCAAACGCTCTATAAAACTCGCCGCTTCTGGTGCGCCTGGCGCGACCAATACACCTTTACCTGCACAAAGTCCGTCCGCTTTGATCACGAGGGGCCAAGTAGTCGACTCCAGATCCGCATAGGCCTCCACGGCCGAGTCGAAAACGCCGCGCACAACAGCCGTTGGAATTCCATGCCGTTCCATGAACTTCTTTGCAAAAACCTTGCTTCCTTCCAGCTGCGCCGCTGCTTTGCTCGGACCCAAAATCGCAAGTCCACGTCGCGCAAACTCATCCGCAATACCGTTAACCAGCGGCAATTCCGGACCTACAATCGTTAGGTTCGCGCCAAGCCGAGCGGCCAAATCCGCAGCCGCAGCCACATTGCCCAAATCCAGCGGCACACACTCCGCGTCGCTAGCGATGCCGCCGTTTCCCGGCGCGCACCAAATTTTATTGACCAGCGGGCTTTGCCGCAGCTTCCAAGCAACTGCATGTTCACGCCCGCCGCCACCGATAATTAAAATTTTCATGTTCATTCGCGGAGACAAGAACGATACGGCCCCGCGTCTGGCGGTGTCAACCTTTAGCGTCGCGATCGCCTGCGTTCAACTTGCTTCTCCCGCGTGAATAGTGCTTTCATTTAGCGCGATGCATTGGGACTTTGCTCTTATTCTCTTGGCTCTTGGAATCGCGGTGCCGCTGCTCGGACGCCGCCGCGTCGGGCAACTAATGCGCACCCCGAGCACCACCAAGATGGATCGCCTCTCGCTGTACGCTACAACGCTCACCTTTCAGTGGATCGCCGCAGGAGTGATTCTGTGGCGCGCCGGGGCGCACGAAGTACGCGCCGCACAGCTGGGTCTCGCGATCGGCAATCCAATTCTTACCGTCACTATCACGATCGTTCTCACGGCGCTCGTCCTTCTCAATCAACTCATCAGTCTTCGTCGCCTCGCTTCCAACCCGGCCGAAGCCCAAGGATTGCTTCCGCAACTCGCGCTCAAATTGTTTCCGCAAGATGATGTGGAACGACTGGCGTTTTTCGCTCTGGTGGTAACCGTCGCAATCTGTGAAGAGCTGGTTTACCGTGGATTTGTCCAATGCGTTTTCCAGGATTGGTCCAAGGGCTCGGTCACTGTCGGTGTGCTGGGATCCGCCATCTACTTTTCTATTGCCCATCTGTATCAGGGCCGCCGAGGCTTAGTCTCGACACTCGTCGCTGGGCTAATCTTTGCGGGCGTTCGCGCTGGGACGGGCAGTTTGCTACCGCCCATCGCGGCTCACTTCGTGGCTGACATTACCGTCGGCATCTTGGCGCCCGTCAAGATTCTCTCGGCAATGTCCAAGGAAGCTTCACAAGTCCCATGAACGTAGTACGTTAAGAACGCCCGGCGAAATGCTACTTATATAGTATAAAAGATGAAACGTTTCACTGATGAAGAGATCGCGCGCGCGCTCAATCCGTACAATCTCGAAGCTACGGGCCTAGGCGCCCTCTGCGATCAAATTCGCGTCTATACTGATCTTCTTCTGCGCTGGAATCGCCGTATCTCCTTGACCACCATCACAGATCCGCTGGAAATTCTCCGGTTCCACTTTGGAGAGAGCCTCCTAGCAATTGCGTCCGTTCCCATACGGCACGGTCGGCTCGCCGACGTTGGTTCCGGTGCTGGCTTCCCGGCCATACCAATCCGCATGGTTTGTAAAGATGTATCCCTCACTCTCATCGAGTCGAATCGCAAAAAGGCTGCATTCCTGGCGGAAGTCGCGAGCGAGATTGATCTCTCGGGCGTCCACATACACGCGGAGCGCATGGAAGATGTCGATGATCGAGACTTGGGATTTGATTTCGTCACTGCGCGTGCGGTAGCGATAGACGATATATTTCTCCAGTGGGCCAATAATCATCTAAAGCCAGCCGGTGTAATTGCTCTCTGGCTCGGTAGAGACGGTTCTAGGAAGATTTCGCTTTCGAGCTCGTGGAAATGGAGAGATCCGATCAACATTCCAGGAGCTGATAGGCGCGTAATCCTCGTCGGGTCGAAGTAATTTGAGTGATCGTTCCACGTGGAACGCCGCGGAAGGGCTCTGCGAAACGAAATCATTATTGTTGCTCGACCGCATTGTTTCACGTGAAACATCTTGTCTACCGCGATAACTTTCTGGTACATTTCTCGCGCACTTGGGGGATTTTTCTGGTGGCGCGCGTAATCGCAATCACAAACCAAAAAGGCGGAGTAGGGAAAACAACCACAGCTGTCAACCTCGGTGCCTCGCTAGCAGCCTCCGAACAGCGTACTCTCATCATTGACTGCGACCCGCAAGGCAACACGACCAGCGCTCTCGGCTTTCCAAAGGACCCTTCTCGCCGGACGCTATATCAATCGATCATTCTGGGCGAGCCGATAGAGCGTGTCACACTCGATGCCCAAGTTGAAGGTCTCGAACTAATCCCATCAGACAAGAACCTGGTCGGTGCCTCAGTCGAGCTGGTGTCGATGGAAGATCGTGAGTACAAGCTGAAGGCGGTGATTGCACCGATCCTCGCAAAATACCACTACGTGCTGCTCGACTGCCCTCCATCCCTCGATCTCCTAACGATCAACGCTCTAGCCGCAAGCGATTCTGTTCTAGTCCCAATCCAGTGCGAGTACTTCGCCCTCGAAGGCGTCTCCGAACTTCTGGACACGCTGATGCGCCTACGACGCACCATAAATCCCTCACTTGCCATTGAGGGCATTCTGTTAACAATGTACGACGACCGTACCACACTTTCAAAACAGGTGGCGGCCGACCTCCGCAGCTTTTTTGGTTCCCAAGTCTTTGAAACCGTGATTCCAAGAAATGTCCGGCTAGCTGAAGCCCCAAGCCACGGAATGCCGGTCATGTTCTACGACATACATAGTAAAGGTGCAGAAAGCTATATCCAACTCGCCAAGGAGGTCATCGCAAATGCCCAGAAACGCGTTGGGCAGGGGATTGAGCGCGCTCATTCGGGAGCCGGAGCCGACACCAACTCAGCCCCTCCAGCCGCCGCTGCCGCCAGTGCAGGAGCCGGCGCAAGCGGTCCAGGCCCCGCCAGTTCGAGTGACGACGGCGACGGGAGCAGCGGCGGCGGCAACGGCACCAGCTCTGAGTGAAGGCCTCTTTCAGGTTGACATTGACCTGATCGATCCAAGCCCTTACCAGCCACGCACACGCTTCCGCCAGGAGACGCTGGACGAACTCGCCCGTTCGATTCGTTCGAGCGGGATCGTACAGCCACTCGTCGTTCGACGGATCGCCAATCGCTACCAGCTCATAGCCGGCGAACGCCGCTGGCGCGCCGCGCAACGAGCCAGCCTCAACCGCGTGCCAGTCGTCATCCGCGACGTGCCTGAAGAGATGGCGCTCGAGATGACGCTCGTCGAGAACCTCCAGCGTGAAGATCTCAATCCCATCGAGCAAGCCCACGCCTTTCAGCGCCTCATTGACGAATTCCACCTTACGCAAGAGCAAGTCGCCGAACGCACGGGTAAGGATCGCGCCACCATTGCCAATGCCGTGCGCCTATTGAAACTAGAGGAGCCGATCCAAGATCTCCTTGAGGAAGGTCGCCTGACTGCGGGGCACGCTAGGGCGCTGCTCGCCGTCGCGGACTCCCAAGCACGCCTAACGCTGGCGCGTCGTGTGGCCCGCGGCGGAATGACGGTTCGTCAGGTCGAGCGCCTGGCCTCCCGTGGAACAAAGCCCAATGTCGGCGCTCCGACTTTTTCCCCGGACGCCAACACAAAAGCTGCGATCGAGGAGCTCCAGCGCGAATATGGCACACGCGTCTTGATTCATCCGCGCCACGGCGGGCGACCAGGACAGTTAGCTTTTGAATACTACGACGATAGTGATTTGGCCCGCCTCTATGACCAACTCATGCGAAAATAATGGTAATGTAGTTGCCCGCGCATGGGGGATCGTCGATGGGTTTGGGTTGGTTTGACCGTAAGCGACATGATTCCGGTGAGTGGACAGGTTTCCTCGAGCAGGGTGTAAAACTCGAAGGCCGCCTGGAATCCACCGGTACTTTCCGCATCGACTCAACGATGAAGGGAAATCTGGTCTCCCACGAAACACTGATCCTCGGTGAGCACTCGAAAGTCGAGGGTCAGATTGACGGAAACTACGTCATCATCGGTGGTCATTTCGACGGTGTCATCAAAGCCTCGGGCAAAGTCGAAATTCAAACCAAGGCCATCGTCACCGGCGAAATTCACACGCCATGCCTCGTGATGGAGCCAGGGGCTATTTTCGACGGACGTTGCCACATGCTATCCGCCACTGAAGCCACAAAGCCAATCACGATTCCCATCCGTTCAGCCGCCGCTCACGCATAGCATTCCGCGCCCGCAGCCAAGAATGGGCTTCGGCATCACACCGCTGCGACTCCGACGCGCTACAATCATCCAATCGGTTTCGGAAGGAAGAATGTCATCGGCAGAGCAAATCCGGCTAACCACGACGGCGAAAGCAGCGGGCTGCGCCGCGAAATTAAGCCCGAGCGTGCTTGCTGCGGTCCTGAATCGCCTTCCACGGCAAACCGATCCTCATGTCATCGTCGGTTTCGAAACCAGTGACGACGCTGCCGTCTATCGCCTGACCGACGATTTAGCAATCGTACAGACGGTCGATTTTTTCACGCCGATCGTCGATGACCCCGAGCTTTTCGGCCAAGTAGCCGCAACGAATGCACTCAGTGACGTCTATGCAATGGGCGGCCGACCGATTTCCGCGCTGACGATCGTCGCCTTTCCCGCCGCCAACCCTCCCGAAATCCTGGAACAAATCCTGCGTGGGGGCCTCGCGAAAATGACCGAAGCGAATTGCACCGTTGTGGGCGGGCATTCCATTCGCGATGACGAGCTGAAATTCGGCTACGCGGTCACTGGCACAATCCACCCAGAGAAAATCTGGAGGAATGTCGGCGCGCGACCAGGCGACGCGCTGGTTTTTACCAAGCCCATCGGGACAGGCGTAATCTCGACGGCGCTGAAGCAAGGCCGCGCCGATGAATCCTGGGTCGCCATTGCCACCGCCTCGATGACGCGCCTGAATCGTGACGCCGCCGAGGCGCTGCACGAAATCGAAAATACCGCCCCGCAGAACGCCCCACCGATTCATGCTGTCACCGACGTGACAGGGTTTGCGCTTCTCGGCCACGCGCGCGAAATGGCCATCGGCAGCAGCGTCTCCATGAAAATTGATCACACGCGCATTGCCTATCTTCCCGGAGCGATCGAAGCGGCACGCGCTGGATTTTTTTCTGGCGGCATGAAAAATAACCGTGAGTTCGTCGCAGGCTGCGTCACTTTCACATCACACGTACCTGATGAATTTCGCGCTCTCCTGTTCGATCCGCAAACTTCCGGCGGCCTACTCGTGGCGATCGCGCCCGAGTTCGCAAACGCTGCGCTCGCCGCGCTCGCGCATCACAATATCCCTGCCCGCATCATCGGAGAAGTTCTTGCCAAACACACACCGCTCCTCGAAGTCACGTAATTCGCGCGCAATCGTGTACACTTTCTCCTTTTCAAATATTACATGGACACCATAACTCACGGCATCGTCGGCGCGCTCATCGGCAAAGGTTACTTCTCGGAACGCAACGGTCGCGTTGCAACTTTCGCGGCGGCCGCCGGCGCCATGTTTCCCGATATTGACGTGGTCGAAGAAATCGTCTCGCGCGATCCACTGGCGATCGTGCGGTATCACCGCGGAATCACTCATTCATTTGTGGCGCTGCCATTTTTCGCGGCGATTCTCGCCTGGCTCACTCGCGCGGGTTTGGGAGTATTAAAGAAGAGATTTGCAGGCCTGCGCGATATCGAATCCCCGTCGTGCGGAATTCTTTTCGTAGTTTATGCCATCGCCATAGCCAGCCACATAATCCTCGACGCCATGACGTCCTTCGGTACGCGCATTTGGGATCCCGTTTCGCAACAACGAGTGGCTTGGGATCTGCTGTTCATCATTGATTGCTGTTTCACGTCGATCGCGCTACTGCCGCAAGTCGTCGCCTGGATTTACGCCGACAGCGCCAAGACGCGCGCCCGCGCGATCTCCCTGTGGGCGCTTTTCACCCTAGCTGGCTTTGTCGTGTGGAGAATTGCCAACGCCATAGGATTCCCGTTCCATTTCTGGATCGCCCTTTTCTCCAGCGTAATTATCGCTGCGCTCTTTTTCCTGCCAGCAATCCGAGGCGCAGGATTCCGCGTCACCACCGCGCGCTGGTGTCAGGCCGGCGCGTTCGTAATGCTTGCGTACCTTTTCGCGTGTAGCATTGCGCATCATCAGGCGCTGCTTCGCGTGAAGAATTTCGCTTCCGCGAACAATATTCCGATCGACCGCGTCGCCGCTCTGCCGCTTCCACCCTCGCTCCTCGATTGGGGCGGCGTGATTCGCTCGGTTGATGGCGTTTACCAATCGCGCTTCGATCTGCGCGACTCCGCGCCGCCGCTATTTTCCTTCATCGCCGATTCGCCGCCCAATATTTACATCGCGCGCGCGATGCAGCGTCCGGAGGTCCAGCTCTACTGGAATTTCGCGCGCTTTCCGGTGATCCGCACGTATACCGAAAATGGCTTGCATTACGTGGATTTCAACGAAAATCGGTTCGTCAGACGCAAGCGCCAGGGCCCCGCTCCCTTTTCTTATCGTATAGTATTCGATGACGCCGGCGATCCGATCGAAGAAGGCTGGCAAGCGGATGGGTTGGACGTGCGGCGCATGATCAAAATCGTCCCGGGCCATGCGGGGAACGCGGAATGAAAATTCTGATCTTCAGCGACATTCACGGTGACATGCGCGCTCTCGAGCGAGTCGTCGCGCAGCCCGCCGACATCTACATCGCTGCAGGCGACCTCTCCAATTTCACTAAAGGCCTCGAACGCTGCGGCGAAATCCTGAAGCCGCTCGGCGAGCGCTTGCTGGTGCTGCCCGGGAACCACGAAACACACGAACAAACCAAGGCGTTCTGCACAAAATTTGGCTTTGTGGATTTTCATCGCCGGGCAAAAATATTGGGCGGCACAAACTGGGCCGGCCTGGGCTATAGCAACATCACTCCATTTAAAACACCCGGTGAGTACGCCGAACCCGAAATCGCTGAAGCCCTTTCGCATTTCGTCGGAATGGATCAACTCTACCTCGTAGTGCATTTTCCTCCACGCGACACCAAACTCGATGAGTTCGCCGAAGGTCAGCACGCCGGAAGCCCGACCCTCCGCGCTTGGGTCGAGCACGAAAAACCCCTCTACCTTTTCTGCGGACACATCCACGAAACCGCTGGACTGACGGACCGCCTAGGCACAACGCAGTGCGTCAACGTGGGAAAAGAGGGCTACACAATCGAAGTGTAAGAAAATCCGCGGTTCGGGAAGATAACATGTAGGCAGGAAGCGCGTCGCAGGCCACGGCGCACCAATCACTAATCACCACTCACCAATCACTTCTTATTCGCCGGATACACCACCAACTGCCGCCGATCGCCCACTCCCTCGCTCACAGTACGCACGCCTTGCGCGCCATTCAGTTCCAGGTGAATCAATCGTCGCTCGCGCGGCGACATCGGATTGAATCGAAACGCCTGGCCCGTTTCGCGCACGCGCTGCGCCGCCACTCGCGCCGATAATTTCAATTCCTCCAGCCGCAACGCGCGATATTCTCCGCAGTCGAATCGCACGCGATCGTGCAGCCGCGGATCGAGCCGCAGCCAGCGATGACCGACATGTTCGAACGCCAATAAAAGCTCCGCATTGTGTTCCAGCAGCAAATCCTGATCCGCGCCGCGAAACGCGACCACGATGTCCCTTTCGTCGGGCGCGCCATCTGCCGTTGCAGGCGTGGATATCTCGTACTCGATCGCCAAGCCCATTTCACGGACAGCCACGTCGAGATAGCGCGTCAATTCCGCGACCCCGCGCTCGCGATCCAGCCGCGCCTCGCTGCGTCCGTGCTCTTTGCTGAACGGCCTCTTCCCGGTCGCTGTCCGCTCGTCAGGCATCAATCACTTTCTCTTTCTTCTTGAACTTCCCTTTGGCGGGAAGCGGGTCGCTCTTATTCAGATAATATTGCTGAGCGATTCCCACCAAATTGCTCGTGAACATGTACAGATTCAGCCCGCTCGAGAGCCGAAAGAAAATAAATCCCATCATCAGCGGCATC
>Ga0210386_10000537_pt1 | contig 34955 bp, 18 predicted proteins | sample IncBWH32OmetaG_FD_160091 | JGI IMG/M metagenome (GOLD analysis project Ga0210386, IMG submission 160091) | Forest soil microbial communities from Barre Woods Harvard Forest LTER site, Petersham, Massachusetts, United States - Inc-BW-H-32-O ...
GTGTGACGCTTGCTGTCGATGCGCAGCGGCTCTCAGGCGCGGATATCTCGAAGCAGTTCACCTGGTCGGCGCAAACGGCTCAGCAGGCGCAGATTCTTGCGAATTATGGATCTGGGAGCTTGCCGTTGCAAACCAACGGAACCTGGGCGCTCTTCCATCTCATCGACAAGGGCAAGGTCGAGCAGGCTGGCCCGCCAGTCCGGCTCGCATACCCTCTTGAGATTGCCAATACACCGATCGTGGTGGAGAACACGCCGCTGGTGGTGAGGATTGAGTTCTCTGGTCCGAACGCCGGGCTGTTAATGCCCGGAGGGTTGAGCATGCGCTGCGTTTCTGAGGTCGGGCGATAGCAAACCCGCGCCTCAGAGCAGGACGTGAAGGCCCCGCTTTGTTACCTTGTCTGATTGTCGTCAGTAAACCGCAGGAGCAGGCAGGTGACGTTATCGACTGCGCCCTGCTCTTTCGCGGTGTCGATCAACATCTGGCAGGCCTGCTGCAACTCGGGATTGGCGAGAACGATCTTCGCAATGGCATCGGCGTCGGCATAGCGGGTGAGGCCGTCCGTGGTAAGCAGAACGATGTCACCCGGTTCGAGAGCAGCGCTGAAGAGATCCGGCTCAACCGACTCGGCCGTCCCGATGGCACGCGTGATCAATGACTGCAAAGGCGAAGCGCCCGCGTCATCAACAGTCATAGTACCGTTGCGAACCTGCTCAGCCAGATAGGAATGGTCTTGTGTGATCTGCACGCATCCGCCGTCGCGGATGAAATAGGCACGACTGTCCCCTACGTTGCCGATGACGATTTTCCGCCCGTCGAGACAGGCGGTTACCAATGTCGTCCCCATCCCGCGCAGCTCGTCGTTGGAGCGGGAGAGCGCGCAGACTTCCTGATTAGCGTGCACGATTGCCTGATAGAGGCGTTCTTCAACAGCTGCGGGCGATGTGGCGTGATCGCTGAAAAACTGCAGCAATTTGTTGACTGCGGTGTTACTGGCCACTTCGCCGGCGGCCATGCCGCCCATACCGTCGCACACCACAAAGAGCTGCGTGGCAACGTCATAGCCAAAGCTGTCTTCGTTGTTGGTGCGCTTGCAGCCAACGTCGGTCAATCCTGCTATTTCGAAATTCAATCCAGTCTGGCTTTCCATGTTTCGAGCTTTTTCTTGTTCGCAAAATAGTAACAGCGTTTTGCGACTCGTTAACAGACCAAGGAAGCAACGCGGAGGGTGCGCGATAAGACTGCCAGAACAAGGGGCCGATGTAAAGACCGGGTGCAACGTCAGACGCCTGAAATGCACCATTTCCCAGATCGGAAACGATCCGTCCGGGAACGCGTAAGAATGCAGATTTTTGCGTGATTCTGCGACGAAATGGAGTAAACTCGGGGCGTTCAGGCATCGTTCTCCTACTCCCCCGGAAAATTTGGCACCCCAGAGGCCCACTATGGCTTTAGAAGTTGGCCAGCGCGTAGGTGACTACGAAGTCCTTGCGCTGCTCGGCACCGGCGGCATGGGCCGCGTATACAGCGTTCGCAACATCATCTCCAACCGTGTAGAAGCGATGAAGATTCTGCTCCCGGACTTCGCATCAGAGCCGGAGCTTGCCGCTCGCTTCATGGCGGAAATCCGTACGCTGGCCGGACTGGAACATCCCAACATTGCACAGCTGCGCACAGCATTTCAGTATCAGAACCAGCTCGTCATGATTATGGAATTTGTGGAAGGGACAACGCTGGAGAAAGCAGCCGGCCAGTCGAAGATGCCGCTCGATCAGGTGCTGGAATATTCCACGCAGGTGCTCTCCGCATTGAGCTACGCGCACAGTAAGGGCGTGACGCATCGCGATATCAAGCCCGCGAATATCATGATCACGTCACACGGCCTGGTGAAGTTGATGGACTTCGGCATCGCCAAGTCGACCAACGATCTTCAGTTGACGCGACCCGGCACAACAATGGGCTCGGTGTATTACATGTCCCCGGAGCAGGTGCGCGGTGGAAACGCGGATGCGCGCTCCGATATTTATTCGTTTGGCGTGACACTGTATGAGATGCTGACAGGCCGCCGTCCTTTTCAGGCCGACACGTCTTACAGCGTTCTGAATGCGCAGCTGAACGAAGCGCCTACCCCTCCAGTGGAGGTGAATCCTGCGCTTTCGCCGGAGTTGAATAACATCGTGCTGCGCGCCATGGTGAAATTTCCGGATGGGCGCTTCCAGACAGCCGAAGAATTCCGTACCGCACTTAAGCATGTGCCCGAGTCGCAAACGCAACAGACAGCCCAGCAACCGGGGTTTGCCCCTGTTGCCGTTCAACCCGCAGTAGCATCAGGATCGGGCAAGAGCCATCGCGGCCTTTGGATAGGCCTGGGCGCGGCGGCTGCGATTCTGGCATTGGTTGTTGCGGCAATGGTGCTTCCGCATGTGTTTGCCACGCACGCCAGCCAGAAACCGGCCATCACAGCAGATACTCCCGCAACGGCTACCTCGCCTGATAACGGAAGTGGGGCAACGAGCATGCCCGTGAGTGCGCAGCCTGCAGATACATCCACGCCTCCCGTTGCCAACCCGTTGACGACGGCGACGCCTCAGAGCCAACCAGCACCAACCGTAAAAGGACCGTCATATCGACCGGCTGCCGATCGCACGGCAACGGTAGCGGGATCACAGCCTGCAAACGCAACGCCTCCTTCGGTTCCCGCGGCTCCTGCCGGACCATCGCCGCAAGCGATCCGCGAGACCCGCGACCGGTTGATGAACCTGGACGCGCGGGCGGAGGCGGCACGTAGCGGCGTGCAGCAGATTCGCAGTCAGCAGCAGGCGCAGGGGTTTGATCTACGGGGCGACATCCTTGCTTCGATGAACCGTATGAATAGCCTGATTGCCGAGGCGAACCATGCCCTCAGTGAAAATGACCTCGAAACTGCGAACCAGTACATGGACCGCGCTGAAAAAGAAGTGGGAACCCTGGAGTCGTTCCTGGGTAGATAAAGAGAAGACAGAAGATAGGAGAATGCAGCAATGCGTAAAGTAGTTCCGGCCATCGTTTCACTCTTCATAATGGGGTCCGCGCTGGTTGCGCAACAGCCGATTAAGCACAAGGTTGCGGTCCTTGATTTCAACTATGCGACCGTGATGACAGCCTCGCAGGCAGTCTTCGGCACAAATGTCGACATCGGCAAAGGTATATCGGACATGCTGATCGACAAGCTCGTCAACGACGGGTCATTCCGCGTCATCGAACGAAACCAAATCGACAAGATTCTGAATGAGCAAAATTTTGCGAATAGCAATCGCGCCGATACAGCCACGGCTGCAAAGATCGGCCACATCCTCGGCGTAGACGCCGTCATTACCGGCGACATTACCCAGTTTGGACGCGATGATCAGAACAAGAACGTCGGCGGCATGCTCGGCAAGTGGGGCAGCGGATATGGGCTGGGCGGCGTAGGAACGCAGAAATCCAAGGCTGTGGTGCAGATCACGGCACGCATGATCGATACGAGCACGGGTGAGATTCTTGCCTCGGCCAGCGGCAAGGGCGAATCAGCGCGCTCAGGCACGATGCTGGGTGGCGGAGGCGCCGGCACCGGCGGCTTTGGCGGTGGCGGCGCTGGCATGGGAAGCAGCAATTTTGCGCAGACGATTATTGGCGAGGCAACGACACAAGCAGTCGCCGCCCTGGCGCAGAACCTCGCAGCAGACAGCACGAAGCTGCCTACGATCGTCGCCCCGACCGTTTCCGTATCGGGATTGGTGGCGGATGCGTCCTCGTCGGACATCATTATCAACGTCGGCACCCAGGCAGGGGTAAAGGTTGGTGATAAGCTGCAGATCTCGCGCGTAGTCCGTGTCGTAAAAGACCCGGTTACGGGAAAGCCACTGCGCTCGATTGAAAATCCGGTAGGTCAGCTTACCGTTACCAGCGTGGATGCAACATCGGCCGTGGGCACCTTTAGCGGATCGGGCAAGCCCCAGACGGGTGACACGGTCAAAACGCCGTAAAGGTCTGGGCCGTGCATTTATGACGAGTCTCGTGCGGCTCTGCTTTGAAACAGGCACAGCCGCACGAGTATGACCATATTGTCATCTGAGTGGAGTTCTTGCGAAGCAAGGACGTAATCGAAGGGACCTGCGTAGCGTGATCGCGCACCGTCTTGACATGCTATTGGCTCTCAGGCTCAAGGGCAGAAAATCGCAGCGCAGACAGTCGCGATCTTGCTCGCATCATTCGTTCCATACCACCTGTCGATACAATGACGACATGTTGCGCCATACTTCCGCTTTTGTTCTTGCTGGGTTCATTAGTTGCGCCCCGATAGGCGCGCAGACTAATGGAGTACCGCGCGGCAAGGTTATGGGCCATGTATTCTGTTCGGACTCGCATACGCCTTGTCGGTTCGCTGGAGTGACGATTCAAAGCGTTCCTCTCGCTGCTTCGGGCAATAAAGCAAACCATCCGTCCGTCTCTTATTCTGCAGCAACGGATATGGATGGCGCATTTGTGATCTCCAATGTGGCCTCGGGTGAGTACTACGTGCAGGCGCGGTTGCCGGGTTATTTATCTCCAACTGATCTGGTTGCGAGCGAGGTCGATCCAAACTCGACACTGTATTCAAAAGCGCTTGATGCCGCATTAAACAAAATCTCGGTCGACGATGGCATGTCTGCGATGGTTACCCTCTCGCTTACAAGGGCCGCCTCACTCGGTGGAGCTGTTGTATACGATGATGGGGCTCCCGCCATTGGGATAGAAGTCCGCTTATACCGCAAAGATAGCAAAGGTGCTTGGCAACATTATGTAAGCGCGGGATTGGGAAATACAGAGTTGGCTAGCATGACGGCGCACACCGATGATCACGGGCACTTCTACAAGACGGGTCTTGGACCAGGCTCTTACGCTGTTGAAGCCAGTTTGCCAGAAATCATTCTTGTCCCTAATGCGATTCTCGGTGAGCCGGGTCTCAATGTGACATGGACGGATCAAGATGCTCTGCGAATCTACAGCGGCAATAAATATAGGCTGCGTGAGGCAAGTGCAGTCGATGTGCAAAATGGAGAATACCGCAATGACGTAGACCTAACTATTCCAATTAGCGGTCTGCATACGCTGGAAGGTACAGTCACTTCAAAGGCGACCGGGCAAAATATTGGCTACGGTGCCGTACGGCTGCTGGACCCAATTGATCAGCAGATTTTGCGGCAGACTCCAATCCAGAAAGACGGCTCATTTGGATTCCATTACATTCTGAACGGTTCATATTTGGTCGAAGTCGAGGCGACCGGTGCCACGGATAATACTGCGCAACAAAGAATTTCCTACGAGATGCTAGAGTCGCCGCTGATGGTAGAAAGCGATGTCCTCGATCTCAGCTATACCCTTTCGCAGAGCAGCACAAAATAGCAGAAGAACAGACGTTTCCACACGAAGCAGGATGGCCATTTGATTCAGGTGAAAGTTATCCAAAAGGTAAGTGTCGTTTCCACCATTTTGACTGCGCGTAGAGGCTAAGGCGAAGAGTCAAATCACTCAGACGAAGCGATGTGCAGCAGTTACGAGGGCTGCATAAAGGGTGAGGGTGAAGCGCCTTCGTCGGCAGGGGGCAAGGTCGCGAGTTGATCGATAAATGTGCGCAGAACTTCCTGTCCGGTTCCTGAGACATAATCTCCCGGCTTCATGCCCTTTTTCCCCCACGCGAGTAAAAAGATCAGCGGGAACCAACCGCGGCCTTCCTGTTCCAATTGCTGGCCAAGCCGGTAGAGTGCAGCCGAAGGCCTGAGTGGCAGCAGCACGCCGACCACATCGTTCACAGACGGATCTCTGCAAAGTTCGGGCGGCGAAGTCACAATGTATTCGCGACAACTGAGCGGTCGAATGGCATGAATGCTGCAGCTTTCATTTTCAAGGAACGGGCAAGGAACGCCGACATGAAAATAGTCGATCGAAATCCGAGCTACCGATTTCATGTCGAAGAGCCAATCTCTTTCGAGGAGTTCTTCGAGCACCCCGGCATCGCGCAATGCCACTAATCCATCATGAAAGCGCTTTTCCAGTTCGGCCTGCCTCGCTTCCGGTAGCGTGAGGAACCATTCGTACAGGGCCTCCGCCTCGAAGACGCTCAACGGCACCATCTGGCGGCAGCATGCTCCGCAGCCCGCGCGGCAGGAAATTGGTCGCCCCACTGCGCTGGCCTCCTGTGCGATATGGTTCACGATGCCGCTATCGAAGTTCTGGAGGATCGGCAGCAGTTGCGTGAGGGTCGTTTGTCCGGCTGGCACTTCGAGACTCGCTCGCAGATTCCCGTCTCCAATTCTCAGCGAAAAGGAGACCTCAACCTGTGGCGACGGCGGACTATTTTGCGAATCCAACATGGTAACGATTTATCCGAGTTAGAAATCAAACCGGACGGCTAATTGTATCTGACGTGGGTCATGCGCCGAGCGAATGATGCCAAATTCAGGATTGAGGTGCACGCCGTCGGTACTGAATTCAGTAATCGGATTGTAGTAGTTGGCGCGATTGAAAAGGTTGAAGAACTCCGCGCGAAGGACCAGAACGCCGTGATCAGCGAACATACGAGTGCGTTTCTGCACGGCAAAATCCTGGCTGATAAATGAGGGACCAGAGTATGTATTTCTGCTGCTTGTTCCTGTGCAGGCCCTTCCTGCTGAGCCGCTATAAAGGGTGGGAGTCGCGTAGAGGTTCGGGCAGGAGTTTGTTGCCCTGTCAGCAACTGCCGCCGTGGTGAACTGGTTGAGGTTGGCGAAGAATTGACCCGGTTTTCCTGTCGTCTGGACCTTTCCTGCGATGTTCACGCGCTGCGTGATCTGACCATAAGCCGGGCCAGAGAAGATCGTATAAGGTAGCCCTGTCTGCGCAGAGAAGACACCCGAAAGCGAGAAGCCATTCAGCCAGGTAGAGTGAGTGAACCACGGCAGATCGTAAACAAAATCAGCAACAATGCGGTGGGCAGTATCAAAATCCGAGCGGCCGTAATCGTCCCTTGAAAAATTTAGCGGATCCTGTGGAAGGCTGTATTGTGTGACGATTACCGGCCGGTTACCGGTAGTGGTAAGCGCCGATGAGATCGCGTCGAAGGACGGGATGGTCGCCTCGGCAAGGATCGCATGGAAAAGGCAGCTCGGATTCTGGTTGCAGTTGCCCGGCTGCAGTTGTCCGCCGCGGCCGCCTTCGCCGCCTACGCCCAAAGGATTGGCGCCAAGCGCGAAAGCCGTCGGGTTGCCAAGTCCGTAAAGCTGACGTCCGAAGATCTGGTTCCAGAGCGCATCGTTGGTGTGCGGGAAATTGCTTCCTGCTATGTTATCCATCGACTTCGAGAACGTATAGGCCGCGTTGACCAGCAGACCGTGCCAGGCTTCGCTGCGGAGCTGCAGTATAAGAGAATGATAGTTTGATGAGCCGACGTTCGACTCGGTAAAGACCGGGAAGAAGGTGTTGTTGTTGCAAAGCCCGCTGGGTTGTCCGGTACTGCTGCTGGCGGTGCAGTAGAACTCCTGCAGGAAGTTGCTGTCATAGATCAGCGGCAGCCTGCGGCCCAGCATGCCAATGTAGCTGGCCTCTGACGTCCAGCTGCGGGCCAGCTTGTGTTGGTAATCAAGGTGGAACTGAAAAGTGTATGGATTTCGCAGATTGTGCGTATCTCGCTCAAAGATCGGCCCTGCGCCGCTGGCAGCCTGATAAGTATCAAATGCGGCGGTCGCCGCCGGTGAAAGGTTGGCTGGGTTCAACGTACTGAGGCCGAAGCTGCACTGACCTCCGCTAATGCCTCCCGGGCATCCGGAAGAGTAGAAATTTTGCCCGTAGATCGCGCTGGGACTATTAACGTTTAAGGGGCTTGGGCGATTGAGCAAAAGCTGTTCCGTATAAGAGCCGGGCAGATGGTCGTAATACATACCCACGGCTCCGCGAATTACGTTGTTGGACTGGGAATCGACGGCGTAGGAAAAACCGAAATGGGGTGCAAAGCTTTTTTTGTCTGCCGGCAGAGTAAACTTCGCATTCGGGTTGCATCCCCAGCCGGTGTTAAAGGTGATGCGCTGAGCAGCATAGAGCGAATCGAGATGCGTTTCCGTGTCGCCCGAAGCGGCGCATTGATAGGCGAAAGGATCGTAAGTGCCTGGGGCTCCTTGATGAACGAGACCGTCCGCATCGTGGGAATAATTCCAGAGACGATTGTTCGTATCCCACGGCTGGCCAAAGAAGTTGTAGCGTAGTCCGGCCTCGAGCGTGAGACCCGAACGGGCCTGGAACTTGTCCTCGAAGAATCCCGTGGCCACATAGCTGCGCAGGTCGCCGACATAGCCCGAAGGCTGCTTCAGCTCATAGTCGAAGGATGGGTGTGAGAAACCATTTCCGCAGCTGATGCAGGTTTCGCTGTCGCTTGTGAACGAGCCGATGTTGTTCGAGACGATGATGCCACGAGCGCTGCCGCCTTCAAAGTCAAAGTTCTGGATATAGCGGTAGTCTGCCCCGACGGTTATGCGATTGCGCGCGCCGGCCGCGAACGTAAATGTGTCAGAGACCTGCCACTGCGTATCCCGCCGTGCTGAAGGTGCGCTCAAGGGCGCACCGATGCGGGCGAAAGGAAAATCTCCATCGAGCGACGGGGTAATAGGGGAAGGCGAGTAGGTTGGATTGCCTGGCGCCTGCTGCCAGAATGAGTCATACCATCCGCCTACACCACCCGGCGTTCCCGGTGTCGCACCAGAAAGCCGGTTATCAACTCCACTGAGCACGTAAGTTTCCAGCGATGCGCCGGGTATGGCGGGAGATGAGAACTTGCGGTCCTGGGCGACTTCATCGACGCGATACTGCGTGAAACTGATGCGCGCTTCGTTAACGCTCCTGCCGTTGGCAAAAGCAAGCGTGTGAACGAGGGCCACACTCTGGTTCTGCGCTCGCCGGTTCGCACCATTCCCGGGATAGCCAGAGGGCGAATTCTCCGGCAATGTGTCGTCATGCAGCTGATCGAGAATTTGTCCCGCATAACGTAAGCTCAATTGGCCCTTGGAGCGAAGATCGATGTCGGGCCGGACCAGCAGATTGTGAACATTCGTGTAGTTGGGAGCTGTGCCTTTGTAGAATCCGAAGGTTCCCGTATTCGCTCCCTGCACATTTGGCCTAGGGAAAAGGGAGAGCACATTGTTTGCGATCGCTGCATCGCCCGCGTTCAGGCTGAGGCCGGAAGTTGAAAAGTCTGCCGCAGTGGGGACACGCTCGAAGATTGGATTAGGATTGTTGATCAGCGTGCCTTCATAGCTGCCGAACAAAAAGAGCCTTTCTCCAAGCGGCCCCCCGATATTTCCTCCGAACTGTTTCGAGTTGAATGGCTGCGTGTGACTGTCGTTTTGCGCGAGCACGGCATTGCCATCGAACGCCCCTGAGGTGCAGATGGAACCGGCGGTCGCGCGGCAATTTGCCAGTCCGGCCGATTGTCCTGGTTGGGCGACAAGTGTCGTCAGAAGACGGTAGAGACTGTTGTAGGTAGTAGGAGCGTAGGAGATAAACCCCGCAGCTGCGCTGCCGATCTGCTCATTGGCCACCTCATTTGGGTCGGCGGAAGTATTGCCCGCATAAGCGGCAGCCTTGGCAAATGTCGTAGCCGAATAGACAGATAGAGGAGTGCCAGCATTCAGGACATCGTCATTGAAGTAGCCAAAAGCGGTTCCATGCCATGCCCCACCCTTTGACTGTCCACGGTTGGTCACCACGTCGACGACACCGCCCGATCCCTGCCCATAGCGCAGGTCGGGATTCGCATAGACAATCCGGAACTCCTGCACTGAGTCATTGACTTGGAAGGGTATGGCCTGGTTGGTACTGGACGCGACATTATTGTTGCTATCCAACTGGAAGTTGTTAGCCGTTGTCCGTGATCCGGAGATGCTGAAGGCGGCGCCCGCGAGAGGCGAACCGGGATCGACATCGTGCACTCCGGGCAGGAACAAGCCGAGCGCCAGGAAGTTGCGATTGAAGAGAGGAAGCTCGCTCAACTGTGTGCGCGTGATGTTGGCGCTCAGGGACACGTTCGTATCGTTCTGGATCGATTGAGACTTTGGTGGTGTCACAAGAGCTAGCGGTGGCGGCTTTGCGGGCGTAACCGGAGTTGGCTGCCCTGCGCTTGCCGCTGGAGTAGTTGACGCTGCTGGAGGAGTGACTACAGGCACAGGAGGCGGAGCCAGCGCCTGTGAAATATCGATTGGAGGAAGTGTCGTGTGCGCCTGCCCGACATTCAGATCAAACGGCTCGGAGGTGGCAATGATTTTTCCGTTTGCATCGAGGACATTGATGAGATATCCGGACTGTGGAGGGACAACAGGAAATTCAAAATTGCCATCATCATCAGTTTTCGTCGTTTGAACGAATTTAATGGCCGGGTTTACAAGTTGTATGGTCGCTCCGCTGACAGGGTGGAAGCGGTCTCCGTTTTGCACCTGCCCATCTACGCGCGTTTGCCCAAAAGCGCAAACGCATGCAAGCCCAAGCATCCATGTGCAGACAAAAAACCGAACAAGATATCGCATCTCTTCATCCCTGACTGTGCCTGGCGCAAACGTGCAATCACGGGGGAACAGCTATACCGGGATATACAGAAAGCCAATGACAGAACGATAGAACTGCAGTTGATGAACCCGATCACTGGCGATAAAGTGACCGGAGAATCAATATCACAACAGATGGTGAAGAATCCAGAAGAATCGAATCAGCGCCGATCAGAAAAATTCTTTCCGCGGAGCAGCCTTGACCGAATATTTTCTATCACATACCACTCTGGTTCCATACAGCCAGAATCTTCGGTGATACGTATTTCTCAACCGGCCTGAAGCGCTCCTGCTTTGCCTGCTGAAACTGCTGGAGAGCATTCTGCTGCAACCGGTCGTGGTCGTCTTTATTTTTAGGATCGGAAACAAGAGCCTGCGAAAGCATGGTGGCTCCCAGATAAAAATATGCGGCGCCCTTACTGCGTGTGCCGCCGGCCGTCAGATACAACGAGATTGCATCGCGAGCTTCGGTGAAATGCGATTCATAGTAACTGCGGATACCGGTAACCAGAGTGTCTTCCAGCGCCTTGGGGTCATTGGCAATTGCGTTCTTCAGCGCATCCTGTGCCTGGACTTTGCCTGCCAGGGCATCCGGTTGTTTAGGATCGAGAGCAAGTATCTGGTTGTAAGCCGTAAGCGCACCTTGCCAGTTCGCTTTTGCCGCGTCGTCACGAGCCTCCGCAAGACCGGCCTTGATTCGAGCTGCATTGTCCTGGCTTGGCTTGTTCCCCGCAATCGCATTTCCGTTTGACGATTTGGCAGCGCTCAAAAGACCGGCAATTTCCTGCAGCTTGCCGGATGGATTACCGGGTCCGTTGCTCTTGATGCTCAATGCGATGTTGTATTTCTGCTGAGCTGCTGGATAATTCTTGCTCGCCTTAAATGCCTCCGCCTGCTGCATGGCGTCGTTATAGTTTTTGATATTGTTGCGGATCCCCTGCGCCTGAGCCTGCAAATCCGGGGCTTTCACCAGATCGGCATTCGCTGCTGCGGTGGCAAAGTCACCATTCTCATAAGCCGTCTGCGCGGCTTTCAGTGACTGTGCGCTATTGTCGACAGGCTGCGGATGGCTGATGATTTCGTTTGCCTGACTGATCAGTTTTTGCGCGTCATCATGACGGGGGCCGAAGTAGATCTTGGTGAGGTCGCTGATCGCGCCAACATAATCTTTCGTATCAAACTTGCTCTTACCGGTAATGTACAACCCCTCAAACTTCTCGACCCGGGTGTTGTAATACTGCTGCGCATCGTCGCATTTTTTACCGTAGGTCTGTGGGTCCAGCTTGGCGGCTTTGCAAAGAAGGTCAACCGCCGCTTGCGGATCATTCGTTTTCTGCGATTGCTTGTAGTAATCGTCCGCCTGCTGGTCCGCGAGCAGGGTGGCTGGTGCGCAGAGCAGACAGAACAGCAGGATCGCGAGCCGATTGGAGAAGCGATGTTTCATTGCCGGCCTCCCATCAACTGCTGGATGTTGGGTTCGCCGAAGCTGACCGTGCAGAGATGCTGATCGGAAGAAAGCTCGCAGCTCTGCGTCTGCTGCGTATTGTCCGGGCCCTGGAAGATGATCTTATATGTGCCCGGTATGAGGCCCTCCAGGCGCATCGGCGTGCTCAGGTCTCCAGGAGGCAGCGCAATGCTCTTCCCTTTTGGATCCATGACCTGCCGGACTGTCGCCCATGGTGTGCCGTTCAATACAAGATAGGTAGGCGGCAATGCTGGCACAGCCGGACGCGACACTAAAAGCAGAATCCCGCCGATGACGGCTGCAGCTACAAGGCCGATGGCAATGTAGATGCCGGTGCGCGGCTTGGCCTGCACAATGATCGGCAGCGAATCGGTGCCAGTGCGCGCCTTTGCGCCAGCAGCCTTGGTAGCTTCTTCGACAAGACGTTTCCAGTCTGCCTGCACCTGTGCGTCAGCGAATTCCAGAGCGTTGGCAGGACGGCGCAATTCGTCAAGAGCCACCGTCGCCTCATTGCGCAGGAGCGATTTGCGGGCTGCCTCAATCGCCTCCGCAAACATGGCGTTCGCGACCGGGCGGCGTTTGCTCTGATAGGAGGATATGGCCTGCGCCAAAACGGGCGATTCCCCATAGGCACGGCGCACGGATTCGAGCGCGTCCATGCCCCCATGCAAATCTTTCTTCGCCAGCGCTTCATTGGAGCGCGCGACAGCATCCTGGATGGCGCTTTCGACCTCGATCTTCGCTTTCAGCTCCTGTCGCAACGCGGCGACCTGGCTGAGCGCAAGTATCTCCTGCGGTTGGCTGTCGAGCATCCTGAGGGCGCCCTGCAGATCGCTCTCAGCAAGTGCCCGCGTTCGCGCGGCTACCGCTTCCACGCGCTGCGAGGCTTCGCGAAGCGTCTGACGCGCCTGTTCGAGCAACGCCTTCAGGCCAACATCGTTGGTGGCGGCAACGACCGGCTCGAGCTTTTGCACTACAGCTTCATATTGACCGCTCCGTATCAACGCCTGTGCTTCTTCGCGTATGGCGCTGACCTGCCGCTGACGCTGTTTCTCCTGACGCTCTTTGCGCGTGAATTCAAGGAGAGAGGTCAGTTCCTGCGACTCGCCGCAATCGATCAGCGCCGACTCAAGGACGCGGATGGCTTCGTCGAACTCGCCGCTATCGAGCGCTGTATGCGCGCGTTTCAAGTACTGCGCCTGCAGCTCATCCTTTTTGACCTGTTTGAGCTGGAACTCAAGAATGGTCTTGAACTGGACCAGATTTTCGTCATCCGGCACCTGTTCCAACGCGTGGTCGATAATACCGATAGCCTCAACCGGCGAATCATGGAAGAGCTTCTGTGCCTTCTCCAAAGCGGTGTGAACCACTTGTTGCGCCTGAAAATCGCGCTTCTTCTTTTCTGTCTCCGCTTTAAGGCGTAGCAGTGAAGCTTCAGTTGGCAGTTTTTCCAGTGCTCGATTCAACTGGCTCAATGCGCGGTCGTAGTCTTCGCGATGAATCGATTCCTGGATTTCACTGACCATTTGGTCTATCAGGGCGCGACGGCGATCCTCTTCCTGGCGCGTGGTTGCATCGTGCAAAAGTCTCTGCACTTCCGGGTGAACCGGATCGATCTCGGCAGCGGCGCGCAGACGGGCGACGGCATCTGTGTACCGTCGCGAACTGTATTCCTGACGCGCTGAAGTGAGCAACTCCTGGAGCTGGCCTTCCTTGGCTTTGCGCTCCATCTCGCGGACGACCGCGACGTAGGCATTGCGCAGGTCGGTGCTCTTTTCATCGAGCTTGAGCGCCTGTCCGAGATACTCCTGGGCAGAAACCAGATCGCCACGCTCGCGGGCATCACCTGCCTGTTGCCAAAGCGACCGGATTTTGTCCTGCTTCTCTTTCAGTCGCAGTGCGTTTTCGAGCTTTTCATTCAGTTGTAGAGTATTGTCCGGATCAAGCTTCATTGCCTGCCGGTAATTGGAGACGGCATCGTCGTAGTGTTGCGATAGGACGGCCTCTTCAGCCTGCTCGACAATCTGCCGCACCTGATCGGCTTTCTGCAGGCGATTGAGTTGTTCCTGCACGTCGCGTGAGAGGCGTTTGGCTTCAAGATTCTGCGGATCGATGCGTTGCAGGTCGATCAGCACAGAGCGCGCACTGGCAAACTGGCGCTGCTCCATAAGACGTTTCGCTGAAGTCAGCAAGTCGCCAACACGCTCTTTCTTCAGACCTTCCGAGATGCCTTGTAAGTCGAAGGCCATCTCTTCGGCAACGCTGTAGCGGTCATCGGGATTTTTGGCCAGCGCTCGATCTACGATCGCCACCAACTCTTCAGGAAGGTCGGGAACCATGTTCCTGAGTGGCGGATGCGGCTCGTTGATGACCTTGTAGAGGGTCGAGACATCTTCCCCGTTAAAGGGCAGCTCCCCGCTGAGCATCTGGTAGAGCATGACGCCGACGGACCAGATATCCGACCGGCCATCGCTCATTTCGCCCTTTAGGCGCTCGGGCGCGATGTAGTGGAAGGTGCCAATGACGGCGTCCGTCTTTGTCAGGCGTGTCGCCTGATCGGCTAGCCGCGCAATGCCGAAATCCACGATCTTGACCTTGCCGTCAGGCTGCACGATCAGGTTTGCAGGCTTGATGTCGCGGTGTACCACACGATTCTGGTGCGCATATCCCAAGCCGGAGCAGAGCTGCTCAATGATCGACAGCGATTCGAGCAGCGTAAGCTTACGGCCCGACCGCAGAATCTTCTCCAGCGAATCGCCGGAGACGTACTCCATCGCAATGTACGGGATACCTTCGTGGTCACCGAATTCGTAAACGGTGACGATATTGGGGTGGTTCAGGATGCCGGAACGGGCTTCGACATAAAATCGGTCGCGCAACTCCGGAGTCGCTTCGGTGAGTGTTTTGATGGCCACCTCGCGGCCAATGAGCCTGTCTTCTCCGCGATAGACGATGCCCATGCCGCCACGGCCCAACTCCGCGACTACGTCATATCTGCCAATCCGGGTAACTGCTGTGGTTCCCAAAGGTTCGTTGCTCATCCGCGCTTACTACCCTCTAACTACCCGCTGCCCTCATTGTGATGTCTACAGCATCTTAAGAAATCCCAGGGGATGAGATTTAGACGTAAAAAGATGTCTGCAAGAAGCGCTGCGGACAAACTATCACGAAAAGGCCATTCTTGGAATGGCCTCCGCTGAGTCTCCCCTGCAACTATACATAGTGCTGGTTTAGCGGTTGCCGTTGCGGCATTTAGAGGCTGCCGCAACGCTGGCTATTGCACCGCGGTTACTGTCACAGCAAACGGATAACTCTTGATGCTGATGGCGTTTCCGTTCGCGTCCGTCCCCGTTGCGGTTACAACGAATTCATATGTGCCGGCCGGGGTAGCTGTTGCTGTCGTACCGCCCATGTTGTTGAAGCTGGAGCTGCCGCAACCGACGCTCAGGCCGATCAGAGAGGCAAAGAGCGCTACGGCAAGCCAGCCGGAGAGCTTCAGGGCCTTCCTGCGACGGACCAGCAGAACGAGCGGAATGGCGCCGATCGGGAAGACGATGGCAGCGACCACCCGTAGATCGTGGCTGAGCGGTCCTTCTTGCAGTGCTCCCACCGCTGTATTGCTCTGAGTCACCACGTAGATCGCCGGAGGAGCCGTAATAAGCAGGCTGTTCCCGGTTCCTGTGGAGTAGGTGTAGGTTTGCGGAATGTTGCACTGCACTCCAGCGGGCACCGGACTTGTTGCATCGCAGGTAAGCGTAAGGACCGGGGGGGCCCCGCCATTGCCTTGGACTTCGGGCCGCTCGGTCAACCAGTTCCAGACAAATCCCGCGGTCTGGCCTGCGGTAATCCGCGAAATGGCTTCCGGTGTAGGTGTTTCCGGCAAAGGAATCAAGCCGCTTGACCCGCCAAATCCTACATTACTAACCAGTAATGCCACTTCCACAGACGTGTCGTCCGGCAATGGCAGAAGTGTCTGAGCGGGCGGAACGGCAACACCCGTTGGCAACGGGGTCGGCAGCTGGCAAGCCGGAGTACTTGGCGTATAGGAAGTGGATGGGGTGCCGGGGTCGCATACCTGGTTGTTGGCTCCCATCGTTTTGTATCCCTGCGCTCCGAGCTGGTCGGCCAGTACTACGTAAAGCTGCGGCTGCCCTGCGGGGAGATTGAACTGCGGCTTCGGATTCGCTGTCAGGTCGTTGTAGAAGTATGTGTGGACCTGCTGCGTATCACCGATGAGATTGCCTCCTCCGAAGAGGAAGGTGGTCATCTGCACGTTGTCATTGCAGGTGCTCCGCTGCGTGCCGTTGGAGCCTGTATAGCAGGGATCCTGATCGTTGTAATCGTAGTTGTTCTGCGCGCTGATGGTCAGATCGACTACTGCCGCTGCTGCCGTCACTCCTTTGCCGGGTTGGGAGTTGCCCGAGTTTGCCGCTGTAACTTCAGTGCGTACAAACGGTGCGAAATTAACCGGTTCCAGCACGGCGAGTGTGGTCGGCGCAGCCGCGCTCGATAGACCATTCAACACACCACACACTTGGGCGGGCTGTGGTTGCGCACCCGGAGGAGGATAGCTTGTATTAGGAACAGGCACCGTGTAACTTCCTCCGCCCTGCGGCAGGACCAGTGTTGTAATGTCTCCTACGCTGCCATTGCTGGTAAAGTGCGGCACTGTATTGAGTGTCGTTCCCGCTGGAGCATTGTCCAGCGCCCACAGAAGGGCACGCTCCGGCTTCAGGAATGTACCCGGTATGGACCCCAGGCAGATGGTCGTCGGGTTCGCACTGGCCGTTGGAACAGCCGCCGTCGTGCCAAGCGTATAGTACAAGCCTCCCTGCGGGAATTGATACAGCGTCTTCACTGCCCCGTTATCCGGCGGGTTCGGTGATGGCCCTGAAGGGAGCGCAGGCATCGCACTGGGTACCAGGCTGGTGACGCCGGCAATCTGTACGGTGGTTAGCTGCAGGTTGAGCGGCTGGGCAAGGTTCACGGCGAACGGCGCAAGCGTGAAGTTGGCTCCAACCGGCGTATTGACAACTGTGATCGGTAAGCTCGTCTGCTGATCGCCACCTGCGGTTGCAGCCGTGTTGCTGTCAAGGACAGTGGCGTCCGTAATGGCTGAAGCAAAGGCGCGCGATCCTGAATTTCCTTCGACGAGCGTGTTTACATCAAAGTTGCCGTCAATGTTATAGAGCACGGATGCACCTGTCATGATGAGCCCTGCATCCTGACAGGCTTGCCCTGTTGCACAATTTGCCGGAACAACCGGGAAGCCCTGCGTCGCCGAAGGTTCGATACCCTGTGCGACATTCACAAACTTCGTCGCGGACCCGCCGGGGTTGAGCGGCAGAGTGGTACTGACGACAGGGTCGGTCGCGAAATTCGGGCCGTCGTTTGTGACCTTCACCTGATAGCGCACCGGATTAATCGCTTCGCCGCTGCCGTTTCCGCCAAGCTGCGCTTCAGCAATGCCGGGGCCGGAGACTCCGCCGACTGGATTCAGCGCGGCATCTCCCGGCTGCACATATTGCGTCAGCGTAAAGTGCAGGTGCGCCGCACGCTGTACCGGGATCGGCGCAACCGGTGCACTCGTCGAGTCCGTGGCCGCACCCAGATTCACTTCATCGTTCGACATAGCGGTGAAGGTGCTGAACGGCGCCAACGCCGAACTCTGCGTCAGTGGAATTGCATCTGGCTGCCGCCCATTGTCTTCAAACTTTCCGTAGTAGACCAGCTGCGTGAACGATCCACTGACCGTTCCGTGGGCCGTGCCGTCCCCGGCCGTGCCTGTGCCGCGCAGCACGGGATTCTGTATTGTGCAGGTGAGGGTTGCCGGAGCAGCTCCCGTCATGGGATGGCCAGATGTATCGGTTGTGGTTGGGCCACTCACCGTGCACGATGCCACACTGGGATCAGGCAGCTTCGTCAGAATAAAGTACGACGGAAGCATATCGGTCACAACGACACCTGTTGCGTCATTCAACCCGGCATTGCCCACCTGCTCGGTGATCTGGACCGTGTCATTCTTCCCGTTTGCGTCGCTTGCAACCTTTTCATCCAGATTGACGGCCGCGACGCCGTTCACCGCAAATCCATTGGGCGAGATATTTCCGGGAGCGGGACCGACTAACTTCACGGCAACGAGGTGCGCGGCGCGGTCAATGGCGACAGTCGGCAGTGTCGTCGAGGTGTTCGCGTTGATGGCAGACGCGGTTTCCGAACCGCTTCCCGGTGTGTTTGGAGGAGTTGCTGTCGTCGTAAACGACATGTTGGCGGGAACAGTGGATGTGCTGAATTTGCTCGTCAGGGTCGCTGTGCTGGTCCCCGTCGGCACATAACCCTGGCACACTACCGCATTCTGCGACGATTGATAGGTGCAGACAAGTTGATTCGCTACTCCGGTTGTCGCAATTCCCGTAAACGCCACGGATGGATTCGCCGTCACCAGGAAATTCGTCGGCAGCGGAATAGTAAGGACGTTGTTTGTCGCAAGATTGGGTCCGCCATTCTTGATTGCCACTGTATATGTGGCTGTGTCGTTCAATCCTGTGCCGTTGCCGCTGTTCGCCATATAAAGGCAGGGTGTCGGCGTATTAGGAGCGCACGGCGTGCCCGGGCCAGCCACAGATGGCGTGAGCGTCATGGCCGATGTGCGATAGATATTTGCACTCGATGACGACATGTTGTCGGTCGCCGACGGGGTGGGGTCAACGGCGTTAGTGAAGGCGCCGAAGTTCGCGCTGTAGTTATAGGCTGCCGTGGTCGCGCTGCTGGGAACTGCCGACAGGTCCTGCGTCGGGAAGACATAGGTAGTCGGCGGAATATCGGGATAAGCGGCGGTGAAGGTAAACGTGAACGGGTTGCTGGGATTGGTCACCGGAACGGAGGTGACCGTGCATTGCGTGTAGCCGGACGTGCAACTAACGCTGCCCGGCGTGGGCGTGACGGTAAAAGACCCGGGCGGCGGATTGTATGCCGTGGGCGGCGCAAGTGCGCTATTCAGCGGCACATTCAATGCGATGTTCGGGCCATAGTTGATGATGCTGTACGTATACGTGACATTCGTGCCGAGATTGTAGGCGGGCTGCACGTAACTGCTTCCCTGTGCAGTCGCACCGCTGTTAGCAAGCGTCAGTTTCAAGTGCACAGTGCGATAGATATTCGCCGAAGTCGACGCTGTGTTGTCGCCCACACTGGGAGCGCTGTCCACTGCGTTGCCATAGGCCGGGAAGTAAGTGATGACAGATTTGTAGGCTTCAGAAGAAGCGCTGGTGGGAACCGCAGACAGAGCTGCGGGCACGGGACCACTCGCTGGCGGTGGATTGTCGGGATAGGTCACCGCGAAGGTGAGCGTGAGCGGGTTGAGGGCATTGTTCGCGGGAACGGAGGTAACTGTGCATTGCGTATAGCTCGGCGTGCAGCTTACGGCGCCGCCGGCGGGCGGTGTGACAGTCACGAAATTCGTGGGTGGCGTATACCCCGGGGACGGCGTGATCGCGGTGGTGATGGGCACGGCGACAGCGATGTTGGGACCGGTGTTCGCAATTGTGTAGACGTAACTGATGGCCTTATTGCCAAGATTGTAGGCAGGCTGCGTATAGCTTGGGCCTGTGGCCCTGTTCGTCGTTGTTGTAGTGAGACTCAGCCTGATGTGTACCGAGCGTTGCACGACCACTGAGTTCGATACCGCGGTCAGCGAATTGGGATCAAACGTACCCACCGGCGTGCTGAGCGTTGCCGTGTCCTTGACCAGAGCATTGGGCGCGTTCTGAGGAACAGCATCGGGTGCAGTGCCGTTGTCCGGAAAAGAGCCATTGATGGTATAGACCACGGTCCCGCCGGAATTCATCGAACTCATCGACAATCCCGTGCCGCCCGTTGCGTCGCAGTTACTCACAGCAGCATTTGTTGGTGCACACACGGCAGAGGTGGGGCTGAATCCCGTCGGCAGCGTGTTCGTCAGAGAGAATGCTCCTGAGGCGTTCGGGCCTGCATTTGTAATTGTGACTATATAAGTCAGCGGACCGGAGTTGAGATTGAAAGCAGTCTGACCGCTCGGATACGTCGGAGTCTGTACGCTGACCGTAAGCGCCGCATAACCGTTTACCAGGGTGGTGAGATTCTGCGTTTGCGGCTGATTGCTGGTCGTGAAAGGCAGTGCCTGGGCGGTTGCCGATAGTGCTTCGCTATAAGGGCCGCCCGTGGTGGTGCTCAAACTCGCAGCGAGATACTGCGCGACGACGGTATATACGAGCGTTTGGCCTTTGGGCACATCCACCTTGGTACAGCCTGTCCCATCTCCCTGGCAGCCCGATGCAACAGGAGCGCCATTGAGCGTAGCGGTCAGACTGTGGATATGGAAGGCAGCTGTTGCCGGCAAGGTGATTTTTAAGGTGGTGTTGGGCGAGTCGTTCTGACTCGTATTCGTCACCGTCGCCGTATAGGTCACCAGCGTTGTATGACCTGTTCCACCTAAGTCACCGGTGCCATTGGCGGCGTCGATCGTGGTCTGGCTTTGCGTGAACTGAAACGAGAGCGATACGGGGTTAGCCACGGTGACGGCACTCTGCGGCATATCCACATACTCTCCTTCCGCATCCGCCACATTCCCATCGAATGAAATTGCCGAGCCAACCAGACTTGTTGCTCCGGAGCCAGTCGTGGCCTGAAGCGTGACGGTGTGCGAACCCGGGCTCAATGCTGCTGGAAATGTGCAGGTCGTCCCGTTGCCACCCTGTCTGGAAACGCAGCTAAGAGGGGTGGAACCAGTGTCTGCCTGAATTGTGTAGGCAGGCGAGCCGGCAGCTGTGAAAGCGGCCTGTTGAGGAAAGTTCAGGACTACATTGTCTGCGGGCCCTGCCGATAAATTCAGATCCCAGGTGTAAAGGACAGTGGAGAAATCACTGGAACTGTTAAAACCGATCTCGCACGCCACCTCGCTTGAGCAAGGAACACCATCGACTTCCGGGCTGGATGTGGGGACCGTAAATGTCAGCCCTGCAGGGGTGGTATTGACAGGAGCTGTACCTTGGATATCGGCAATATAGGCGTTAGGCTGTCCCGCCGCCGCGACGCCGATCGCATTCGCGGACGAAAAGCTGACACTGGTGGTGGTCGGAGTGTCCTGCGCAAGAACATACGCTCCGGCAGATCCATCGGGCAGCACGCTGAATGCGTTGCCGTTGGTCGTGGTGTTGCCCAGGTAACTGATCGACTTTACCGTCGAAAGAAAAGGAGCCGCGCTATCATCCAATGTATAAAGTAAGGCACGCGGACTGTCGCCCGAAGGGACCATGCCCGACGGTAGCCCCAACGCACCAAAGCCCGGCATCGACGCACGCGAAGAGTTGGTTTCTCCGACCAGTTGCAGCAAGTGATTTGCGTCATCGATAGCGACTGCATTCAGCGTCGAACTTGCGGTTCCGCCGAGATAGGTGAAGGCCGAGGGCTCAGCCGCGACCAGCGGCGATCCGGAAACAGGCACTTTGATCACATATCCGTCTTGCGTTCCGGCAAAAGTGGGTTGTAGCCCACCACTGAAAGTCGCTAACTCAGAATTCGTACCGGCGGCGAAGGATGGGAGAGAGTAATTAACTGACGCGACCAGGTCCGGCGATCCAGTCTCTCCCACCAGATAGATGCCGCTCGCGCCAAGCGCTACCCCGGTTGCCGTTTCCGAATCCGAAGCGCCATTGGTCCCACAGGTAAAAAGAGAAAATCCCAGGGTGCTGTGAGTCGTCGAGTTCCCGGGCAGGATCTGTGCAAGAAATACGCGCGTGCTGGTATCCACGCTATTGCAGGCAGAAAAATCGTTTCCTACCGTGTAAAAAGGAGTGGTTGCAGAGAAAGATTTCGCTGAGGGGAATTGCGGACTCGTAACGCCGCCAACGGTTCCGGCAACATAAATCCGGCCGAGCCCGCCTACCTGCAGGGCGGTTGCTTTGTAGTCTGCCGCTTCCGTGCCCTGCAGATACGTCACCAGTTTGGAGGACGTATCCAGACTGGAATCCAGCTCCAGCACAAAAGCATTGTTCAATCCACTGGCCGTAGGCACAAAGCCGCCCAGAGACGCATTCAACGTAAAACCTGAGCCCTTACCATAGCCGGAAATGTAGACATCGCCACCAGTGTCTGCCGCAAGCCCGGTGACGCTTGTTGTGTCGGTAATGGTGGAGTTGTGGCCACTGCTACTGATATACGTAGAATTCGGCGTGCCGCCCGTCCCTGCGTTCAAGCTGGTCACAAAGCCGGTCGTAGAACCGAAGCCGGATGGGAATGCTCCCCCAAAACTGCCGGTGGCTCCCGCTCCTGGAAAGCCTGCCGCGCTGGTCTGGCCGCCAACATAGAGCGTGCCGCTTTGAAAAGCCGAGTAGGCAATGCTTGAAGCGGTTGAAGCGCCCGCGTTACCAAGAAACGTAATCCACTTGAGCGCCGAACCAAGCTGCGAAGTAGTGAGGGCGGCAATAAATACGCTGCTGCCGGCCCCGGAACTGTTTGTAGGTGTGCCGCTTCCGGGAAGAGGTGGAAATCCATTTACCGAAGTCGTGGTGCCGACAGTAAAGAGCGTCCCGCTTCCATCCGTCGCCAATTGCGCCGGTGTCGATCCCGCACTGCCAGAGAGATAAGTCGCGAAGAGGATCACCGGATCGATCACCAGCGTCCGACTCTTGTCGTACGCTCCCAGCCGGAAGCGAAGGGTATTTCCAGTGAGCTGGTAATCGGCGGCCACTTCGACGCGCTTTCCCTCCGCGTTGAACTGGAATGCCGAAGGCTTGCGGAAGCGCAGTTCGCCTTCTTTTGCAGGGATGACGATATCTCCATTGCCCGTCAGCGTTGCCCGCTGCGTGCTGATCAAATCGAGACGAATACTGCCAGCATCGTTCCCGGGAGCGACGATGAAGTCATGCTCCAGTTGGCCGCTCTTTTCATAGAATTCCGTGTCGATGCCCGGATATATCTGACGAACGCCGACGCGAGAGAAGTTCGCTACGCCCTGGTGCCATTGCGACGGGTGGGCCCCGATAAAGTAATTACTGCGATACGCCACGCCGGACAGAGGCACCGGCGAGCCGCCGCGACTTCCGGCAAAGCGTACGTCGATTGCGGAGTCAGCCGAGCCGCCCGGCAGCACAAATTTCAGGCGGTCACGCGCAATCGCTACAGAATAGTCCTGCGTCCGACCCAGGAAGGAAAATTCGGACGGAAGCTGGCCGTCATTCTCTTCAAAAGCCAGAGGGACACCTGAGATCAGGTGCGAACCTTTCTCCGCGCTCTGCGGGCCGGCAACATCTTTCGCCTGTCCCAAAATGCTGCCGGTAAGCAAGAGCGAAACTGCAATGGAGGCGAACAGCCGGCGAGGCCGCAACGAAAGGCGAAGGACCGATTCTTTAGAAAACAAAGGCATAAAAACCGCATGAAGTAAGTCGTTATACTTCTGTTACGGAAGGGCCCCTAACTGGCAAGGGCCAAAAGAGAAAACCGTGCAAAAAATATGAATAAAAGCAGTCGAATGGTACTAAAGGGTATTCCGCGAGTCAATCAGAAAAGGCGCACAGCGCTCGGGTTTACCCTAAATCGCATGAGCGGTCACAGCGGCACAAAAATATCTTCGCACCGCTGCGTTTGCGGAATAGTGCAGTGCTCCGACAAAAGCGTTTCAAACTGAGACACTTCTCCTTCCAGATTTGTCTTCTGCCCCTCGTCTGAAAACCGGCGTGAGATCGCAGCAATCTCAATCTTCCGTAGAGTCGACTGGTTTTGACGACGCCTGTCCCTTGACAGTCGCGGCACTGATCTCATACATTGCGGCCAATGTTAATAAATCGATTTATTGATATATTTATTGACACCATAACAAGTCGGCAATGCAAAGATAAAATGAGAAAAAGCTTCTACGTTCTCCTGTTGGTAACTTGTTTCGCTGCCACATTGCCTTCTCTCGCTCAGCAATCATTCCCCTTCCAGGACCCATCGCTCTCCGCAGATCAGCGCATCACCGATCTGCTCTCCCGCATGACCATCGCAGAGAAAATCAGCGCACTCAGTACGGACCCAAGCGTGCCGCGCCTTGGAGTTGTCGGCACCGGTCATGTCGAGGGCCTGCACGGCCTGGCCTTAGGCGGTCCTGGCGGATGGGAGGGGCGAGGCAAGCCGGTCATTCCGACTACGCAGTTTCCCCAGTCGCGTGGACTCGGTCAGACCTGGGATCCGGCCCTCATTCAGAAAGCCGCAGCCGTGGAAGCCTATGAGACGCGCTATGCCGATGGAAAATATCATCGCGGGGGCCTGGTGGTACGCGCACCAAACGCCGACCTCAGCCGCGATCCTCGCTGGGGGCGCAGTGAGGAATCATACGGCGAAGATCCTTTTCTCGTTGGAACCATGGCCGTGGCCTTTGCAAAAGGCCTGCAGGGAGACGACCCTCATTATTGGATGACGGCCTCGCTGATGAAACACTTCCTGGCGAACAGCAACGAAGACAACCGCGACGGTTCTTCTTCCGACTTTGACACGCGTCTCTTTCATGAGTACTACTCCGTTCCCTTCCGTATGGGCATCGAACTGGGCGGTTCCGACGCTTTTATGACCTCCTACAATGCTTGGAATCACATTCCGATGACGGCCCAGCCTGTGCTCAAAAATGTCGTCATGAAGGACTGGGGCTTCAACGGCATCATCTGCACCGACGCGGGCGCCCTCACGAACATGGTGACGCATCATCACTATTCACAGACCATGCCCGAAGCGGCTGCCGCAGCGATTCATGCCGGTATCAATCAATTTCTCGACAACTACAAACAACCTGTCCAGGACGCTCTGGCGCGAAAGCTCATCACTGAACAGGACATCGACCAGAATCTGCGCGGCGTCTATCGCGTCATGATCAAACTTGGCATGCTCGACCCACATGCGATGGTTCCCTACTCGATGATCGGAATCAACGATCTTGCAAAAGGCGATCCGTGGAACTGGACCGAGCACAAGGCGCTCGCGCGCAAGGTGACGGACGAATCCATTGTCTTGCTCAAGAATGACCACAACACGCTGCCTCTCGACGCGTCGAAGCTCAAGTCTATCGCCGTCATCGGGCCGTACGCGGACATCGTCGCGCTCGACTGGTACAGCGGCACACCGCCCTATGCGATCAGCCCTCTCGAAGGCATTCGCAACCGCGCTGGAAGCGGCATGAATGTGCAATTTGCAACTGGCAACGATACAAATGAGGCTTCTGCCCTTGCAAAGAAATCAGACGTAGCGATTGTCGTCATCGGCAACCACCCCACCTGCAATGCGGGATGGGCAAAATGCCCTCTGCCCAGCGACGGCAAAGAGGCGATCGACCGTAAGTCGCTTATGCTGGAACAGGAACAGATCGCAAAGGCCGTTTTCGCTGCCAACCCGCATACCATTGTCGTGCTCAATGCCAGCTTTCCATTCATCACAACCTGGACGCAGGTGAACATCCCCGCCATCGTAGAAATGACGCACAACAGCGAAGAGGAAGGCACTGGCCTCGCAGATGTATTGTTTGGCGACTACAATCCGGCAGGCCGTCTCACACAGACCTGGGTTGCATCTATGGATCAGCTTCCACCGATGGTGGACTACGACATCCGCCGCGGTCGCACGTACATGTATTTGAAGGCCAAGCCACTCTATGTCTTCGGCTACGGGCTCAGCTATACGGCATTCAGCTACAGCAATCTGAAGTTAAGCTCTGGCAGGTTAAACAGCAAAGACGAATTGACTGTATCTGTCGATATTAAGAACACGGGAAGTCGTGCAGGCGACGAAGTTGTCCAACTCTATGTGACGCACATGGGTTCCGCTGTCAGCCGCCCTGCAGAAGAGTTGAAGGGTTTCAGCCGCGTCTCACTCAAGCCGGGAGAAACCAAAACCGTAACGATGTCCTTGAAAGCACAGGCATTGGCCTATTGGAATGAGACATCGAACCAATTCGTCGTAGAGCCGGACAAAGTGCAGATAAAGATCGGCTCCTCATCTGACGACATTAAGCTGGAAAAAACGGTCTCCGTAACCGAATAGCAACCGAACACGAAGATGAGGACAGCGCTCTTGCGCGTCCTTTATCAAAAACAGCGGATAACGCGGAGGTTTACCCGCAACACTGCTCGCAGGAGACCATTCACGAAGTTCGTTCAGCTTCAGGTGCGATTGAACAGCGACTCATACGATCTTTGCCTCAAGAGCAATTCTCGTGTGTATGCTGTCCCGCTCCGCGAGCGCGGGGGATTCGGGTGTCATCACGAGAGAGTTACGGGTGGATTTTTTTCATTTACAAAGTGGACGCGCCATCGCGGCTGATAAACCGGTTTTAGCCAATCTAATCGAGTTGCGGTAGTACCGCATGTTAAAATCGCCCTATGGATGTAATGATTTCCGTCCTTCGGCCATTTCATTCTGTCCTCCTTGCGAATACGCTCGTCCGAGACTCCCATACTGTGACTTTATACAGCGCCGCTCCCCGGAGGTTCTTCAAGGGGCTGGCGAAGGATGTTCGCACTCGCCTTATTCCCGCTCCTATGGAAATCGTCTCGCGTCTCTCCCGCCGCAGATATGCCGGGACCCTGCGCGAGGCGGCCTTCTTCGATAAGAGCGTGTCGCTCTTTCTCGGCAAACCCGACGCCTATATCGGGTGGGCATCATTGTCTTTGTATTCAGGAATTGCGGCCAAGCGAAGGGGTGCGCGCTATATCCTCGATCGTGCCTGCCCGCATTTCGACTTCCAACAGGATGTAGTTCGTGAAGAGTCGGCGAAGATCGGCACTGCCTTTGCTGAGTCTCCTACGTGGTTCCGTGAGCGTATCCTGCGCGAGTACGAAGAAGCCGACGTCATTCTCGTTCCGTCTGAGTACTCGGCCCGCACCTTCCATGGACATTTGAAGGACAAGATCGTCAAAGCGCCACTCATTGGACGCTGCCACATTCCTGAAACAGTAAATCAGAAGCGAAACGACACATTCACCGTCGGCATCGTCGGTGGCGAACCCCGTCGCAAGGGCTATCTGTATCTGTTGCGCGCGTGGAAGAAGCTCGCGCTGCCCAATGCAAAACTGCTTATTCGCAGCAGCGCCAATTTCTCGCAGCATCCCGTCCTCGAGCAACTGATTAAAGAGATGCCGAACGTAGAGATTGTTCTCCACGTCCCGAACATCAGTGACTTCTACCAGCGTTGTGACGCTTTCGTGCTCTCCAGTGTAGATGACGGTTTCGGCATGGCTCTCTTTGAAGCCATGGCCAACGGTGTGCCTTGCATTGTCACTCGCAACTGCGGAGCTTCTGAGCTTATTACCGACGGCGAAGACGGCATTATCATTGATGCGCGCAGCGACGAGCAGATCGCCGAGGCGCTGCTGCGGCTTTATCAGAATGAGGATGAGCGCCAGAGTATCGCCGCAAAAGGCAGGCAGACGGCTCTCTATATCACCGGTGGCGCAGGCGCCCGCGCGTATGAGGAGGCAATTCGTGGCATGCTCGCAGCTGATAGCTCACGGGTTGCGGCTCTTCCTCTTTCTTCCCATAGCGCCTGACCTGTGGGTGCGGATTCTGCATGGACATACTCGATAGCGCATCGTAAAAAAAACTATGCCTAGTTCTCACCGGTATTTTGCCGCCTGGCCCCTCGCCGGTTACCCCCTCTTCGAACTTCCAAATCGTTCGCTCTGGGACAAGACTCTCCTAGCCGAATGGCGTTATCCGCTTGCCGTGCTCGCTGCTGCAGAGCAGGAGATTCAAGAAGGCAGCCTGCATTTCTATCTGACCAAAGACCCAAATGAGCTACCCGAATACGGTCCGCATGTCGTAGCGGTTCTCCTGCAGGAGGAGCGCTGCAAAATCCCTGCCTATGCGCTTCACGTGCGCGGAGTGATTCGCAACCTGCCATCCGCGCCCTTCCTTGGCTTTCGTCCGCATCCTGGCTTCAGCCGCCTCGATGCGGTACTCACCTTTGAGTACGCTCGGGACCTGGCGCTACATCACCGCTCCCGCCGTGCATTAAAATCCCCGCATCCCGCATGGCCGGCCGCTCTGCACGGTACGCCGCGCATCTTTACCATTCCTCTCGGTTATCACAGCCAAGAAGAACTGCCGCAAATCCCAATGCAGGATCGGCCTCTCGATTCATTCTTTGCCGGCGAGCTGGCAACGAGAGTCTCACCAACCACCTATCGTTATTGGCTTTCTACGTCGAAGGCAGAAGCTCGCAAACAGCTCTGGCGCATTCTGCGGCGGATCAAGCGCGATCCGAAGTGGCGCATCGACCTTGATAATATCGGTGTAGGCGACATTGCCAGCCGCACGGCTCAGTTCAACGCATATTCGCAAAAGATGATGAACAGCCGCATCTGCCTCGCGCCGCGCGGCTCCATGGCTGAAACCTTCAGGCTTTATGAAGGGCTGCGCGCTGGATGCCTTGTCATTACCAACCGCCTCCCCGACGAACCCTTTTTACACGGAGCGCCGGTCATCCAGATCGACCACTGGAAAGAATTGCCAGGTCTTTTGAAGAAATATGCGCGCGACATCGATGCGCTGGAAGATTATCGTCACGCAGCTCTCGATTGGTGGAAAAATCACTGTCACGAACAGGTCATCGGGCATCACGCAGCCCATTTTCTCAACGGCTGTCCCGGCGGCTGCCCTAAAAATCACGCACTGTCGGTGTTTCGTGCCTGCCGCGGTGGAGTCATATGCAATCGGCCCCATGCACGACGAAGTTGCCGCGTCGATGCAAAGCCCGCGCGCTCCGCCACCCGCTCCATGTCCAGCCGTGTATGCGTCAGCAGTTCCTGCGCCAGCGCAACCCGCAGGTGATTTCGATAGTCGGGAATGCTCATGCCAGCATAGTCGTGGAACAGCCGTGTCAAGTGGCGCGGACTCGATCCTGCAATCTTCGCCAGCGTCTTCAACGTCCACGCCTGCGAAGGATTAGCAGCAATCGCATCCTGAACGCGGTGTATCGCCGGATGAACATGATTTCTCCCCTCCAACCACGGCGACAGTTGCGGATCGGTCCCGCTACGCCGCAGATACACCACCAGATACCGCGCAATCTCAGCGGCACATCTATGATCCGTAAGCTGGCTGACAAGATGCAGCATCAGGTCAATGCCCGCCGTCACCCCTGCGCTTGTATAACGATTGCGGTCTTCGACATACAGCCGATTTTCCAGCACTCTGGCTTTCGGAGCCAGTGTCGCCAATTCCGCGCACGACGAATAATGCGTCGTGCAGGCATATCCATCCAGCAGACCGGCACGACCCAGCAGTAACGCACCTGAACAAATCGACACCAGCCTGTGTTGCGGCTGAATGACTGCTCGCAGCCAATCAACAATGAGCGCCTCGTCAATGGCGGCATCGCGGACAGCATCATCCACATAGCCGGCCATCAACACATCCACATTCCCTGCCAGAATCACCATCGCGTCGTCGGGAATGTTCTTCGGCAACATCCCAATCTCCGTCAGCATGAGTCCGATTGAGGTAATCATTTGCCGCGATGGCCCTACATATTGAACATCGAACACCACAGACGATTGCACGCAGTTCGCCCATCGCAACACCTCTGCCGGACCTGCAATATCCAGCAAAAGCAGCCGCGGCGGTACAATGATGTACACAGGAATCCGCCGCGGCTCACCTTTCTTCAAACCGCCACCTCTGCATTCCGTCCTGCCAACGCCTCTTCCACGGTCGCAATGCGGGCAAACCGGCCATCCAATACCAGTTGCGTTCTCTCCTTAATCTCCTCGGGATACCACAATCGTCCGGAGCGGTCCGTCATCGGGAAGGTGAGCGTTGCCTCGGTTACGTAGTCCACCTCATAACCGCTGTCTGAAGCGTGGCGCGTTGTCGTTTCGCAGCACTGTTCTGTGCGAATGCCGGAAACGATGACCCGCCGAATTCCCTGCTGCACCAGCCACACATCAAGCCCGCTGCCTATCAGCGCGCTATGACTGCGTTTATGAAACGTAACATCAGGATGAATCGAAAGCTCCGCGAACGCCTCCACATATCCAGATGCAAGAGAAAAAACTCCCTCGTTTTCAACGTGAAAAATCTGCACAACAGGTATGCCCTGCTTCCGTGCGCCGTCAATCAGCGCCTGCAATCGATCGAGAAAGAGTGGCACATCCATATCGCTCCAGTAAGGGCGATGGCGAAATGATTCCTGTACATCCACAACGATGAGTGCAGTGTCAGAAGTAGACATTTTCTGATCTCCTTCAGAGCGCCTTTAGGTCTCCGCTCTAACGCCTATCTTAAGCCGCCGACAATATCCATGAAAGACACGCATTCGTCAAAAATAGGACGAAAAACGCCATCATATCGAAAGGGAACTTATGCTCATGTGTAATGGATCAACCCGTCTACTTGTTATCGAACGGAAGCCTGGAGTAGGCTTTCACATCTGAATTCAGTGGCCAGTAACTTCAAATTGCGAGGAGACGTTTTATGCGGTTTGGACCAGTTATGCTCGGAGTTTGTGCAGTCTTGGTGTGCGGCTGTGCGACCAGGCCATCGACCCCAAAATCGCAGGCGGCGAACGTAGCCACTTCGACTCCGTTGATCCTCGAGAAGAACGAAGGAGAACGGCGAGTCCTACGCGGTTGGCCTGGACATCCTGACCCGGGAGAGACTTTCACTATCAAGGTCGATCCAAAGAATGGCGGATCCTCGCATTTGGTCTTTTTCACAGGAGATATCGCGCCCGGAGGAGCAATCCACGCACATCGCCACCCAAACGCTGACGAAATTCTCTTTCTGCAAAGCGGAACCGCTCGAGTGCACTTGGGAGACTCGGTTAGAGACATTCACGCTGGCTCGACCGTGTTCATCCCAGCCAATACATGGATCTCCGTCGATAACACTGGAAATGACAATATCAGCATGGTAACTGTCTTTTCCGCGCCGGGCTTCGAGGAGTTTATGCGGGCCGGGTCCGTTCGCGAAGGAGAGAAAAACGTCCCGCTAACGGAGGCCGAGAATGACCAGATCGAGAAGACGCATTTAGGTGATGTGATTTACAAGCCATAGATGTACCGCAAGGACCCTTTGCGACACACTGCAACCTCAACAAAATTGAAGAAGAGACGACCGGAACGTTTCCTTGCAGAGTTCGACGTTCTGGGGAGGGATAGCAGCTTTATCCCCTTCTCGAAGCGAACGACGGAAGCCTGCCGGAAACCTTCTGCCACAATAGTGATCGCACTTCATCCACGCGGAAGATCCAGTAAGAAATCGATGCTGTGATGACCGTTGCAACAACAGCGATCGCGCCCTGGAGGAGGTATGGAAAGCTGGCAATGTGGTAGATGGGCCATAGAAAAACCAGACTGGCCACGGCCAGGAAGGCGAACAATTGATACACCGGTTTGCGGTCCACGATCGCCATACCGGCAAACAATTTTGCATTGAGCTTGAGCAGATAAAAGAGCTGCAGAGTTTCGCCCACCAGCCAGGTCATGAGATAGCCGATGAGTCCAAACTTCATCATCATTGGAACGGCCACCAGGATCTGCGTACTGTACGCGAAGATCGTCATGTATGAGATGGCCTGCACCTGGTTGCTGGAAAATTGAAACTGATATTTGTGCTCTTTGATGCTCAGCACCGAAACCGTAAGCCCCAACAAGAGGCAGACACTCGGGTTGAAGAGATTCCCTTTGTGCAGCCAGATTTGCAGTAGCAGCGGAGTCGCCAGCATGGAACCAAACGTAATCGGCGTAGTCATGAGCAGAATAATGCGCTCGGAAAATTCGTACAGCTTATGCAATTTCTTCCAATCGCGCTGCCCGAAGGTGATCGTGATCTCAGGCCCGATCGAGTTGGTTACCAGATATAACAAGCGCCGGCTCATCGAGTAAACGGTCCGCGTCACACTGTAGACCACAACCGTTGCCGGTCCCAACAGCCGCTGCATAAGAAGTGTCGGCAACTGATAGGCGAGGACATTTGAGGAATAGAGCAGCGCATATTGCGCGCTCGGCTTGAGCATCGCCCCCAGCGAACCCGGCTTCCAATAGCGCAACGTAGGACGGATATCCGGAGCCAGACGACTGAAATCAAAGATAAGAAAGAGCGAGCTTAGCAGGGTGAGCGACAGTTGCGCACCTGCAATCAAAGGAAAAGCCGAATGCCGGAGCGCAAGACTCACCTGCAGCAATACGGTGAGCAACAGGCTCAGGTTGGTGAAGTTCTGCCCTCGATGCGGCAAGCCGATGACCATGTAGCTACCGCTGAAAAATCCGAAGACCATTCCAGAAATGACTTGGCAACCGAGAATATAGAGTGTCCATTGCGCCTGGCGCTGCGGGATTGTGAGGTGCAGCAACGAATCGATCGGAATAAAAAAAATAACCGTCAACGCTGCCGCAATAATGACGAAGGCAACAAGAAGGATGCGCAAACCTGCTGATTGTACTTCGCGGGTTTCCTGCACCTCACCACGGTTATAGTGGATGGTCATCTGCATATTGGTAAAGGTCTGCAGACCGTAATTGAAGGTGGTGAGGTAGGCAACCGCTGCGCTCAGAGCCAGCCATTGTCCATAAAGGCTTACACCGTAAACATGGAGGAAGACGGGCGGCAGCAGCAATTGCGTAAGCACGGTGATCAACTGCCCGGCGTTCTGTGCGGCAAACAGCTTGCCTATGCGGCGTAAGCTCATGAAACTGTGGACCTCTATCTCCGAAATTGAGCTACGAATTACGAGTTCGGCGTAAGGCTGGGGCGGCCTTTAACACATAAAATGACGGACTTGAAAAATGTGTACGCAGGCTGACCGGTCTCGATGAATGATTCAGCCGCACGCAGACAGTACTGAAAACAGTTGTACCAAACAAAAACGATATTCCAAATGCGGCCGCATTCTGATAGTGCCCACGCCACCAGTAACGCAGAATGGAATCAGGACGATCCCCAGAGCCGCTTGTGGATACCCGGCACGCCAAATACAAAGTCTTTAAGCGCAGCACGCGTTCCGATACGAGCTGACTCTCTTCCGGGCAGGTACCCTCCATGCATCAGGATCCCTCCGAAAGCCCCCAGGCGCTGGAATACATTCGACTCTTTCGCATAGAGCTGTGCGCGTAATGCATTCAGATGCGCACGGCGACTCAAAGATCGTGCCGCCGCTTCAGCTCTCGGGCGCAGCGAAGCTGAAGATTGGGGTGTTATCTGTTGAAGAAACTCGGCAAAATGCACTTCAATGCGCGAAATATCCTGATAACTTCTGGGCCGTATCGCCAAAGATGCTGTCCGTCTTACATTTCTGGCCGTACCGCCAAATAAGTTGTTTCCATGTTGACGATAGAGGCAAAGTACATCGGGGAGTACAACTATCTCTCCAAAAATTGCCGCCAGAAACCATACCCATTGATCGTGCCCCATCTGCTCTCCTGCTGCGAATCCAGGGCGTCTATGATTATCAGTAATTTCCAGCACTTTTTTCCGAATCACCATAGCGAATCCCGGATAAGTCTGAATGGGATATGCGGATAGCGGAACGAATACACGCCGCGCCTGAAATCTCGGGTTGTAGGTTTCAGTCCTGTTCGTCCCAGACCAGAGCTCGCCCGAGTGCACGCAGAGAAGAACTTCCGGATCTTCGAATGCACCGAGGCAGGTTTTGAGCTTATCTTCCAGCCACACATCATCCTGATCACAAAAAGCAATCAGCTTCTCCGAACACAGGGAGGTGGCTTTAAGAAAGTTGTTTGCGTATCCCAGCCGTTGCTCATTCCGGAACAGTCTCACCGGAAAAGGCGCAGTGGACGCAAAGCGCTCAACGATCTCAATCGTCCGATCGCTGGAACCGTCATCCGTGATCACAAGTTCTGCGGGAAGAATGCTTTGGCGAGCGATACTATCGAGTTGCTCGGAGATATATTTGTCGCCATTGTAGGTTGCCATGGCTACGGAAACGTCGCAGCTACCGACCTTACTGGTCTTTTCAGCGGACGAAAAGATTGCGGCATTCTCCATCATCGTGCCCCTTAGAAAGAAACAGTTCAGGATGCTCTTAAGCTAGGGTTTCGTCTTGCGTTCTCGACCAGGCGATGTATGTTTCGACCGCTAATCAGGGTTTGTTCTTTCTGCCCGTTCCGTTCTGAGCGAATCGGTAGCTCAGGAGGAATCGAGCCGTTCAACGACACGTAGACTCCGTTTTTATAGAATGACTTCCCCGCCCACTACATCTTGTAACGGCCGAGGTCTTCGTCGTTCAGATTTTCCAGCCAGCGCCGCAGCTCTTCCTGCGTCGCCTGATCGGTGGGATTGGGAATAACTTTGGCAACGCGCAACACATCCTCATCTACATAGATGGGACAATCGGTACGCAATGCCAGAGCCAATGCATCGGATGGGCGGCAATCGATAGTCACTGCCTCTCCATCCTGCTCCAGCCACAACACGGCATAGAACGTATCGTTCTTCAGCTCGGTGACTACGACGCGCTGCACCGTGGCATTCAGCCCTTGAACGAGGTTCTTCAGCAGATCGTGGGTCATCGGTCGCGGGGTCGAAGCCTTTTCCACTTCGAGAGCGATGGCATTTGCCTCGTACAGTCCCACCCAGATGGGCAGCACCGTGTCTCCCTGCACATCTTTCAAAATCACAATCGGTGCATTGGTGGCTGGATCGACCATCAAGCCTCGGATTTTCATCTCGATTTCCATGCTTGACCTCCCCTTATGCTACCGACTCGCCAACCAGGCTGTTGGGGAAACTTTTCGTCACCCGCACCGGCAAATAACTTCCCGCCGCCGGAAGAATAGGCTGCCCCGTCGTGAAGTTCAACGTTTTATTCTGTGATGTTCTACCGATCACTTGTCCGCGGGCTTGGTTATGTCCCTCAACCATTACTTCCAATGTCTGCCCTATATGGTTGCTGTAATTGACCCTTTGGA
>Ga0210386_10000540_pt1 | contig 34889 bp, 24 predicted proteins | sample IncBWH32OmetaG_FD_160091 | JGI IMG/M metagenome (GOLD analysis project Ga0210386, IMG submission 160091) | Forest soil microbial communities from Barre Woods Harvard Forest LTER site, Petersham, Massachusetts, United States - Inc-BW-H-32-O ...
CCCCGCGAGCCAAGGCACGAAGCACACGCTCGCGCAAATCCTGTGAATTCGACTGCATCCACGCCTCCCCTCAAATCCACAAGAGGATTATCGCATGAATGTATTTACTTAAATTAGAATCGCTCTAGGTGTAAATAAGTTGTTTATTTACTGGCGATTACGATCTACGTTTCCCTTAACCCAAGCCATATCAAACGATTACAGAAAAGAGAAGAAACAAGGGGGAGGGGGGTGGGGCCGTTCACTACTTCGACGGCGTGAAGAGCTCCAGCCGGACGTGCCAGGTCACCGACTGGCCCGGTTTGAGAGTGACCATCCCCGTATCCATCCCGTGCCACTCCTTGCCAAACGGATCGCCGAAATTGAACTGCTCCTCGATGGCCACGAATTGCTTGATGGGCGGAGCGTAAGCCTGCACAGTCTTGATTTCCGGTGAAATGCCCTCCACGTGAACACCGTAGTTGGCCGCCGGATCGGTGAGCCTCACATCGACTGCTCCGTCCGTACGCTTGAGCTTCGACCAGTTATCGTCGAGGAACATGTCGTCGAGCGCCTTGCCGTCCGGAGCGGTGAAGTCATACTTGGTGCCCTTGACCGGCACGAGTTTCCCAGTCGGGAAGACGTCATCGTAGTTGTTCACCTCCGCCGTCTGCTCTCCGGGCACATGCAGCCTGGCCTGCTTCCGGTCCCCGCTCGGGATGTTGAAGTAGGGGTGCCATCCGATCGCCATCGGCTCCTCTTCCGCCCCAGCATTTTTGGCCGTGATGGTCGCGTCCACTGCGTCGCCAGTGAGGGCAATACTGAAGTTGAGATCGGTATTCGAGAGCCAATTGCCTCCGAAGTTGCCCGCATGGATGGTGCCAGTGATGGTCTGGCCGTCGGCGGTCGTCTCAGTCTTCACATCGTCCGTCTTCGAGGCGAGAATGAGGCCGTGCATGGCGTGCGGCTCCGCGCCGGGATTCTTGCCCTTCCAGTTGGCGGGCAGGGTGATCGTCTTGCCCTTCCATTCCGTCGTGATGGTCTTTCCATCGGCCGAGAGCTTGCCGCGAATGCGGTTGGGATACGGAACGAGGAAGGCTCCGCCGAAGGTAAACGCAGCATTGCCGTTCTGATCGTCAGGACCGCCATTGAGCTTGGCCGCCGCATCGGTAAGGGACGGCGAGGCGAATACCTCAACCTCGCCCTTGCCGGGAATGTGGGCGGTAATCTGGAAGAGGTTCATGCCCCGGCCGGGAAAGACGGTGGCTGTGAGGAACTCCAGCTTCTGGCCGTTACCGGTGGGCTTGCGCTCAAGCTTGACGATGTCCTGACCGCCAATCTGCTGCGGGGCCGCGGCGGATGCGGGTTGCGATGGAGTCGTGGATTCCGATGGGGCGGGGGCTTGTTTGCAGCCAGCCATCGCAAAAAACGTTACGGCGGCGAGCATGAGGGCATGTTGCTGAGAAACAGACATTTATGGCGAACCTCGATTTCGTGTGGTTTCCGATCAAGCGCTTCCAGCATGAGAAGCCTGCTTGCGCGTTGGAAACAAAAGCGAGCCCATTTTACGCTGAGTTGCAGCTGTTGCGCCTGCGGCCGACTGGATAGAATCACATGGATGCCAAACAGAACGAGCCACGCTGAATTGGCGCTTGCTGCGCTGAACGAGCGCATCATCGCATGTGAGCGATGCCCGCGGCTCCGGGCCTACGATACCTTGGTCGCCGCTACGAAACGTCGTGCTTATGCAGATTGCGAATACTGGGGACTGCCAGTTCCGTCGTTCGGCGATCCGGATGCTGCCGTCCTGATCGTGGGACTCGCGCCAGGGGCGCACGGATCGAACCGCACGGGCAGGCCCTTTACTGGGGACGGATCGGGAAACTTCCTGTATCCGGTGCTTTATCAGACGGGCTTCGCGTCGCAACCGAATGCGGTTTCACGCGACGATGGCATGAAACTTAAAGGTATGCAGATCACGTCGGTAGTGCGGTGCGCGCCTCCAGGGAACAAGCCCTTGCCCGACGAGATCGCGAACTGCGCGCCCTATCTCGACGCGGAGGTAGCTGCGCTTAGCAATCTACATGTGGCGGTTTGCCTGGGAAAGATCGCTTTCGACGGATTTGTGCGGCATCTGATCCGCACGGGACAGATTGCCCGGCGGGGCGAGATGAGTTTTGCACATGGCGCGGAATATCCGCTGCCCGGCCAGCGATTCCTGCTCGCAAGCTACCATCCCTCGCTGCAAAACACGAACACCGGCAAACTGACGGAGCCGATGTTCCTGAAGATTTTCAATCGCGCACGAGAACTCGCTGGCTTAAAATGATGTGATTCCACGACGCATAGACATCTTGAATCGCAGAGAGCTGCATCTTCAGGGAAGTTTGTGAAATTCTCCCGGGAGGGATGACGTGATGACGATTCTTTTGATACTTCTCATCTTGTTGCTTGTGGGTGCTTTTCCATCGTGGCCCTACAGCCGGAATTGGGGATACTACCCTAGCGGCGGTCTGGGTTTGATTGTGCTGGTCCTTGTCATTCTGTTGTTGATGCACGTGGTTTAAGACCTGCAGCCAGACAACTCGGGATATGGAGCGGGAGACGGGGATCGAACCCGCAACCAACGGCTTGGGAAGCCGCTACTCTACCATTGAGCTACTCCCGCATGGTGAGTCTCTCAATGCAAGAGTAAACTCCACGGCTGCCGAAGAGCAAGACTGAGTAGCTAAAGCTAATGATGGCACCACGCAGAGAGCTTGAAGCTGCACCTCCGCGTCTAACGGGCCAATAATTGTGAGATGCGTGTGCGATAACCTCGGCTCATGGGAACCTTTTGGCCATCCTGCATCAGCACGTACGATTCGCCTTCCTGCGAGTCGGTCCTGATTTCCTTCACGTGCTGGAGATTGACGATGGCCGAACGGTGAACCCGGATGAAACAATTCGGGTCCAGTCTGGTTTCGAAATGAGCCATAGTTTCACGCAACAGATGATTCTCTCGGTCCGCGCAAATGCGGACGTAGTTCTCTTCAGCTCCGATCCACCGGATATCCGTCATGGGGAGAAAAAGAATTCGTCCCTTTGATTTGAAGACGAGGCGGGTGGCGTAAGCAGCTCCATCATGCTCAGATTTCTTGTCGGCGCCATTTTCATGAGCGACAGAGATTTGATCCCGAGCTCTTTGAAAAGCCTCCTTCAACCTCTCGCGCGTGAACGGTTTCAACAGATAGTCGACAGCGTTGATCTCGAAGGCGCGGATCGCGTACTTATCGTGGGCAGTCGTGAAAATGATCTTCGGAAGACGCACCTGCGCGCTCGAAGACAGCGCAGAGACAACATCGAATCCATCCATTTCCGGCATCTGCACATCCAGCAGAATCAGGTCGGGATTGGTGAATTGCACGAGGTCGATGGTCTCGAGTGCATTCGCACCCTCCCCGACAATCTCCACGTTTGTGTCGTCTTGAAGCAGCTGCCGAAGCTTCTGCCTCGCCAATACCTCATCGTCCGCGATGACCGTTTTGATTTTCATTGAAAAAGTCCTGCGTGTTGGCGGTTAGACGCGGCGAGTAGCCAAGGGGCAGCAACAAAATTGCCTGAACCTCGCCGTCGGCAAACTCCTTCAGTGTAAATCGTTGATCGTTGCCATAGTGCAATTCCAGACGAGCCTTGACGTTCGCGATCCCAACTCCGCGTCCATTGTGTTTCAGCGAGGCCATCTCAGCGAGTCCACGCCCCGAGTTTCTGACGCATATCCGTAGCTGCCCGCCGTGGTTCTGCGCTTCAATTCCAAGGAATGCCTCACCGCCTGTCACCGCCACGCCATGGACATACGCATTCTCCATGAGCGGTTGCAGGATCATCGTCGGCACCAGCGCATCCAGGACTTCCGGTTCGATGGCCACGTAGCTGTGAACCTTTCCAGTGAAACGCATCTGCTGAATAGACAGATACACCTGGATGAATTCAATTTCATCCTTAAGCGGAATGAGTTTCGCTTCGCCTCTGTCGAGGGTCATACGCAACATGCTGCTCATTTGTTCCAGCATGCGGTCGGCGGCCTCCACGTCTGAATGCATCAGGCTGGAGATGCTGTTCATCGTGTTGAAAAGAAAGTGTGGATTCAGCTGCATGCGTAGCGCGCGCAGTTGGGCATTGGTCAATTCAGACTCCAGCCGGACAGCAGCGGTTTCCTTTTCGCGGAGTTTGTGATAGTACCCAATACCACGAAACAGGAAGAAGACGACCCAGAAGATCAGGAGATTGTCGACCATCTCGGAGTCGACAAAATAGGTCAGCCGATGTAGATAGCTCCAGGAGCGGTTTCCGAGGCGAATATTCCAAGTGGCTGCGACCCAGATAGCTTCTTCCAGAACGCTGACGAGAATGCTCAGCGGGACTAGTCGCGTGAGGATGGAGCTGAGCGTGGCGCGTTGGATCCAATCACCCAACCTCCACCAGATGATCCAGGAGATGATCCCCCAGAGCAGAAACTGAATTGCCCAAAGCAGGTAGATCTTGCCAAATGAAATGTTGTAGTTCCAGCTGCGCCCATGCAGCCATTCCTGGAGCGCAAAAAGAGCGGCTAACACTAACCATCCCGAGAGGAATAGAACGGGATGCATGAATGCAGGGCGTTGCGGTTTAGGTTTTGTATCTACGGTACTCAGCGAACACTTGCTCCCTTTGGCGAATTGATCTTCGCTAGCTCCGTAGCATACACCTCTCCCATGGGAGAGAACGCAGATTCAGAGCCGCCACCGAGAACAAACACGTCCTTGTGCGGATTAGCAGCCAACCATTGCGCTGCAAAATTCTCCGACTGCTTCTGCTGCTCAATCGAAAGCGCCGACCGTGCCGCGGTCAAGTCTGCGCGGAGGGGTGTTTTAGCTTCGTCTCCGCCCTGGCTCTCTGCGATCGTAAACCAGCTGTAAGCAGAGGAGATATCCTTGGGCACTCCCTTTCCGTCGCGATAGAGAATGCCCAGCACAGCCGAAGATCGCCAGTTACCTGCCGTTGCCGCAGCCTGAAGCAGTGCGGTTGCTTCTCCCGGATTCTGCGGTATCTCAGGGTGGTTTACCAACAGAAGCCCAAGGGAGTGTTTGGCGCGGATATACCCGCCATCGGCCGATTGCCGCAAGTAGGTGACCGCGCGATTTAAGTCACACTTATGACCTTCCGAGCCCGCATAGAGCGTGCCCATCCCATATTCTCCTTCGGGGCTATGATGTTTTGCCGCCCTGTCGAACCAATGCTCCGCCATGGCAGGGTTCCGTTCCACATCCATTCCAAGAACGTACACAAGTCCAAGGTAGGCTTCACCGCGAGGGTCATCGCGCTTTGCAAGCTCATTCAGGAGTTGCAGACCGAGTCGAGTATCTTTGGGAACGCCTGCGCCTTTCATGTACAACACCGCTAGATTCAGCTTACCAATGCTCGAACCCGAGGCAGAAGCCCTCTGGAACCACTTGACAGCCTTCTCTGCGTCTCGATTCACGCCAATTCCGGCCAGATAGAAATATCCGATCTCTACCTCAGCGCCGGGATCGCCCTGGTCAGCCGCCTTTTGGTACCAATAAGCTGCCTGCGATAGGTTGCGAGGAACGCCTCGTCCGGCAAGATAGTCTCCGGCAAGTTTAAGTTCCTCCCGGAGGTGCCCTGCGGCGGCCTTCGTCTGAATGTCCTCACGGGGAATATCCGGATCGGCATCACCAGTGATGAATGAACCAACAGGCTCTGATGGCATCTGACAAAGTATCCCTGGATGAACCAGTGAAGAAAAAAATCCAGCCAGGACGACAGCGTTTCGCGCATTCGATTTCCGAGTCATCGCGGTCTCCTCCATGTGTCTGTCATAGACAGACGACTGGAGCAATAGTCACCCCCTGAAACACTGGCTCGTCCAGGGTTCGCCCCAGTGGGGCTCACGATCATTCACTCATCCTCACTTCTTATCCCGGCAATCAAGTACCTCATCACAAAGTCATAAGTTTTTGTTAGTTATTCCAAGACTCGCGTGCTGTACGGAGGCAATACTTGCCTGCATAGCCAAACCTATCTTCTGTCTATCCCGGAAAATATGCATTTAGTCGCATATAAAATCCGATTCGTCACGATCTCCTGAAACTTGTAGCGATTTTCACTCGATAATTCACGAATCTGGAGACTACTCTCTGCACTCTGGCCCGAGAGGCGTCAAAGACAAGCTGCTGTCCATCATTCGTCTCCGTATCGTCACCTTTGGTCTTATTTCCGCGACTGCTTGTCACATTTATATGGGGAATTCCCGTTAGGGCTATGTGCTTGCATGGATCGCATCAGGGTAGGGCGGCCAGTGACAGCTCATCGAGTGCAAATGGAGACCGGCCACGCGGATCCGGAGGTTCATACCCGCGGATCATCGCAGAGAGCGCAACGGCGGGTTGGTGATTGCGCCCCTGGTTTCCGATTGGCTCATACCCTACCCGCAGATTTTGAGAACACTACATGGAGGCAGCAAATGGGATCGATTCGAGCAGCATGGAACGCTGTTCTGCTACTCGTGGTTTTAGCCGGCGCTGCATTGGCCAGCCAATATGCGCTTGGACAGGGCATTACGACGGGATCTATGGCAGGCACCATTGCCGACCAGCAAGGCGCGGTCGTGCCCCAGGCTTCAATAACCGCGGTGCAGTCCACTACTAACGCGACCTTTAAAACGGTATGCGGCGCTGAAGGATTGTTTGCTTTTCACGATCTGGCAATTGGCGAATACACACTGACAGTGGAAAGCGGAGGCTTTAGCCCGCTCAATATTAAGAACATCCGCGTGGCAGCCGGAGTCAATACTGATGTCGGAATTCTAAAGTTGACCGTCGGTGCTACGTCGGCATCAGTAACGGTGGAATCGACGGCGCCGATCCTGGAAACAAGCGAAGCGCAGGTGTCCACAACCTTCGATTCAACCGCGGTCCAGAGCCTGCCCCTGAATACGAATTTCGACAACCTGGCCCTTCTCGCGCCCGGGGTTGTACAGGTCCATGATGCAGGCTTCAGCAATTCGAATGGAGTCGGTATCTCGGCGAATGGCCAGCGCGGGCGCTCGAACAACTTCGAGATCGACGGACAGGATAACAACGACAACAATGTGGGCGGCCCGCAGGTGTTCTTCGGCGGCGCCGATGCGATATCCGAGATTCAGGTCATCACCGACAATTTTGGAGCCCAGTACGGACGCAACATGGGCTCGGTGGTAAATTATGTAACTAAATCGGGCACAAATCAGTTCCATGGCACCGGCTTCGAATACTACGTGGGTTCCTGGGGGAGTTCCCTTCAAAATCAGCAAAAGAGTCCGCTCTTCGGCTTCTGCTTGCCGGGGCAGGCGCCCACTCCGGATAACCCATGCCAGCCCGTTACCGTGCCACGCGTAGTTGACAACAAGTGGGGCGGCACGATTGGCGGGCCGATCCTCAAGAACAAACTGTGGTTTTTCGGAAGCACTTATTGGGACCACACGCGTGAAGGCGGCGCTGTTTCAACCTCAGAAGGCGCGTGGACTCCAACGCCAAACGGCTTGGCCCAGTTGCAGGCAGCGTTTCCTAACAACCCTGCTGTCGCTTCGCTGGTAAACCAGGGTCCATACGGCATCAAGACTGGCAATCCAACTCCAGTATCAGGTTCAATATTCACGCAAACTGTGACGGATGGCGTCACTTCCGCTCCGATAGAATTTGGCGGAGTAGCGAGAACGGTTCCTGCCCTCTTCAATGATGAAGAGGTCCTGGGACGCCTGGATTGGCAGCCTTCGACAAAAGACCACTTCTTCGTCCGCTATTATTACCAAAACGATCTGACGACCGGCGACCTGGCCAATGCTCCAACTGCGATCGCATCCGGCGGATACATTCAAATACCGGCTAGAACTCATTCGATTGGCGCCGACTGGACGCACACCTTTTCGCCTGCCTGGATCGATCAGCTGCGATACAGCTATCAGGAGGCGGTGAGCAGCTTCGACGGAGGCGGTGTCCCCGATTGCACCGGAAACAATTTCACGGCATGCCCGAGTTCGATTGCGTTTCAGGATGGCACCGATTTCAGTTATGGCTACTCCAGCGCTCTGCCGTCGCAAAAATTTATCAAGATAACCCAAATCCAGGACAATGCAAACTGGAGCCATGGCAAGCACAACATTGCCCTGGGCGGCGCCTATGAGTATCAGAATTCCCCCGGCACCTTTCTGCCGGGTTACAACGGCACTTTAACCTTTCAGGACTTCGATTCCATCCTTCAGGGGAATGGTTCTCTTGCTTTAACCGATGGCAACCCGGTGATTCCCTTCAAGGAAAATGATGTCGCTCTCTACTTTCAGGATGACTGGAAGATCCGTCCGGACCTCACGCTCAACCTGGGCCTGCGCTGGGAGTTTTTCGGACAGGCGGTGAATGTGCTGAACAATGAAAGCGTCGCGCGCCAAACTGGCTCAGATCCGCTATGGAATACGTCCCTTCCACTCTCCGTAACCACTTTCCAGAAGGTTCCTAACCGCTGGAAGAATTACCAGCCGCGTATCGGCTTTGCGTGGAATCCAAGTCACAGCCGGCTTGTGGTTCGGGGGGGGTATGCCATTAATTTTGACCCGGACTTTTACAACATCTATCTAAACTCAGGCACTTTCGCCCCGGTGGCAAATGCCGGTGCGATCAACTGCGGAGGCGGATATCAGTGCCTGCCAACTAGCGGCACAACCGGCGCGACGGTTCGCGCACAGAATCTCGCCGCACTCCCGCTCGGCGGCGACCCACGTTTTGACGTTGAAGGGCCCCTTTTGCCCAACTTCCGCAATCCCTACACCCAGACCTATTCCCTTGGCATTCAGTATGGAATCGGCAACACGGCGGTCGTCGAAGTGCGCTATGTAGGCAATCACACCTCGGCTCTCTTTCAGGCGCTGAACGGAAATCCGACTCTCGAACCGGTGGCGTCGGCGTTTCCCAGCATTGTTTCTCCCAGTGCCCTTTGCCAGGACCCGAATGCTCCTGGATATCAGACTCTGAATTGCAATGTCGGAGCGCTGCAGGCCGCGGTAGGCAACACTGCCTTCTCGAACTACAACAGCTTGCAGTCGAGCGTGACCACGCGCGCCTTCCATGGCCTGACCGGAACGTTCCAGTACACCTACAGCCGGACGATCGACAATGCTAGCGAGATTTATCCCACCGGCGCCGGAGGCAACACGCTGGAGTTCTCACAAAACCCGCTCAACACGAACACAGCCGAACGTGGAGTGAGCGGTATCTCTTATCCCAACGTAGTCGCGTTTGGCTTTGTCTACCAGGTTCCGCAACTCGTTCACGAGAATGGTTTTCTGGCCAAGTTGGCCAATGGATACTCGGTTAACACCATCTACGGATACAACAGTGGCCAGCCCTTCACTCCGTTTCAGGGACTTCAACCAAACCCAACCAGTCCGCAGACCGTAGTGGGCGGAACATACTGTGATGACCTTTTCAATGAGTTTGTTCTCGGGCTAACCAGCTGCCGGCCAATCCTGACAAACCCTAAGGCTCCAAACTCACCTGCCTCATACTTAGTCAATAACGTGACCAACGCAGATGCGCTTAACAATCCCTACCCTGGAGTGGGAAGAAACACACTGCGCGGCCAAACCTTCAACAATCTGGATTCGAGCATTTTCAAGACAACGAAGCTAACCGAACGCGTCAGCATGCAACTGCAGCTGAACGTCTTCAACACCTTCAACCGGCAGTACCTGGGCACTCCCGGCGCTCAACTGGGAGCAACTAATTTCCTCACTACGGCCTTCAACCCGGGCCTCTCGGGCACAACCGTGGGCACAAACCGCTATGTGCAGCTCGGAGGAAAGATTATCTTCTAAACCACATCGGGCCGAAGACAGCGAGCGCGTTTCGTATCGCTTCTTCGGCTCACACAGTCCAAGTTGTCTCCACCTCGTTTTATTGGACCTTCCCCTTCGGACGCAGTTTCCGCAGTTCCATTGCGCATGCCAGTGCATTGAGCGAAGCGGCCTTCAGGTTATCGAGCGAAGCCCAAATCCAGAAGCGATTGGTTGCCTCCTCGACGCCCGCGTGGGTGCGCACACGAACCAGCACATCGCTCTGTCCAGCACTGCTTAGGTTGTTCGGCGGATCGACATCGCCGAGCAATACATCGATATGCTCCCCGCCCAGCGCTGCTTCCACGTGTTCGAGCAACTGCGGCTGATCGAGTTCCACCTCAAGTGAAATTCCCTGGCCGTGAAACACGGGCGCGTGCAGCAACTGAATGCCGACTTCAGGCAGTTGCCCACCGGAGAGCAATGCGTAGTGTCTCCTTATGCGTGCCTCGCTCTCACCTAGATTCGCCTTCGCCGACTCGCCGAATGACGGAACCACGTTGAAGGCGACCTGTGTGTCGTAGATCTCTTTAGGCAGGCTTTGGAAGCTCAGCAATCCAATCGTCTGCTGGTGCAATTCGTCCATAGCAGCACGACCATATTCCGATGCGGCCTCGAGCACGGTCGCCGAAGCGTAGCGTACCTCGCCGAGCTCCTGCAATTGAACCAGCAAAAGCCGCAAAGCCAGCGCTACCGAATGAGCGGGGACAAGAGCCGGCGTGCTCAGATTCAGATCTTCATCGTGGGCGGCCGTCGCCTGGTCCAATAGCCAGGGCGCCCGGACTAGAACACCCGCCTCTCCTTCAAGCGCATAAGAAAGGTCGACGATGCTCGCTCCAGCGCTGAGAGCCGTTTTCCAGTGTTTTTGGGTTACTTCCGGCGCACCGGCGAAGAAAACGAAGTCTGCCTGATCGAGCGAATCCGGCTCGATGCGCCGGATAAACGTAGGCTCGTCGCCAGCCGCTTCAAGCTGTCCAACCTGCGACTCATCATCGATCAGGACAAACTCCGCCGCACCGAATGCGGATTCCGTCAGGACCTCGTTCAATTCCTTGCCGCGCAGCGACGCGGCCCCGATAATCACGATCTTGTATTTTTCCGTCATTGCGCCGTTGTACTCGTAGAAGTTGCACTCGTTGAAGAAGTTAGGGGTTCACCTTGCGTAATTTTCTTGTGGCGTTGTCGCGCATAGGCCGCGCGCGCTGTAATGCCGGAAAACATGTAAACAAGAGCCAGCAACAATAGAACTATGCGGGAGAAGAAGACCAGCAGGTAAATGGCCAGGCCCATCAGGACGATCCATCGGAATGGATGCCGTCGCGACAGGTTGATCTCTTTGCCGCTCCAGAACCGCCAGGTGCTTACCATCAGGAAACCAACGAGACCCACCAGAAGCAGCCAGATTGTAGCCAGCCACCAGTTGAAGACAGGTTGCTGGAACCCGTGTACGACGGCGGCCACCACACCCGCCGCAGCCGGGATTGGCATACCTACAAAATACTTGCGACCCGGCCTTCCCGGATTCTTCGGCAGTGGATCGTTGCTGATATTGAAGCGCGCCAGGCGGCTGGCCCCGCAGATCAGAAAGAGAAAGCAGACGAAGCCTCCCAACTGAATCAACTTCTCGCGAACCCACGGGTCCATGGTGGTGGGCAACATGTGAAAGCCCCAGCTGAACGCAAGGATGCTCGGTGCTACTCCAAACGTAATCACATCGGCGAGCGAATCCAGTTCCTTGCCAAAATCGCTGGTGGTGTTTGTCATGCGAGCAATCCGGCCATCGATTGCATCGAAGGGAATAGCAAATCCAATGGCCAGTGCCGCATAGTCGAAGTGATGCGGCTCCTGGATCGAACCTTGCAGGCTCTGCGTGATCGCGTAATAGCCGGCGGCAATGTTGCCTGCCGTGAACACTGACGGCAGGATATACATGCCCCTGCGCCTGCCGCCGCCGCGCACGTGATCGGGATTCTTCAAACCAGCGACTCCACCAACATTTCATTCGGAGCCTCGAGCGGCGGCGTGTCGGGAATGTTGGCCAGGATGCTGGAACCACCCTTCACATGGTCGCCCTTCTTCACACGCAACTCAGCGTTACCAGGCAGGAGCACATCGACACGTGAGCCGAATTTGATCAGGCCAATACGCTCGCCGCGCTCCAGCCGGGCTCCGGGGGTCGGCTTGAAGACAATGCGGCGCGCCAGCAAACCGGCGATCTGCTTGAACGCGACCGCATATCCTTCGGCGGCTTCGACCACGGCCAGATTCTGCTCATTTTTCTCAGCAGAGGCCGGGTTCATCGCATTGAGGAACTCTCCCTTCTGGTAGCGCACTTCGCGCAACACCCCGCTGATGGGGGAACGATTCACATGCACGTTGAACACGTTCAGAAAGATACTCAGGCGCAACCTCTCGCCTTCAGGAGTGGCCACTCGAAGCACCTCCGTGACCTTGCCGTCAGCAGGAGAAACTACCAGCCCTTCTCCCTGTGGAACCGCACGTTCAGGATCGCGAAAAAACCAGAGAAAAAAGAGCGCCAGCAGAACCGGGACAATGGACCAAATCCAGCCGCCGAGAAAGAAATGCAGCGACGCGGCTACCGCCAGCAGGGCGATTCCGTAAAGATATCCGTCACGAACCATAAAGTGAGAGCGCAGGTAACTCCCTCTCATTATAGGTTCTTCGCCAATGTTGCACTCGGGAATGCACACAAATCTTAACTCCGGGGCAACACCAAGACCACGGACAGCGAGGAGGAAATTTTATGGATTGGGCGAGCGCAAAATGTCAGGCGACATACGCTCGGTGGTGACTACTTCGTCGGGCCACCAGTTGGTCCTTCACATAGAGTTTGAGTTTTTTCAGCCGGACTTCCTCGAGCTGTTCCTGCTCGGACGGATATGGCTTTTGGATAAGAACTTCTAGCTGTTCCGAATAGTGACGATGCTGCGCTTCCAACCGGTGAATCTCTTCACCATCCGGATACCCATTTGCTTCTATGTCCATGCGAAGATACCTCCTCTTCATTTAGACGCTTCCAAGCTAGCACCGGGATGGTACGACCATCAATCGGTTTTTTGAGGAAAGTTTTCCACCGTCCAGAGATCTGAATCCAGGCGCTTCCCCATCAACACAGCATCCTCGGTCGGGTCGCGATAGTAACCGCGCCGTAATCCCTCTTTGATCAGTCCCCGCTTCTCATAAAAGTGAATCGCGTTCTCATTGCTGCCGCGCACTTCGAGTTCCATCCTGACAGCACCATGACCCAGGCCCCACGTTGCAACGGCTAACAGAAGCGCCTTCCCTATGCCCATCCGGCGAGCATTTTCTGCAATCACAATCGACTCCAGCTCGCATACGTCGAGAACCAGCCGTGCCACGGCGAATCCCATCAGATCGTTCCCATGCACTGCGACCAAGGCCGCATAGCGGATATCGTTCGTGTCGGGAGTCGCGAGAAATCGTTCGTATGCCGCGCAGTCCCAGTGCGGAGCCTCGGGTGTATGGGCCTCAAGGCTCAGGATCCGATCAATATCCTCGACGGCCATTGCCCGGATTGCGATCATTGAACCTTCGCGGTCACTGCCCGGCTGCCTCGATCTCCCTGCTTCGCAAAAAGCTCGGCGTCGGACCGCCGGACATAGTTCCCGTCAAGCATGGCCACGTCGTCAAAGCGCTTTGCCTGCAATCGCGGCATAGCAAAGACAAGCGCATCGGCTGCGCTTGGCGGATCAACAAGAACCACCTCACGAAAGGACTGTGCCGCACTCTCCTCACAGACGCCGAGCGCACCACTCAACTGTTTGCGTATCTCTTCTGGGGTAAGCAGAGTCTCCCGTGATTGCGCTCGGAAATAGAATTCCCCACGGCCCGCCTCGAGCGCCACCGCATCCGTTCCCGCCTTCTGCGCAAGCACCGCCAGCCGCGACACAGCCAGCAGAGGAATCCTCAGCGCTTCGGCGAGTGCCTTGGCTGAACTCACGCCAATCCGTACGCCTGTAAAGCTGCCGGGACCATTTACGACGACGATGGCCTTCAGCTCCTCGGAGACCGAGTCCTGCGCCTCCAGAAGTTCGTTAATCTTCGGGACGAACTGCGCCGCGTACGTCTTGCCCGCCAGTTCGGCCTGTGCCACGAGCGAAACCGCGTCATTGCTGCACCGCGCCAACGCGATTGTTCCTATCGCACCGCAGGTATCGATTCCAAGCAGCATCTATGAGCCTGAGTCCGGATCCTGACAGATTTCGAGCAGCACCCCGCCTGCACTCGACGGATGGACAAAGAAATAAAGATGCCCTCCTGCACCGACTTGGACTTGATCCGATACTAATCGAAAACCTTTGGCCTTCAGCACCTCCATCGTGCCGGAGATATCGCCCACGTGCAGCGCAACATGATGTAAGCCCTCGCCTCGCTTCTTCAGAAAGCGCCCCACGGGTGATTCCTCGCAGGTAGGCTCGAGCAACTCGATGCGGCCGTCGTACATCGGAATCATCGCGGTACGCACCTGCTCGTGCTCCACCGTCTCCTCGCGTGCGATGCTCAGGCCCAGCGCCTCATAAAAGCCACGCGCTGCTTGAATACTGTTCACTGCGATCCCAAGATGATCAATTCTGGTCATGACTTATCCACGCAATTCCCCACGTCGTGACCGAAGACTCGCGCCACTAACCGCGGTACGAGCTGATACGGATCTTCCTGCCCAGCGGCGACACGTTCCGCATGCCCACCAAGCTCCTCGGCGCTTAAACCGTGGGCACCCGCCTCCTTCAGCAACGCCTCCCGCACCATCTCCTCAATTCGCTCACGCCAGTAAGCCTTGCGGCGTGCCTCCAATCGTCCTTCCCCCGCCAGCCACGCCTTCATCTGCTCGACAGCGTCAACGAGATCTTCGATTCCCTCACCGGTTGTCGCAATCGTCTTCACAATCGGTGTCACCCATGAATCATGTTTCCCTGCCAGCGACTGCATCGCGCGAACTTCCTTCTCCACTCGATCCGCCCCTTCGCGATCGGCTTTGTTGATCACGAATATGTCTGCGATTTCCATGATGCCGGCCTTAATGCTCTGCACATCATCTCCCATGCCCGGAACCAGCACCACGACCGTCACATCCGCAAGTCTCACTATATCGATTTCATCCTGGCCCACACCCACCGTCTCGATGAGGACTACCGCCTTGCCGCTAGCCTCGATCACCTGGGCCACATCTGCTGTCGCCCGCGCCAGGCCGCCGAGCGAACCGCGCGTCGCCATGCTGCGAACGTAAAGTCCATCATCGCCGATCCGCTCCGGCATGCGTATTCGGTCCCCAAGAATCGCCCCTCCCGTAAACGGGCTGCTAGGGTCGACTGCGACGATACCCACCTTCATCTCGGCTGCGCGATAGGAGCGCAATAGCTTATCCACCAGCGTGCTCTTGCCTGCACCCGGTGATCCAGTTACCCCGATACGTAACGCACGCCCGGTATGAGGAAAGCAGCCGGACAGAACCTCGGCGGCTTCCGGCGCGTCATTTTCCACCAGTGAAATCGCCCGCGCCAGCGCACGCACATCGCCGGCACACACCCGCTCCACCAGATCTTTCACCGCGCTATCCGTCACGGGCGTCATTCGCAATCGATCATAAACAAACCGGCCCCATTCGCTCTGAAAGAAGGTCGTAACCCATGCGCCAGTCTTACTGCCCGCCTGCGCTCTGCTGCGAAGGGATGAAATCCTCCATTACCGCTTCGCGCATCAAATTCGGCGGCAGCAATCCCTGCGCAAGGATGAAGTCGTGGAACTTCTTCTGATCAAACTTCGGGCCCAGCTGCGCCTCAGTATCCTTTCGTAACTGCAACAGTTTCGTATAACCGTAGAAGTAGGAATTTGCCTGCCCGGGCATACGGAAGGTGTATCGTTCTACTTCCTGGTTCGCGAAGGGCAGGGAAAACACGCACTCTTCGGTCAGCACTTTCATCGCGTCCGCCGGTTGAATCTTCCCAGCTTGCAATTCCGGATCGAGAAACGCCCGCGCCGCCCTCAGCAATCGAAACTGCAGTGAGATCAGTTGCCCTTCCAGCGGCATATAGGGTTTGGTAATGTACTCTGCGTACAGTCCCCATCCTTCGACATTTGTGCTGTTGAAAGCATAGAGCACGCGCGCGCGCGATACTCCATGCTCCAGCATTGAATCGAACTGCAGTTCGTGCCCTGGCCGCGCCTCGTGTGCAATCAGCGTCCACGATGCCGCGTCGAAGGCGTAGTCATCCACCTTTTCGCTCTTCGCCGATCCCGCCGCGGCCGGCATATTCAACGGCAGTACAAACTCGCCCTGCTGCCCCGTATTGTTCAGGAACGGCGGAGGCACCATGTGCGGAGCCGGTTGCTGTGCGCTCTCTGCCGGCGTTCCCAGACGAATCCGCGCCGGCCGGTCGGGCAGCGTCACCAGCTTCTCCGTGACGATAATGCCCTCGATATCCTTCAGCCGTTTCTGGTAGAAGGGCAGAATCGCCTCACCGGTCAACTGTTCTTGCTTCAGACGGCGGATCACGTCGCGATAATCGCCGGAAGGCCAGCCCCGCTGCTTCGCGATTTGAGCGGCAACCGTCTGCATCTCTGCCTGGTACTCGACAAATGCCTTGTGCGCCATCTCGGCTATTTGCGCCGGCGGAATGTCAATCCCGAAGCTCTCCAGATTCAGCGCATACTCTTCCGGCGGCAAACGGAAATCCGTCCGGGCCTTAGGAAGAATCTGCGCCCGAACCCACGCGTCATAATCTGTTAACTGCGCCTTCAGCTTTGCCCACGGCTCCTCCCAACCAGTCAACCCGTATTTTTTGAAAAGATCAGGAATCCCTTCCTGATACATCCCATTCCGTTCCAGCCCGGTCTCCACCTGCGCCTTTGCCGGATAGATCATCCCCTGCTTCGCCATCTGCTCTTCCGTGCGCTGCTTCAGTATCTCCGTAATCGGCTTGTATCCCGGTTCCATGCCGGCATACTTGCGCAACCGCACCAGTGCTGCCTTCCGCCTCTCCGGAGCAGTCTGATCGTCGAGCAGTCCCTGCAGCCCGCCAAACACATACGCACTTGCATTTAGAAACGGAACCTCATGCGCCTCACTGAAGTCGTACTGCTTCAGCCCCAGTTCCGTCGACTGAATCAGGATCTTTAGATCCTCGACGACATACTTGTTCTTTTCCTCGCCCGCAGCCGTACGCAGCTTCCTCAGAACAGCCTTGGTATCGGCGATCTGCGCATCGTCATTATGCTTTGTCGGCTGCGCGATTCCTTCGTCGAACTGCGCCAGTCCCTGCTGCGACGCGCCCTCCGGCGAATACTTATTGCCGACATCAATCAGCAAGTCTGTGTACTGATTGCTCTTTTCAATCCAACTTTTGTCTGTGGTTCCGGTCTGCGCCACCGCAGCACATCCGGATACCAGAGTTGCAGCCACTACTGCGTGCGCCACCAAATGCATGGGTAGGTCTCCTCAAATGCCATTCAGGTAACTGCAGGGTACAAAGATAATGCTTAGACGCTGCTTCGCACCGCCGGAAGCGGATTTTGCGATGAAACGTCGAGCTCGTGAGACAGGAAGTCTGCGCTGATCGGAGAATGGTCCAAATCCGCGACCATCGCAAGCGGCCACTTGAAGCCCTTTGCCTGTGACGGCCGCTGTCGGGGCGGTCAGTCCTCAGCCCCGCGACGGATGGACCTTGAGGATCTCGCGCGCGATGACCATTCGCTGAATCTCGCTCGTGCCTTCGCCGATGGTGCACAGTTTCACATCGCGATAAAACTTTTCTGCCGGATAGTCCTTGATGAACCCGTACCCTCCATGCAGCTGCACCGCCTCGTCGCAGATGCGCACCGCCACTTCGCTTGCGTACAACTTCGCCATGCTCGATTCACGCGTCACCCGTTGCCCGGCATCTTTCAGCACCGCTGCTCGTTGCGTTAGCAATCGAGCTGCGTCCAGCTCCGTCGCCATATCCGCGAGCTTCCACTGAATCCCTTGAAACTCCGCGATCGCCTTGCCGAACTGCCTGCGCTCCTTGACGTATTTCACCGACGCATCCAGCGCTCCACGCCCAATGCCCAGTGAGAGCGCCGCGATCGAGATGCGTCCGCCATCGAGCACCCGCATGGAATCGATGAATCCTTCGCCCAGCTTCCCCAGAAGGTTCTCTTCCGGAATCTCGCAGTCCTCAAAGATCAGTTCCGACGTATCGCTCGCGCGCAGCCCCAGCTTGTTTTCCTTCTTGCCCGGCCGAAAGCCCGGCGTACCTTTCTGCACCACAAACGCTGAGAGCCCATGCGTGCCCTGCTCGCGCTCCGTTACCGCGATCACGACCGCCACATCGGCGTAGTGTCCATTGGTGATGAACGTCTTGTTGCCGTTCAAGATCCATCTGTCGCCTTTGCGCACCGCCGTCGTTCGCGCCGCGCCCGCGTCGGAGCCCGATCCCGGCTCGGTCAACCCCCAGGCGCCCAGCCACTCCCCGCTCGCCAGCTTGCGAACATACTTCCGCCGCTGCTCTTCATTTCCGGCAAGAAAAATATGGTTCGTGCACAGCGAATTGTGCGCCGCCACAATAATGCCCACTGAGCCGTCCACTGCGGACAACTCCTCGATGGCCAGCACATAGTCCACGTAGCCCAGCCCCGCCCCGCCGTACTCCACCGGAAAAATAACGCCCAGCAGACCCATCTGGCCCAACTGCCGCACCACATCCGCCGGGAACTCGCTCGCCTCGTCCCAGCGCATCACGTTGGGAGCGATCTCGCGCACGGCAAAATCGCGAATTTCCCTGCGCAATTGCTCCTGATCCTCGGTCAGCGTGAATGGATAGGTAGAAACGGAATTCTGCTCTGCTGTGAGCGGGTTCATAGAATGACTCCAATAAGATTGGTTTCGCCAAAACTTATGATCGTATCATCTACGTCAGACGATTGTCGCCGCCCAAAGCAGTAATATCAGTGGCTGAGTCTCGGTGGGCGCACGTAAGCGGGTCTGAACAGCGCGCTGACTACCAAGTTGTAGAGTGATTGGCGGACCTGATCGGGATCGAACCGATGACCTCATAGCAGCGTAGGTGGGCAACAGGTTGCATTTCAGACGCCCGGTGCGGAGGCGAAATACCGCCTTGGGAATGAAGCGGAAACTTACTCGGAATTGATCTTGCCAACAACTGGGTGAAGCGGAGCTGGGACCTCTTTCGGGAGCTGGCTCCGGCCTTCTGAATATGGCCATTTTGTCGGCGGCGCGATCCTGCAAGTGATACAAGGCGTAATCGCTGATCATGCTGGACTTCATCACGCATTTGTCATGCCGGTGATCCGCTATTTTTACATCCTGTTCTACGCACTGAAAGGCTCGAAGCCGAATAGCGAGCGGGATGCCAACGCCTAGAAGGGCTAGACCGGAGGTCTTGCAATCGAGCCCGACGAGGTAGTGATTGGAGGCGGTATGAAAAGCTCGGTGTCGGGGGCTGGCAATAAGGTAGCTCTTGCCGTTCGCGCCGACAGCCGCGCCAAATCGCCGCTCCCACCGTCAGCGATGGCGCAGATGATCGATCTCACGGCGCGCTCCGCCTAAGTGAGTCAGCTCTGGTCGGCCCTGCAATCCGTCTTTATGCGGGCTTGTAACTCCTTCAACAAATGTCGCGTGTAGATGCCGGTTGCAACGAACCTTGCCCGCTGATAAATCATCTCGAGGAGAATCTCCTCGCCGCTCCTGTCGATCACGGTAACGTCGTTAAGGTCGACCACACGGGACCTGTTCGAACATCGATCGAGCGATACCCGCCAGTTCGCCCTGAGTTCGGAGGCAAAGTCTCCAGTTAACTGGCCCTGAAGAATCCACTTCTCTTCTGCCGGGCTCTCTTCTACGGTGATCCTCAACATGGCATCTTCAGCGACAAGATCGCAGAACTTCTGTCCACCCTTCCAAAAACTCAGGGTTATTAAGCATCAGGAAAGTCTGTAGACGGCTCAAAATCGTGCCAGACCCATGTATAGCCCACAGGCAATCCAGTTGCCAGAGGACGGTTCCATTGATCTTTTTCTGGATTACGAATTAAAAGGAGTTACATCGACTTGATGGGAAGGTCCGACGGCGAGCACTTGCGAAGTGCCTGCTCGCCAACTGGCACTCCGGTCAATATGTTGGCACTATTCATTGATTAAGAGGGCGCGAAATTCCAAGCTTCCGCATGCGGAATTGCAGCGTAGGTCGTTTCATCCCTAACCGTGCGGCTGCACCGTTTGGCCCGGAGTAGACCCAGTTCGACTGCTCCAGGACATGGAGGATATGCCGTCTCTCCATTTCCTCCAGAGTCATCACGCCGTTACTGCCTTCGTACTCCGCAGATCGAGGCTTCAGATCTGAAATCGGTACCTTGAGCTCTTTTCCCGACGACAGAATGACAGCACGCTCTATTACATTCTGGAGCTCGCGAATATTTCCAGGCCACGGATAACGGATGAGGGCATTCATAGTCTCGGTGGAAATTGTGTGGATCTGCTTCTTCATCAGGCGGGCAAAATGCTGGGCGAAGTGCCGGACCAGGAAGGGGATATCTTCGGCCCGATCGCGCAGAGGCGGCACATGGATAGGAAAAACATTCAGGCGGTAGAACAAATCTGAGCGGAATTTTTGAGCGTCGACCATTGCGTGCAGATCGCGATTGGTTGCCGCGATGAGACGCGCGTTTGAGCGCAGAGTACGAGAGCTGCCCAGTCGTTCGAACTCTCGTTCCTGTAATACCCGCAACAATTTTGGCTGTAACTCGAGGGGGATCTCTCCAACTTCGTCCAGAAATATCGTCCCTTCCGAAGCCAGTTCAAAGCGTCCTATGCGTTGTACGATCGCCCCGGTGAAGGCTCCCTTCTCGTGACCAAAAAGCTCGCTTTCGAGCAGCCCTGTTGGGATTGCGGCGCAGTTGAGCTTAACGAACGGACGCGAACTGCGCCGGCTCAGTTTGTGTACGGCGCGCGCAATCAGTTCTTTGCCGCTGCCTGTTTCGCCGTAAATGAGAACGGTGGAATCCGTCGGAGCTACAGCCTGAACCTGGCGCAGCACGCGAAGCAGAACGGTGCTTTTGCCCATGATCTCCTCAAAATTCAGCTCCTGCCGTATCTCATCCTCGAAATAGAGCTTTTCCTGCGTCAGCCGGTCGGATAGGTCAGAGATCTTGCGATAGGCGACTGCGTTGTCAATCGCGATCGCTATTTGTCCAGCGATTTGAAGCAGGAAGTCCATGTCCTGCTCGGTGAAGAACTCTTTCCGCAGCCTTGCCACAGAGAGCACGCCGAGCGTGCGATTGCACCGGATCAAGGGGAGAAAGCACATCGCCTGGAATCTTTCCGGTGATGCTCCATTTTTGTCGAGAGATTGCGGAGCTTTGCCGCTGATCTCGCCGGCCCATGGTTTCCCGGTCCGAAAGACTCGTTCGGCGAGTTCCTCGGGAAAAGCAGCAGCTTTCGAGGTCGTTCCTTCGATATCAGGAGAATCCTGAGCATATACCTTCAAGCATCCTTTGTCGGTTGCCGGCAGCATGAGAGCAACCGCATCGAGTTGCATTACGTTGCGAATGCCTGGGGAGATGACCTGGATCAACTGCCTGGGTTCCTGATTGGAGACGACGCAGTTGTTCAGGTCGAGAATGAACTTAAGTTTCGTCCGCTCATTTTCAAGTTGCAGACGCGCACTCTCGGCCGCGGCGAAGTTCAGCCGATCGTCGAGAGCCAAGGCCACATGGCCGGCAGTGAGTGCCAGGAAGGAGACATCCTCTTCAGAAAAAGCATTGTCGGACGCACGTCCGACACATAGCACTCCCAGTGGACGAAGCGCCGTTCCCAAGGGAAGAAGGCAAAGCGACCGGTCCCCATTCAAATGGAACCATTCCATGCTCTCCTGGAAGTTGGCTTCCTCAGTGATAGAAGCAATCATCAGCGGCTTCTGGTTCTCATGTACCCATCGATATGCCGATGGGGTCGGCCGAAAAAAATCCGGAGGTGCCAGAGACTTCAAACCATGGCAGTTAACAGCAAAGCTCGATACTGGATTTGTCCCGTCTATTTGCACAACCATGACGGTGTTGGCAGGCACGAGAGCGTGCAGCGCGGACGGAAGCGCCTGCAACAGATCTTCTCGGCTGCGGTATTGATTTAATTGGCGCGTGAAACGGAGGAAGCCTTGATCGCTCTCGGTAAGTAAGCGATCACGAACGGTACTGGATACCCGCTTATTGCGTTGCGTCTCCATCTAAATCCAAGAAAATCCTGGCCAAAAGTGGGTTCTGCAAACAGTTATCAGATAGATGATCACAGTGTTCATAAGGTAGCAACTTCATAAGGTAGCAACGAAATAAGGTAGCAACGAAGACATCCCTTTCACGCGATTTTCAGCCATGTTTGGGTGTGGCGGCCTGCCAATAATCTGGCAACCGGTCAATCAGTTGGCATTCTTCGTGTCGCCGTTCGCGCCACATTTTCCACGACCCGGGATGATCCCCAATTTTATCAATTATTTAGTGGTGAAGATTCTGTCTTAACGGTGTGGCTAGTCATGTGCAGTGGCACTGCTGTTCAAAGTATCGCACTGTCACATATTTCACATAGTCGTCTAGAACACATAGTCGCAGGAACGAGGGTTTGATCCTGGAGGGTCCGGATGGCTGTGGAACAGCATACCGAGCAAACTTCGAATTTTCGTCTTGACGTACCGCTGCATAACCTTCTCACGCATTCCCAGGCTCCGCCGATGGGGCTCTATCCCGTAGGCGAACCGGAGACTTTTCCCGCGCCCGTCTTTCCGCAGCGGCCGGATCTGCTTGGCCCCATTGACGAAACCGTGGACTGGGTTCCGCCGGAAAAGCGGAAGTGGAAGCCCGGGCAGATTTACCACGCGATGGAGGGCTGGCTCTTTCCCTACATACACTCACGAGTGACCGCTGGCGACTTCCACCCGCTGATCGCATACCTCTTCACGGAGTTCAAGTGCAACCTTGATTGCCACTACTGCTGGGCCTTCGACAACAAAGTGAAGGGCATGAGCGAAGACACAGCGAAGCGCTCCATCGATTGGCTCCATGGCACCGGTTGCAGGGTCCTCGCTTACATGGGTGGCGAGCCGCTGTTGCGGCCTGACTTCATTCATAAGATCACCTATTACGCGGCGAAGAAGAACTTCTGGATTTACCTGCCCACCAACGCGCGGTTGCTGCGTATCGATGTGATCGACAAACTTGCCGACGCGGGGATGTCGACGTTCAATATTGCCGTAGATGCGGTTGATCTGAAGCCGGGATTGCCTAAGGCTCTGGCGCCGATCCGCAAACAGTTTGATTACCTGGTCCGCAAGCAATACGGCTACGGCTATTCTGTCTTCCTGAATATCAACATCTGCCGCAATAACCTCGACGACGTGCGTGAACTTACGGAGATCGCTCATGACTGCGGTATCGCGACCGACTACCACATCAATGAGTCTCCGCTGCTTGAGCAGGATGAGCATTTCAAGCACGCGGACAACAACGTCACCTACATCACCAAAGACGACTGGCCGGCCGTCGAGGAGACCATTCGGTGGCTGACTAAAAAGCAGGATTCGGGGTATAAGATGGTCAACTCCAACACCCGGCTCTGGCAGATGGTCGACTTTATGAAAGGCAATCACTTCCCGTGGAATTGCCGTGCCGGCCAGAACTCCATGATCATCCGCGTCGATGGAACACTGGCGCCATGCTTCCCGATGTACACCGCAAGTTACGACTGGGGCGTTGTCGGGGATCATAAATTCGATACAAAACAGCTTGATCAGCAAAAGGAAACCTGCCAGACTCATTGTTTCTCGACGCTGAACCACATTCTTGGCTGGTGCTACAACGACCAGCGAGTCATTAAGTTCTTCTTCAAACAGCTTGCCCATGGATTCCAGGGAATGAAAGGCCAGATGTAGCCTGCAGCCGGAGCGATCGCGAGGATTTCTGCGTTACGCCAACACCAACCTTTGACCCCGACAGGAGAGGCATATGCCAGCAGCGGAGATCGTTCAGACCGATTTTGAAGTTGAGATCCAGGCCCGCATTGACGCGGAACGTGCGCGGCTGCGCGCGGAAGCTGGGCTGGCGCGTATGCGCGAATTCAAGAAACCTGTGGAGAGGAGCTTCACTGCCAAAGAACGCGACTATGTCACCATCCTTTTCGGTGGCCTTACCTGGAAGCACGAAGAAATGATCAAGGCCGTTTTTCACGGCAGTGGATACCGCTGCGAGAATATCCCGACTCCGGTGGTCGCCGACTTTCAGGCCGGCAAAGAGTTTGGCAATAACGGCCAGTGCAATCCGACCTACTTCACGGTCGGCAATCTGGTGCGCTACCTGCAGAGCCTCGAAGAGCAGGGAGAGACAAAGCAGCAAATCATCGATAACTACGTCTTCTTCACGGCTGGCTCCTGCGGGCCTTGCCGATTCGGCATGTATGAGGCTGAATATCGTTTCGCGTTGCAGAATGCCGGCTTCGACGGCTTCCGGGTGCTTCTCTTCCAGCAAACCGACGGCATCAAGGCCGCAAGCGGCGAGCCTGGCCTGAAGTTTTCGGTCGACTTCGGCATGGGCATGCTTAACGCGCTCAATCTTGGCGACGTGCTGAATGAGCTGGTCTATCAGGTGCGTCCATTTGAAGTGAAGAAGGGCGAGACGGACGAGGTGATCCGTGAGGCTGCCAAGACTTTGACCGACACCTTACGCGACCGCAAGCGCTGGCACATCAACGAGGCCGCGCCGGAGTGGGCAAGGCCCTATCTCAAGAAGCATGACAAGATCGCAGGGATCGGCTGCACACTAGGGAAAGTCGCCCACAATCTCTACGGCAAGGAATATGTCGATGCACTGCACACTTGTCGCGACAGCATTGACGCCATCGAAGTCGATCGCCTGCGTGTGAAGCCGGTCATCAAGATCACCGGCGAGTTCTGGGCGCAGACCACCGAAGGCGACGGCAACTTCAATATGTTCGCTTTCCTGGAGCGCGAAGGCGCGCAGGTGCTGGTCGAGCCCATTGCGACGTGGATCGCCTACATGATGTATGTGGCCAAAGAGGGAGCGAAGGCTCGCGCCTATGCCGAGGCTCCTTACCGCGACCCCAAATGGTACGAGGTCAAGAAGCGCCTTGCGAATGAGCTGAAGCTCTTCAAGAAGACCGGCGGCCTGAGCGCGGGGAGCGCGATGTGGAACTTCTTCTATCACCGCACCATCAAGCATATGGGTGACACCGCCCACCATCTCATCCCCCAAAAAGAGCTCTCGCGGCTGGCGCATCCCTTCTATCACCAGCTCGCCCGGGGCGGAGAGGGCTACATGGAAGTGGGCAAGAATGTGTACTACACTGTGAACCATCTCTGCCACATGGTGCTGGCGCTGAAGCCCTTTGGCTGCATGCCTTCAACGCAGTCGGATGGTGTGCAATCAAGGGTCGTCAACAAGTTCAAGGACATGATCTTCCTGCCCATCGAGACCTCCGGCGAAGGCGAAGTCAATGCCCACAGCCGCGTGCAGATGGCGCTGGCCGAGGCCAAGGCCAAGGCACGGGCTGAGTTTGACAGCGTCCTGGGGCAGACTGGCAAATCTCTCGATGACTTACGCGACTACGTCGAAGCCCACCCGAAACTGAAGCATGCGCTCTATAAGGTTCCGCACCGTGCGGGCATCGCCGGCACAGCAGCGCAGTTTGCCTGGCACGTCAGCGACCTGATGGATCACGACCGAGCCTGGCGTCCTCAGGTGCGCGTTCCTCTGGCATCGCAGGTGGCATGATGCGTCCAGCGCTTCGAGTGGTGCTGGGCGGTTGGAGTGTTCTGACGTTGGCTCTTCTGTCGGCGGCGTTGGTTTGCGCGCTGCGGACCCTGCGATCGCAGCAGCGCGCGGCAGTCCGTCATGCTGATGAGTCCGGCCAATTTATGCCTTTGGCGAAGACCCCGTCACGGCGGCCAGTCTTCTTATCGCGCGGCGATCTTCTGTAGCTGAGGAAAAAATGATGCAGAAATTTCTGGTTGGTTTGGATGTTGGTTCCACCACAGTCAAGGCGATCGTGGTCGATTCGGCTACAGACAAGATGCTCTGGTCGGACTACCAGCGCCACGAAACGCGCCAGCCGGAAAAGGTACTGGAGTTCCTCCGGCGCATGGAGTCCGACACCGGTATATCTCCTGAGAACACGCGCATTTTCATCACCGGCTCGGGCGGTGGAACGATCGCTGAAATGGTCGGCGCGAAATTCGTGCAGGAGGTACACGCAGTTTCGCTTGCCGTCGAGAAGATGCATCCAGAGGTGTATTCCGTCATCGAGCTGGGCGGACAGGATGCGAAGATTATCGTCTTCAAGGACGACCCAGAGACGGGCCGCAAGAAAAAAATCCCGTCTATGAACGATAAATGCGCGGGCGGCACCGGCGCGGTCATCGACAAGATCAACGCCAAGCTAAAGATCCCGGCCTCCGAGTTGTCCAACCAAGCATATCACGGCATCAAGCTGCACAAGGTCGCGGGCAAATGCGGCGTCTTTGCCGAGACGGATATCAACGGGCTTCAGAAGACGGGCACGCCTTCCGATGAGCTGATGGCCTCTCTCTTCGAGGCCATCGTGCTCCAGAACCTCAGTGTTCTTACCCGCGGACACACGCTGCGGCCGCATGTGCTGCTGCTGGGCGGCCCGAATGGATTTATCCGCGGTATGCGTGAAGCCTGGCAGGCCAACATTCCGCGCATGTGGAAGGAGCGCAAGGTTGAAATTCCGGAAGGCAGCAAACCGGAAGAGCTGATCAAGGTCCCGGACAACGCGCAGTACTTCGCTGCGCTCGGCTCGGTCGAATTCGGCAAGGATGAAGAGCCTTCGGTTGGCCGTTATCTGGGCACCGAAAAGCTGCTTTACTACATCGACTATGGCCGGACAGAAGAGAAGGCGGCAGCCGGCGGCAAAGGGCTGGTTGCGGAGGACTCGGAGCTTGTCTCCTTCAAGTCTGAATACAAGAAGAAGAAGTTTACCGCGGCGCAATTCCTTCCCGGCCAGGTTGTCCCTGGCTTCGTCGGAATCGACGGAGGCTCGACATCGACGAAAGCGGTTGTACTGGGCAAAGATGGCGAAATTCTGTGCAAGACCTATCAGCTATCGAACGGCAATCCCATTCAGGACACCATTGAGATGTTCGAGAAGCTGCGTGAACAGATCGAAAGCAAGGGGGCGACTCTCGAAGTCCTCGGCGTTGGCACAACCGGCTACGCTAAAGACATCCTCAAGGACGTGTTGAATGCCGACGTGGCTCTGGTCGAGACCGTGGCGCACACCGAATCGGCGCTCAAGTTCTACGACGATCCCCACGTCATCATCGATGTCGGCGGCCAGGACATCAAGCTGATCGTCCTCAAAGATGGCCGCGTCAAAGATTTCAAGCTGAATACGCAGTGTTCGGCAGGCAATGGATATTTCCTGCAATCCACCGCTGAAGGTTTCGGGCTGAAGGTCGAAGACTTCGCCGATATCGCCTTCTCCGCGAAATCCATGCCGTCCTTCGGTTATGGCTGCGCAGTGTTTATGCAGTCGGACATCGTTAATTTCCAGCGGCAGGGCTGGCGCTCGGAGGAAATCCTTGCCGGGCTCGCAGACGTGCTGCCTAAGAACGTCTTTCTCTACGTTGCCAGCATCCCGAACCTCGCTGCGCTTGGCTCGCGCTTCGTTCTGCAGGGCGGCACGCAGAACAACATGGCCGTGGTCAAGGCCGAGGTGGACTTCATCAAGTCCAGCTTCCGCGCCAACGGCAAAGAGCCGGAAATCATTGTCCACGAGCACTGCGGTGAATCGGGAGCAATCGGCGCGGCACAGGAGGCTCTGCGGCTTTGGACCAACGGAAAGCAGACCACCTTCATCGGACTCGAAGCGGTTGCGAACATCCGCTACCGGACCACGCGCAACGAAGACACACGTTGCTACTTCTGCAAGAACAACTGCCTGCGTACCTTTATCGACGTGGACGTGAGCGGCGCGGAGCAGCCAGCCATCGCGGCGACAGACCGTATGGCAACGCCGGCAGAGATCGCCGAAGCCGCCGCGCAACTGCCCAGCCTCGAAGCCATCCAGGCCAACCTTCCTCCGGTAGAAGCGCACGGCTCGTCTTGCAGCACGGGTGGGGGATGCAGCTCCCACCCGCCCTCGCCTTTCAAGGCGAAGGCTGAGCCGCTGATTCAGATACAAGTCTCTCCTGGGTCGAGCAAAGTCGTCGAACTGCCGAAGCCGGTCGAGTTCCAGCCGCGCAAGACGAAAGTTCCGCTGCGCATGGGCGAGCAGAGACTCATCATCGCCACCTGCGAAAAGGGTACGGTCGAAGACCTTGCCGACATGAAGGACATCAAGTCCGACATCGACAAGATCAAGGACGCCAATCCTAACTTCGTCGACATCGCCGCCCACGACGTCTTCCGCCCCCGCCAGGTTGAGATCGTTGCCGACGCCGTTCCCAGCGCCAAAGGCCTCTTTGTTTCAAGGAGCATCAAAGAACGGGTTGCGCTCATGGAGCGCAGAAAAGACTTCCGCATCGGCATTCCTCGCCTGTTGAATACCTACACCTATGCGCCGCTTTTCAACGCGTACTTTGCTGCGCTCGGGCTGAAGTCCGAGAATATTCTCTACTCCGACTACACCACACCGGAGCTTTATCGCGCAGGCGCTAGCCGCGGCGCCATCGATCCGTGCTATCCGTCGAAGATCGGCATCGCGCATGTCTACAATCTGCTTGCCACGAAGCACAGCAAGAAGCCGCTCAACGCCATCTGGTTCCCCATGTATGACGTGCTGCACAGCCATCTCGTGAATCTGACCGGCTCGAATGCTTGCCCGACGGTAACGGCAACGCCCGAGACGGTGAAGGCCGCCTTCACCAAAGAAAGCGACATCTTCGCAGAGAACGGCGTTCTGTATCTCGATCCGATTCTCAACCTTCAGGACCAGAAGATCTGCGCTGACCAGATGTACAAGGCGTTGGGGCCGATCCTTGGCCTTAGCCGCGAAGAGAATGAGCGCGCCCTCGAAATTGGCTTCAAGGCGCTCGAGGCATGCGAATCCGACATTCGCCGCCAGGCCCGCGAGACGCTCGACCAGCTTGAGCGCGAAGACCGCATCGGCATCGTGATGCTGGGGCGCGTCTATCACCACGATCCAGGCCTGAACCACGAGATCATGGAGGAGTTTCAGAAACTGGGCTACCCGGTTTTCTCGCAGAGCACGCTGCCCATCGATGAAGATCTTCTCGACCGCCTCTTCGGAGACGAAGTGCGGGCCGGAGTCATCACGCATCCGCTCGACATCGCCGATGTCTGGAAGACTCGCTATTCGACCAGCACGAACCACAAGGTCTGGGCGGCCAAATTCACGGCACGGCATCCCAACCTGGTCGCGCTCGAAGTCTCCAGCTTCAAGTGCGGACATGACGCTCCCATCTACGGCGTCATCGAAGGCATCATCGAGCAGTCGGGAACGCCCTACTTCTCCTTTAAGGACCTCGACGAGAACAAGCCGTCAGGCTCCATCCGCATCCGCGTCGAGACCATCGACTACTTCCTCCGCCGCTATCGCGAGGACATCATCAAGCGTCGGCAGATCGAAGGAGATATCGAAGCTCAGCTTGCGGCCTTCGAGCGGTCGCTGCGCGGCAGCCAGACTCGGACCGAGGATTCCTACGACAATTACAATGTGGCGGTAGCAGGAGACTGAGCTTCTAATCTGCATGGCCATACGCATTGGTTCGATCAACCGGTATATTCTTTCCAATCTCAGCCATAGACCTGTTCGCACGCTTCTGAGCATCCTGGCTATCGCCGTGGAAGTGACGATGATCCTGACGCTCGTCGGCGTTAGCTACGGCACGCTGGACGCGACGGCGCGCCGCGCGCGCGGAGCCGGAGCAGATATCATGATTCGGCCTCCGGGCTCTTCGATTATTGGACTCAGTTCCGCTCCCATGACGGACCTGCTGGTTCCGATGCTGACGAAACAGCCGCATGTCGTTCTGGCAACGGGCACCGTTGTTCAGCCCTTGGCGGGATTGGATACGATCACCGGACTCGAATTAGACCAATTCGGCAAGATGAGTGGCGGCTTCCACTACCTTCACGGCGGCCCATTCCACAAAGACGACGATATTCTCGTCGATGAATACTACGCCCGGGAAAAGCATCTCCACGTCGGCGACACGGTCCACCTTGTCGATCACGACTGGCATCTGGCCGGCATCTTCGAATCGGGAAAGCTCACCCGCATTGCAGTGCAATTGCCTGTGCTTCAGCAGCTGACCGGAAATCCGCATCACCTCAGCCAGATCTACCTCAAGGTTGACGACCCCAGCCGGGCGCAGGACGTCGTGAACGAGCTCCACAAGAAGATGCCGGGCTATCCTATCTACACGATGGAAGAATTTACTTCGCTGCTCTCCATCAGCAGCGTGGGGCTGCTGAGGAACTTCATCGGCGTCGTCATCGGGGTAGCCGTCATCGTCGGCTTCATCGTCGTCTACATGGCGATGTACACGGCCGTGCTTGAGCGAACCCGCGAGATCGGAATCCTCAAAGCCATGGGAGCCTCGCGCGCCGTCGTTCTTAGCCTGCTGCTCAAAGAAACTCTCATCCTGGCAATTTCGGGCACCATCGCCGGCATCGCTTTGACCTACGGAACTCAATGGTGCATGCATCATCTGGTGCCTTCCAGCCTTGCGCAGGAAACGGTGTATGCGTGGTGGCCGATTGCGGGAGCTATCGCGATCGTGGGCGCTCTGTTGGGCGCCATCGTCCCGGCGATGAAGGCGGTAAGACAGGACGTCACCCAAGCCCTTGCTTACGATTGAGCAGAACAATCATACCGACTGGGATTTTGCTCTCCACGTCAGCAACGATTCCGCCAGAAGGCGTTCGATCGCCTGCAGAATGGCCCATCGCAAAATTCTCCTGGTTGGCAGATCATGGTCGGGTGACAATTGCGCTGGCGATCCCGATGGTCATGCTCAAGCTTCCACCCCAGGTTCGAGCCATGTCCCAGTCTCCAAACCCAGCCGCGCCGCAGCAGGTGGCGCCTCCGCTTGCCTTGGCCACTAAGTTGCTCAGGGCCGGCCGACCAGCCGATGCGATCGCGCCATTGCCCGATGCAGCGCGGCTGCGGAAACTCACCCGACGGTGATTGGGACGTCTGTAAAGCTGCCCGGCGCAGGGTGACAAAACTGTAATGTAGGTGTCATGCTGCCGTCCTCTTCACGTCGGTAGATTGTTTTTCGGCGGTGGCTGCTGTTGTGCAGGGGCGCTGGTCGCATATGCCCCCGTTGTCGCACGGCCGATCCCGGTTGCGCGATGAAAAAATCCATCAGGAGAGCGATCCATGTCCCGAAAAACGTTTCTAAAAAACTCTCGAAATAAAGTTCGGATCAACCGCAGGCATCTTCTCGCCGGCCTGCTGGCGGCGGGGCTGAGCATTCCGGCACTCGCGCAATCCGTCCCGTTCCCGACCTACACCGTCGGCCCGCAGCCGGACGGCTCGTATGTCGTCAGTGACGGCACGATCATCACTCCCACCGGCACCCAGGTCAACCTCGGCATCCGGGTCCGCGCCAAGGCTGTCGCGCTGAACCCCATTGGCAATCACACTGCGGCCGTCCTTACCATGGGGACGTCGACAAGCAATGGCAACGGAGCCGTCGAGGTGTTCAACACCAAAACCGGCGCCGTCTTGCAAAGCTACAACAGCGCGATGGGAAAGGACTCCAGCGGGAGCCACGTTGGCATCACCTATACGCCGGACGGCAAGTACCTGCTTTTCAGCCAGGACAGCAGCTACGTTGCCATCGCCAAAGTCGATCCGACAACGGGCCTGCTCTCAGACTACGCGCACGTCAGTGTTCCGATCGACGGCAGCCTCAACACTATAGAAGGCACACCCTTTGCGTACTCGGTGGACACCGTCAAGTGCTTTCCGAGCAGCCCCCCAGGAACCGATGGCAGTTACGCTCACCCCTGCGGCTTTACCGTCGGGACCAACCCTTCTGCCTATCCTCTCGGCATTGCGATCTCTCCGAATGGCAAGACCGCCTATGTCGTACTTGATGTGAACGACACGCTGACCAAGATCGACCTGACCGCGTCAACACCGACTGAGGGTGAGCAGATCCGCGTCGGTAACGTGCCGCACAGCGTCGTGATCTCGAGCGATGGCAGGACGGCTTACGTCTCCAACGAGGCCGGCCGGATTGCTAAAAAGGGCGATTTCCAGGAATACTCCGACGGCACTCCTGTTGTGGCGGATAATTCGACTGGCTCCACGTCCACCGGTACCGTTTCCGTGGTCGACCTGTCCACCTTTAAGGTGACCAAAACCATCGACACCGGTCTGCACCCGACGGGTATGGCCTCCTGGGGTAAGTACCTGTTGGTGACCAATACCTACAGCGACACCATCTCCGTGATCGATACGGTCGTCGACCAGGTGGTGCGGACGATCAACCTTGGACTGCCGATCGGAGTACCCGGCGAGAAGAACGCTGCCTACGGGGCGGGGCCGAACTCGATTGCCGTCGATGCCAACCAGGACATCGCATACGTTGCCCTGTACAACGCGAATGCGATCGCCGTTGTCGACCTCGACAGCGTATCGAAGGACGCGATTCTGGGCCTGATCCCAACCGCCTATGCGCCGAGCTCGGTCGTGCTGGATAAAAAGGACAAAGCGCTGATCGTTGCCAACGACAAGGGTATCGGCACCAAGGGCATCCCTCCGCAAAATTCGTTCGGAACCACTCACGGGGTCACCAGTTACAACACCCACCAGGACCTGGGGACGGTGAGCATCATCCAGTTGCCGACCGTCGGGGACCTGGCGGACTGGACGAACCAGGTCTACCTGAACAACCACTGGGATCTGTCGCGGAATATCAAGAGTGCCGCTGGCGGCGACCCGCATGTCAAGGCGGCCGCTATCCCGAAGAAGATCGGCGATCCATCGCTGATCAAGCATGTATTCCTGATCATTCGTGAGAACCGCACCTACGATCAGATCCTGGGCGACGTTGTCGGCGGCAACGGCGACGCTTCGCTGGCCGTCTTCGGCGCCGGTGTCACACCCAACGCACACGCGCTGGTGGAGCGCTTCCCGCTTCTCGACAACTTCTACGACCCGAGCCGCCAGTCGGCCGACGGTCACAACTGGATCGTCCAGGCCATGGCGCCCTATTCCGACGACATACAGTCGCCGGACTGGGTCCGCGACTATCCCTCTAACGGCGGCGATACGATTGCATACCAGAAGAAAGGGCACCTCTGGGATGTGGCGGTCAAGGCCGGCATCCGCTTCAAGAACTACGGCGAATATATCGAGTACAACACGTTTACCGTGCCGGGTTGCACCCCGATTCCTGGAGTGGGTGGTACTACATTTAGTGGCAGTTGCCACCCGACCTGGAGCGCGTTCTACGCCGACACGCAAGCATATGAGTCTGGCGCGGAGAAGCAGCTGAAGTACTTCAACACGATTGGCTCCCACTCCCCGCTTCCCAACCTCATCAACAACACAGTCCAGAACTATCCGCAGTTCGACCTGGACATTCCCGACCAGTTCCGCGTCGATATCTGGGAGCAGGACTTCAAAAAAGATGTGAAGGCCGGAACTGTGCCGCAGTTGAGCATGATGTGGATCAGTTCTGACCATACGGGTGGCCCTCCAACCGCGCCTGCCATGGAGGCCGATAACGATCTGGCGCTTGGGCGCTTTGTCGATATCATCAGCCACAGCGCGATATGGGATTCGTCGGTGATCTTCGTCGAGGAAGACGACGCGCAGGACGGCGTCGACCATGTCGACGGTCACCGTAGCCCGGGATACGTCATCAGCCCGTACGTAAGGCAGGACGGAGTTGTTGACTCCACTTACTACTCGCAGGTCAACATGACGCGCACGATCGAGCAAATTCTCGGTCTGACACCGATGAACCAGAACGACCTCGTGGCCTCGCCGATGAAAACCATCTTTATCGACAACCCGCCCGCAGACAACTTCAAGCCCTGGACGCACGTGCCGAATCTGATCCCGCTGGATCAGGGCGTCACCACGGCTGCGGCGCTCAAGGATGAAAGCCCTGCGGTCAAGGCCCTGCGGGTCGGTTGGATGAAGAAGAAGGCGCAGATCTTCGCCGGCAAACACACCAAGCCGGACTCCGAGGACCCGGACACCGTCAACCATCTCGTGTGGTACGAGGCCACTGGATTTACTCGAGCCTATCCTGGCGAGGCGAAGGTGCGCCCGGCGAGCGACTTCAGGAACCGTAAGGCGCCTGCAACCGCAGACCTGGACGACTAAGACACGTGGCGACTTCAACTGCCCTCTCCCCAGTCAATGGGGAGAGGGCTTTTTTGTTCCCGCCTCAAACGCAGCGTCTCACGGACCTGATCCCGCCCCGTAACCGGCGCGCAGATTACTGCTCCTGGTTCGTCCCCGCGATGACGTTTGTCGCGCCTTTCGGCAATTCGGGAATAAAAAGAAATCCGATCCGCGACTTTAGTGACTCCAAAAACAGATATTCCTTTCGAAGCATTCATGCTCTTGTGACATCTCCTTAACAGTGGGCAATTATTTACTTGATCTTGGGGTCATTGGACGCCATGTGTGAGGACGCTTGTGTGAGGACGGTATGGCGGGATACCCAGTCATCGGTGGGACTTTGAAGCCCCTTAGGAGCGGGACGCCCGCGTGGGCGGGACCAACGGGAAAGGAACGTGACTTAGCCCAGCCGAAGGAAGCACACTGGAAGGACTCAGGCAACGGAAGTAGGCCGAAATTACAGTGCTTTCAAACCCGATTAGGAGCGTGGTCCTCCGCCCCATGAAAGCCAAACTGGGCCCGGCCGCCGCCACCACCGCGACCGCGCACAAGATCGCCATCATCTTCTACACCATGGTCAGCAAACAGGTCGAGTACGACGCATCGCTTTGGGCCCAAC
>Ga0210386_10000541_pt1 | contig 34846 bp, 25 predicted proteins | sample IncBWH32OmetaG_FD_160091 | JGI IMG/M metagenome (GOLD analysis project Ga0210386, IMG submission 160091) | Forest soil microbial communities from Barre Woods Harvard Forest LTER site, Petersham, Massachusetts, United States - Inc-BW-H-32-O ...
GCTTTGCCTTCTTTCACCGCTTCTTGCACTTTAGGATCGAGATCTTGCACACCGAAACTCACCCGATTAAATCCCAGTCTTTTTAATGCGCTTAATTTTTCTCCCCCATCTGCATATACAGTCCGAGGATCTATCTCAATGGACTTTTCTGCATTTGCTTCAAATACAAAAAAACGATGAAGCGTCTCCATCAGTTTTTCAAATTCTGCAATCGTTAAAGAAGTAGGAGTTCCTCCTCCTAGATGAAGCTGTGAGACGGGTGAGCGGATCTCTTTTCCCACCAATTCGATTTCTTTGAGCAATAAATTCAAATAGTCTGCCTGCCGCTCTGGCTTGCGATTGAGTACAACAGAACATCCGCAAAATAAACACATCGAGCGGCAAAAAGGGATATGAATATAAAGAGAAACAGCTTTTAAACCGCTGTTAGCCAAATGCTGTTTATAAAGGCACTCATCAATCGGTTTAAACTGAGGCGCCGTAGGATAACTCGTATAACGCGGAACAGGACGGTTCCATTTTGCAAGCCACTTTGCATCTACTTGAATTGAATCAGTCCCCACAATAATTTCTCACTGTATCGACTAAACAACGGACCGCTTCTACAGGTGTGGTTGGTTTAATGCCATGACCCAAATTCACAATAAATCCAGGATCTTGCCGCATCGAATCCAAAAGAGAGAGTGTTTTTTCTTTTACAACGCTCAAAGGAGCAAATAAAAGATCAGGATCCAGATTTCCCTGTAAAGCAATCGTAGTTTTTTCTCTTAACTGCGCGATCGGAATCTGCCAGTCAACGCTGATTGCGGCAGGCTTTATCGAGGTAATCGAATCGATTCGAAAAGAATTTCCCCGTCCAAAGACAATTCCCGGAGTATTTTCTACCGACGCCAACAAACGCTTCCAATAAGGAAGGCATACTTCTTGAAAATGTCTCTCAGTTAAAACATGGGCCCAAGAATCAAAAATTTGAATCGCTGCCGCCCCTTTTTCCACTTGCATCTGTAAATAGTCACAGCTTACTTGCGTGATTTTATCCAACAGCTGATGAAAACTTTTGGGATCGCGATATAGCCATTGTTTCGTCTTCGGCACATCGCTTCCCGCATGTTTTTCAATCAGATAGCTAGCCACCGTAAAAGGCCCTCCGCAAAAACCAATCAATGGGAGCTCCGACTTAGCTAATGAAAAAATTTCCCCTATTGGCGCTAAAATAGTTCGCACATCCAAACATTCTATCCGCTCTATATCTAAAGCCGTTTGCAACAGGGGCTCAATCACCGGCCCTTCTTGAAAATCAAGAGAAAATCCAAGGGCCAAAGCCACAACCGTAATATCTGAAAATAAAATGGCCGCATCCACTCCCAACTGCTCCAAAGGCATCAAAGTCGCCCTCGCCGCAAGCTCCGGAGTAAAAAATAATTCCCGCAAAGAATATTGTCGCCGCATCGCCTGGTAATCAGGCAAATAACGCCCAGCTTGGCGCATCAGCCACACCGGGGGCCGCGCCTTATTACTTCCTTCAAGAGCTGCTAATAAAAGAGAGGAATGCATCGGTTAAGTCTTTTTTGGGACTTCGTCCCAAACTCTACCAAAGGACAAATCCTTTGGAATCCTGTTTTTTTTGAAAAACTTGGCCTATCGGCTTTTTTTCTTCTCATGAGCGATCAAACGCTCAACAATCGCATCTACAGTAAAACCAAACTCTTGCGCTAGATCAGGCGCAGGCGCCGATTCGCCAAAACGCTCCATACAAATCGCCACTCCATGCCTTCCAATATACTTATGCCAACCAAAATCAATCGCCGCTTCAATCGCTGCGCGCACCCCTAGATTTCCTTCAACAATGGACTCTTTATAACTATCCGGCTGCTTGTCAAATAGAGCCCAGCAAGGCATGGAAACCACGCGTACTTTTTTGCCCATTTTTTCAAGACGCTCAGCTACTTCAAGCGCCAACGCAAGCTCAGATCCTGTTGAAAAAAGAGTAAAATCCAAAGCTCCGCCCGTTTCTTTTTTCACAATATATCCACCTCGGGCCATCCCTTCTTCATAAGATAGGTTCGTATGAGACAATTCAGGCAGATTTTGACGCGATAAAACAATCGCAGTCGGGCCTTTATAACGCAAAGCCGCAATCCAAGCCATTTTCACTTCATTCGCATCAGCAGGACGGATCAAATGCAGATTGGGAATCGCCCGTAAAGAAGCGAGTTGCTCAATCGACTGATGGGTCGGGCCATCTTCACCTAAAAAAATCGAATCATGGGTAAATTGATAGATTGTATGATAGTGGGATAAAGAGGCCAGACGGATCGAATTGCGCATGTAGTCGGAAAAAGTCAAAAACGTACCGCAATAAGGGGTGATCATTCCCGTTAAAAATAAGCCACTCGTAATGGTTCCCATCGCGAATTCCCTCACTCCATATTTGATGTTGCGGCCGCTAAAATGACCGGAAGAAATAAGGGGAAATTCTTTCATCATGGTCATATCAGATCCTGAAAGATCCGCTGATCCACCATAAATTTGAGGAAGAGCCTTTCCTAACATTTGAAGAACATTGTAAGAAGCGGATCTACCTGCAATCGGAGATTTAATATCCACTTGACGAATGAGCTCTTCCAAATCAGGCGGCAAATACTGTGTTTGCATTTTTTCATATTCGCGAGCCAGCTCAGGATAAGCTAAAGCCCAGCGCCGAAACATCTCATTCCAATGAGCTTCTAAAGCTGCATCTTTTGCCACTTTCTGTTCAAAAAAAGTTCTTACAGATTGTGAAACATAAAAATCTTCCGTCGGCAATCCGAGAGCCTCTTTTGTAGCGGCAACTTCTTCCGCTCCAAGCGGCGCTCCATGGACCTTATGGGTTCCAGCCTTATGCGGAGACCCCTTGCCGATCACTGTCCGAAGGACAACCAAAGCGGGCTTATCCTGTTTTTTGCGAAGCTGGCCAAAAATGGTTTCCATCCCGTCAAAATCAGTGCCCTCAACTTCATGAACATCCCACCCATACGCTCGATAACGAGCCTTTGTGTCTTCCGAGCAGCACTCCGCAAGAGGCCCATCGAGACAGATATTATTCGAGTCGTAAATCAATACCAAATTGTTCAACTGTAAATGACCCGCAAAGGAAGATGCTTCAGAACTAATTCCTTCCATGATGCATCCATCGCCGGCAATACAGTAAATTTTATTCGAAAACAGCGGGTATTCATCGCGATTGAACTTTGTGGCAAGAATTTTCATCCCAAGAGCCATCCCTACAGCATTGCCAACCCCTTGCCCTAATGGACCTGTCGTCGCCTCGACGCCATCGGTCATCCCATACTCAGGATGCCCTGGAGTTTTAGAATGAAGCTGGCGAAATCGTTTGATTTCATCCATAGATAATTTGAAACCGGAAAGGTGCAAACAGGAATAAAGCCACATCGATCCATGCCCGGCAGATAACACAACTCGGTCTCGGTTCGCCCAATGAGAATGTTTAGGGTTATGTTTCAGAAAAGCGCCATATAAAAAAGCACCTAGTTCCGCACATCCCATAGGCATCCCCGGATGGCCTGAATTAGCCTTTTGCACAGCATCGATGGAAAGAGAACGGATCGCATTCGCAATGCGGCTTAACTGTTTTTTCAGATCATCGTCCATAGGGTAGTCCTTTATAAGAAGCGTTATTTTCAGAGTATCTAATTAGATCTTTCGATGATAGGAAGCATACTAAATTGAGTAAATTGACAAAACAACAAACTTTTCTACCTGAGGCCTTTCGTTAAATGTGAAAATTTGAGAAACTGGCTGCATATGAGCCCACTGCAATTTAGTCCATGGCGTTCTTTTTTTTGGCCTATCCATCGCTTCGAGCTGAAAAAATTTCTTCCCATGTTTTCCATCTTTTTTTTTATTTCGTTCAATTACAATATCCTCCGCTCTTATAAAGATACCATCGTTATAACCGCTTCGCAATCGGGGGCTGAAACCATTCCTTTTATTAAGTTATGGGCCGTGCTTCCCAGCGCCATTTTATTCACTCTTTTATACACAAGATTGTCGAACAGGTTGAATAGAGAGCATGTTTTTTACATCATCATGTCTATCTTTCTCGTTTTTTTCTTTTTATTTACCTTTATTCTCTATCCCGCTCAAGAGTGGCTGCATCCAACTCAGCTTGCCAATCAATTACAAACCTATTTACCGGCAGGATTTAAAGGATTTATTGCGATTTTTCGAAATTGGACTTTTACTCTTTTTTATATTATGGCCGAACTTTGGTCGACCACAATTTTTGCCGTCCTCTATTGGGGATTTGCCAATGAAATTATTTCTGTAAAAGAAGCAAAGCGCTTTTACGGCTTGATTACATTCGGAGGCAACGTCGCAGGGATGTTTTCCGGATACTTAGCGATCCGTTTTTCAAGCCATATTTTTTGCGATTGGCTCCCTTACGGACACAATGCATGGGACCAATCTATTTTTTTTGTAGGATGCACAATCATTACTTGCGGACTTCTGACAATGGCTATTTTTCGTTGGTTAAATGTCCACGTAATACAACCGTCGGAAAAACAGCTACCTCCTAAAGTAAAAATCCGCATGTCCATGCGGGAAAACTTTGCCTATCTATCCAGATCAAAATATTTACTCTGCATTGCCTTTATCGTATTTGCCTATAATTTGGCGATCAATCTCATTGAAGTCGTATGGAAAGACCAAATGAAAACTCTCTATCCGCATCCGGCAGATTACAATAGCTACATGGGACAGGTCATGTTTTCCATGGCCGTCATTGCCAGCCTTGCAGGTTTTTTGACAACCAGCAAGGTAATTCAACATTATTCCTGGACTGTCTGCGCTCTAATTTCCCCTATCCTCGTGACAATCACAGGAATTTTGTTTTTCCATTTTATCATGTTTCCAAACCATGGCTTTTCTTGGATCCTTGGAGCCTTTAGCATGTCTCCCCTGATGCTTTGCGTGACGCTAGGTTCTGCGCAAAACTGCATTAGCAGAGCCTGTAAATACACTTTTTTCGATGCAACTAAAGAGATTGCTTTTATTCCTTTAAGCAAAGAATCCAAGCTCAAAGGCAAAGCGGCCATCGATGGCGTCGGCTCCCGCATCGGCAAATCAGGAGGCTCTGTGGTTCATCAAGGGCTAATCCTCATTTTTTCTACCGTAGCAAGCAGCATTCCATACGTCGCCGGCATCTTTTTAGTAATAGCCTGCATTTGGGTCTTTTCGGTGATTTATTTAGGCAAACAATTCGACCAAGCCATGGTCGACGGCCAGCTGGATCTTCTTCCTGAAGCTAGTCCAAACCATTCGGTAAAAGCCTAATTTTTAATTAGAAAACAACGTTGCTATCGAATAAATATATAATTTATCCATATGTAATTATTTGATAATTTCATCAAACTGTCTAAAAAAAGGCTCTACGCTCGGCTTTCTTCCCAAAAAATCGAAAAGTAGCTGATTGGGATCTTTTCCACCGCCTTTGCTAAGGATCGTCCGAGCGTAATGAGTCCCTATAATGGGATTCAATAAACCTTCTTGATCTATTTTCTCAAACAAATCGAGAGCAAAGACTTTTGACCAAAGATAAGAATAATATCTAGGTCCATAGCCGGAAAGATGCGGGAAAGAGGCATGCATGTGATTAGTTGGGGCACAGTGTTCATGGGGTTTTTCTCGGGCCCAAATTTGATGAGCAAGCGCTGTCGGATCTTTTTTTTCTCCTTCTTCAAACAAAGCCAAGGAAAGTTCAGACAAAAAACACTGCCTTTGAACCCAGGTTCCTAATTGAAATGTTTCCGCCTTCTTCAGATTTGCAATGAGCTCATCAGAAAGAGGAGCTCCTGTCAAATAATGAGAACTAACCAGTTTGAGAATTGAAGCATCCAACATCCATCCTTCCAATAGTTGAGAGGGAAGTTCAACAAAATCTCTTTTTACGCGTGTTCCACAAAAAGACCAAAAAGAACTTCGCCCTAAAACGTTATGGATGGCATGGCCAAATTCATGAAAAAAAGTGGTTACCTCACTATGGGTCATCTTGGATGGGCTATTTTTGGTAGGCTTTGTAAAATTTCCAATAATTAAGCTGAGGGCCCGGTAATTGGGCCCTTGAAGAGGAGAATAGGATGAAATAAGAGAGCAATGAAGACCTCTATGAGAACATTTTCCTGCTCGAGGAAAAAGATCGAGCAAAATCACGCCAAGCAAACCTCCTGTTTCCTCTCGAATTTCAAGCGTTTTTAGATCAGGAATCTGAATAGAGTGAGAGACTTCTTTAATGGAAAGTTTAAAAAATTTCTCATAGACATGAATCAATCCCTGCACGGTTTTCTCTAAGGGAAAATATTCTGCGATCTTATTTTGATCTACGGAAAAACGCTCTTTTTCATAAGAGCTGAAGGCAAACATAGCATCAAAAGGTTCGATCTGGCCGGCATCAGATAATAACACGCTCTCTGGTAGATTTTTGGTGACTTTTTGAAATTCCGATTTCGCTTTAATTGAGGCCCTTTCTTTGACTTGCTTTAAAAAAGCATAGGCATTTTCAGAAGATGCCGCCATTTGCGAGCTTATAGAACAAGCTGTAAAGCTTGAAAACCCCAGCAATTTGGCAATTTGGTCTCGTTTTGCAATCAATTGTTTCAAAATTTCTTCATTTTCAGGAAAAGCCCGATTGTTAAAAAGTTTGTGCATTGCTTTGCGTGTATCCCTAACGGAGCATTGTCCAAGGACTGCATAATAAGTGGGCAGATCGCAAGATAATTTATAAAGCCCCTTTTCCGTTTTTTCCCTCGCTGCAATCCATTCTTCTTCCAGCCCCACAAGAGCTTCCTTCGGCACGTATAAAACAGAAGAATTTTCTGCGATGTTTCTGTTAAAAAGACTTTCGAGAGCCGCAATCTCTTGTTGTATTTTTCCAAAGAGAGCTCTTTGTTCGTCCGGCAATGCCATTCCACCCAGTTTAAAATTCAAAACCAAGTCATCAAAATAATATCGTTCCTCTTCCAACAACACAGAAGAATTTTTCTCTGCCGCAAGACAGGCTTGATAAATTTCCGGATGAGCCATTAACGCATCTCGAAAAATTTGCTGTAATTTTTGAGAAGAGCTATCTGCTAAATCCCTTATGCTTTTGTCCGGATGGATCTCCCTCATAGCTGAAAGACAAGAACTTGCTTGGAAAATGCCCCCGCTCAAAGCATCCCAAGTCCTAATCGTATTGTCAAAAGTACGTTCTTCTAAAGGAATGGTTAAAAAACGCTCAAGCTCCTCTTCAAATTTTAAAGCGCTTGCCTTCGCAGTCTCTTCAATAACGCTTTGCGATGTAGGAAACCAATCGTGAATTTCTTGTGCATTATGAATAAGCGGAAAAAAAGCTAAAATCCGCGACAAAAAAAACATAGAAGACTCCTTATAGAGATGGCAAAGATCCATATCGTATACTAAACCGGTCATTTGTAATTCAAGAATCTATTTTTGGGACGCTGTATAAATTAAAAAAATAACAGGATTTCAAAGGACGCAAGTCCTTTGACAGGGCTTGGGACAACATCCCAAAAATAGGTTTTGGAATTACAAACGACAGATAGAGACCACTCTTTAAAAAAATATATTTAATCTTTAAAGGCCTGATCGGAAGAAGTCTTATTTGACTTTTCATGAACCATAGAATAAATTAAAGGGCTTACTTAAGAGGTTATATGTCATCCCAAAAAATCCGCCGGGCGTTTTTAAATTATTTTAAAACTCAGGGCCATACGATTGTTCCTTCCTCCCCTGTTATTCCTCATGATGATCCTACGCTGCTATTCATCAACGCAGGAATGAACCAATTCAAAGACATTTTTTTAGGCCAGTCCAAACGGGAATATACTCGAGCAGCAACGACTCAAAAATGTATCCGAGTAGGTGGAAAACACAATGATTTGGACAACGTAGGCCATACTTCCCGCCACCTCACATTTTTTGAAATGCTGGGCAATTTTTCTTTTGGGGACTATTTTAAGAAAGAAGCGATTGCATATGCTTGGGATGTGGTCAATCATGTGTTTGCTTTTGACCCTGAAAAAGTCTGGGTATCTGTTTATAAAGATGATGATGAAGCTTTTGCTTTATGGGAAAAACACCTTCCTTCCGATCGCATTGTGCGTTTTGGCGAAAAAGAAAATTTTTGGGCCATGGGCGATACCGGTCCTTGCGGGCCTTGTTCAGAACTTCTTTATGACCGGGGCGACAAATATGGCCCTGCCCGCAACCCAAAAGAGGATTTATCAGGGGAAAGGTATTTGGAATTTTGGAATCTTGTCTTTATGCAATATTCCCGAAGCTCAGATGGTCAGCTCACCCCTTTACCCAAACAGTCCATTGATACAGGAAGCGGGTTAGAGCGAGTAGTCTCTCTCTTGATGGGAGTCGATACTGTCTATCAAACCGATATTTTACGGGGATTGATTGCTCAGGTCGAACAAATTTCTGGGATCGCTTACGATGAAAAAAATACGATCAAAGCCCCTGCCTTCCATGTGATTGCAGATCACATCCGAAGCCTTTCTTTCTCGATTGCAGATGGTGTGCAGCCAAGCAATACCGATCGGGGATATGTTTTACGTAAAATCTTACGCCGAGCAGTACGCTATGGACGCCAGCTGGGTTTGCAAAAACCATTTTTATCCAGCATCCTCCCCCGCCTTGTATCTGAAATGGGAGAGGATTTTCCGGAACTAAAAACCGCTGAATCCCGTATTACAGAAATTTTAACACTCGAAGAAGAGGCATTTATCCGGACTCTTCAAAGAGGCGGCCAATTGCTGGGCCAAGTCATCGATCGATCTCATAAGACGTCTCAAGTCATTACAGGTGAAGATGCTTTTAAATTAAAAGATACCTACGGCTTTCCTGTCGAAGAAATCCTGCTAATTGCCAAAGATGAAAACCTCTCTGTTGACCTTCCTAAATTCGAAAGCCTGGAAGAAGAAGCGAAAGAAAAATCAAGAAAAGCGCAAAAAACCGCCTCACAAGAATTTGATCAAAACTTTTTCAACGATTTTACGAGAACGCACCCACCTTGCCTGTTCGAAGGTTTTCAACAAACGCACCTTGATGCCGCCCTTATTGGAATGGTTTTGGATGGATGTTTTGTCGATGAAGTAAAAGAGGGCCAGACAGCTCTTTTATTACTCGATAAAACACCTTTTTACGCAGAAATGGGTGGCCAAGTAGGAGATACAGGAACCATTTCTAAAGGAGGCAATCTCTTTCAAGTTTACGACTGCACAGCCCCCTTTCCAGGAGTCATTGCGCACTTAGGAAAAGTGCAATCGGGTCTTTTACGCAAAGGAGACCATGTTCAGGTTAGCATTGACAGTAAACGGCGCAAAGAAATCCAAAACAACCACACAGCAACCCACCTGCTTCATTGGGCATTGCAGCAAGTTTTAGGTTCTCATATTAAACAAGCAGGCTCTCTTGTGGAAGAGACCCGCTTTAGATTTGATTTCAGCCACCATAAATCGGTCTCTCTCTCTGAACTGCGGCAGGTTGAACAGCTGATCAATGAAAAAATCCGAAGCGACCTTCCTGTACAAATTTACGAGCTCTCGTACGACGAAGCCCAAAAACGCACCGACATAAAGCAATTTTTTGGAGAAAAATATGGAGAGCGAGTTCGCGTCGTGGACATTGACTTTTCCAAAGAACTCTGCGGAGGAACCCATACAAGCCGTGTCGGGACCATCGGATTTTTTAAAATTGCAAAAGAAAGCAGTATCGCAGCAGGTGTTAGACGAATTGAAGCAGTGACCGGATTGTATGCCGAACTCCTGGTTCAGCAAGAAGAAGATAAAATCCAAGCAGCGTCAGCTCTTTTAAAAACAACTCCTGGTCTTTTTTTAGAAAAACTAACTCAGTTTTCAGACGAGAATAAACTTTTATCAACCGAAATAAAAAAATTCCGAAAAGACCAGCTACTGCAAACCATTCAAAATTGCCTTCAATCCAAGCAATTCATACAGTCCATTCCATTCATCGCTGCAGAAATTGTTATTCCTTCAGAAGAATTAAATGCATGTGCAGAAGAACTTGTGACCCAACTCAAATCCGGCGTAGTCATCCTTGGAGTCAAATTGGAAGAGCGCTGCCAAATAGCAATTGCTGTCAGTGAGGATCTCGTAAAACAGCAGATCCATGCAACAACGCTCATTAAAGCCATCGCGCCTCTTATCCAGGGCGGAGGCGGAGGCAAGCAAACTCTCGCCCAAGCAGGAGGAAAAAATTCGCAAGGGATGAGTTTGGCATTTGAAAAGATCCGTCATTTGTTAGAGGAACACAGTGTGGTCTGATCTTCTCGCTTTACGATTTTCTAGCCGTACTTTAAACAGCATCCAAAAAGCGTTGGAAGAAAAAAAATCTATCCTTGTGGAGGGGCTTTGGGACTCGCCCAAAGCTTTCCTCGCCAGTTTGGCAGTAGAGGTGACTGGCAGATCTGTTTTGTTGATTACAGGTGGAATGCGCGAAGATAAATTTTTTGATGATTTATCTCAAATTGCCCCCGATACAGCCATCGAATTTCCCGCATGGGAAACCTTGCCAGGCGAAGAAATTTTACCAAGTCCCGACATCATCGGCAAGCGCTTTGAAGCGATGGATTTATTTGTTAAAAAAAAAAAGCCATCCATCCTTCTTTGTCCGCTTCCGGCTCTGCTACAAAAAATATTACCCGCAGATCTGATTTCTCCTATGCTCCTCACCTGGAAAAAAGGAGACAAAATTCCTTTTTCTTCTTTGCCTGAACTGCTTCTCAATTTTGGCTACAAACGCACAGCCGTGGTTTCTGATAAAGGAGAATTTGCGTTGCGAGGGGGCATATTGGATTTGTTTCCAACCGCCTCGCAAGACCCTTATCGGATCGATTTTTTTGACGATGAAATTGATCAAATCCGCAGCTTTGATCCCATAGGACAAAAATCGATTGCAAAAGTCGATTCCCTATTCCTCTGCCCTGCGAATGAACTGTCTCTGCTGCAAAAAGCGACAAAACTTTCTGCAATCACAGATTACCTAGGAGAAAATCCTGTGTTGATGTGGGATGATCTACTAGCCATTGAAGATACCTATGTTGCCCTTAAAAATATGCCCGGCGCTCAATCTCCTTTTTTTTACAAACTAGAAGATTTGTTAAAAAAACTAAAAAACGCCCAACAAATCATCTGCACAGAACATTCCATCGAATCTTTGTCGGAAGTCAAAAAAACAAAAGAAACTCTTTCTTTTGAGGCATTAAACCACTTTTTTACAGCCACAAGAATTGCCCATTCTTTTTGCCAAGTATCCGACTATTTCCAGCCAGAAGATCTTGCCGATACAGATCAAGAATTTTCTCTGCTCGATCATTTTTCTCCTGATCCAAATCTTTCTCTGCTTTTTTTAAATGCGAATAAAACGGAAGAAATTGATGTGCAAGAACGGCTAAAAAAAATAAAACTTCCGGAAAATACAAAATTTTCCATAGGTTATCTTTCTTCCGGATTTGTATTAGCCGATCTTCCTTTTGCCCTGATTCCCAATCCAGAGATCACCCACCGAACTAGACTTCGACGGCAAAAATGGCGAAACACCTATCACACACCCTCTGCTGAATTTCATGAACTTTCCCCTGGAGATCTCGTAGTCCATTTCCATAGCGGAATTGGAAAATACCTCGGCATGGAAAAACACACAAATCACTTAGGGATTGAAAGTGATTTCCTTGCGATTTCCTATGCGGAAAACAGCAAATTATTTGTCCCCCTCTCTCAGGCTTATCTGGTATCGCGCTACATCGGATCTGCAGATACGCTTCCTTCTCTTAGCACTCTTGGCAGCAAACGATGGCAAACCATCCGAGCAAATGCACAAGCGCAAATTGTGGGCTACGCAAATGAACTTTTGCAGCTTTACGCAGAACGATCCTTAAATGGAGGCTTTCATTATCCACCAGATTCCGATTGGATGCTTCGTTTTGAGCGGGATTTCCCATACACGGAAACAGAAGATCAACAACTCGCCATCGAAGCTTTAAAAACAGATATGATTTCGGACAAATTAATGGACCGACTTGTCTGCGGGGATGTGGGATATGGGAAGACAGAGGTCGCCATGCGAGCCGCTTTTAAAGCTGTCATGGACGGTCACAAACAAGTAGCTGTCCTTGTTCCCACTACGGTTTTAGCCATGCAGCACTATGAAACTTTTTCTCAACGGATGGGAGGATTTCCCCTAAAAGTCGATGTTCTTTGCCGTTTTCGAACGCCTAAACAAGCGCGAGAAATTTTGTCTCAGGCAAACCAAGGAAAAATCGATATCCTCATTGGAACCCACAGACTTTTGTCCGAAGATGTTTCCTTTAAAAATTTGGGTCTTTTAATCATCGATGAAGAGCAGCGTTTTGGCGTAAAGGCCAAAGAGCACCTAAAAAAATTCAAAACAAATGTTGATTGCCTCACGCTCTCTGCAACTCCTATTCCTCGAACTTTGTACATGTCCCTTGTACAAGCGCGCGACATGTCTATCATCAGCACGCCTCCTCAAGACCGGCTTCCTATCAAAACCATTATCGCAGACGCTGAAAATGAGCTCATCCAAAATGCTCTTCTGCGAGAATTTTCCAGAGGCGGCCAAGCATTTTATATCCATAACCGCGTGGAAACTATTTATCATAGAGCCGATCAAATTCAAAAGTTGGTGCCTTCTGCACGCATTGGCGTCGTCCACGGACAAATGCCCGCCGATGATGTTGATCTCATTTTGCACCGCTTCCGTTTAAATGAGCTCAATCTTCTTTTTGCGACAACTATTATTGAAAATGGAATCGACGTTCCCAATGCCAATACCATCCTCATCGACCGAGCCGATACTTATGGACTTTCAGACCTCTATCAACTGCGTGGGCGCGTCGGCCGCTGGAACCGCGCCGCTTATGCTTATTTTCTCATTCCCAAACAGACCCGCCTCTCTGAGACTGCTCGTAAACGGCTTCATGCGCTTGTAGAATCCAGCGGCTATGGAGGAGGGATGAAAATTGCCATGCGGGATCTGGAAATTCGAGGAGCTGGAGATATTTTAGGACTACAGCAGTCGGGGCAAGTCTCAGCAATCGGATTTCATCTGTATTGCAAGCTCTTAAAACGGGCCATAGAGGCTTTAAAAACTAAAAAACCAATCTCTTTTAATGAAACAAAGATGGAATTTTCTTATGATGCAAGGATTCCAGAAAATTATATCGAAGAAATTTCTCTTCGGATGGAAATATACTATCGGTTGGGCGACGCTTCTTCTTCTAAAGAAATAGATGAGCTCCTTGTAGAAATGCAAGATCGATTCGGAACCCCTCCTCCCTCTGTTATTTGGCTCTATCACCTCACCAAAATCCGCGTTTTTGCAGCAGAGCATCATTTTAGCCTTCTTAAATTCGGCGCTCTTTCCTTCATTGCAGAGAGGCAGCTCGGTAAAGAAAGCACATCGCAAACCATTATATTGCCTAAAAAATTTCAAAATCCCCAGGATTTGGAAACTCATGTGATCGCTCAGCTCATCCACCATTTTAAGCTGCCGCACCCTCAGTCGCCTGTTTAACAGAGTTAAAGCGAATACCAAGGAAAAGCAGGGATAGGGTGAGTGGTATTCAAAGGCGTGCCGCAATAAATAATGACTCCTTGTTTTGCAAGATTGCGTTCGAGAGAGAGCCATTGTTCAATCGTTTTTTTGAAGTCGGAATGAAAAGATTGAGAGAGTTTGATTTCGATGGGGAATCCCGTTCGTCCATCGTAAATTAATAAATCAATTTCATTTTGTGTTTGATCTCTCCAAAAGTAAAGATGTGGGGTTTCTCCAAGATTATGAAATCGCTTATAGCATTCACTGATGATGAATGTTTCAAAAATTTGGCCAATGAGAGGATGTGTTTTGAGATGATCAAGCGTTCGAATAGACAGCAAATGGCATAAAAGTCCTGAATCGATGAAATAAAGTTTAGGGGTTTTGACAATTCGTTTGGAAAAATTTTCAAAATAGGGAGAAAGAATAAAAACAATTCCGCTTGTTTCCAAAATGGAAATCCATTCTTTGATCGTAGAAATGGCAACCCCCAAAGCTCCTGATAAATCACTATAATCGAGCAATTGGCCCGACCGGGATGCGCAAAGTAAAAGAAAATGTTCAAATATTCGTAAATTCCGCACATTCAATAAAGAACGAATATCTCTTTCTACATAAGTAAATACGTAGTTTTCATACCATTTTTCACTGTCGAGATTTTTGTCATAAATACGAGGGTAAAATCCAGTAAGTAGCAACTGATAGAGAGCATCTTGTGTTATTTTGGGACGCTCAAGATGAGCGATTCTAAAAATGGAAGCTGCATCTAGATCCTCTTCATATTGAAAAAGTTCAGTGTAGGTAAAGGGAAATAGCTTGAATGTGACAACTCGACCTGCAAGGCTTTGTGTAATTTTTTCAACAAGCAAAAATTGAGATGATCCAGTTAGAATATATTGCCCTGGCTCTTGATTAAGATCGACCAGTTCTTGTAAACAAGAAAACAGTTCGGGGACATGCTGCACTTCATCAAGAATTAAAAAAGAGCCATGTGTCGCCAAAAACCCCATCGGATCTTCCGATGCATTTTTTCTTAAACTAAGGTTTTCTAAAGAGATGTATGTATGGTTAGGAAAAAGGGCTTTGGCCAATGTTGTTTTACCACTCTGTCGTGGCCCAACCAAGGCCACAACGGGATACTGTTTAGAGTATTTTAAAATAGGCCTGCTTAAATGTCTTGCGATCATATTGGCAATATTACGATTCAATCGCAGATTTGTCAAAAGAATTATCAATAAACTTATTATAAACGGGTTAGATCTCAAATCTGATAAGCGGAAAGCAAGTGACGAGGTCTGTGAGCTTGGAGCCCGACTGTCCGTGAATGTGCCCGATTTTTTTATTTTCTTATCCGAACCTCGCGTTAATCAATAACTTGCAATCGCCAGAAATAGGCCGTTTTAATTAAAACACAAAAACATTTAATTTTTAATTAATTTCTAAACCAAAATAAAACATTTAGTAATAAAAAAATTGATTTTTATTTAAAGAATAAAGTAAAATAGAGAGACATTTTTCTAAAAAGATATAAAAATGGCAATCAATAGTGTATTTAATTTTTTTTCACCTTCACAACCCCGGCAGGAAAACGGAGATGAACCTAGCTTTATTTCTCAAACTGCAGTCATTGGCACTTTAGCAGCCGGAGTTTTTATTTTTGTACCATACTGTTATGCAAAGTACCGTCTCCATTGTCAGGACTTTTATCAAAGACTAGACAGATGGCGTCAAGAAGCCGAACCATCCGAACTCGAATCAAGAAGCCGAGCAGCAGGTCTCATAAAGAGATGTTATTGGTCGGGAGGATCAGAATTGGATCTTTCAAATTTGCAATTAATTTCTTTGCCTCCAGAAATCGGACAACTCTCAAATCTTCGAACGCTACACATCTATAACAATCAGCTCCAACAACTGCCTCCAGAAATCGGACAGCTCTCAAATCTTCAAGAACTACTCATCTCTCACAATCAGTTCCAACAACTGCCTCCAGAAATCGGACAGCTCTCAAATCTTCAAGAGGTATACATGTCTACCAATCAGTTCCAACAACTGCCCCCAGAAATTCTTCAGCTCACCAATCTTCGAACCCTAAATATTTCTCGCAATCGTCTTCAACAACTGCCCCCAGAAATCAGACAGCTTTCAAATCTTCAAGAGCTATATATCGCTGGCAATCAGCTCCAACAACTACCCCCAGAAATCGGACAGCTCTCAAATCTTCAAGAGCTATATATCGGTGGCAATCAGCTCCAACAATTGCCTCCAGAAATTCTTCAGCTCACCAACCTTCTGGAACTATATCTCTCGCCTTCTACAGCCCAAGCTTCTCAGGGACTCGTGACAACCCTCCTAAACACAGGTGTAGCGGTGTCGATTGGGGTTAGCAAATTCACATTAAATCTCCAACAATTACAGGACGATCCTATCAGTGTTTTACGAGCTTTATACGAGCTGCTTCAAAAAGACCATAGTTTCCCAACGATCCAAGACTCAGACGGGGTAGATGCTGGAGGTCTTTCGAGAGATTTGGTGACAAGACTTTTTGAAGGAATTTTTAATAAAGAAAACCCCCAATTACCCGTCTTAGAATTGGATGACCATTTTCTCCCGGTGGTTGGCCCTGATTTTGATCATGGTGAATCCTATCAATCCCAACAGCTTTATCAGGCAATCGGCATGATCTTTGCCGCAGCCGCTCGAAAAGGTTCTCGTCCAATTATCACAGGCGAACATTTTCATCCTATTTTATTTGAGATACTTTATAACCTTTCCCAAGAGGACGTCAGCAAGCTTCCCGAACAATTTACTACCTTAAACGATCTTCCAAAAGACATACTCAAAAAACTCTTGTCTTCTCATCTCTATTCCATAGTAGACGGATCTGATGATCAGAAAAAAAAGATCGCTTCACAACTGGCAGAGGCTTTTATAGAAAATCAATTTCCCGATCCTTTTCAAATTTATGAATCCAGGGAAGAGTTTTTAAAAGCATATCCATATGCCGATAAAATCATTCTGGTAGTTCCCGGAGCCCTTGCTATCGCTCAAGGCATGTATAAGTTTCTACAAAATTGGCAGCTCAATTCTGACTCTGCCGTAGATCTTCAGCTAAACATCGAAGGCTATTTTAATAGAGAAGCCGTCGAAAATATCCTCTCTTGGCAAGAGGGGGCAAACTCCCCACAAAATGAGCAAACGAAAAAGTTTTTAATACAGTGGATTAGAGACGAAGCAACGCCTCTTAAAACCATTTCTCAATTTCTCTTTGCAGGAACTGCCTCTTCCACCATCATGAAGGGTCAAAACTTTCAAGTCACCTTCTACTCTGCAAGAGGTCCAGATGAGGGGCCCGACTGGTTCCCCAAGTATCATTCTTGTTCCTTCGCTATGGAAATCCCCAGAAACTATCCAAATTATAAGACGTTTAAAAAGATGTTCGAGGCAAGCATTCGCGCAGCTCGCTTCGGCTTCCAGACGAGATAAGGAGGGCAGAAAAACAAGTAACAAAAACAGCAATATTTAATAGTTTTTAATTAAATTTAAAAGACCATGAGCTCATTAGAATGCCTTAGTGACGGAGAAATCCAACAAGATAGAAAAACAGAAATTACTTATCAATGCACTATTACAATCCCCCACGAAGGTTCTGATACTGCAAAAAAAAACTCTTTTATCTTACTCTTATAATCTTGTGTAAAAAAGCCTATAATCATTGTTCGAGAAACGTTTTTTTTATGAGATTAAAAGAAGCTGAAAATTCGATGGAAGTAAAGTTTTAAGACAAATTCTCAGAATTGGGATTCGTCTGAGCAACGAGGTTTCGGTGATAAGCGCCTTTGATTTTTCTAGACTGCATGAGGCGGGCCGCGTTCAAAATTTTCACTCCCAACTCTACATGACCTGCTGTGTGCGCATCAAATACCCTTTGGGAACTTTCTCGGGTTTTAATGCCATCATGATTTAAAGGGAGATCAGAAATGAGCAAAAGGGCGCCTAATGTAAATTTTCTTTTATAGCTAGCAGTAAAAAGGGTCGCGCATTCCATTTCAATGCCTTGCGCTTTAGTGGCTTTTAGACGATTTTTGAATTCTTCGTTAAATTCCCAAAAACGCATATTTGTAGTATAGGTAATGCCAATATGATACGGAGCTTGCTCCTGCTCCAACACATCAGTCACAGCTTTTTGCATTAAAAAATTCGCAAGAGCAGGCACTTCAAGAGGAAAATAAAAGTCGGAAGTCCCCTCCCCGCGGATGGAAGCTACAGGAACCAAATACTCCCCTACCTGATAGCGGCGGCGAAGCCCTCCGCACATGCCCAATAAAATACTGGCCCGGATCGGCAAAAAAGAACACACATCTACTACTAAAGCTGCCGCAGGCGACCCTATTTTAAAATCTAAAATGCTGACATCCTCTTTGGGACAATGAGCAACTTTAAACATCGACCCTTCATGAATAACCACCCCGCGGCTTTGCGCAAAGTAATCCACATAACGAGGAAAATTAGTTAAAATTAAATTTGAACAGAACTCACTCGCTTCACAGCCGGAATAACGTTCGAGAGTCTGGCGGGCAATTTCTGCTTCTTGAGGATTTCTTTCCATAATTAGAGCTCATTATATTCCAGCGGTTCTTAAAATGTCCAGACAGCATTTTTCCTCTTGAAGATAGAAGACATTTGCTTAAATTAAAGGTGTTGATAAACTGTTGTTCATTATATTCACCTGCTCTTTTAAGGAATTTATACTATGGCATCAGTCAGCACGAATGAAATCAAAATCGGCATGAAAGTCGAAGTTGAAAAAGAACCTTTCTTGATCATCAGCAATGAGTTCGTAAAACCTGGAAAGGGCCAGGCTTTTAACCGAATTAAAATGAAACATATGGTCAGCGGCCGAGTGGTCGAAAAAACTTACAAATCGGGCGATAAAATTGATTTGGCCGATATCGAAGAGAGCGACATGCGCTTTCTTTATAAAGATCCCGACGGCGCCATCTTCATGGATGAAAAAACATTCGATCAGATCACAATTTCCAATGAACTGATTGGGCAAAACGCGCAATGGCTCATGGAAGAGGTCCTCTACCACGTAGTCTTTTATAAAGGCGCTCCAATCGAATTGACTCCTCCAACCTTTATGGAGATGAAAATTGTCGAAACTTCTCCTGGAATTCGGGGAGATACAGCATCCGGACGCGTCCTAAAACCCGCACTCACAGAAACGGGAGCCAAAGTCCAAATCCCTATTTTTGTAGAAGAAGGCGAAAAAATCAAAATCGATACCCGCACCTGCGAATATGTCTCCCGCGTTAACTCTTAAAATTAATTTGCTGCGCAGCCGGGCTCAAGCCCTGGCTGCCGCCCGCAGTTTTTTTGCTAAACGAGGCGTTTTAGAGGTCGATTGCAATGCATTAGTCTATAAACCTCCTCTCGATTCAAATATCGATGTCATGAGCGTTGCGGTAACTCTAAGGGAAGTGGGCTACCTTCACACTTCCCCCGAATATGCAATGAAACAACTATTATGCGAGACCGCCCAGGATATTTATTTTCTCGGACATGTCTATAGACAGGGAGAAATCGGCTGGCGGCATAATCCTGAATTTACCATGGCGGAATGGTACCGGATTGGATTTTCTTTTGATCAAATGATCGAAGAAACCTGCGATTTCATTACCCTTTTTACAAAACCTCTCCCAAAAAGAAAATTATCCTTTCGAAAAGCCTTTGAATACTATGTTGGCATAAATTATAGCCACGATTCCATTGCAACCCTTTATGATGCAGCAAAAAGGCATGCAATCGACCTTTCCGAAAATGCTCTTCTGTGGGATAGAGATACCTTTCTTTCTTTGCTCTTAACCCATGTGATCGAACCAAAATTAGGACAAGAAGAGCTAACAATCTTGATTGATTATCCTTGTAGTGAAGCGGCTCTTGCATGTGTTGTAGAAAAAGAAGGCGAACTCGTAGCGGAGCGCTTCGAAATTTATGGCAATGGATTAGAACTGGCCAATGGTTATCATGAATTAGACGATCCAATAGAGCTCCGTCGACGCTTTACTCTAAAAAACGAAAAAAGAGTGGAAGAAGGTAAAGAACCTTATGCCTTAGATGAACAGTTCCTTTCTTCTTTAAGTAAAGGGAAGTTCCCTCCGTGCTGCGGCGTTTCTGTGGGATTTGATCGCGTCCTCATGCTCAAATACAAACTCCAAACCATTTCTGAAATCCTCCTTAATCCCTGGGCAAGCGAATCCTTAAAAAGCAGATCTGAGATAAACAAAAAATAGCTTTTGACAAAAACCCCTCCAATGGATTAAAAAATTACCTTCCATTAAGGGCATATGCCATCATCGATGACTTTACTTACTGAAAAACAGTGTGCGCTTGACGCCACGATCGCAAGAGCTGAAAAGGTGTACCCCAATTTATTTAGGGAGCAGCTTCGTCACGGGTTATTCCAACTTCTTGCCAATACAGAACCTCATTTTTTTGAATCGCGCTCTTTAGAACATCTTCGAAAATTGCTGTTTGTGCAATTTTCTTTGCAAAAGCAAATGATCCGCGCTTTATCTGAACCTGAGTCCCAGAAAAAAGAAGTTTGTATTCGTGTTTTTTCTGTCTCCTCTCGTCTTTGCATCGCCCTTGCTCTTTCATTGGATCAACAAATAGAATTATTCGGAAATCGTTTTATTCAAGAAACAACCAGGACGTTGGTTCCTCATTGGCAGGAAATTCCTGGATCTTCTCTTTTTTGGCAATCTACCAAGCATTCTTTTTTGTTCTATTACGTAGAACTGCAGCAGCCTGAAAAACACGTCCTTTCCCGCAGCCGCTTAAAAGAACTACAAACGGATCTACAAAAAAAAATCTTAGACAAAATTCATTGCTGTTCCTCTCCCGTGTTTTGGCCTTACAATTACGAGGAATCTTACCGGCAACTTCTTCTACTTCATAAAGAAGTGCATAGTAATTCCGATCTTCCTCAAATATCTATTCACTTTAGAGGACATAATTCTCAGGATCTAGAATTTCTGATCTATATGGTTCGCCCTGCGGCTGAACAACCTTTTGAAAAAACCATCGATAAATTGCCTACCTGGATTCGTTTCATCTCACATATTAGCTCCAGTCTCAAAAACTCCTTTTTTTCAGAGGCTATTGCATTTTCACTGCACATTCCCATTTCCTGTTTAAATTTCGGGCTGATCACCAATTTACTTCTAGTTCGTAAATATGTAACTACTTTGCTTGAAACTCTATTGGGCCCTTTTAGAGATTTCAATGGAGGATTATTTACACAACAAGAAGAAATTTTCGCCCTATTCAAAAAGAATTTCGGAAGCAAAATCCCAAATTTCTGCTCGTTTGCTGAAGTTTTATTCTATTCTTTAAAGCCCATTGAAGCGCAGCTTACACTACAAAAGCAGCAAGCAGAATCTTTGTTTCAAGCTTTTTCTCAGATCATGCAAAAAAAAGCTTCCTTTTGTTTCCAGCATTATCCCAAAGAAATTCTAATTATTAAAACACGAAATCTATTGTTTATAGACCCTATTATTCAAAAAATCAAAAACTTGAAAAACATCGCCTATGCTTCTGTACAATTATCAGATATGCATTATCTAGTTTTTTTAGATCCTTGCGGCCTACATGCTGCTGAATTAGAAAAACATCTCTCAAGACAAAACATTCGATCAACTCAAAGGTCTTCTCTCTTAGCTGAAAACATAAACTTGGCCTTGTCACGGGCATAAACCATTGTATGAAAGGACATAACATGATAGACTACTTGCGTTTCGCTTTCTTTTTTATTGGTTTTTTAATCTTAGGAAGCTGCCAGAAACAAGAACAAAAGGTACCTATGCAATCTTTAACGCTGAATTTTCAAGATGGCGACCCGCCTTCTTTGCACCCTCACGCCACTCCAAGAGATAATCGCTGCGCTTGTTTAGGAAAGTTGCTGTTTGATTGTTTGACTAAAATTAATGCGGAAGGAAAAGCGGAATTATCTGGAGCCAAAGCCATCGCTATATCCCCAGATGCTTTGACATACACATTTACGCTTCGCGATGCGGTTTGGTCCGACGGCTCTCCCATCACAGCATTCCAATATGAAGAAGCCTGGAAAGAAGCAATCAAACCTGATTCTTTTTGTGTACGTTCCGATGTGTTTTATATGCTCAAAAACGCAAGGGAAATCAAATTAGGAGAGATTCCTTTAGATGAAGCTGGCGTCAAAGCATTGGACTCCCATACACTCTTAGTAGAACTAGCATTCCCCTGCACAAGTCTTTTGCAGCTTTTGGCCCATCCTATTTTTGCCCCGCTACATAATTCTCAGGAAAAAGAACCAACGCAATTCAACGGTAGTTTTATTCCCGATCAATGGAAACGGGGAGACAACATGGCGTTAAAAAAGAATTCCTATTTTTGGAACCAGGAACATGTTGAGTTAGATCAGATTAAAATTTCCTTTATTGCAGATCAAACTGCAGCTTTGTATCAATATGACAAAGGAGGAATCGATTGGGTAGGAAGTCCTTTCAGCTCCCTTCCTACGGAAGCTCTGCCTGTATTGGAAACGCAAAAAATCCTTCGAAAACTTGTCTCATCTCGTGTTTTTTGGCTGCATCTCAATACACAGATGCCCCCGCTACAATCCAAAGCCATTCGTCAAGCTTTGAGCCTTGCATTGGACCGTAATCAAATTTATGAACATATTTTAAATGACAAACCACTTTTCACCCCCCTTCCGGTGTCTCTTTCTTTAGCGTCCACAGCGTTTACCGAGGATTTAGCTCAAGCGCAAAAGTTATTTGCCTTAGGCCTCCAAGAACTTGGTTTAACAAAAGAGACCTTTCCTCCTTTACAGCTTCAATATTTCAATCTTTTTCTAACCCATAAATCCTTAGCCCAATATCTGCAAGTCGTTTGGCAAAATGCATTTGGGATTAAAATTAATTTGGAAGGAATCGACTGGAGTACATTGAGAACATCGCTGGAGAATGGAACATTTCAAATAGCAGGGTCTTATGAACTGCCTTTTTATCCCGATCCTCTAGATTTTCTTGAGAGATTTGATCTTAATGCAGCAAATTACAGTCAATGGACCAACCCTCTGTATCAAGAAAAGCTCTCTCTTGCCAATTCCTCTGCAGATCTTGAGAAAAGAAATCGCTGGATGCAAGAAGCCGAAGACATTTTGGTTTCAGAAGTCCCAGTGATTCCTGTCTCAAACATGGTGCAATTTTACATTCATCATCCTGCATTAAAAGGATATGTATTTGATCATGGAGGAATCGTCGACTTTTCTTATGCCTATCTTGAAAAATAACCGTTTCTTCTATTAAAAAATGCGCTGCAAACCAGCGCATTTATATACCGAACGTGTTCGGTATACTACCGCCATTTTTGAACGATTGGGACATTCCGTCCCTTTGTAAAGGCTTTTGGAGTCACGCGTATTCCTACAGGCGCCTGTCTTCTTTTATATTCTGCCCTATGGAGCTGCTGAATAAGTCTACTTACCATCTCAAGAGAAATATTTCTTTTCTCAGCAATCGTTTCTAAACTCAATCGCCTTTCAATATAATCTTCCAGAATCGGATCTAATAATTCATAAGCAGGAAGGGTATCTTGATCTGTTTGATTTAAGCGAAGTTCTGCAGAAGGTGCCTTACATAAAATGGACTCAGGAATAATAGGTGTTTTTCTATTGAGAAAATGGCACAGCTCGTAAATTTGCAGTTTTGTTACATCGGAAATTACAGCTAAAGCGCCGCAAAGATCTCCATACAACGTCGAATATCCCATGGCCAATTCACTCTTATTGCTTGTATTTAACAAAAGAGACCCCTTTTTATTAGAAAACGCCATGAGAATCATTCCACGAATTCTCGCTTGTAAATTTTCTTCCGTGATATCAAAAGGTGTTTCCCCAAAATAAGGTTTTAGCAAATCCAAATAGGATTGAAAAATCGCGTCGATTTCAATTTTTTTAAGTTCTATTCCTAAATTTTTAGCAAGTAGAGCTGCATCTAAATAACTTGCTTCCGAAGAAAAGCGAGAGGGGAGCGCAATCGCTGAAATATGTTCTGCACCCAACGCATCTTTTGCAATACACGCCACTAATGCCGAATCTATCCCGCCGGATAAACCAATCAAAGCATGAGAAAAATTTTGTTTCTGAAAATAATCTTTTACTCCTAAAACAAGAGCGCTATAAAGATCCCTAATCCCATTTTCCAAAAAGCCGCAAGGGCAAGCATGCGTATCAATCTCAACTATCAAATCCTCTTCCACAAATCCTTTTGCAATTTGAATCAACTCTCCTTTTTCATTGAGATAAAAACTATGCCCATCAAAAACAAGTTGATCATTTGCTCCTACTTGATTGCAAAAAACCAGCGGACATCTAAGCGTTTTAGCGGCTGCGGAAAAAACAGCCAGCCGAACATGTTTTTTCTCAAAATAATAAGGAGAGGAAGAAAGATTTAATAATAAATCAGGCCGTTTGTCCTTTAATTCTAAAACAGGATCTTTTTCATAGTATGTATAGTCTACTAAACCAGAATGCTGCCAAAGATCTTCACAAATCGTTACAGCAATCCTCCAGCCTAAATGCTCAAAAATAAATTGTTCTGATCCCGGCTCAAAATATCTTCGTTCGTCAAACACATCATAGGTAGGCAAAAGCGTTTTATCTTTAAACCCTACCAATTCCCTATTTTTAAAAATTGCCGCGCTATTCAAAAGAAACTTTTCTTTTTTTCGAGGATTCCAGCGAGGGAGCCCAAGCACCACTACCAAATCTTTGGTCGCAAGACGAATTTCTTCTAACTTAATTTCGATCGCATCAATAAAGGAGCTATCAAGCAGCAAATCCTCCGGGGGATACCCGCTTAGGGTCAGTTCGGGAAATAAAACAATATCAGAACCAGTGTGTTTTGCCCTCTCAAGCGCATCTAAAATTTTCCGAACATTGCCATTCAAATCCCCGACTGTAGGATTAATTTGGGCTGTAAATATTTTCATAAAAATCCATTAAAAAAAATTATTATAATCAAAGCGAAAAAAAATAAACCAACCAAAAAAAATTGACAACACAAAAAACACGAGCTTATATACCGAACCTGATTCAAATTTTTTTGGCGCGCATACGATTCTTGCAGCTTGAATGTAGCCCAAGAGATCTTGCAAAAAACAAAAAAAAGATGTAAAAGAAGAGCAAAAGATCCTACATAGTGCTTCCAAGATAGGATCAATTTATTATTACCATTAAAAAAAAGGAAAAAATTATGCGTGAAAGTAATTTAAAAATTCATAGTGAAAACATATTACCCATTATCAAAAAATCTCTTTACTCTGATCGAGAAATTTTTTTACGAGAACTGATCTCCAATGCTTCTGATGCAATCCAAAAAATTCGTATTTTGGGAGAAACTGGCGAGACTAACGCAACTATTGATTTTAAAATCTCAGTGACAGCTGATAAAGAAAAGAAAACTTTGACCATTTCAGATAATGGTATCGGCATGACTGAAGAAGAAGTTGAAACGTATATTGCCCAAATCGCTTTTTCTGGTGCAGAAGAATTTTTGACCAAATATACGGAGGCCGATAAAGAAGCGATCATTGGCCATTTTGGACTTGGCTTTTACTCAGCTTACATGGTCGCCTCAAAAGTCGAAATTGAGACCCTTTCTTTTAAAGAAAACGCGTGTCCTGTGTTCTGGTCTTGCGACGGAACCTCTACCTATTCTATTGGAGCGGGGAAAAGAACGTCACGAGGAACAGATATCATTTTACACCTCGATGAGGCGAGCGAAGAATTTTTAGATCAATTCCAATTATCAGATATGCTAAATCGCTACGCTCGCTTTTTTGCAATTCCTATTGAGCTCAATGGCACTTCCATTCAAAACGGAGATCCTCTCTGGCTCAAATCCCCTTCGGCTTGTACGGATGAAGAATATTTAGAATTTTATCGCAAACTATTCCCTGCGGATCCAGATCCCATTTTTTGGATTCACCTCAATGTCGATTACCCTTTCAAACTCCAAGGGATTTTATACTTTCCAAAAATAGATACGAATTTTGAACCGACGGATAAGTCGATCCAATTGTTTTGCAATCGTGTCTTCGTATCCGATCACTGCCGGGATATTCTTCCAAGATATCTTACTGTTCTCCGCGGCGCCATAGACAGTCCGGATCTCCCCTTAAATGTTTCTCGCTCGGCTCTGCACGTGGACAAAAATGTCCGACAGCTAAGCTCCCATATCACAAAAAAAATTGCCGATCGATTGACAGGGCTTCATCGCACAGAAAATGAGCGTTTTCTTACGCTTTGGCCTGATATCGAAATGGTGGTCAAGCTTGGAATTTTAAATGACGAGAAATTTTTCGAAAAAACCAAAGAAATCCTCGTGTGGAAAAAAGACGATGGCGCTTGGACTACAATCGCTGAACTCTTAGATAAAAACGAAGAGAAAAAAATATTTTATTCTACGGAAGAGCATCGCGGCGCCGCAATTTTTGAGGCCTATCGAGCCAAAGGCATTGAGATCCTCATGGCAAATAACTCCATTGATGTGCCTCTGATCAACTTTTTAGAAGAAAAATTCATTGCGAAATTCCAAAGAATCGATGGATCTCTCGATGACTGCCTTCTCGACCCTGCCAGAGAAAAAAGCATGCTCGATGCAGAAGGTAAAACATATAGTTCTCGCCTAGCGGACTTTATCAGCTCTGCACTTCAAGAATCTGAGATCACCGTTGAAGCCAAAAGCTTAACAGCAGATGCTCTTCCTGGATTATTGATTCTTGATGAAAAACAAAGACGGGTGCGAGATTATTTTGTCATGCAAAAAATCAATGCAGCGCAAATTCTTAAGAAAAAAACGTTAGTTGTGAACACAAATAACAAGCTAGTTCAAACGATAGAACGGCTTCAAAACAAACATCCGGAAATCGCCCAAGAAATGGCAAAAGGGATTTATGGACTCGCTCTCTTATCTCAACGCGAGGTAGATCCCAAAGATTTCGAAGGAGTCATTTCTCAGCAAACAAAAATATTAGAAAAACTGTCTGCTCTGATTGGTTAAATAGTTTTTGAATCAGCTCTTCGCTTCTCATTTTCTTGAGAAGCGAAGAAAATTATCACCGCTCGTCCATTGCTTTACTTAATTGAGCCACAATCAAATTAATCGCTACTTGATTGTTGCCCCCTTCAGGAATGATCACATCTGCATATTTTTTGCTTGGCGCTACAAATGCATCGTACATAGGCTTTACTGTCTGCAGATATTGCTCTTTGATGCTATTAAAATCGCGAGAGCGTTCTTTCATATCGCGCTCAATGCGGCGAAGCACACGGACATCATCATCCGCATCCACAAAAATTTTAATGTCAAAAAGATCTCTTACTTCTGGTGCCGCTAATAATAAAATCCCTTCTACAAGGATAATTTGCGTAGGCTCCATCCATACCGTAGTTTTCTCACGCACATGACAATGAAAATTATAATTCGGCTGTTCAATGCCTTTTTCATTTTTTAAATCAAATAAATGTTCTCTTAAAAGAGAAAATTCCAATGCATTTGGATGATCAAAATTTTCTTTGGCTCGATCTTCAAATGGCAGATGGGAAAGATCTTTATAGTAAGAATCTTGACTAATTAAAACAGAGTTGGGGAACATGCGGCAAATGTTCTCAGCAAGGGTTGTCTTTCCAGACCCCGAACCTCCAGCAATGCCAACAAATATAGGCAATCCTGCAAACGCAGATATCCACCCACAACAAAAAACTACAAGCATTTTGATCATTGATTCCTCAGGTATCATTCGATTTTTTTTAAATTGTGCAAAGTATAAACAATCGTTGTTATTTTTTCATATTTTTTGAAGTTGACAACACATTTTTTCCTCGATAATCTGACAAAAATGAAACCGCTGATTTTTTTTCTATTTTTCATCTCTACTATCTTTGGAAAAGAAGAAATTTCCGCTCTTTATCTCAGCTGGTATGATGATCCCACTACAACTATGACCATTCAATGGTTGACGCCGCTTGAAGATCAAACAACAGATATTTTATTAGAGACATCGGATGGCTGGATCTCTTTTTCAGGCACGCATCATGCTATTTCTTTGTACCAGACTCTTGTACATACTCTGTCTTTAACCCGGCTGACGCCTGATACCGAATACCGGTTCCAACTCAAAAATGAAACATATTCTTTCCGAACGCTTCCCAGTACGTTGGAGCGTCCCGTTCGTTTTATTGTAGGAGGCGACGCCTTTCAATCCGCAAAAAGATTTTCTCGTATGAACCGAACAGCGATTTCTCAAGATCCTGATTTTGTAGTGATTGGAGGGGATATCGCTTATGCTATCCACAACAGCCCCTTCGAGCTCCGTTCATCGCCCTTTCGTCGTTGGATCTCTTTTCTAACTCATTGGAAAGAGCAGATGACCACCTCTTCAGGTCGCCTAATTCCTCTTCTTCTCGTCGCAGGCAATCATGACATTGCTCCAGATGACTACGAGTTATTTTTTAGTTTATTTGCTTTTCCGCAAAAGCAGCTTTACCGATCTGTTGATTTTGGTTCCTATCTCAGTCTCATTCTACTCGATACGGGCCATTTTCAGCCCATTGAAGGAAGACAAACCATCTGGCTTAAAAAAACTCTCGAGACTAAAAATTCTATTCCGTACCGTTTTGCTGTCTATCATGAAGGAGCCTATCCAACATGGTATCCCTATTTGGGCACCACTCCAAAAAAAATCCGCGCCCATTGGTGTCCTCTTTTTGACAAATACAACCTCCCTATCGCCTTTGAAAACCATAACCACGCATTCAAACGAACTTTTCCCATCAAGGCAAATAAAATCGATGAATCAGGAACCATTTATCTAGGAGATGGCGCCTGGGGAGTACCTCCGCGCAAAACATTTGACCATTGGTACTTGGAAAAAAAAGCAAAAAAAAACTGCATTTGGCTTGTTGAATTAAGAGAAGAACAAGCTTCGTTTAAAGCCCTTGATCTTGTGGGAAATCTTCTCGATGAGATCGTTTTAGAAACCGGGACAGTCATTGATCCTTCAAAGAAGGATCTTACGACATCTGCTCAGAAATATTTGGATTCATCCATTCAAAAGACTTCACTCCCTGAATTCTATAATTTTTCTATGCAAACTCTTATAAAAAAGATATAATAAGAATAAATTAAGGCCAAAAACATGCTGTCTAGATATTTAGATCCAAAAAACGACTACTCTTTCAAAAAAATATTTGGCGAAGAGAAGCATAAACGAATTCCCATTGATTTTCTTAATGCTGTTTTTCAATTAACAGATGAAAAAAAAATTATAGATCTCGAATTTTTAAATCCTAAACAGCCCCCCGACATCGCCGCCCGCAAGGAAAGTATTGTAGATGTAATGGTTCAAGATCAAAAAGGTGATAAATATGTCATAGAAATGCAGGTAGCCAAGATTGAGGGCTTTGAGAAGAGAGCTCAATATTACGCAGCAAAAACATATTGTGCTCACTTCAGAAAAGGAGGAATATATAACGACCTCAAAAAAGTAATTTTTTTGGCTATCACAGACTATATCGTTTTCCCAAAAAAAGAAAACTACAAATGTGACCATCTAATTCTAGATAATTACACTCACGAACACGATTTAAAAGATTTTTCATTTACTTTTGTCGAGCTTCCCAAATTCACCAAAAAGGTCGATGAACTTATATCCATCGAAGATAAATGGTATTATTTTTTAAAACATGCAGATGAAAGCAATGAAATTAACGAAATTTTAGCCGAACATCCTGAAATTAAAGAAGCATACAACGTACTTGATCGATATCATTGGACAGAAGAAGAATTGCAATATTATGAAAAATTGATAATGAATGAAGCTGACATGCATGGTACTCTAGAGGCTGCCAAAAAAGAAGGACTTCAAGAAGGACTTCAAAAAGGACTAGAAAAAGGGAAAAAAGAAAAAACTATAGAAATTGCAACTGCTATGCTTACAGCCAATGCGCCTATTGAACAAATTTCCAAATTGCTTGGACTTTCCGATAAAGAAATTCATTCTTTGAAAAAAACACAGAAAAAATAAATAGCTGCGCCTCAATAAAAAGATGCCGTACCTTTTCCAACGCAAACTGATCGCTCCATTCACAAACAATGGAATTTCCACACTTATCCGTGAACGTCCACTGACGATCATTTATAACATAACTCATGTCAACGTAAGAAGATCTTTCGATAGGATGAGCAGCAGTATGTAATTCAGGCACATCAGCAGCATTACAAAACTTCAGAATCAAACGCTGCTGTTTGCTTTTCGAGAAGTTTTGTTCTGAAATATTCTAAAACAGGCTCCATTTCTTCTCTCGTTAAAGTAGTCTCCTGTACGTAATTCATGGAAAAAACAAAAAAACGGAAAGCTGAAGGCGTTAAGATAACATGGGTATGGCTATGAGGAACAGACTGCGCTAGCACTGGATCATCTTGAGTAAATAAAATAACATCAGAACGATGTTCTTTTTCTTGTAACACTTCTATCAAAAGGCAAGCCAAAGAATGAAGATCTCTTAATTCATCTTCCCTTAGCTTTTCAGAAGATTGAACATGCCGTTTTGGGAAAATCAAAAAATGGGCGCCTGGAACGAAAGGTTTATAATTATATAAAATATAAGAAAATTCAGATTCAAATACTTTTTCCGCATCTATAATTTTTTCTGAACAGAAAGTACAAGTGTTTTTTCCAGTGATTACAATTTGAGGAGACTCAATGATCTCTTGGGTTTCTTCCCTTTTTATAGTAAATTGCTGCTGTAAAACTTGAAAAATGCAATCTCTTAATAGTTTGGTTCTTTCTGCTAATCTAGTTTTAACAACGCAAAATACGTTGATCGGTTCATTTTCTGCACTTATGGGAAAAGAAAAAGTAGCATCTTGCAAAGCAGAACGCCAAAAAGGAAGAGTACTCATTACCTCTTCTTGTGTAGGAAGGGGAAGAAAATGAGAAAATTGATTTCTCCATAAAAGATAATTATTACATTCAACTTTATCACATATATCAAATAATTTTGCAGATTCTGAACGAGCAGGAATTATTTCGGTAGTAAAGCGTTTGGGAAAATGATCTGATTGAGGTTGATTCCACTGAGCAATAAAAGTGGGCGTTCCAAAATGGGTTTGTAAAAAAAACTGGATTTTTTGAACGACGGCTCTCATTGCAACGCTCTCGTCTTCCGTGACATCGCATAAACCTTCCACAGGACGCTTTAAGACCACCCATAAATGGTTCATGACTTGAGGATTAGGCGCCATGTATACATCTACTTGATCATCACTCCACACCCAATAAGGGATTTTTTGTTGCGGTTCTTTGATAATATTCTGGGACTCTTGGGCCAAGACAGGACCAAATTCAATCAAGGCCGCTTGATTTTTTTCAAAAACATCTTGTAAATAGTCCATCGTGATTGCATTGTCTCTCAAAAAATAATCCCATTTATCTTTTTGAGTTTCATCTACAGTCCACACTTCTGTATAGATTGGAGGAGCATCGAACATCGATCAATCCCTTTATTTTTAAAAAAATTATATCAAAAATCAGAGAAAACGAAATATTTTTTAAAAAAAAAGAGAGAAAGAGGAAATTTGCCAAGAAAATTTCACTTTCCTTGGCAAAGGATTACATTTTTAGGATTCAGGAGAAATGTCTGTTTTAGAAGCTTCATCACTCACAGATTGCACTTCAGTGATTGCAGCTTTGAGCATTTCAATTTTTGCTCCTTCCACCATTTTCAAAATCACACTATGATCTTTTATGCGGTCGATCGTGCCAACAATCCCCATGGCAGTGACTCGATCACCTTTTTTCATAGCAGTTCTCATCGATTCAGCAGCTTTCCGGCGTTTTTGTTCCGGTCTCCACAGAATAAAATAAAAGAACACGAGAGCAAGTCCAATCATGATAAACGTCTGCATCATATTGCCTTGGGAACTAGGGGCCGCATCTTGAGCAAAAACTGCTACAGGCAATGCAAACAAAAGAGAATAAATTCTTTTCATAACAAATCCTTATTGTATCTATATTCTCCATAAAGATGCCTGAAAAGGGCTTATCTTTCAAGGTAAGCTATATTCTCAATATGGTAAGTATGAGGAAATTGATCGATCGGCTGAAGTTTTTTTATACAATATCCCACAGCCAGTAACTCCTCAATATTCACGGCCTGAGTTAGAGGATTGCATGAAATATACAAAATCCCCTTAGGCCTCAATGTTTTAAGATGCTGTAAAGCTAAAGGATCTAGGCCGGCTCGGGGCGGATCGACGATCGCAATATCTGGTCTTTGAAAAGAAGAAGATCCCATAAGCTGCGTTAAAATCTTTCCCACATCCCCTTGATGAAAGGAAATATTTTGAATATTATTTCGTTCTGCATTTTCCTCGGCATCTAATACAGCTTCGGGAGAAATTTCAATTCCAATTACTTGAGAAGCGAAAGAAGCTGCAGCCATGCCAAGGGTTCCCGTTCCGCAATAAAGATCGTAGACAATAGGATTCTTTATATGAGAAATACACGCTAAAGCCTGATCATAGAGTTTTTCTGCTTGAAGAGTGTTAGGCTGGAAAAAAGAACTAGGACTAATTTTAAAAGAGAGTTTGCTTTTTTCAAGAAATAGCGTTTCCATCATATGGTCAAGTCCGGCTAAATGCATTTCATAAAATTGCGTCGGACGACCTTTATTCGCCTGATGAATTCTTAAAAACACACTTATTTCTTCACCAGGGACGGCTTGCTGGACTGCCTGTACAAAAGCGTCAAGCTGCGCTTTAGGAGGGGCAAATTCAGGCCGTCCCGAGACATTCAAAATAGCCATTTTTTGCCCAGTCCTTACCGCTTCCCGCAATGTCAAATAACGTAAAGTACCCGTGTCCTGGGGCGGATTATAAGCCAAAACTCCCGATTTTTCCCACCAGTTGCGCACATGATTTAACACATTTGAAAACCAAGGGCTGCAAAGATAACAATGTTCTACATTAAAAACATAGGGTTCCGCTTGAGCAATCATCAATCCTAGAAATTTGGCTCCGGCACGATTTTCCGAAAATGAAAATTCCATTTTATTGCGATACTCAAAAGGACTACTGCAAGGAATGATTAGCTCAACAAGTTGAGAAGAAAATATATTTTTGACTCTCTCTTGTTTAACCCTCAATTGAGCTTCATAGTCCATCTGCTGCCAGCAGCAACCGCCGCAAACGCGAGCATGGGCGCAACGAGGCTCCACTCGATCAGGCGATGGCGAAAGGACATCCAGCAGCCGACCTTTTCTCGGCGGGCGCATTCGGCGGCGCATCTCAATGAGAAGTTCATCTCCTGGCAAAGCATGGGCCACTTCCACTTCAAGAGGAGAAGCGCCTTGCCGAGGAAGGCTGCCTAAGCCATATCCCTTTGCGGAAAATTTTTGAATAGAAATCTGGATGGTTTCAGGGGTCGTCATAGGGAAAAAGTATACTATACTTCCCCTCAAAACGCATAGAATATTTTCAAAAGAAGAAAGAGACGGCTTTCAATCCCGCCCAAAAGCCAATTCTTGAATCAAGAACGTTTTTTCTTAACGCTCTTTTTTATAGGAATTTTACCTGTTTTGGGTTTCTTTTTCACCCTGCTGCTTTTTTCTGCAGCCACAGATTCCCTACGATATTTTTTAGCTATTTTTTCTAATTGGATAGTTCCTGTGCGCACTCTTTGCGCCGCCGCTTTAGTGCCTCTGTAAGCTTTTGTCAGATCTTTGGCCAAGTTTGTGAGCAGATGACTTAATTGATTCATCGTCTCGTTCAATGACATTCAAAACTCCTTCTTTTGCGTATTAACTTCTCCTTTTAGAACCCCGTTTTTAGCGCAGCTTCTTAGGATTTAAGCAAAATTACGTTTTAATATCAGTCCATAATTATTATGGATTTATCAAGCAAGAATTTTTTAAATCAATTTACCAAACGTGATTCAATCCCGCCCAAAAGTCGATTCTTGAATCACGCGCGGTATAAACAAAAAAACGATCCCACAATATGTTTTAAATGGGATTTGAGGTAAAATTTGGAGTCTGTCTTAGGTCGAAAAAATTTTGAATGACGACAGAATATCTTGTTGAAACATGCCTCGTCTGTTATAGAAAAATTTACAACCCTTCAAGAAAAAGAGATCTGTTTGCGAACTGTTCAATGGCTTATTTTTTTTCTTCCTCTTACACTTTGGTGTATGCTCATAGGCAATCCAGGCCAACCTGTGATTCAAAGATACGGAGTCGTTCGGTCCGCTCCTAGCTGGTGGAGTTTTCGTGCTGGTTATTTAAGCGATTATATTTATCGGGCAAAGTTTCAAGATGAATTCAAATTCGCTAATACCGCTACTTCTTCAAGCTACATTAAACTGTCTACAGATGCAGCCCTGATTACCTTAAATTTTAAAAATGTAGTCGATTTTTATGGGATTGCCGGATCTGCCAGACTTCAGCTAGACCATGAAGTGTACACAAATCGAGAATTCGCCTGGGGGTTTGGAGGAAAATTTATCTTTTTTCGCGCAGGTGCTTTAAGAGTCGGCGCTGATTTTAAATATTTTGAAACAAGTCAAAAACCCCTTTATTTCGTCTCCGATGGTTTCGCTTACAACATCGAATCAGATTTCCATCTTCAGTATAGCGAAATCCAAGCAGCTATTGGCATGTCCTACCGCATTCCTCTTTTGTCACCTTATATTCAAGTCACCTATTTGATCTCAAAATTAGAACCTCATCCCTACATTGCGGCTGTGCGCTTACCTCAAGCTAATTTCGGAGATACACCGGTCGATATCATCTCAAAATCGGTCATCGGACAAAAAAGGTGGGGCCTCGCAGTCGGCGCTACAATCATCAGCGCAGGCAAAAGCTCTTTAACATTAGAGTCCAGAATGTTTAATCAAAATGCAGTGGATCTTACAGGAGAAATTAGATTTTGAATTCTGAAAATAAAATAGCATGAAAAAAAGGATATCTTATGGATAAAAAAAAACCCCTGATAAGTTACCTTATCAAGGGTGAATGAAAAACCTGGCAGCTACCTACTCTCCCGTACTCTTGTGCACAGTACCATCGGCGACGAGGGGCTTACATTCTGAGTTC
>Ga0210386_10000545_pt1 | contig 34713 bp, 31 predicted proteins | sample IncBWH32OmetaG_FD_160091 | JGI IMG/M metagenome (GOLD analysis project Ga0210386, IMG submission 160091) | Forest soil microbial communities from Barre Woods Harvard Forest LTER site, Petersham, Massachusetts, United States - Inc-BW-H-32-O ...
TACGATTTCGGAACTCCACGAGCTCCCAATACTACCCCCGAACCTGCCACCTCACTGTCCATCTTGGCCGGGCTGGTCTTGATTATGCGCCGCTGTAGAGCCCCATCCGCTCCTTCACCAATTGCACCGTGGATTTTGCGATCGGCGAAACTCGCTCGGCGCCTTCGCGGAGCACCCGGTCCAGGTAACCGGGCTCGGCCATAATATCGTGAAAACGCTCCTGCAATGGCTCCAGACTCGCGGCCACCATCTCGGCTACCTGCTTTTTCAGATCGCCGTAACGCATGCCGTTGAAATGCTCGCGCAGCTTTTCTCCAGGCCAACCGCTGAAAGCCTGAAAGATGTTCAGCAGATTCTGGACGCCGCTCCCCAAACCATCAAAATTGACCGCCGGCTGAGAGTCGGTAGTGGCACGCATGATCTTCTTGCGGACCTGATCGAGGGGATCGAGCAGCCCGATCGCATGACCGCTGCCGGTGGCCGATTTGCTCATCTTCGCATCCGGGTCATCCAGACCCATGATCCGCGAGCCCACCGCCGGCAAATGCGTGGCCGGCATCACGAAGGTTTCCCCGTAGAGCGAGTTGAACCGCTGGGCGATATCGCGCGTCAGCTCCAGGTGCTGGGCCTGGTCGTCACCCACCGGCACAATAGCGGCCTGGTAGATAAGGATGTCCGCGGCCATCAGCACTGGATATTGCAGCAAGCCGTCGCCGATGGTTTCCTGAGCCTGCGCCTTCGCCTTATACTGCGTCATTCTTTCGAGCCAACCGACCGGAGTCACACAGGTCAGCATCCACGCCAGTTCCGAATGCTCGGGAATAGACGATTGAACGACAATGGTCGACTGTTTGGGATCGATGCCGACGGCCAAAAAGAGCGCCGCCGTCTCCCGGATTTTCGAGCGAAGCTCGGCCGGGTCTTGATGAACAGTTATAGCGTGCAGGTCGACGATGCCGAAAATGCTCTCGTAGTTGCCCTGAATCTCGACCCAATTCTTCAGCGCTCCCAGGTAGTTACCGATGTGTAGATTGCCGGACGGCTGAACGCCGGAGAAAATACGTGCCTTCATGGTGAATCAACCATGTTACCGTAGGGTAAGCTTCTGCTTGCCTACCGAAGAGAATTTCACGATAGAAAAGCTGGTATACGGCGGAGATGGACTGTCCCGTCTCGATGGTAAAGTCGTACTGACACCATATGTGCTGCCCGGAGAGGTCGTCCGAGCCGAGGTTGAACCTGTAAAAAAAGACCTTTTTCGAGGGAGACTGATCGAAGTGATTTCACAATCCGCTTCCCGTGTCTCGCCTCCCTGCCCTTACTTCCAACATTGCGGGGGCTGCCATTACCAGCACACTGATCCCAACTTCCAGGTGGAGCAGAAGCGCTCAATTTTGCGCGAAGCTCTGCGCCGCGTGGGCAAGATCGACTTCTCCGGCGAAATTCAAACCATAACGGGTGAGCCTTGGGGTTACCGCAACCGGGCGCAACTCCATATCGAGGACGGCAATGTTGGTTACTTCGAGCACGGGTCTCATAGCCTATGCCCCATCGAGCGTTGTGTTATTGCATCCCCGGCGCTTAACGAAGCTATCTCGAAACTGAAAGGCCAGTTGCTGGAGAATGTCAACACTACGATCGAATTGTTCACCAACGAAACGGACACTCAGGTCCATATCTGGGATCGCCTCCCAGCCTCGGCCCGGCGGCTGTTGGAATCGCTCGGCACCACCGGCCCGATTGAATACACCGGATTTCGAGTAAGCCCGAATTCCTTCTTCCAGGTAAATCGCTATCTGGTCGATGATTTGGTTACGTGTGCCGTCGCCGACAGCGGAGGAGAGTGGGCCGTGGACCTTTACGCCGGAGTCGGCCTGTTCTCGGCACGCCTGGCCCAGACTTTTAAGAGAGTTACAGCGGTGGAATCCAGCCGCCGCGCTTTTCACGATTTGCGATTTAACATGGAGCGCCGCGAATTGCAGGTCACGGCCGAGAACCAACCGGCCGAAGACTATCTGACCGGCCTGCGCCAGACGCCGGAACTCATCCTTGCCGATCCGCCCCGAACAGGTCTCGGTAAATATGCGGTGCGGGAATTACTCCGAATCCGAGCGCCGCAACTGGCCATCGTCTCTTGCGATCCGGCCACACTGGCGCGCGACCTGCAGGGCCTGCTGGCCGGAGGCTATCACATCCGGCAAATCACATTAGTCGATCTGTTTCCACAGACCTTTCACGTTGAAACTGTTGTGCACTTGGTGGCGCAGGTCTCCGACCTGCGGAAGACTTTTTCACAAAACCACTAGCTCTTCTTCGGCAACAGGGCGTCCATCATGGCCTTGCCTTTGCGCATGAGTAGCTCGATCAAATTGAGCGCGATCGCGAGGGCCAGCAGTCCGGGCCACAGCCGCAGGCTGGATTGCTCGGTGCGTCCGCCCGAATCGAACACGTCCTTTGGCGCCGGATTGAACCGGCCGCCGGTGAAGCTGGAAATCGATCGCAGCAGGAATTGGTTGGAGCCGTAGTCGAGCAATTCCTGCTCCTGCTGATAGTAGCCGACCTCCGGAAAAGCATGCGACTCCTCTAGTGGCCGAATGCGGAAGAGCCCCTGGCGCTGTCCGATATGAATCCTGCCGCGATACGCTTTATCGGCCAGTTTGGTCAGCGGCAAAGCGTGTTGAAAACCGCCGGGTCCGATTACAAAGATGCCGGGGAGCTTGGCAGGCTCTTCGACGTCGCGGCCTAGTTGATAGTTAACGATCAAATCGCCGCTGGCGCTGTCGAATTCGGTTTTAGCTTCGCCGGTCTCGGCGTGAGGCAGCAGATCGCGGAAGATATTGGTCCAAAGCTTGTCGAATCCTTTCCAGGTTACCCAGTCCGCGGCCCAGCGGCTCTTAGCGTCGGAACTGAACACGACTGCCCTGCCCAACCCGTACTGCCAACGCGCCAGCAGCGGATCTTTCTCGTCGACCTTCAGGATCTCGTCCGCGGTTGGCTTCGCGATGAATCTCACGTAACCCTTGAGCGGCGGAGCCGAATCGATTCCGACCCCATCCAGGATCTCCGCATTCTTGGCCACGAAGGGACGCAGCGTTTTCTCGACCGCCGTTGAGCCGGTGTGCTCCATCACATCCTTGAGCAAGAGTTGCTCGAGGCCCGCCGGCTCATTCAGGAAATAGGCCTTGCCACCTGCCAGGTTTGCCACCTTTTCCAAGTACGCCCGGTTCACATCCTGTCCCAAACCGACTGTGGAGATGGTCACGTGCTGCGCCACCGCTTCCTTGGACAAATCCAGACTATCGCCTTCCTCAGAGATTCCATCGGTCAGCAGCACGATGTGCTTGAAGGTGGCGCGCGATGGAAGCACTTTGCGATAAGCCTCGGCCAATGCCGGCGCGATCTGGGTGCCCCCATCCGGCACTATGCCCGAAATCAGGCGCTTGATCAGCGTGCGGTCTTCCGCCTTTCTGATTGGTACCGCCCATTGGAAAGAATTGTCGAAAATCAGAACGCCGACCAGGTCGATGGGACGCAGGTTATCCACAACGCCGATCGCCGCCAGGCGCGCCAGCTCGATCTTCTTGCCTTCCATGGAAGACGACTTGTCAATGATGAGCACCACGGCCGTGCCTTCGGGCGAGCGCGGCGGGGCAAGATTCGCGGGTAGCGTGCGATCGAGAGCATCTTCGGTCTTCTTATTATCCGCGTAGATATTGCGCTCTCCGGCGATCACCAACAATCCCCCGCCTTGCTTGACGAACTTTTCGATCTCGTTCTTTCTGGAAGCGGGCAGCGACTCGAGATCGAGATTGTTGAGGGCCACGAGTTGGAAATCGTTCAGCGTTCCGTGCATTGGATCGTTGGTTCGTTCGACATCAAACTGCGCGGCCGCCAAGGTCTGCAAAAGATTTTTCTCGCTGCCTTCCGGGTCCTGCGAAACATACAATACTTTCGGACGGCGCAGATTGACGGCGCGATCGAACTGGATAGTGCCGAGGTTCCCCGCGCGAATCACCCCCGATAGATTCAACGCCCCGGCGGTAGTCAAGCTGGCGTGAACTCGAATCTGATTGCTGCCTTTTTCGAGCGCGACTGAATTGGTTCCAAGCAATTTGCCTTCGGCGCTGATCGCGACAGAGGCCTGGACGGGTCCCGGCGAGGAAATGCTGAGGTCGATGGGGAATTTCTCGCCGGTGAATCCGACAGTCGGCAGGCTCACCGATTCCAAGCGCAAACTCGGCTGGGGCCGGCCTTCTAGAGGCATCGTATCGATTGGGATTCCAAGGTGCTGTGCCTGCCAGGCAGTGCGCGTGATGCTGCCGGTGTTCTCCTTGCCGTCCGAAATGAGAACCAGCCTCGGCACCATTCCCGAGGGCAATGAAGCGATGGCTTCCCCGATGGCCGCTTCCAGATCGGTAGCGCTGCCGGCATCGCCCGCCGTATTCTTCAACTGCCATCCATTCTTCTCTTCCTCAGGCGCAGGATTCCGGACTGACCTGGCAAAGGGAAGAACGCGGGTCCAGTGACGGCCTCGCGCTTTTTCCAGCTCCGTCGCCAACTCAGAACCACGCGCGAGGTCCTGCGAGGAAACGCTGGATGAAGTGTCCACCAAAACCGCGACTGCCATCTTGGTTTGTGGGATGGTGAGCACGGGCTCAGCCAAAGCCACGATGATCGCCGCTAGCGCGAGCGTCTTGAGAATCAAGGCCACAACGCGGCGAGTCTGCTGCAATTCAAACACCGCCCAGCCGAGAGGCAGGAGCAGAAACACCAGCACCCAGGCGCGCTCGAAGGTCATGACGCTTTCCTCCAGAGCACTCGGCGGTCGGCTTGGGAGGGCGGGACGTACCGCGTCCGCATTCGTCCATAGAGAATCCAATCCAGCAGCAGGCCCATCCCGCCGAGCAGTGCCAGCCATTGCCAAATGTCCCTGGAAGCGGGCTCCGACGGTCCTCCTCCCGGTAAACCGCGTTTTCCGCTGGACGGCTTCCAAACGAAATCACCGGGCTGCGGCAGGGTAAGGGAATACACCATTTCGCGATCACCGGTGAGCACTCGCACGATTCCCGCCGATCCGGCGAAGAACCGCAATCTTCGTCCGTCCAAGGTGAACGGCAGCGACTTGCCATCTTCTGTTGCCACGTGAATATTGGATGGATCGGTCTCCGATTCCAGCTCGACGTCCACGGTTCCAACGGTGCCGGCCGTCAACTCCCACGATCGGAAAATCTCAGGCGCCATCCAGCGGAGAATGTTAGCGAACAGCAATGGAGTGGTAAGCGAATATTTCATGCCGGATCGCACGGGATGAAACCCGAATACGACCGTCTTGGGTTTTGTCGGCCGCGCGACGATCAGGGCGCCGGTGTCGGATTCAGCGACGGCTACATCGCCGGGATCGACACGGAATAACTCAGCGCTTGGAAACTCGAGATCCTTCGCGCGGAGACCGGCACCCAGCGGATGATCCACTCGCCAGCGTTTCAGCTTGGCATTCTTCTCGACGGTTCGAACGGCGATGGGCGACTTGCCGGCGGGCGGCTCCATCCAAATACTTTCGGTGGCTGGCGGCGACGGGGGAGCGAAGCGATCCAAAAGCACGATGCCGCTCTTAACGTTGGGATCGTAACTGGATGACGGCAGGAAAGTGGCCTGGACACCGGAGATGGAGGTGAATATCGGCCGCAACAGCTCCGGTTCGGCGGAATAGACCATCACCGGCAGAAGCTTGCGGGCCGGCAATTCGAGCACGGCGCGATCATCCTGCTGAAAGGCATCGCGGGTGATCAGGCGAGCTTCCAGCCATCCGGCCGCCCGAGTCTTGAAGCGGAAGGTCGCATTCTCTTCGGCGCCGGGCTTCAAATCAAAGCGGCGCGTTCCGACAGGTGCTCCGCCGAACTGCACCCCTAACGGCACCGCGCGAGGCGTGGTCCCGTAGTTCTTGACAGTGATGAATACTTCCCAGATGTCCGGATCGCTCAGCGAGCGGCGCACGCCCACCTTGCGCAAGCCGGCATGTTCGGTCGGACTCGCAATCGGGACGAATCGGAGATTCGGCGGCGTGGCAGGGAGCGCGCTCTCATCGCCGGCGACACGTCCCGCGCCCACGAATACGATCTCGCCGGGTTGTTGAGCGTGGAGGCGTTGGGCCTGGCGAGCAAAGTCGAGGGCCTGTTCAATATTCAAAGGCGCCGCGCCCGGCTGAGTCTGATCGATGGCTTGCTGGACTTTCTGGCGATCGGATTCGAACAAGGTCGCTGGGGTCGCGAGCACATCGGCGCGCACTACCATCACACGATCGCTGGAGGGAAGCGAGCGGACGTAGCCGCGGGCCGCCGCGCGAGCCTGATCGATTAATCGAACCTGACCCGTGCGCGCAGCCATCCACGCCGAGCTATCGAGAATCAACACGTGATCGCGAGACGCGCGCGCCGGCGATCCCAGGCGAAGCTGAGCGATGGCCAGCAATAGAAGCAGCAGGCTCAATAGCTGCAAAATAAGCGACCATGGCTGCTGCAATTTGCGGCGGTGCTTCAGGACCGGAGGTTTATCGGATAAAGCAAAGAAACGAAGCGTGGCCACCGTATGCTTCTTGCGCATCCGGTCCAGTAAGTAAAGCGCCACCACGACGCCGGAGAGCGAGCCCAGAAGGCCCAAAAACTCCGGCAGCGATAGGTTCAAGAAAAACATTGGAGTTACTGGATTGCACCCGAGCGCGCCAGCGGACCGAAGATGGCCTCCTCGATCGGATTGGAAGTGGAAAGACCTACATAGCGCCCGCTGTTCCTCATGCCGATGCGCTGGATACTTTTGGCAAACTCGTCGAAGGCGCTGGTATAGTTTTGGCGCGCAGCATCGTCAAAGCCTATCTCGAGCGTAGAGCCGGTCTCGGCATCCATCAAGTCGAGTTGCCCTTCCCACGACGGTTCCCGGTCCTCGTCGGACCACAAATGGATCAGGATCAGCTCATGTCCGAAGTCCGCCAGAAACTGCAGCGGCCGCTCGCAATCGGTTTCGTCCAGAAAATCGGAAATGATGATCAGCAGCCCGCGCTGCGGATACCTGGAGATGAACTGTCGCGCCATCTGAAAATAATTGGTCTGTCCGGATGGCTTCAGCTCTTGCAGGAAGTTCACCGCCGGAATGAAACGGTGACGCCCGCCGCCGCTCAAAAAGGAATCCCCTAAGTCATGACCGAAAGGCTGAATGCACATGGTATCGAGCCGCACCAATCCGACATAGCATAGCGCCGCGGTGAGCTTGCGCGCGTAATCGAACTTAGAGACGTCGCCGGTGGTCATGGAGTTGCTGCAATCGAGCAAAAGCCGGACGGGAATGCGCGGCTCGACCTGAAACATTTTCAAAAAGAGCTTTTCCAGCCGGAGATAAGCGCGCCAGTTGACCGCGCGCAGATCGTCGCCATGATGAAACTGCCGATGGTCGAGGAACTCCTGACCAGGTCCGGCAAAGTGCGAGATGTTGTGCCCGCCCACCAGACCGGGAAACGACTTTTGCCATTGAATGGCCAGCCGTTCCAGTTTCTCGAGGAACGTACTGTCGATAAGCGGGCTCGGTTTCATTTGGCGGCAGCGGCAGTGACGTTTTCGATGATCTGAGTAAGAATCGTCTCCGGGGTCTGCCCGTCGGCGTGCGCGTCGAAGTTCAGGATAATGCGGTGACGCAGCACCGAGGGAGCAATCTCGCGGATGTCGTCGCTCGAGAGATTGAGCCGGCCGTGCATCAACGCCACCACGCGTCCACACTCCACCAGGGCCTGAGCGCCGCGCGGCGAACTGCCGTAGCGAATATACTTATTCGCGAGTTCGTGGGCGTAAGGCGTTCCCGGCTGCGTCGACATCACCAGATCGATCGCGAAATCCTGCACGTGCTCGGCAACCAGAACTTCCCGGCAGGCGGCGCGCAATTGCATGATCGCGTCGCGGTCCACCACCTGATGAACGGCAGTTTCGTCGCGGTGCACGGTGCGCTCCACGATGCGGTTCAGATCCTCGCGCGAGGGATAACACACCAAAATTTTCATCAGGAAGCGATCCAGCTGCGCTTCGGGAAGCGGATACGTTCCTTCCATCTCGATTGGATTCTGCGTTGCCATCACCAGAAAGGGAGCGTCCAATTCGTGAGTCGTGTTACCGCTGGTCACGGTGCGTTCCTGCATCGCTTCAAGCAGCGCCGACTGCGTCTTCGGCGTAGCGCGATTGATCTCGTCGGCCAATACGAGATTGGCGAAGATCGGACCAGGCTGGAAGCGCAGCGCTTTGGCGCCGTGATCGTCGGTCTCAATGATCATGCTGCCGACGATGTCGGCGGGCATGAGATCGGGCGTGAACTGAATACGCGAGTATTTCAGATGCAACACCCGGCCGAGAGTGCGAAGCAGAGTAGTCTTGCCGAGGCCCGGCACTCCTTCAAGCAAGACGTGACCACCGGCCAGCAGGCATGTCAAAACACCGTCGACTACCGGCTGTTGGCCAACGATGACTTTTCCGATTTCGTTGCGCACCAGATCGAGATTACCGGTGGCGAGTTGAAGCGTGGAATCAGTACGCACGTATCTATTCTAAGGTTAAAACCTGCGTTACGGGGAACTGTTTTCGGACGGCGGTACTATAGCATGAGAGGCCATGGCGTCGACCGATTCGCTGCACGATCCAATCCAACAACGGCTGACCGATCTGAGAAACGCGCTGCTCAGCCTTCACAAGACGCTACTCGAATCGGAGCGCGCCTTTTACGAGCGCGACATCGCCCGCATCCGGTCGAGCAGTGAGCTGTTGAAGCTGGTGCTGTACGATCCGTGGTTCGCCTGGCTGCATGAGCTTTCGGAGCTGGTGGTCATGATCGACGAAACTTTGGACGCCAAAGAACCGCCCTCCGGAATGGACGCTGACCGGTTCGTGGCGCAGGCTCGCGAGTTGATCGTCCCCAACGAAAATGGGAGGGGGTTCGAGAAGCGTTATTTCGAAGCGATGCAGCGCGATCCGGATGTGGTGCTGGCACATGGGCGAACGCGCAAGCTATTAGAAGGCCTGGGATGAGCCAGGCTGGCTGTCGAAAAACGGCGGCAGTTCCTAGGCTTCTGAACTTTCGCTCTTGCGGCTAAGATCCTCCGCTAGAATGATGGCCTCGGCCAGATCCTTCATCGGACGCCGCAGCCGGCGGCTTTCGTTGCGAAGGCGAAGATAAGCTTCTTCCTCCGTCAGATGGTAGCGCGTCTGCAGAATTCCTTTGGCTCGTTCCACCAACTTGCGCGTCTCGAGTTGCCGCTTCATCTCCTGAGTTTCTTCGAGCAGGCGAGCGTTTGCCTCGGCCAGAAGCGACTTCGAAATGATGCCGCCCATTTGTTCGCCGACGAAGGTCAGAAGAGCAATTTCGTCCGGCGTATGATCATGGAGCTCGCGATGATGGACGTTGATGACGCCGATCACGTCGCCGCCGCTGACGAGCGGGACCGAGAGGAACGCCTCGTAGGTATCTTCAATCAGCACTTGAAACCGTTTGAAACGGTGATCGGAGCCGGCGTTGGATGAGAGCGCGACCACTGACTTGTGCTCGGCCACCCAACCGGTGACGCCTTCGCCCACCTTCATACGCAGCGTGCCGAGAGCAGCCGCGTGCGGGACCTGGGAAGCGCGCAACACAATTTCACCGGTGTCACGCTCCAGCAGGTAAACCAGACAGGCGTCGCAGTCCGTCACCTGCGCGGTGAGTCCGACAATTTCTCCGAGCATTTCGTCCAGCGATAATTCAGAGCTGACGATGCTGCTAATCCGATGTAGAAGCGCGATTTGGGAGCTGGGCGGCTCCATAACGAGCATGGTTGCCATAACCAAGGGTATGCGACGACGGGGAAGGGGTCCAATCGAAAATTCCTATCGGGTCCATGACGACTTGGTACTATCCGCGAAGACGTTGATGCAATTGGAGTTGTGTTGAAGCAAGCAGGCGATTAAAGAATCGCTACCAGTTTCTTCTGCTTCTCCCCGGTGACGCGCGCCTCGCCTGGCCCGACGTAGACATTCACTTCCGACCGGATTCCGAATTCCGGGAGATAGACGCCGGGCTCGACCGAGAAGCATGTTCCCGGAATTATTTTGCGCTCGTCGTGAGTCTCAAGGTTGTCCATGTTGGCGCCGGTCCCGTGAACTTCCTCGCCGATGGAGTGCCCGGTGCGGTGCACGAAGTACTCCGCGAAGCCCTTCTCCTTGATGTAACCGCGCGCCGCGTCGTCCACATCGAAACCGTGGATGCTTTCGTTCTTGCGCATCGCTGACTGGACGCGTTCGACGGCGCGATCCCGGGCGTCGCGCACAACTTCGAAAACATTCTGGATGGCCGAGGGCGGCTCGGCGCCGCAATAACCGGTCCAGGTGATGTCGTAGAAAACCGCGCCTGGCCGATCGAGCTTGGCCCACATGTCGATCAGGACGGCGTCACCTTTGCGGATTTCACGGCTGCCTTCGGGCCCGGGCTCATAATGCGGGTTCGACATGTTGGCGTTGACACCGACGATGGGACCGTGATCGGTTACCAAGCCGGACTTTTCGAATCCGTCACGGATGAAGCGATTGACCTGCCATTCATTTATGGTCCGGTTAGCCCGGAGCGCCGTCCCGATGGTCTGGAAGGCTTCGGCGCGCACGCGATCCACCCGCCGGCCCGCTTCGAGGTGCATTTCCAGTTGCTCGGCGGTCCAACGAGCTTCAAAAAGCTGGACGAGGTTGGCCGAGGTGACCACTTCAACACCCGTGCTGCGAACCAACTCCAACGTTCCGCCGTCCACCAGCGAGACGTATGGAATGGCGCAGTTGGGCGAGTACTGCATCGCGATTCGCCGGCAGCCCGCCAGCAAGTTTTTGATTCCGTCTACCTGCGCGCCCCAGCTCGAATAGATTTGGGTTTTGCCGGGCAGTCCCGTCAATACTCCAGACTCGATGGCGTGAACCAGGCCCTTGGGTTCGCCCTGCGCGGGAATGAAGTAATACCAGCGGCGAGTCACGGTCCGGGCGGGATTCAGCTTCAAAATGCGATAGGCGAGCGGGTCGCGCTGGTGATGATCGAAAAACAGCCAACCGTCCAATTTCTCGTCTCGCAGGGCTTCCTGAATTTCTTTTGTCTGCATGGTCAACTCTCGAAGAACGGTTTCCATTTGGCGGGTTCGGGCGGCGGCGTCAACAGGCTGATCAGGATCAAGCTCACGAGCGATGCCGCCAGGGCGGGATAGATCGCCAGGTCGTAGCCAACCAGGTTCAGGCCGACTGTGATGGCAGCTCCCAATACGATCGACACAATCGCGCCGGATGTGGTGGCGCGTCTCCAGAAAAACACGGCCATCACGGCGGGCGTCACGGCGGCGCCGTAAACCGTGTAAGCGTACACGGAGGCATTCAAAATCGATTCGAACCTGGTCGCTTGCAGCAGCGCGAAAAGCCCCAGCAGCAGGACGATCAAACGGGACATTACCAATTTTCTCTTTTCGGAGGCGCGGGGATTGATGAAACGTCCATAGACATCGTGAATCAGATTGGTGGACGGCGAGAAAAGGTAATTGTTCGCCGTAGAAATCACCTTCGCAAAAACCCCGCCGAGTAATAGCGCGCCGATGAGCGAGGGCAAGCCCTGGAAAGCCGTGAGCGGAATAATCTCTCTGGGATGTTCAGTTTTGAACAGCGAACTGCCGATCACGGCGAAGGCTATAAGCAGCGTTTCCAGAATCAAGGTGCCGGCAATCCATCCATAGACGGCGAACTTGGCATCGCGTTCAGAGCGGGCCGAAAAGAATTTCTGATACATCCCTTGATTGCCGATCAGCAGCAGCGTCGTGGGAATCATGTAGTTGAGCGCTTGCGGCAGACTGAGATTTCCCAGCACTTGAAAATGCGTAGGCGGGAGAACGGCACGCACCTGGGTCCAGCCGCCCGCCTTCTGAAGCAATAGCGGGACCGCGATGATTACGATAGTGGTCACTAACCCGCCGATAACCAGATCGAGATAAGCGATGGACGCCATCCCCGCGGCCGCCGTGAACACAATCACGAAAGCCGCGATGATGCACATCCCTTGGTTTCTGCTCACGGACGGGAAGATAAGATTCAGAATGTCTCCACCGCCTTTGAATTGATAGCTCGCAATCACGGTGTAAGAAATAACGATAGCGATGGTCCCCATGACGCGCGCCGTCGCGTTGTATCTTGTTTCGAGCAGATCTGGAACGGTAAACTGCGCGAACCGCCGCGCTCGTCCCGCGATCAACGCGATGAGGATGAGTCCGACCCAGCCGCCCGCGGGCTGCCAAAGCGCAGCGAATCCGTTCCGGTACGCATTTTCTCCCCCGGCGAAGAGGCTACCGGCGCCGATCCACGACGACAGAAGCGTAAACACTAGGACCGGCCACGGCAGCTTTCTGCCGGCCACCAGAAAGTCGTCTTGGTTCTTCACCGACCGCGTTTTGATGATAGTGACCACGCAGAGCGTGCCCACCACAATCGCGAGTACAATAGCGTAAATCATGGCTGGGCGACGCCGCTGGGGTCGCGGTCAAGATTTGTCGCGAGTTTGTGATGACGCACTCGAGTGTTCAAGTTCAGTACTCCGGCAACATCCTTCGTGTCCACCACTTGGAAGTCGGTGACATCGTCGAGCCAATCCTGGCTGAGTCCGTTGCGATACTGCGTAGCAACGGTCAGTGTATACTCCTGACGGCTCAACAAGCAATCCAACTCGAATTCGATTTCGAGCGTCTCGCCGGCTTGAATATTTCCCAGGTCGACACCCTCCAGCCGAGTGTTGGTTCCAAACACGTCCATTCCGATCCGGTTGCGGACGAGTATGCCGACCACGGGATCGGAGACGGTCCGGCGAAAATTCGCCTGAATGCGAATTACGATCGACTCCCCTGGCCGGAAAGTGTGGCAAGGTTCACCGGCGCCGTTCAGTAATCGCACATCCAAGATTTGGCTGGCTCCGTCGCCATGACGGAAGCTGCTGTTCGCGGCTGCGCCCACGCTCGCACGGTCGTCGCGACCCCGATTCTCCCGTTCACGGTCGAGGACGAAGCCGACGTACTGATTCACCGCGTCCTTCGGCGTCCCTTCCATCACTACTTTACCTTCGAGCATAAAAGCAGCGCGGTCGGCTAATCGTTTGACTAATCCTAAGTCATGAGAAACCAGTAACACGGTTACTTTTTTCTGGCGCAGCTCTTCGAACTTTTGGATGCATCTGCTGGCGAAAATCGCATCACCGACCGCGAGGGCTTCGTCCACGATCAAAATCTCGGGATCGATGTGGATGGCCGTCGAGAAGGCCAGGCGAACGTACATGCCGCTGGAGTATTCTTTGACCGGGCGATCGATGAATCGGCCGATCTCGGCAAAGGCCTCGATCTTGGGAAAGGCTTGGTCCAGCTCTTTGCGCGAAAGCCCCATGATCTCGCCGTTCAACAGGACGTTGTCCCGTCCGCTGAATTCCGGATTGAAGCCGGCGCCCAACTCCAGCAGAGCGGCTACGCGGCCTGTGCACAAAACTCGACCACTGGTTGGCTTCAGTATGCCGGTGATGATTTGGAGTAGAGTGCTCTTTCCGGAGCCATTTGGTCCTAAAATCGCAAAAACCTCGCCCTTATCGACTCGCAGGTTTACGTTCCGCAGCGCCCAGAAATCAGCAGTCCGCTTTCTCGCGATCGCGAAGCTGCCGAGCAGGCGGTCGAAGGGATGGCGATAAAGATGATAGACCTTCGAGACGTTTTGAACTGAAATCACGGCCGCACTCACACTGTACCTAAAACGGCAGTGGGAGGTTGTCGTTAACCAAGCTGAACGCTGCGACGCAGTCCGTTGGAGAGGGGAAGAGGATAGGTCGGTGCTCCAATGAGCCCTTGCCGGCCGGGATTCAAGTAACTAAGCCGGATAGCTTCTTGGCACAACGCCTGACTCTTGCCGGACCCGATCGGCCCCGAAAATCCTTTAAACCGCGCACTCGAACTGTGAAATTTGCGCTGCGATGGAAGCGGAACGTAAACTATCTCTCGATGCTTAACTTCTCCGCTGGCTCGCTCCACCTGATGATGATCTCCCTCGGCTGCTCCTGGTCCTCTAACTCCCGTTCGAGCTGGGTCAGCCGAATGTAGTCAGCCATCGTCGCTTTCGTTTCCTTGTTCTTAAATTCTTTCTCGATCTTTCGGAGGAGCGTGCGGATCAGTTTCGTCCTGTTTTTGGGCGCTCTCCCTCTCCCCGCCGGCTTGGTTTCCATGTTCAACCCGCTTCCCAAAAAAAATGGGCGCCCTTTTTCGGGAGCGCCCGTAAACAACTCTCTCCTGCCCCAAACTATCAGTTGGATCTACACGGCAGCGGGGATTAATCTTCTAAACGATTGAAATCACTGCGTACAATATTCACGAAATCTCCGTGAACGCTCGCTCGCTCGTTATGCACTTGCTAACCCGCGCAGATTCCACCCGCAGATTCTGCTGGCTTCCAGTTTGTTGCCTCCTGGACCGGGCCAGTGCGTTTCCAAGCTGAGGTACCCGGCATAACGATCCTGGAGCAAAGCGGCAATCTGGCCCTTCCAGTCGATCGCGCGCGTTCCCAGCGGACCCCAGACCGGCGCGTGGCCATCCAGGTGACAGTCTTTGGCGTGAACATGTACGATCCGTTCGGGCGGCAATAGGCCATAGCCCTCGGGATATGCATTCTCCCCGGCGACATATGCGTTGGCTGGATCCCACACCACGCGCAGGTTCGGATGCGGTACCGCCTGGAGCACTCGATCGGTCTCTTGGGCGGTGCCGATATTGCACGCGTGCTCGTTCTCCAGCCCGATGATCAAATCCTGCCTGGCGGCCGCTTCCGCCAGCACGCTTAGATATCGCACGATCCCGTCAAAACATTTCTCCGGTTCTACGGTTCTCCAAAACGAAAAGACCCTAATGATCGGCGCCTTGAACTTCTTGGCGATTACGAACGCCCGCTCGGTCAGCCTGGGCTGGTCTTCGAAGGTGTGCTTCGATGCGAAGACGTCGTGTTGGAACCGGCTGTCCACCGGGGGTGAATTGGGCAGCAAGCACTTCAATAGCGGCGAGGCGATCGATATAACCTTGAAGCCCATGGACGCCGTGAGGTCGCCCACCCGCTCCAGCTCTTCATCGGACAGGTCCATGATGTTCTTGCCCCAGATTACCCGCAGCTCCGCGCCGCTCATGCCGATTTCCTGCATAGCGTGCAGCGCTGTCTCCAGATCGGGCGAAAACTCGTCCGTGATGGCGGCGATCGGAATCTTCGGATTCACTCGTTCCCTCCTTTATACTGAAACCGTGCCCGAGCCAAAACCAGACGATAAGCTTCCCGCCTATACGCCCGGATTCGGCCGGCGTCTACTGATGTTCCTACTCTGCCTGATCGGGCTGATTGTGGTTTGGACCTTCGTCTGGCTCGACACGCGAAAATAAGTCGATTCCCGTTCAGATCCGCTCGGCGGCCGACTTACTCTTCAAATTGCCCATGACGTCCGACACCAGTTCCTTGGCATCGATCAGACACTTGGAAATCATCTGAATGTCCATGGCCGGCTTGCCGGGTTGGCGGGCGCTCTGGCAGTACACACCGTGCTGGCCGACCAGCACCAGGGCGTCGGTCAACAGGTCCATCGTCACCGACAGCCGCCCGCGTTCGGTCCCCATCATAAACTCCTGCTTTTCCAACTCTTCCCGGCGTTCGTCGTAGACAGACATGGCTTAATCCATTGTAAGGGTGCCCGGGGACTAAAGGATGTGCGAGACTTCGCCGATAGTACTTCCAAGGAGACGTACTGCATGTCTGTATTCCGCCAAATCCTGTTTGCGATCATTGTCTTTGCGCTGCTGCCTCCGGCCGTCGTCCGAGGTTCATCCGACACCGCCACGTATACAGGCGGCTCGGTGAAGTCCATTCCGCTCAATCTAATCGGGACCCTCGACGTCAGCGACAGGGGCGAACTGCGGTTTGATTACGGCACCGGAACGTACAAACTGCCATGCACTCAGATCACCAGCACGGCGACCACTCAGGATGAAGCGCGCCGTTTTCTGCATAGGTTCAAGCTCCCTTCGGTGGCCCCCGGCAGAAAAAAGGAAACTCTCACCGTTAACTACAAAGATGCGGCTGGAGTCAACGGAACATTGAACTTTGAGCTCACCGCCATGCAAGCTTCGGCTCTACTTGAGACGATCGCCATCAAGAAGGCCACGCCGGAATCAGCCGCCTTCGGGAAGAACGGTGATGATTGGTGGGGCGACAAATATTGGAAGACCCCTCGGAATAGAAGCGAGTGGGAAGGTGGGGCTAACCCGGCCGAGCAGACCGCCCAAGCGGTCCCTGGCGTTAGCAAATAAGCAAGGAATCATCCTACGAAGCGTTATAGCGGCATGAGCAACCGCCCGTGCCGCGTCTTTTTTTAGCAAGATCGCTTTGATCGGCCAAGTATACGGAGGTTCCATCATGGCGGTTTAGGAAACCGCGTTTCAACATGTCGGCTTACCCACCAGCGCTGCGCTTAACGAGAACGAGCTCTCGCGTTGACTTTGTCCGCAGTCAGTACGCCATACAACCACGCCTTAGCCCTTTTCCAATCGCGCTTGACCCGCACTGGCGTGATGCCCAGGACCATCGCCGTTTCCTCAATACTCAATCCGCCGAAGTAACGCAGCTCGACCACGCGGGCTTCGCGGGCATCGATCTCGGCCAGCGATACGAGCGCCTCATGCAGGGCCAGCATTTCGATTCCTCGCCCTTGCGCCCCGAGCAGCACCTCGTCCAGCGGCACGCGCTTGGCAGAGCCGCCGCGCTTGGCATACGCTCGGCCGCGCGCATGGTCTACCAGAATTCGGCGGATTACTTGCGAGCAGAGGGCCAGAAAGTGCGCGCGGCTTTCACACTGGATGCCGCCAGCTCTAACCAACTTGAGGTAAGCCTCATTGGCCAAGGCAGCCGACTCCAGCGTATGGCCGGGAAGGCGGCGGTCCAGGTGTAGCCTGGCGATCCGCCGGAGCTCGGGATATACGATCGACATCAAGCTACCTAGCGCCTGTTCATCGCCATCGCTCCAGGCGGCGAGCAGCACCGTTATGTCCCGCGATCCTCGGCTCGGCATACCTTGGGGATATTATCAAAAAAAATTCGAGAACCAGTGTACTTTTTCCCGCCACTTCCCGGAATAGTGGCAGGAGGTAATACAAACATGACGAAACTTTTTGCAGCTTGGGCTCTAGTGGCGATGAGCTGTATCGTGGCACCCCAGACGGTGCTGGCTTACGACATCCCAATCCAGGCATCCTTTGCCGTAGCGTTCTCGGGCGCTCCCAATACAGACAATGTGGCCTACTGCGGAGGAACACCGGGCCCGGTCGCGATAGAGGCGCACGGCGACGGTTTCTCAACTCTTGGCGCCCTGGCCTTTTCACTCCAGAAAACCCAGGCCGGCGCGCTGTTTCACGGGTGTCTCATACTGATAGCTCCGAACGGAGACACCTTGACAGCAACGTATGATGCCGCAGGGAGTGCTCCGCCGAATACGAATCACTTTTCGCCCGCCACTGGCACACTCACATTCACTGGAGGAACAGGCCGATTCCACGGCGCGAGCGGGAACGCGACGTTCACGGCTGTTTTCGATAGCTTCTATCCCGCCAGCTCATTTGCCGGCGGAACCGGCACGGCACCGCTGCAAGGGATGGCGTTCTATGTCGTCCAAGGGAGAGTGTCCGTAAACGGCGGCGGCGACGATCGGTAACGCGATGAAAAATCACGGGAGCGGGATGCGGTAGAGGTTCCGCTCGGCGGCTCCGCGATAGAACGCGTACGTGCCGCTTTCATTTCCCGGCCAAAGGCCATCGACGTTATCAACCCTCCGCGCTCCCGGCAGACGGGCAATCTCCCCTTCGGAGCGAAACCCGCCGGCCGGGATGGGAGGCAGGGAACGCCCGTGCGCCAGAGGAACTAGGTACCAGCGGTTAGCCGGCATGATCGCCCCGAAAGGCGAGTAGAAAGCAATGGTGGCGCCGACAGGAGACCACGCCAAGCGGACCGCAGTGCCGAGGACCACCGGATTTCCCCCATCCATCGGGAGCACTTCAAAAATGGGAGATCCGCTGCCGGCGGCCGGGGCCCAGACAAAAACCCATTGGTGGTCTGGCGACACGGAAACCAAGAACAGGACCGGTTGCTCGAATGCCTTCGCCAGCCTGGAGCCGTCGGGTCGAATACGGTAGATCGACCCGATGGTGTCTCCATTGAGGATGCCTTCCCTGACGCGGAACAGGATCTCACCGTCGCGGCCGAATCTGGGGGAGTTTCCCTCAGCATTGGGGATCAGCTGTGGCGGGGTGCTTCGGTCGAAGGGCGCCAGCCAGAGTCTCTGCTTCCCGTGGTCGTCGGCTATCTGCATCACAACTTCCCGCCCATCGGCGGAGATGTCATAATCGGTCACTTCCAGACCATGCACCAGGGGCTCGGAGCGGCCTGACTTCAGATTCATTACCCGGAGTTCGCCGGCTTCCCTGAAGAAGTCATATTCACTTGGCGGCTCCTTTACCATCCGGTAACAAAGCCGTGTGCCATCCGGGGTGAATTTGGGCCCAGCGGCGTTGCCTTCCGTCACAATCTCACGGTCGCCATTTGCATCGTGCATTTGCAGGGACGTGCCGGTTAACGACACTGCGGTAATCAGCGACCGGCCATCCGAAGCCATGGCGATGCCTTGCTCCGAGGTTGGGCCGGAAGTGATCTGCTCCGGTTGGCCATCCGGAAAGCGCTGCCGCCAGATGTGGTTGCCACCCGCGGCGTTGGACGTGAAATACATCCACTTGCCGTCCGGCGACCAGGCTCCGAACGTGCAACCGCCGGGCGGACCGACCAGGCGGCCAGCCGAACTGCCATCGGAGGGAACCAGACGGCAAGGCGACCACAGATGGTCCTCATCCATCTCCACCAGGAGGACCGATTTTCCGTTGGGCGACAGATAGGAGCGATGCGCCATGCACGCATCGCCGACCGGCAGGTAAACGTCTCGCCGGCCCATGCGATTCTCTGCAGCAGCCACAATACCCATGTGGAGGCCCATTTTGATCTCGGAAAACAACAACTGTTGCGGCCCGGTCCATGTTAGTCCGGATGCATTCTTCAGCCACAGCTGCGGCTCACCGCCCAGCACCGGCACAGACCAGGTGTCCCAACTGAAGTCCTGGGTCATGTACGTCGTGTAGGCGATGTGCGTACCGTCGTTGGAAAATGCGGGCATTAACTTGATGTTGCCGTCATGCGTTAGTTGCCTGGGCTCGCCGTCGGGGAGCATTTTGACATAGACCTGGCCGGGGCCAAGAAACGTGGAGGGGCCGCGAATGAAGGCCGCCATACGTCCGTCAGGTGAAAGAACCGGCTGAGTCACCGAATCGGCAAACTTCGTGAGCTGTACCCACTGGGATTGATCGGACGGGCGCACCGGAGTGCGGGAGAAGAGAACCGCCCCCACCGCTGTGATCGCCAGCACGCCCGCTACAATCGCGACGCCCCGCCAGCGGCTGCGCCGCCGCTGCGCTTCCTCGATAATTCTTCTTGCGTCCGCGATGTTGGCCAATCGGCTGCCGGCATCATTCCGCAGACACTGCCGCAGCAACTGGCGGATTTTCGCGGGTGTCTTTGCGGGAAGCACCCGCCAGTCTGGTTCGCGCTCCCCAACAACCGCAGCCGTCTTCGAAAACGCTTGCCCGCCAAAGGCGCGCTTTCCGGTGATTAGTTCGTACAGCAAGCAGCCGAACGCCCAGATGTCGGTCCTCTCATCGACTGGGCCCCCGTTCGCCTGCTCCGGACTCATATATCCCGGCGTGCCGACAATCTGCCCAGCCATCGTCTCGACACCCGGTAGAGTTGCCCCGCCGGAGAGATTTGAATCGTCCGCCTTGCCCCACACCGCCTTTGCCAGCCCGAAATCCAGCACCTTCACTTTGCCCTGCGGAGTGATCTTGACGTTGGCTGGTTTCAAATCGCGGTGGATGATACCCTTCTGGTGAGCTACCTCCAGCCCCTCGGCCACCTGGCGGGCATAGTCTAGCGCTTGTGCGACGGGGATTGGCCCGCGGAGGGTTTCGCCCTCCACCAGTTCGAGCACCAGGAAGACCGCTTCTTCGGACTCTTCCAGCTCGTAAATCGCAGCGATATTAGGATGGTTCAGCAACGCCAGCATGCGCGCCTCGCGACGGAAGCGCGCCAGGCGCTCCGAGTCCCGCGCAAACTCAGGAGGCAAAGTCTTGATGGCGACGTCCCGGCCGAGCCTGCTGTCGTGCGCGCGATATACCTCGCCCATGCCGCCGGCGCCGAGCGCAGATATAATCCGATACGGTTTAAATTGCTGGCCCAGAAAGGCCGTGGTGACCGTTTGCGTGACCGTCGAGTAGCCCATTGCGGGTGTCTCGAGGAAACTCCCGGCGTCTCCTTCCCTCGCCAGCAACAGTTCGACCTCACGGAGAAGTTCGGCGTCTCCAGCGCATTCAACGTCGAGGAATGTCTGCCTCGCTTCTGATTCACGCTCCAGAGCAGCATGGAAGAGCCTTGCTACTCTTCGCGTACGTTCCTGGTCCATGCCGATTCGGTCCTTGCTGTCCGACCATATTACTGCATTACTGCAACCGGAATGCGGTGAGGCATTTCCCATTCCGGGCTCTTGGACGTCAGCAAGGCCTCTGCGCCATTTATGCGATAACGTCTAGTGCACTAATGCAGCTACAAGTACTCCCGCAGTCACCAGGATGGCGCCGAGAACGTTCCCGGTGGTAGGCTTCTCACCGAGGAAAACGAAGGCCATTCCCACCGCGAGCGCAACGCTGAATTTATCGATGGGCGCCACGCGAGAAGCCTCCCCGAGTTGCAGCGCTTTGTAGTAAAAAAGCCATGACAGGCCAGTAGCGATGGCCGATAGAAAGAGAAAGATGAAAGAATGCCGGGAGATGCGGAAGAGGTCTACGGCATTTCCCTGGGCCGCTACGATTCCCCACGCGAAGAAGACAATGATCACGGTGCGGATGGCGACCGCCAGATTACTGTCCACATCCCGGACACCAATCTTGCCGAAGATTGCAACCAGTGCGCCGAAGAAGGCCGAGAGCATAGCGTAGATCGTCCAGGTCATACTATTCATCTATCACCATTGTGTGCGCTTGGGCCCTGGAACTTTCCCTCATCGCCTCAGGTGTTAGCCTGAAGGTGGCCGGAGGAAAGCATGTCGACTACGCCAGCCCCTCCCAGGGTTCTTTGTGACCGCATGGAATCCGCGCGATCCCGCACGGATGAATTATTCGCCCTATTAACACCGCCAGCCTTCTATTCGCGCCCCGTGCCGGAGCGTCACCGGCTCATCTTTTACCTCGGGCATCTGGAAGCCTTCGATTGGAACCTGATCTGCCGCCAGTCCCTCAGCATTCCTTCGTTTCATCCTCAATTCGACAAGCTGTTCGAGTTCGGCATCGACCCGCCGGTCGGGCAGGCTGCCCAGGATCAGCCGGCCGATTGGCCCTCCGTCGAAGAAGTGCTGGCTTACAACCGGAGAATCCGGGGAATCATCGACGACTCGCTTGGCCGGGCGCCGGAGCAACTGGTACACGTCGCGCTCGAACACCGGCTTATGCATGCTGAGACGTTCGCCTACTTGCTGCACAATGTCCCTTACGATCAAAAATCTGCAGCCTCCATCGAGCCACTGCATCACAGCCGCGCCCTAGCCGGGGGAATGATTGAAATCCCGGCCGGCTACGCGACGCTCGGCCAGAAAGCCGGTGAATTTGGCTGGGACAACGAATTCAACCAACACCGGGTTGCCGTTCCGGCCTTCACCGTCAGCAAGTACAAAGTCACCAATGGCGAATATCTGAAATTCGTCGAAGAGGGAGCCGCGGCTCCCCACTTCTGGGCGCGACGAGGCGGAGACTGGTTTTATCGCGGCATGTTCGCTGAAATCCCGCTGCCCCTCAACGCGCCGGCCTACGTTACGCATCGCCAAGCCGCCGCTTACACGCGCTGGATGGGAAAGGACTTGCTCGCCGAAGCGCAGTTCCATCGGGCGGCATTCGAAACTCCGGAGCAGAAAGTGCGTCATTATCCGTGGGGGACTTCTGTGCCGGATGCAGCTCATGGGAATTTCGACTTTCACCACTGGGACCCGGTGGATGTCGACGCCAACCCGGCCGGGGATAGCGCCTGGGGCGTTTCCCAGCTCGTTGGAAACGGCTGGGAGTGGACCTCCACACCGTTCGGTCCTTTCGCGGGATTTCAGCCCTTCCCGTTCTATCCCGGTTATTCCAAGAATTTCTTCGATGAAGAGCACTACGTGCTGAAAGGTGCGTCGCCGCGGACCGCGTCTTGCTTCTTACGCCCTTCTTTCCGCAATTGGTTCCGGCCCGACTATCCCTATGTCTATGCCACTTTCCGTCTTGCCGAAAACTAGCGCGACCGCGGATGAGAGCACGCGCGAGTTTGCCTCCGACGTACGGGCAGACCTGAGCAAGCCTCAGAAGGAACTGCACTCCAGATATCTTTATGACGAACTGGGCAGCGCGCTTTTTGAGGCCATCACGCACCTGCCCGAATACGGGGTCACGCGAGCAGATGAGCGTTTGCTGCGGAAACACGCGCGCGACATCTCGGAGTTGATCACGGAGCCTGCGACCGTGATCGAGCTGGGTAGCGGTACTGGCCGCAAAACGCGTTATGTCTTGAATGCGCTTAAGAGAGCGGATCGAGTGCCGCGTTATTTTCCGATTGATGTTTCGCGCGAGGCTTTGGGCCGCTGCCTGCGCGAGCTAGCCGACATCGCCGACGTGCGGCCGCTCGAGTATTCCTATGTCGACGGACTGGCTCGCGCGGCAGCCCACCGCCGTGCTCATGAACGCCTACTGGTCCTATTTCTCGGGAGCACCATCGGAAATTTCGAGCGCATGCGCGCCATCGAGTTCCTATGTGACCTGCGAGAATGGCTGCTGCCGGGCGATACGCTTCTGATCGGCGCCGACCTGGTCAAAGATCCCGATCGCATGCTGCTTGCCTACGACGATCCCACGGGCGTTACCGCGGCCTTCAACCTGAATCTGCTGGGCCGCATGAATCGCGAGCTGGGCGCAGATTTCGACCTGCGCACGTTCGAGCATGAAGCTCGCTGGAACGAGACGGAACGACGCATCGAGATGCATCTGCGCTCCCGCGTGGATCAAACTGTATTCATCACCGAGGCAGATTTGAGAGTCCGGTTCCGGGGCGGCGAAACCATCTGGACTGAGTCGTCCCACAAATTTCACCGTGACGAGATGTTTGAAATGGCGGACCAAACCGGCTTTTGCGTCCAGGCGCAGTGGGTGGACCTGGAGTGGCCCTTCGTCGAGAGCTTGTGGATGGTTCCCTGATGGCGGCGGCCGACGCCACGGCAACCGTAGAATTCCGGCAGGTCACCTATCGCGTCGGCGGCAATCTCATTCTCGACAATTTGAGCTGCTCCATTGAGCCAGGAGAAACCCTGGTGCTTCTCGGCCGCAGCGGAGCGGGAAAAACGACCGCGCTCAAAATGGTGAATGGGCTTCTGTTCCCGACCAGCGGCGAGGTGTGCGTGGATGGCCGCTCGACCAAAGAGTGGGACCTGATTGCGTTACGGCGAGGCATCGGCTACGTGATTCAGGACGTCGGCCTGTTCCCGCACTTCACCGTCGCGGAAAACGTGGGCTTGGTGCCGCGCCTGGAAGGCTGGCCCAGTGAGCGCATCGCGGCCCGATCCCGCGATCTGCTTCAGGAAGTGGGGTTGGAACCGCAACAGTTTTTGAATCGCCATCCCCGCGAGCTTTCGGGTGGCCAGCGCCAGCGAGTTGGCGTGGCACGCGCCCTGGCCGCCGACCCCCGGCTGCTGCTTTTCGACGAACCATTCGGCGCCCTCGATCCGGTCACGCGTCTGGAGCTGCAGGACCAATTCCTGGCCCTCCGGAAGCAGTTTCGGAAAACTTCCATCTTCGTCACCCACGATGTACGCGAAGCCCTGCGCCTGGGCACTCGCATTGCGCTGCTCGATCGTGGCAGACTGGAAGTTCTAGCGACACCACAGGAGTTCTTGAAATCGCGGGAGCCGGTTACGCGCGCGTTCCTGGCTGTCCTGGATATTGGAAATGCGATAAACGCCGATGACCGCCCCTAGGAGGTTACTGAAAAAGTTGGCCAATAGCTCATGTTGGCAGGTCGGGGACCTGCTCCACGACTGCAGACCCTTGACTTACATGCCCACGTGGCGGGGCTCTCTGACCTGTGAGCGACGTTTTCAGCATCCTAGGCATTGTGAATAGGCCAGGCCTTTTCGACGATATCCTCGAGTTGACTTCCGAGCACTTTGTGCTGGTACTGGTGTCCATGGCCATCGCGGTGGCAATCGGAATTCCGCTCGGCATTTTGCTCACGCGCCGGCCGCCTCTGCAGGGTTGGGTGCTGGGATTTGCAAACGTATTGCAGACCGTGCCCAGCCTGGCCCTCTTTGGATTCCTGATTCCAATTCCGCTAATCGGAGGCATCGGCAAAAGGACTGCGATCGTCGCGCTGGTTTTGTACGCGCTGCTGCCGATTCTGCGTAATACCTTAGTGGGCATTCTGGGCGTAGACCCGGCCGTGCGTGAGTCGGCAGTGGCGATGGGCATGACCGATCGGCAACTGTTATGGCAAGTGGAGCTGCCCCTGGCCGCGCCGACTATTCTGGCAGGCGTTCGAGTGGCCACGGTTACTACGGTGGGAACCGCGACGATCGCGGCGGCTATCGGCGGAGGCGGGCTGGGCGTGTTCATTTTCCGCGGCATCGCGTCGGTGGACACCACGCAAATATTGGCCGGCGCCGTTCCGGCTGCGGTACTGGCACTGCTATCCGATGGAGGATTAGGTTGGATCGAAAGACGATTCTCGGCTGCCTGAGCGCGTTTCTGCTGCTGGCGGCTTGCTCTTCCAGACATCGCGTCATCGTAGCATCCAAGAATTTCACCGAACAGGTGATCCTCGGAGAAATCATCGCGCAGCATCTGGAAAATCGGCTGCATTTGCCGGTGGTACGAAAACTAAACCTGGGTGGCACCCTGCTGGCTCACCAAGCCCTGCTGGCCCGCGACATCGACCTATATCCGGAGTACACCGGAACCGCCTTTACCAATATCCTCAAGCGCAGCGGCGTTAACGATCCGGTGGTGGTTCTGGACCGTGTACGAACCGAGTACGCCACCGGGATGGGAGCGGACTGGCTGGATCCGCTGGGCTTCTCCAGCACTTTCGCCATGACCGTACGCGGCGACGACGCCCGTTCGCGACATCTGGAAACCTTGAGTGATGCGGCCGCCGATCCGGCTGGGTTTACACTCGGCGCCGGTTATGAGTTTCTGACGCGCCCCGACGGCTATCCGTTGTTGGCTACCACTTATCCGATCAGGTGGAACGCCGCCGCAAAAAGCATGGACCTCGGGCTGGTTTATACCGCACTCACTCAGAAACAGGTGAGCATGGTGGCGGCCAACAGCACCGACGGATTGCTGAATAAGCTGGACGTGAAAGTTTTGAAAGATGACAAGCAGGCGTTTCCGCCTTATCAAGCTTGCATCGTGGTCCGATCCGACACCCTGGCCGCGAACTCCGATCTTCGCAAGACGCTTTCGGAACTATCGGGAAAGATCTCCGACAACGCGATGCGGGCGATGAATTACGCAGTCGATGTGGAACACAAACAGGTGCGCGATGTGGCGCGGGATTTCCTGGAAAAAGCGGGACTTCACTGACAATGGCAGGTCGGAGACCTGCCCCACGACTGCAAATCAATGTTCAACATGCCCAGGTGCCTTCTGGCGCACCCGCGAGATAGCCCGCACCAATTTCCGGTAGGGCACTTCATCCCAATCGTGAAAGCTGATCCATTCGCCATCGCTCCAGCTAGAATAATGCCAGCGCGCCAGCAGGGCAAGATGTTCCTGCTTCTCGGCCAACGGCGCAGCCACTGGATCGAGCGACGCCACCAACTGGCGCAGCCTCGAATCGAGTGAAACGCTGGACGTCAATGAAAACTGCCGCGGTGACTGCCACGAGCCTTGGCAGACGAACCACAGAAGTACGCTGTCGGCATTGCTCGCGGGCGCCACTGCGACGCCATAAAGCCGGTCAATGTCTCCCACTAGATCATCGCGTAGCGCAAGCACTTCCTGGATTCGCTCCAGGCGTTGATGTTGCCGGGCGGCTTCCTCGAAACTCATCTCCTGGCTCAGCCGGTCGCGGGCCGCGGCAGTTACGCTGAGCAGTGCCGCGCCATTGCCGGTCAGAAACTCCCCGACGCGCCCCACTTCGCTCAAGTACTCTTCCCTGCTCACGATCTGCTGGCACGGGCGCAGGCATTTGTTCATTTCTCCGTAAATGCAGCCCGGGTGTTGGGGACTGGGCTCCAGATTCTCCTGGCAGCGGCGCATCTGAAACAGATCCAGAAACTGATTCTCGAACAGCTCGGCGCCGGCCCGGGTTCGAAATGGCCCGTAGTAAATAGCCTGCCCGCCGGTGAGCCGGGCAGTCACTTGCGTCCGGGGAAATTCGTTGGCGAGAATCAGCTTCACATACGCCGGCATGCGGAGCTTGATCAGGCGAAGATAATCGTCCGGGAAATCGCGCCGGGCCAGCGCGTAATGCAGCAGCATCGACTCGAAGCGCGAGGCTGTCAGCCAATACTCCACGCGCGTGACGACCTCGCGGAGATTCAACGACCGGCGCGCCGCCTCAGCCGGCTTGAGAATGCGCAGCAACCGCCGCCGCAGCATACTGGTCTTGGCTAGGTAAGCAGATCGCTTGCCGGCCCGAACCAGAAAGACCGCGTCGGTGTTGGGAAGCGCGGCGATGGCCTCGTCCAACTCGCCCACTTCGATGACCGCAGGATCGGGAACCAACATCCGTTACCAGTGTGTCACCATAGGACGAAACCAGAAACCAGCAACCAGAAACTGCCCCATGGATTTCGCCGAGCAGCTCAAGTCATCCGTCGATATCGTCAAGACCATCGGTGAATACGTGCGCCTGAAGCGTACTGGCACGACCGGCAGATACATGGGGCTGTGCCCGTTCCACACCGAGAAAACGCCGTCGTTCAACGTCAACGCAACCATGCAGCGGTTCAAGTGCTTCGGCTGCGGCGTGGGTGGCGACATCTTCGAATTCGTCATGGTGCTCGAGCGCATCAGCTTTGTGGAGGCGCTCAAGCTGATTGCGGAACGCAACGGTATCGCGATGCCCCGGCGCGAATATTCCGATCCCGATTCGAAACTGCGCGGGGCGTTGATGGAGATGCACGAGATCGCGGCTAGCACTTTCCAGGCCAATCTCAATAGCCCGAATGGCATAGAAGCGCGCAACTATCTCGCCGGACGCGCCGTCAATCCTGAACAGATCGCGGAATTTGGTCTGGGTTTGTCGGAAGCAGGGGGGCAACAATTGGTACGCAGGTTCGCTGAGCGATTCGCTCCCGAACATCTCGAGCAGTCGGGCTTGGTGATGAAACGACAGGATGGCAGCGGATGGTTCGACCGGTTTCGCGGCCGGCTGATGTTCCCGATTCACAACGAATCGGGTAAAGTGATCGGCTTCGGCGGCCGCGCTCTCCGCTCCCGCGATGAGCCGAAGTACCTCAACTCGCCCGAAACACCGCTCTATCGAAAGAGTTACGTGCTCTATAATCTTCACCGAGCCAAGGATGCCATTCGCAAATCCGATTATGCGGTCCTAGTGGAAGGTTACATGGATGTGATCGGCGTGTACTCGGCCGGCGTTAGCAACGTCGTCGCGAGCTGCGGTACGGCGCTGACCAACACGCAGGTCCGCGCTCTCAAGCGTTTTTCCGATCGGATCGTAGTCAATTTCGATCCCGACGCCGCCGGCGCCAACGCGGCCGAGCGTTCGATCCAAATGCTGTTGGATGAGAGCCTGCAGGTGCGTGTCCTCGAGCTGGAAGGCGACCTGGATCCCGACGAATACGTGAAGCAGAACGGAGCAGAGGTCTACCGCAGCCGGCTGGAGAAAGCTCCGGCCTACTTCCATTGGCTGGCCGATCGCGCGCGCAAGAAATTCGATATGCGCACGGTGGAAGGCCGCATGCAAGCGTTCAAGTTTGTCGCGCCCGCCATCCAGCGTATTTCCGACCGGCTGGAGCGGTTCGCGGTGGCCAACGACGTGGCCGATTATCTGGGTGTTGATGAGAAGCTGGTGCGCGACCATTTTAGCCAGGGAACGGCCGAGCGAAGAGTGGTGAATCGCGCGCCCACGGTGCCGCCCAACGAGCGGCTGCTGCTCAATTCTTTGTTGGCGAGCGAGCGGGCCAGAGCCGAGGTTTTGCCTGCCTTGCGCGACATGCCGGTGATCGATAACTTCGTCACCAAAAACGTGTTTAGGGCCCTGTTTTCACTACATGCCGACGGAACGCCTTTCCGTCTGGCCGACCTGGAGGGGCGCCTTGGGGACGCCGACCGGGACCTATTGTCCGTTGTAATTTTTGCCGATGAAGTACTTGAGGAGGAGATGGCGGCGGAACAGGCTTCGGCCTGCCTGCGCAGCCTGAAAGCTCAGGATCCAAAAGCGGAAATCGCGGCCTTACGAGCGCAGATCAAAGCGGCCGAACGCGACGGCAATTTTCAAGAGGTCATGCGCCTCAATGCACTCGTGGTTGAAATCGATCAGCAACGTAAACGGAGCCGTGAGGCAGCGAGTGATGTTGTACACTAAATGGAATCAGGGTTAGGATTCGCTTGGTAGCGGGGTACGAGTGGCTACGGAAGAAAAGTACGGGCGGCTAAAACATCTCATGGAAGTGGGCAAAGAAAAGGGCTTCGTCTTGTACGACGAGGTCAATGAGGTGCTGGCCGAGGAGTTTCCCTCCGGACGCGAGTTCGAAGATCTGCTCTCCGATCTGGACAGCGCGGGCGTCGAGATTCTCGAAGAGCCTAAAATCGATTTCGAGAAAAAAGACGAGGCCGAGGACTTCGGCGATCTCGAGCTGGCCCAGGACGTCGGCGACAAGACCAACGATCCGGTGCGGATGTACCTGCGCGAGATGGGCACGGTCCCACTGCTTACGCGCGAGGGCGAAATCGAATTAGCCAAGCGCAATGAGCGCGGCCAATGGGCGGTTCGCAAGGCGCTATCCAGGTCGCCTCTGGTCATCCGCGAAATCATCCAGTTGGGCGAAGATCTGCAGCGCGGGACCACTTCGGTCCGCGACATTCTGGTGCTGCCGGAGTTCGTGATCACCGACGAGGACTTCACGGTGCAGCACGACGATCTCCTCGCCAAGATCGCTGAGATCGAAAGATATTACAAAAAGACCCAGCAATTCCGCCAGAAGCTGCAAGCGATCTCGCGTCAGATGAAGCCCAAACAACATCGCAGCCTGCGGTATGGCCTGGCGCGGAACATGGTGCAGATTTCGCGCATCATCCGCAATGTCGCATTCAATACCGGCATCCGCCGCAGCTTAGCCGGACGCCTTCGATGCGCGGTCGATGAGTTGAAGCCGCTCGAGCGCGAAATCGCGAGAATCCAGCGCAAGCTCGAAGAGCCCAACCATTCAGCAGGGCACCCTTCCCGCGACTTGCGGAAGGAACTGCGGCAGTGCAGCCAGCGCATCCAGCAACTGGAGGAAGAATGCGGCGCCAGTTCCACCGAGCTGCGCCGTACGCTCCAGATCGTCGAACGAGGCGAGCAAGAAGCCGAATCGGCCAAGAAGCAGTTGATCGAAGCCAACCTTCGGCTGGTGGTTTCTATCGCCAAGCGCTACACCAACCGCGGGCTGCAGTTCCTGGACCTGATCCAGGAAGGCAATATCGGGTTGATGAAGGCGGTCGACAAATTCGATTACCGGCGGGGCTACAAGTTTTCCACTTACGCCACCTGGTGGGTGCGCCAAGCCATCACGCGCGCCATTGCGGACCAGGCCCGCACCATCCGCATCCCGGTGCACATGATCGAGACCATCAACAAGCTGGTGCGCACGCAGCGCCAGCTTCAGCAGGAACTCGGCCGCGAACCCACTACTGAAGAACTGTCGGTCAAGATGGAGCTGCCGGTCGGTAAAGTGCGAAAGGTGCTCCGTATCGCGCAGGAGCCGATTTCGCTTGAAACACCAGTGGGAGAAGAAGAAGAATCGCATCTGGGCGACTTTATCGTCGACCGCCGCGTGGTTTCGCCGTCCGAGGCCGTCATCAATCTCAACCTGCGCGAGCAAACCGCCGAGGTTCTGAAGACCTTAAGCCCGCGCGAAGAGAAAATCATCAAGATGCGCTTCGGACTCCAGGACGGCAGTGAGCATACGCTCGAAGAAGTGGGCCAGCACTTCGCGGTCACGCGCGAGCGCATCCGGCAGATCGAAGCCAAGGCTTTGCGCAAGCTGCGCCATCCCAGCCGCAGCCACCGCCTGCGCGCCTTTTTAGACACCAGTCTTCACGAGTAGATTTCTCTTACTCGCTCCACAATTGTCCCAGGCACCAAATGCTCCCAGGGTTCGCCGCGCGCGATCCGCTCTCGCACTTCTGTGGAAGACACCTGATCGTGAGCCGCTCGCAAGCCTAGCGGATGAATACGGTGTTGAAACTCCGCCGGAGGCTGGAATTCGCCAGATCGCGCCGCAACCAGCAATTCAAACTCCTTGAGCATCTCCTCCACCACACCTGGCCGGCCATAATCCCACGCCAGAATGCGTTCCGCGGCGTCCCGGCCGCATATGAAAGAGAGCCGCGTGTCGGGACCGTAATGCTCGCGGCACTCGCGGGCAATGTCGATGAATAGCCCTTTTTCACTTGTGGCGATCGAGCAAGGGGGCATCAGTCTGGCCGCCTCCAGCATCGCCAGCCGCTGTTCCAAGGTCGCCCCAAAGTACTCCTTATGCGGAAGGACGCTCGGAACCACACAGAGCACTTCATCCACGTGGAAGCCAGCCGCATAAACCAGTTCTTCGTGCGCGATGGTGGGTGGGTTAAAGCTCCCGGCGAGGACCCCTAATCTTTGAGGCCTGCTCATGGACTGCGGATGGAACCTCACTGCTTTCAGTATAGTTTCAGAGTACTCTTGGCCTTTAGGTGCACGGATTTAGCAAGATAAGGTCGGTACTTAGTCGCGCATAGGGTAACTAACTTACAGATCCAAAAGCGCTTTGGTTCTAAAGTATAAGTATGCTGTACTGGATTTGCCCAGAATGCGGGGGCGAATGCTCGCCTGCGATCCGGGAATGTCCGGCTTGCGCCGGTCCTCCGGCGATCTCTCCCGCTTCAGCCGGTCCGGTTAACGGGAAAGCCTTAGTAACTGAAGAAGTTCTCTCTCTCGCGCAAAATCTTCAGGCCGCGGGCGGGACTCACGCAGTGGCTAACGGCCTGATCACAGACAATGGCCATTCAGCGCTCACGGCAACTCTCGAATTGCCTGAAATGCCGGCTCCGGAAATGGCGGCGCCCCAAACGCCGGTAGAGGACGAACCCCGGGCGCAGCTCGAAGAAGCGATCGAATCACTGGTTCGCCCACTTATCGAATCGACAAACTTAGCTCCGGCTCCGGAGTCACTTGCTCCAGAGGTGCTATCCGAGGCCATGGCCCTACAAGCCGAGTTGGCGCTCGATTCGATGGCGCAACAGAGCATCGCTGCCGAGCAATCAGCCATTCGGGGCATCGTCGCCTCTTTTCAACAAAAGCCTAAAATCGGCCTGCTCGCTCCGGCCAGCGAAGACGTTGTGGCGCCCGCGCCGGTCTGCATCCAATGGATGCGAATTCCCAAACCCCGCATCTTACCCGTACCTCCGCGGGAATTGAATCACAGGGATTTGCTTGCGGGGCTTCAGACGCCGCCTTTGGCTGGTCCGTGTGTTCCACAAGGGTTACGCAGCCTGACAGAGCAGCGCGGTCAAGCTCGCGGCCGGGCGCGGAAGAAGGCTGGTCTTCCGGCATGGACGGTAAGTTTCCTGGTGGCGCTGATTCTATTCCTGGGCGTGGGGAGCCTGCTGCAGTATTTCTCCTCCAAAGGAGATGCGAAAACAACTGCCGCCACGACGCAGCCATCAGATCAAACTGTCTCAGCCGTCTCTTCCGGCGATCAACCGGCGTCGAAGCTGGTGGAAGTGACGGGGCTGCGCATCGCAGCCGGGTCCAACCGCAGACCTCAGCTCGAATTCATTGTGGTCAATCATTCCGCGACCGCGCTTTCGGACATCGGGCTGCAAATCGCCGTGCGATCGGCCTCCTCTAGTGGGGGGGTCGCACCTCTTTTTCGCGTCACGACGACGGTTGCGTCACTCGGCCCCTACCAGTCCCGGGAGTTCCGGGCTGAGCTCGATCCTGAAGTACACGCCACGGACGTCCCGGATTGGCAGTCGCTGCGCGCTGACGTGCACATAAGCCAGTAGACACCGCATTCAATTCCGCCTTAGAGCACCCGCCTGCTCAGCGCTGTCGCGGCACCCTGGCGGCTGAGAATGTGAGATTCCGAGACGCGAGAGATTCAACCGCGCGTCGAACTGGCAAGGATCGATGGCCAAGGCTCGTTCGAAATCCGCGCGCGCCGCCTCCTTCTGATCGAGCGCCAGCAAGGCGACCCCGCGATTGTTCAGGGCATCCGCGCTATGGGGTGAAAGGGCCAAGGCCCGGCCAAACTCCGGCAGCGCCCGTTCCGGCCGGCCGAGGTTCATGTAGATCCGGCCTTCCTCGGATGGAATCCGGGGGTCCGCCGGGGCCATTTGCCGGGCCTGTTCGAGCATCGGCAGGGCGCTCGCGGGATCGACTGCCCGCGCGAGCTGGATTCTGGGCCGGATCTTCGTGGGAGCTTTCGCAACTGCTTCTGTCCAGAGCGACTGTTCGGTCCGCCAGGTGGCCGTCCGAGCGACGCTGACGCCCATGAGTAAAATCAGGATCGGGGCAACGAAGACGGGGCGGGCGCGCTCGAGCAGCAATCCGGCACAAGCCGCGAATGCGATCATCGGCAGATACATCCGGCGATCCGCCGCCAGATCCGTCGCCGGGAATATGGAAGAGCTCGGAAGTAACAGCACCAGGCCCGCAAGAAACCAGAATCCCGCGCGAGCACGGCTGAACTGAAACGAGGCGACGATTGCCAGAACCATCACGCCGGCCCACGCGAGTGCCGCAATCGGGATCGCGGGCGTGTGAATGTCCGCGTCTACCGTAAATCCAAGAGGAACGATCAACATTCGCAAGTAACGCAAGATAACTGCGCCTTGTGTGACCAAGTAGGACCGCCACGAGACCGCAGCTTGAGCGCCGGCGCCCGACCCCGGCGTATTTTGGACGGCGATTAACACGCGAATGCCCGCCGCCGCCGACAAAGCAAACATCGCGGCGATCGGCTTCAATTCCCTCGAGTCGCGGTGTCGCGAGAAATGCAGTAACAGCAAGAACACCGGAAACGCGACGCATTCTTCTTTGGCAAGCAAGGCAGCCGCAAACCAGCCCGTCGCCCACCATAGGTGTCCTCGCAGCCAACTGGCCAGCGCTGCCAGGCACAGAACGGTCGCGAGCAGAGTGCTACGGGCGAAGATGTAGTTCACCGGCTCGGCTTGAAAGGGATGCACCGCGAAAATGGCCGCGGCGAGGAATGCGGCCCGGGGCGAGACGATTTGTTGCAGTGCTTCAAATAGCAATAAGACGGCAATCAGGTGCAGGGCCAGGTTGACAGCGTGGTATCCAGCCGGATTCCGTCCGCCCAGCCACTGATTGAGCCAGAAGGTCGCGTACGTGAGTGGACGAATCTCGAACGGGCGCCACAGGCCGGACGAAAACAATGAGTAATCGTCAAAATGAAACGAGCCCCACAAGCAGCCACCAAATGCGATGATAGCGGCGATAAGGAGAATAACGATCTGGCGAGAAACGAGACGCCTCCTAAGCGGGCCCTCCGTCCCAAGAATGCCGCCGAGCGCGCGGCTCGGGTCAAGAATATTCTGACATTGTTGGACGAGATGTACCCGCATCCGACCATTCCATTGCATCACAGGAATGCTTGGGAATTGCTGGTCGCGACCATTCTATCGGCGCAATGCACCGACCGGCGTGTGAATGAAGTAACGCCGAAGCTATTCAAGAAATATCCAACTATCGCCGATTTCGCAAATGCGAATCTGGAAGAATTGGGGAGCCACATCCGGTCCACCGGTTTCTTCCGCAACAAAGCCAAATCGCTGCTTGGGGCCGCCCGCAAGATTCTCGCTGATTTCAGCGGTAAGGTCCCCAAGACCATGGAGGAATTGGTGACGGTTCCCGGCACCGGACGCAAGACAGCCAACGTTGTTCTGGGCGGTTACTATGGAATCGCGGCGGGGGTCGTCGTCGACACCCACGTCCTGCGTGTGTCTCGGCGGCTCGACCTGACCAAGCAAATCGATCCGGTCAAAATCGAGCAGGATTTGATGAAGATCATCCCAAAGGAGAAGTGGATCGAGTTTCCGTTGCAACTGATTTACCACGGTCGCGCGCTTTGCGTAGCCCGCAAGCCCAAGTGCGTCCAGTGCAAGCTCGACCCGCTTTGCTACGCGAAGGATAAAAATTAGGGACAGTGCACTCAAATACCTATTTCGGGAGTGCATTGATCCGTAGCCCAGGTGCGAAATAGGTATTTGAGTGCACTGTCCCTAATTTAGAGGGCGCGCTTCAGGAA
>Ga0210386_10000546_pt1 | contig 34685 bp, 35 predicted proteins | sample IncBWH32OmetaG_FD_160091 | JGI IMG/M metagenome (GOLD analysis project Ga0210386, IMG submission 160091) | Forest soil microbial communities from Barre Woods Harvard Forest LTER site, Petersham, Massachusetts, United States - Inc-BW-H-32-O ...
GACAATGAATCTCGAAAGCGGATCCAGCTCAGGTTCAGCTGGATCCCCGGCCTATTCGCGGTTTGCCGATTACCCAGCAACGCGCCGACGCCGGAGTGGGCATGGAGCGGCCCTTTTACGTCGGTGACTCGAACCGCTGATGAGCTGTCGATCGTGTGCTTGGCTGACAATCTTCCCGCAGACGTTGACTCCAAACATCACTGGATGTGCTTTAAGCTTGAGGGGCCGTTTGCTTTCTCGGAGGTTGGGATTCTCGCGTCATTTGTCGATCCTCTCGCGGAGAATGGAGTGCCGGTCTTCGCCATCTCCACCCATGACACTGACTACGTGCTAGTCAGCGAGCAGTACGCCGGAGTCGTGCCGCGCGCTTTGCGGGATGCGGGTCACGAGCTGTTGCCCTAGACCGAATCCCCTCAGCAACTTGCCGAGCTTGCGCTCAGGTTAGAGGGGCGAGGACGCCCTTCCTCCATCGTCGTTATGCGAATCGTGGCCGTTCGACCTTGAATATCCTCCAATCGATGGTAGATCCGCGAACTTGACGCCTCGGTATGGTCTAATAGAGAAATCGCAAACTTAATGCCTGCCCGCCTTACATCTCTGCGCCGCCGCATGCTCGCGCTCCACCGCAACCTTCGCGGGGCGAGCATGATTGCGCGCGCGTTTGTCTCCACGGATCATCCTCTTCTGGCGCATATTATTCCCATCCGCCGCTGTAATCTGGCTTGTGAGTACTGCAACGAATACGACGACTCTTCCAAGCCGGTTCCGACCGAGACCATGTTCGCGCGGGTGGACAAGCTGGCCGAGTTGGGTACTTCGGTGATCACGATCAGCGGTGGAGAGCCGCTTCTGCATCCCGAGCTGGACGAGATCATTCGCCGCATTCGCAAACCTGGCAGGATCGCGGGGCTGATTACCAACGGATACCTGCTGGTCGCCGAGCGTATTCAACGGCTGAATCGTGCAGGACTGGAATGGCTACAGATCTCGATTGATAACGTTACGCCGGACGATGTGTCCAAAAAAAGCCTCAAGGTTTTGGACAAGAAGCTGGAACTGCTCGCTGAGCACGCCGATTTCCATGTGAACATAAACTCCGTGGTGGGCGGAGGCGTGTGCAATCCGCAGGATGCACTGACCATCGGCAGACGGGCGCTGGAGCTGGGTTTCAGTTCCACCGTCGGCATTATTCACGATGCCAGTGGACAGCTGCAGCCGTTGGCGGAAGAAGAAAAGCGCGTCTATCACGAAATGAAGGCGATGGAGAAGAGCAGCTTCACCCGTATCAATGGCTTTCAGGACAACATTGCACAGGGGCGGCCGAATCAGTGGCGTTGCCGGGCCGGAGCGCGTTACTTATACATCTGCGAGAACGGGCTGGTGCACTATTGCTCGCAGCAGCGTGGCTATCCTGGGATCCCTCTGGAGAAATTCTCGGTGCACGATATTCGTCGCGAGTATGTAACTGAGAAATCGTGCGCTCCGCATTGCACGGTTTCCTGCGTGCATCAGGTGTCGATCTTCGATTCATGGCGGGCACCGCAGCGTGCGATGGCGACTGCGCCTGATTTAGTGCAGATTCAGTAAGGGCCTTAAGGACAGCTCCCTGCCGAGCTTCGCTCAGCTGCCCGGACGAGGGCGTCCGGGCCTACGGGTAAACCGCGAATCCCGCGTGTCGCGAAGCGTGTGCATCGCAAATCGTGAGCTTGCTACTTTTTTGGCTGCGCCGTGGGCGGCAGCAGGCCATTCAGGCGAAGATACATCGCGGCGGCGCTGTAATGGTCTGCCCAATCGTTGGTAAGAGAAATCAGCGCGGACGCTACGGTCCCCTGTCTTCCGCCGAAGAGCTCAACTGGATTGCCAAGTTTTGAATCGTCCACTTTGCCCATGGCCGCTTCGCAGTACAGAAACGACTTGGTCAGCCCAGCCTGCAGCCTCTCCTTATCGGTCTCTGGCGTTGGTTTCATGGGGGGAGGAGGCATGCTCGCGGCCTTGCTACACAGTTCGATGTTGGACATGGCTACGTGCATGACCAGATGGCCGAAGGTGATCTGCGCGGGCGTGGGACTGTAGCCGAACTTATCGGCGGGCATCTCTTCCACGGCGGCAATCAGATTCTTCTCCTGGCGCGGCAAAATCTCTCTCACCGCATCGGTCACGGGATTCTTGCTAGGCTCGACTTTCGCCGGCGCGGGGTTTTTTGGTTCGGCCTTGTTTGGCTCAGGTTTGTCCTGCCCAAACAGAAAAGCAGTGGATGCAAGCAGCGCGAGCAAAGCGAGTGCTCGTTTCATGACGCCTCCGTTGCTCAAGGATAACTCGGAGTAAGCTGGTTTCGCCAGAGTCGGCCTCCGAGTGCGCTATGACGTTGCAGCCGCCAGCCCCGCGCCCACCAGCTTGTAAAGCAGGTACCATCCGGCGACAATGGCAATCGCCGTCGAGCGCTTCACTTTGCTGTTGCATGCAAAACCAATACCCATGAGCACAATGTTCCAGATGATGAAAACATCCAAGGCCGATGCCATGCCATAGACAAACTTGTTTCCCGCAGGATCCATGAAGTGCGCCGGGTTCGTAGCCACGGGATTCTGCGCATTGAACCCAGCCGGGTCAACCCCGGCAAACATGGAAATAATCCCCAGCACAGCGCCAATGACGCCGGGAAGGCTGCCATAAGCCACAATCGCCAGCGAGGTTTTGAAAGGCACTTTGGCCCCGACAGCCACATTGAAGGTGGCTATCAGCACAGCTGCGATCACCAGGAAAATAATCAGGTTCAGTAAAGGGAGACTGTAGGAGATGGAGCGGGTGATGGTAGTCGCCAGCTGTAGCTGCTTGGCCTGCTGCTCGGGCGGCAGTTTTTCGAACTGCTCGGCGTGCGATGATTGGGCAATTGAGTTCTTGGTGATCTGCTCGAAGCCGATCTGCCTGCCCATTACGAAAACGAAGAGGAGCGAGACGATGGAGATCAGCAGCCACGGCGTCCACCAGCTGGAGTTGCGGCGCAAATCGGTGAAGGTCTTGCTGGGCGCGATGAAGGTGTCGATAATGCGCGCCCCTTCGGAAAGCGCCGGCTCTTCGGGTGGGGGTATTGGCATAGGGGTTATGGGTTGAGCGGCCATGCGAGCCTCCTTGAAAGAATGTCGACGGAAGAACGCCGTCGTGGATTGTAGTCTGCGGAGAGAGAACGGACAAGCTTAGTCGCATTGCGATTTGGTGGAAGCCGGCGTCCCCCGCCCGGCTGGACGGGCGAGACGCCCGTCCTCCATTGCGTCAGGCGATCACTTCTGGCGTTGCATCCAGCAGGCTGCGGGTGTAGAGGTGCTTCGGCCGTTCCGTGATTTGCTCGGTTGGACCAACTTCGACGATCTTTCCGCGATACATTACGGCGATACGAGTAGCCAGGTAGCGAACCACGGGCATAGAGTGCGAGATGAAGAGGTAGGTCAATCCGAACTCGCGTTGCAGCTGGGCTAGGAGATTGACGATCTGCGCGCCGACGCTCACGTCGAGAGCGGAGACGGGCTCGTCCGCCACAATGAATTTCGGATGCAGCGCCAGCGCCCGGGCAATTCCGATTCGTTGGCGCTGGCCTCCGCTGAATTCATGAGGGAACCGACGCATGGCGGAATGGTCAAGGCCCACGGCGCGAAGCAACTCTGCAACCCGTGTGCGCCGGGTCGAAGAGCTCATGCGGTCATGGATGATCAGGGGTTCGCTGATGACATCCTCGACCCGCATTCGGGGATCGAGAGAGCCGAACGGGTCCTGAAAGATGATTTGCATGTCGCGACGCAGCCGTCGCATCTCACCGTGACTAGCCGCGACCAGATCGCGGCCTTCGAACACGATCTTACCCGAGGTCGGCTCAATCAGTCGGAGCACCAAGCGGCCGAGTGTGCTCTTGCCTGATCCCGACTCGCCAACCAGGCCGAGGGTTTCGCCGGATTGAATGTCGAGGGTCACCTCATCGACGGCACAAACTTCGCGGGCTGCGCCCCCGCCAAAGACGGATTCCCCCAGCGGAAAAACTTTGGTCAGATCGCTTATTTCGAGCAAGGGCATTGGAAAGATGGTAACAGCAAGAACAAGCCACGGATTCTCGCTGATTTCCACGGATCGAATCTTAAACGTTGTTTCATTTCAGGGAACAATCAGCGTTAATCCGTGCAAATCCGCGGCCGAATTTTCTTCAGCGCCATGCAATCATCGGCACGGCCAGCAATGCCGCGACCATGCCCAGAGCTTTCCAGCGGGTGAAGTGCTCCCGGAGGATGAAGCACGCGAGCAATACGGTCACGGCGGGATAGAGCGAGCTGAGTACGACCGCGGCGTCGAGACGGCCGGTCTGGCTCGCACGGATGAACAGCACACTGCCGATGATGTCGAGGCAACCCGCAAGCACGCCAAGGGTGATCCCACGGCGGTCAATTTTGCGGATGCTGTGCCCGATCACAACGATCAGGCCAGTCAGAGTGAACGACGCTACCTTTGACGTAGCTGCGATCCAGAACGCCGAGCCGTCTCCGGCCTGCTTGATGCAGAGATAGAATCCCGCGAAACCGATGCCTGCGAGTACGGCCATTCCAATACCTTCGGAAGGGCTGTTGTCCTCGGTGCGCGAGATGAGCCAGATTCCGGTCGCGGCCAGTACGAAACCGACGACTTGCGCAGTCTGGGGCAGGCCTTCGCGGAACATTCCGAATGCGGTTGGGATGGCTGCGCCCAGCACCGCCGCCACCGGAGCGGTCAGGCCCATTCTTCCAGTGGCCAATGCGCGGTAAAAGATGGCCAGCGCACCGCCGCCGGACAGGCCTCCCATCAAGGCCCATGCGACTGCAGTGCTCGAAGGGAAGGGCGAATGACTTGCCAGCGCTACTCCTGCCATAAGCAGCAAGCCGCTGAGATGCGCGATCGCAGTAAGCACGAATGCATTGGCGCGCCGGGAGCCGTATCCGCCAAGAAAATCGCTTGTGCCCCAGGAGAAGACGGCGGCCAAGCTGAAACCGGTGGACGGGGTTAGCGAGGGCAGGGTCATTCGTCGTTTGTCGTTTTATCAATCTCGGAGTAAATGAGACTAACACGCGCGAGGAGACTCGGACGCTTGCAGTCGCTCTCTCGCATTACTGGCCGCGGCAAACAGGACTTGTTGGGGCGAGTCTAACTGACCTTCTCTGACGTAGCAGCCGTCTCGGGAACCACACCGGCTAGTTTTTCAAGCAGGGTTTCGAGATGGTCCAACACCTCCTCGGCTGCGGTTGCTTTCAGCGAAAATTTCAGCATTCCGTCCGGGGTGAATTGCGCGCCACGTTGCGAGGACACAAATCGCGCCAGCTTGCCCGGATCGATTCCGGCATTTTGACGAAATTTAATGGTCACGAGATCCCGCTTGCGCTCGATCGCGTTTACGCCCACGCGCACTGCCAGCAGTTTGAGTGAAGCGTAATCGAGCAGGTTGCGCACGGCGGCTGGGGGCTCGCCGTAGCGGTCTTCAAGTTCAGCGCCGACGTCACTCAGCTGCGATTCGGTTTCGACTCCAGCAACCCGCTTGTACATTCGCAGCCGCTGGTTCTCCTCCGGGATGTAATTTACCGGGATGCGAATATTGAGACCGAGGTTGAGCTGCGTCTCGGCCTCATCCGGTGGGGCTTCGCCCTTCATCTCGCGGACCGCGCGGTCGAGCATCTGGGTGTACAGCTCGAAGCCTATCGCTTCAATATGTCCGCTCTGCTCTCCCCCGAGCAGGCTGCCTGCTCCACGCAATTCGAGATCCAGCGCGGCAATCTTGAATCCCGCACCCAGATCGGAAAACTCCTTGAGCGCCGCCAGGCGCCGCCTGGCGATCGGCGTAAGCTCGACCTCCGCCGGAATGAGCAAATAGGCATAGGCCCTGCGGTTCGAGCGTCCCACGCGCCCGCGCAATTGATAGAGCTCGGACAGCCCAAAACGATCGGCGCGATTGATGATGATCGTGTTGCACAGCGGAATGTCGAGCCCGTTCTCGATAATCGTCGTAGACAGGAGAATATCGGCCTCATGATGCATGAATTTCAGCATCACTTTTTCCAGTTCTCCCTCCGACATCTGTCCGTGTCCCACAATAATGCGCGCCCGCGGAACCAATTCCTGCAGCTTGGCCGCGATCTCCCAAATGGTCTCCACGCGGTTGTAAACGAAATACACCTGCCCGCCGCGGTCGAGTTCCTGTTCGATTGAAGACTGAATCAATTTCTCGTCCCAACTTGCCACCACAGTCTGAATGGCGATGCGGTCCTTGGGCGGAGTTTCAATCACGCTCATGTCGCGCATCCCGACTAAAGACATATGCAGCGTGCGCGGAATGGGAGTGGCAGACATCGTGAGAACATCGACCTCCTTCCGCATCTGCTTCAGCCGTTCTTTGTGGCGCACACCGAAGCGCTGCTCTTCATCCACAATCAGCAGACCAAGGTCGGTGAACTTGATATCTTTCGACAGCAGCCGGTGAGTGCCGATCAAAATATCCACTCTCCCAGTGCCCACCTTTTCCAGAATCTCTTTTTGCTGTTTGGCCGAGCGGAAGCGGCTGATCATCTCAATGCTCACCGGAAAGGCGGCAAAGCGCTGCTTGAAAGTTTCGAAGTGCTGAAATGCGAGTACCGTCGTGGGCGCAAGCACCGCGACTTGTTTATTGTCGTTGACCGCCTTGAACGCCGCCCGCATGGCGATTTCCGTCTTGCCGTAACCGACGTCGCCGCAGAGCAAGCGGTCCATGGGTTGCGAAGACTCCATGTCGCGTTTCACGTCGGTAATAGCGAGATCCTGGTCCTCCGTCTCGGTGAATTCAAAGGCATCTTCGAACTCGCGCATCCACTGATTGTCGGGCGCGAATGCATGACCCTTGGCTGCACTCCGCTCCGCGTAGAGCTTCAGCAGTTCCTCGGTCATGTCCTTCATGGCCTTGCGTACGCGCGCCTTGGTCTTCGCCCACGCAGCCGTGCCCAGATGATTCAGCGCCGGCTTTGCGCCTTCCGACGACCGGTATTTCTGAATCAGGTCGAGCCGGGTCAGCGGAACATAAAGACGTGCTCCTTCCGCATACTCCAGCAACATGAACTCGGCATTGCCATCGCCTTGATTGATTTCCTTCAGCCCCTGATACTGCCCGATGCCGTGCTCGACATGGACTACGTAATCGCCCACTTGCAGGTCGCGGAAGTCGGAAAGAAAAGCGGAGACTTTGGACTTCGAGCGTTGCGGCCGCGAAACCACGGAATCCGACTCATCGAATAAGTCGCGAGAACCGAGGATCGCCAGATGTGCCTCGGGCAAAACGACGCCGTCCGGCACATACGCTTTGGCCAGCGTAGTGGTAAGAATCTCGCCCGCGAAATAGGAGGTTTCGTCGGCGTAACTTTCTCCGCCGCGAGTGCGGCTGCCCAGGCGGAAAGAAAGGCCGTACTCGCTGAACACGTCGGCCATGCGCTCGACCTCGCCGATATTTGGAACAGCGATCAGCACCCGATTCTGTTCCGCTAATTCCTTCTTGACCGCCTCCAGCATGGCCGGAACCGCGCCATGAAAGCGCGGCGCCGGTTGCGAATGGAAAGCGATCGCCTCGGCTTCGTAGGAACGCGCGATTCCGAGGTGCTCAATCGAGGTTCCCGGAAGATCGGCCAGTTTCCCCCACCAGTCGTCGGGAGAAAGATACAGATCCGTAGGCCGTACCAGATTGCCGACCTCGCTACGCTCGTGCGCTTCTTCGATTCGTGACCAGGTGTGCTCGAACTCTTGCTTGAGACTATCCGGTTCGTCCGTCAGGATTACAGCTTGCGGAAGCAGATCAAAAACGGTGCGATCCGCCCCCGCAACGGGCGCGTAAAATTCCCAGCCAGGAAACACGCTGACGCCGCCCGCGCGGACGGCTTGCTCGACAACCTCTTCTGATCCCGTGATGCGCTTTCCCGACAAGCGGACATGAATCGCGCCCAGCAGATCGTCACTGATGGGAGTTTCAGTCAGCGGAAGCAGCAGCGCTTCGTCGACCGGAGTCGACGACCGCTGGGTCGCAGGATCAAATTTGCGGATAGACTCGACCTCGTCACCGAAAAACTCAATGCGCAGCGGACGGTCCGCCTCAGGCGAATAAACGTCGAGAATGCCGCCCCTTATGGCGTACTCGCCGGGCATTTCCACAACGTCGGTCGAGGTGTAGCCAACGGTGTTCAGGTGCCGAAGCAACGGCTCGGTATCGAGCGCCTCACCGCGGCGAACCATTCGCGCCAGATCGGCATAGTACTCGCCGGAACGAAGACGGAGCGCGGTCGCTGCGATGGGTGAAACCAGAATCGAAACGGCACCAGTAGCAATTTTCCACAGCGCGACGGCGCGTTCTTCCTGGATCTCGGGATGCGGCGAGAGATTCTGAAACGGCAGCACATCTCGCGTCGGAAGCGAAACTACCGAGTCTGGGTCGTTTCCCCCAATCAGTTCATGGAACGCCTGCAAGACTGGGACCAACTCCTCTGCAGTCCGATTGTCGGGAACTACCACGATGAATGGGCGTCCTGCGGCCTTTTGCAATAGAACCAGCAGCAGGGCCTTTGCGGTAGGCGTGACTCCGGACACACGTAGACGCCCCGTGCCCTCGCGAAGGTGGGAGGCTACACGTAAGAAGGCGGGCAACTTTTCCACGTCCGCGAACAGATCGCGGACGAAAGGTAAGACCATTGCACTCTGATTCTAACAGGAGATCCGTGGAGCTGAATCGATCGAGCAGGGACGGGCGAGGACGCCCGTCCTCCATCGAAGACGGTTCCCAGACAGCCCTTGTTTATGCTCGCAGCAATGGCCGAGTCAGGCAGGTCGGGCCGCCGCTGCCGTTGATGCAGAGCTCCGAGCCAGGGAAGGTCCGAACATCAAACCCTGCCGCACGTAGCTTGTCGTTTGTCTCTGCGTTTTCTTCCAACGCCAGCAGACGCTTCTCGCCCAGTGAGAGAACATTGCACGCCAGCGTTTCCCGCTCCGAATAATCGATCTCGATAAAGTGATAGCCGCGCGTTCTGAGTAACTCCACAGTCTCAACAGCCAGCCAGGGCAAGTCGACGAGTGCAGTTCGTTCATCTAACAAGCTGACCAGCGACATCAAATGCAGGCAAGCGGCAGGTCCTGGACCGTGCGGCAACGGCGCGGACAGGACCTCCACACCTTTGGGTTTGAGCAGTGCACGCATTTGCTGGATGCCTTGCGCGTTGGTGCGATAGCCATGTCCGATGAGTAGCGTCTTTGCGTCAAGCCATAACATGTCCCCGGCTTCCGTGGTCGCGGGAGGCGTAATCTTAGCCAGCATCGGAATACCCAGGATCTGGCAGAAAGATCCGTGATGTTTGCCTTCAGGAACTCGGTTCGTTTTGCCGGGACGCATCAGGATCAGTCCAAAATCAGTCGGCAACGACGCATCATGCGTATACACGGCATCGAGGGAGAGTTCCATAGCCGGGGGAATATCCTCGACCTCCGCGCCGCACGCGTCCAATTCACGACCCAGAGCTTCGTGTTGCGCCTGCGCCATCTCGAAATCCGGTGAATGAGCAAAACCAAGTTCCCGCCACCGAGCGGCACGCTCGGGTTGATGCCAGCAGGCGGTGCGCGGTGAACCTACGAGCACCCGTTTCAATGCGCCCACCATGGAATGGCCGTTGAAACGAGCCTCAGTCGTTGGGGTTATGGCCTCCACGACTAATTTTTCGAAGCCACTGGCCATAGAAGAAATCTAAACTGGTGTTATGGCAAAAGCAATATGGGAAGGCACTGTCCTTGCGGAATCAAACCAATGCCGGGAAGTCGAAGGCAACCAGTATTTTCCGCCTGACGCGATCAAACAGGAGTATTTCAGACCCAGCTCGGCTCACAGCGTTTGCCCTTGGAAAGGCACAGCCAGCTACTACGACCTCGAAGTGAACGGCAAACGGAATCAGGGCGCGGCGTGGTATTACCCGGAGCCGAAACCGGCGGCCAAGGAGATTAAGGGATACGTGGCATTCTGGAAGGGTGTGAAGGTCGAGAACTAATTTAGTATCGAGCCCGGCGCGTACGGAAATCTTAGAACTCCACATGGGCACGGAACGAGGGCACAATCACCGGGCCGCGATCCCGGTTGTATCCCGGATCATTGATGTGCTGCACGCCCGGAGCCACATAAATGCCGCGCCACACATGGACCGTGTAGTAAGACTCCACAATGTTCTCACGACCATAGTTGAGCTTGCCATCGCCGAGCAGAAAGCCGAGTCCGCCATCGGCGAGATAGATTTGGTGATCTTTCTTAATTGCGTTGGTCACGAAGGCAACGCCTGCCCGATCCTGTTTCCGATGCCACCAGGCACCGGCCGCTCCCAGTCCCAGATCAAAAGTTTGATCGACTTCCGTGTAGGCGAAGGATTCCGTCTTACCGTTATCCCAGCCGAAGCGGCCGAATGCGGCCAGGTAATGAGTGAGATTCTGCTCCAGGTTCACGCCGAATCCGTACTTGCGGGTGATGTGCCAGGGATGATCGGTAATATCTGGAGTGGTTGTGAGGCCTGCTTCAAAGTTGGCGACCGCCTGGCGATAGATCCCCATGTTGGCGTAATTGGTATAGCCGAGTAGACGGACCACCCCGGCTTTTTTCGGGATCACGCCGTGACGTAACTCGAATTCATAGTTCTCCGCGTGGACTTGCCACGGCCGCCAAACCAGATCAATTCCATTCGCGACCTTGGGCATGAGTGCTTCGGCGAAGCGAAAACCCCAGTTGCGGTCTTCATAATCGGCGGTAACCCCGACGGTGTAGCCACGCGTGTCGGCTGCATAGTCATAAGCGCCGTCGTTGTCGACGGTCCAGTTGGTAAATTGATAGTGAGTATCCGAGCCAACGGAATTGATATCAAAAAAATCCACCATGCTGAACTTGCCGAAGCGAAGTTCCAACCGGCGGCGCGGCAGTTCATCGAAGAGCGACAGATAACTGCGCTCATTTTCGACCTTGTCCTTGCTCAGCGCAAATACTTGGTGAATCATGGCTCGCGCTACATAAGGCGCTTTGCTCAATGAGGGATTGCGCACGATGTCGAGATCCGTATTGCCCGCGAGCCCGAAGCCTTCGCTCAGGGCCGCTCCGCCAGCCTCTTCGATGTCTACCAGAATCTCGGTGGAGTTGTTAAGGCGCACACCGGTATAGAGGGTCAGTACACGCGACGTGGCTTTCTCATAGTTCGGGCTCAGACTGTGTTCCCCGCTGTAGGCCGCCGGGAATGGAGGGTGGGTCTGGAAAATGAAATTCATCTGCCCCGAGAGCCAGAAGCGGGTGTCCTTGAAATGTGGAAACATCGTTTCCACACCCTCGTCTGCGGGTGGGTCAGCCTCATTGGCCGCGTTTGGCTGGGGGGCGGTATCCGGCTTCGCCGTGGCAGGCGCGTCCGGTTGCTGTGCAAACGACGGAAGTGTCGCAGTGAAAGCCGCCCAAAGCACAAGGATCACCCAGCGCGCACCGACATTGACGGGTTGGGCCTGCTTTGTCGTGTTTTCTACGTTCAGCCGAATGATCTGGGCCAACCCCATTCCGTGAGGGCTGATTCCACTCGCCGGATTTCTTTCCAGTAAATTAACGCAAGTATACCACAGAACATTAACTATGGTTAACTATTATTGCCATCCGGTTGGGTGGTTGGCGAGTTCTCCAACGCGAGGTCGGCGATGCGCCAATCCACCCAGTCTACGCAGGGTTTCGTTAAAGGTACAGGTCGAGCCCAGTGCCCTCAGCAGCCCTCAATTGCAACCCAGTGCATGCGGAGCTGCCGCTTGCCATTTTCGTCGGTGACCACGACCCAGCTCATGCGCAAAGGCTTGTGTTCCGCTTCACGTTCCACCTGCCACAAAGGGGCATCTTCGTGGTGGACCCTCACGAGCTGCGTCGTCGCCATCGCCATCGGTTCTGCGAATAGAGTCATGCAGGACATTGTCGGGATCCTCCTTTCTGTAGAGTTCAACCACCAATTCGATGTGACGCTGCTAAAGAACGCCATAAAAGGTTCATAAAGATTAGGGATATTCTTAGTGCATACTCTGGCCCAACGCTCCCGACAGATCGATCACGTGGTACAGAACCAGCAACATCATGAGCACCAGGTATCCACGCAAAGCCATCAGCGAGATCCTCACGCTGGGGGTCATGGACATACGTCCAAGCGAGGCCGTGTCCACTTTTTCCTCCCGCACATCATCAAGCGGATGAATGACTACAAATTGATCCTCCGACACGTTGCTAATCGTGGTTGGTCTCAGCAAAGCCATCACACCCATGTTTGCGCCTCTCCTCTCTCCCTCAAGTTGCAGGGAACAGGTTGGGAGCGACCACCTGGGCCGCCAGAATGAGCGAAAGAATGAAGAGGACAATGATGATGGTCCAGTTCACCCAGTTGTTCCAAGGTTGGTTCACGTACTCATCGCCGAGTACCTGTTTGTCATTGAGCAGCAACTGCAAAAAGATGATGGCGGAAGGCAGCATGATGCCCGCCAATACCTGAACGCCGATGATGATCAACTGCAAAGGCGCGCCGGGAATCAGCACGATGGCAGCGGCCAGCGCGACGCATACGACATAAGTCGCGTAAAAGCCTTTCGCCTTGCTCACTGGCATCTCGAGACTGTGCGGCCAGCCTTTCACTTCCCCGTAAGCCCAGGCGCTGGAGAGTGAGATCGCGGTCGTGCCCAGCACCGCCGCATTGATCATCAGCAACAGAAGCCCGCTGCGGACCGCCTCGCCGGCGAACGGCTGAAGATCATGGGCCAGTTGCGCGGGATCGGAAAATGCAAGTCCGTGGAGCTTGGCGGCATTGCCCGCGATCATCATGCAGCCGGCGACTACGATCGTGAACACGGCTCCGAGGAAGGTATCCAACCTTGACCACTTCAGGTCCGCAAAACGCAACCGTTTATCGGCCAGGCAACTTTGCTGGAAAAACAACTGCCACGGCGCGATCGTGGTTCCCACAATCGCGACCATCAGAAACGCCAGGCCCGTGGTGACTCCACCAGCAGGCAAACCCGCGACCAACGTGTCATGAACGACCCCACCCCAGGTCGCCGGACGCAGCTTAAAAGCAATGAACAGCCATGCAGTGTCCAGCAAACACAGAAAAACGGTTACGCGCTCCCACCGGCGATAGCTTCCAGTCAGTACCATGAACATCAGGCCGGCCGCCGCAACGGGTACGCCAACTTTGGGCGCAATGTTCATGTGGCCAAGCGCTAACGCGATCGCGGCAAATTCCGTTACCAGGGTCAGGAAGTTCACCAATTGAAGATCGATCAATGAGAACAATCCCCACCACTTCCCGAAACGCTGATAAATCATCGTGGCGTGGCCCTTGCCCGTCGCGATTCCGAGCCTTACCACCATCTCCTGAATGAAATAAGTGACCGGGAGCAACAACAGCAACAGCCAAAGCAGCTTGGTCCCATACTGCGCACCGGCTTGGACATAAGTTGACACTGCGCCCGCGTCGTTATCGGCCTCCATAACGATCAGGCCGGGTCCGAAGACGACGAGGAACGTCAGGACACTGAGCGCCCACTTGGAGCGGACGAGCCGCCCGCGAACCGCTGGCATCTCAATATCCGTGTTGCCGGTTACGACGATGACTTCCTCTTGCATGCCTTGTTCCTGCCGGTTGAATCGCATTGCCTTAAACAGGCACACCTCACCAGTGCTTTCCAGCGTGGGTTTTGCTCCCGTTTTGCGTTGTCGAACTTTCAAGTTTCGAGTCGCTCTGCAGTCGGTGAATCAAGACGGCGACCACCGCGCCCCAGAATGGAATCAGCGCAGCGACAATCCAAAAGTTGACGAACCAATGCACGGAAAACTCCGGCCTCGCGAACTGCGAACGATTTGCGTCAGCGGCCGTAACTCCGCCGCGTAGGTCGTATCGCGATTCGCGCGTTTTCGAATTTGCGGAAGGAAGAAGTGTGCCTCGCGGCGCCCGCCTCGATCCCTCGCGTTCTTCAGTTGTCGGTCAGAAGAAGCAGAGGTGAGGCGATAGGCAGGATGAAGCTTATCGGGACACCTTACCGCTTGTTCTACACCGGAATGCCGCCGATACTACTCGGAGGCTCAGGTCCAAACACTGTCTGCATACTTCCTTAGTCTCTCCTGCCAGGCGCTGTGGATTTCGCGCCAAAAATCTTATATCATACCCCCTTTGGGTATTGTCAAGGGAAAAACTCGAGAAAGCAGGAGAAATGGCAAATAAAATTCCCGAGATTTCCAAAGAGAAACAAAAACTCCGGTTCCGTATCAAGCGAATTCGCGGTCAGTTCGCGGCCGCCGAGCGCGCCCTTACCGCCGGAGATGAATGCGCCGACATCTTGATGCTCCTGGCTGCCATTCGTGGTGGAGTTAACGGATTAATGGCTGAGGTCCTTGAGGACCATTTCCGCCTGCATGTTATGAATCCGGATCATGCCGTGGATTCGCCCGAAGAGTTGGGCGAAGACTTGATTGGACTGGTTCGCGCGTATCTGAAATGAGCGGGAGCCGTCGCTGGGAGAATTACCAGCCCAAAAAATGAGGACAGCTCGGAGCCCCCCGAAGCTGTCCTTTGAAACCCTCCCGGTTAGAAGGGTGTGTGTACTGAAAAGAGAATACCGAGAGCGTGTTTCAGGACTGTTGCGAGATTGTAAATATCAGGTGAATTCCAGCCCTTCACGGGACGCCCAGCTTTGGCGTCACTCCCCAGTGCGTTGGACGCGAGAGCTGTCTTTCGCGGACGGCGGTGCAGTCTAAAGCTAATCAGCAGATTGACCGCGAGAGTGATCGCGTAGACGCCTGTCTTTCTCATCCAATAGACGGAGGATTTCTGCCGTCAGTTTCATAAGCCTCTCTGGGTCCTGTTCGGTTGAAGCTTCCTTGCAAAGCTCAAGCCACTTCTCTGTATTTTCGTGCACATATACCTGATTCCTGTTAACGCCACGGTCATACCACAAATGTTATCGCTTGTATGTTACGGATCGAACATAGAAACATAAAAGAAACCGGCAATCGGTAGTACCCGGGTTCCGCCGGAGAACGCCCGTCGCTGTTACGATATTATGACCAATTTCCTTCCGGAGAGCCCATGGCCCGCAAAACGGAGATATCCCGCAAGCTGCAGGAACGCGCCGAGCAGATGATTCCCGGCGGCGTCAATTCGCCAGTGCGTGCCTTTCGTTCCGTAGGCGGTGACGCGCCCTTCATTGTGCGCGGGCAAGGTTCGCATATCTTTGACGCAGATGGCAACGAGTACATCGACTATGTCGGCTCGTGGGGTCCACTCATCCTCGGGCACGCTCCCTCCAAAGTGATCGAAGCCATTATGGACGCCGCCTGCAACGGCACCAGCTTTGGCGCCTCCACTCCCGCCGAGGCTGACCTGGCGGAAATCGTGTTGTCCGCGTTCCCTCATATGCAGAAAGTCCGGTTCGTCAATTCGGGGACGGAAGCGACCATGTCCGCCATTCGACTGGCTCGTGCTTACACCAAGCGCAAGTACATTGTGAAATGCGAGGGCTGCTATCACGGACACGCGGACGCCCTCCTGGTGAAAGCTGGTTCCGGTATTGCGACCCTTGGCATCCCGGGCTCCGCCGGCGTCCCGGAAGAATTCATTCAGTTCACGCTGGCGCTGCCCTTCAATGACACCGACGCGCTCGAACATGCGTTCAAGAAGTTCAAGCACGAGATCGCCTGCGTGATCGTCGAACCGGTCGTGGGAAACATGGGTTGCGTTGCTGCCCCAGGCGGATATCTGGCGGCTCTGCGCTTGATCACCCAGCGGGAGAAGAGCGTACTGATTTTTGATGAAGTCATGACCGGATTCCGCCTGGCCTTCGGCGGCGCGCAAGAGCTGTACGGAGTAACGCCAGACTTAACCACGATGGGCAAGATTATTGGCGGCGGACTTCCGGTGGGAGCCTACGGCGGACCTTCCGAGATTATGAACATGGTGGCGCCGCTTGGGCCCATGTACCAGGCGGGCACCCTCTCTGGGAATCCGCTCGCCATGGCTGCGGGGTTGGCCACATTGCGTCATCTGCGGGACAATCAGCAAGAAATTTATCCACGTCTCGACAAGCTCAGCGGAGAACTGGTGGACGGAGTGGCGGCAGCAGCCAAAGATGCAGGCGTGTCTCTCTGCCACAACCGCGTGGGTTCCATGTTCACCTGGTTCTTCACTCCCGGTCCCGTAACGGATTGGGATTCGGCGGCTAAATCCGACACAGAGGCCTTCGGCCGCTTCTTCCGCGCCATGCTGGACAACGGAGTCTACCTGCCGCCCTCGCAATTCGAAGCCGCATTCCTAGGCACAGCCCACACCGAAGAAGATATCCAGCGAACGATCAGGGCTGCCGAACAAGCATTCGCCTCAGTACACGCGTAGCTGTCGAGCTTTGCTCGACTGGACGGCCGAGGGCGGCCGTCCCCACGTGGGTTCGGCCTATGGGACCGGGTCTTCGACCCGGTCAGGTGCGCAGCGCCGCAGGCTCTAGCTGAGTGCTGACAGTTGAGAGCTGATAGCTTGCTTTCCCATCATTTCCGGAACGGTCACGAATTGGTATCCTTCGGACTTGTACCGGGCAATCAGCCGATCAGTCGCGATCACGGTTTCCGAACGATCCGCCCCGAAGCTCTGATGGCTGCCATCGTGCAGCAGAATCACATCGCCGCCACGAATTTGCTGGATCATTTTTCTTCCAACGTAATCCGCCGGCTTTCCCTTCCAGTCCCAACCAGTGACATTCCACATCACAGGCTCCAAATCAAGCGCACGGGCAATTTTCAAAGTAGCCGGCCGCCGTCCACCAAAAGGAGGCCGAAACAGCCTTGAATGCTGCCCCACCGCATCGCTCAAGGCCCGCTCGCAATCCCGCAACTGTATCGCGGTCTCGCGCGCCGAAGCAAAGATCAGATTGGGATGGCTGAAAGTATGATTGCCGACGACATGCCCAGCTCGCACCAATTCGCGCGCGATATCGGGCCTTTGTTTCACGTAGCGCCCGATGAGAAAAAATGTCGCCTTTACGTTGTGTCGGGCAAGAACTTCCAGCAGACGGAGAGTGTGTGGGTCGTTAGGACCGTCGTCGTAAGTCAGTGCCAGTTGCCTGGCCCCGGGTTTTAGTCCGGTGAAAGTTCGGCCATACCACTGTCCCGTCGGCGCCATGGACTGGTAGCCCGCCACCAAAGCAGCGATGGCTCCGCAACTGCCCGAAACGACGTAACCCAACATGCGCCGATTGTAACTGCGGGGATGTCGATTTCACCACAGAGACACAGAGAAGACCTGAGTCCGGCCCGTTTTCCAATTGTCTACAGCACAGGATTAGTGAGACGCCACATTCCTAGGATTTTTCTCTGTGCTTCTGTGTCCCCGTGGTGAATAGGGGTTACTCTTCCCGCAATTGCGCTTAAAGCTTTGTCGGGATATCCTGCCATTCGAAGCTCGATCCCATGGCCAACCTTTTCGAACTGCCCCGTTACATTGCCGTGGAAGGTCCCATACGCGTGGGTAAGAGCACCCTGACGCGGGTTCTTGCCGATCGTCTCAACGCGCAGCGCGTTATGGAAGCGGAGGACAATCCCTTTCTGCGTGCCTTTTACGACGGCGAACGCGGCGCTGGATTCCAGGCGCAATTCGCTTTCCTGATCCGCCGGTTCGAACAGCTCCGCGCTCTCGACCTGGGACCGCGCTCGCAGAAATCGGTGGTTACCGACTTCGTCTTCGAGAAAGACAAGCTCTTCGCCTGCCTCAACCTCACCGACCAGGAACTCGAAACCTACAATCGCTATTACAACTATTTTCGTGAACAGCTCCCCACGCCCGACCTAGTCATCTATTTGCAGGCCACTCCCGAGGTGCTGAAGAAGCGTCTCAAGAAAAAGAACGCGCCAGGAGAGAAGGCGATCAACGAAGAATATCTCGAGGAAGTGATCAAGGCGTACGAACACTTCTTTTTTCACTACACCTCATCGGACCTGCTCATCGTGAACACCTCGGAGATTGATTTTGTTGAGCGCAACGAGGACTTGCAAGAGCTGCTGCGAAAAGTTTCCGCCCCGATCAAAGGCACGCAATATTTCTTGCCCTTGGGAAATCAGGACGCGGCCAGCGCGTAAGTGTATCGCTGGTCTGGGGAGTTCCGCACCGGAGAGTCCGATGTCACTTGAACGGGAAGACTGCGGATTTTAGTGTATGACTCGTTGCTTCGCACTAGGCAAGAGCTTGACATGGGAAGCCAGTCGCTATCGCTGAGTGCCATTGCAAGCTGGGTAAAGCAAAAGGCCCAGCAGACCGGACTCCTGCCACCGGACTCTCAATTTTCGCACAGCAATCTTGACAAGGCCGACGAGGACGCGATTCGCGAATGCGTTTGGGGTCTGATTATCCAGGGAATCGTGGCCCCTGGAACGTGCAACGACGACATTTACCAGTCAGACCTTCCTTGGGGCAAGTGACCGAATGGGGGAAACCCTGCCTGGAGAACGGTGAGTAGTTGCCATACGAGGCCGGCTTATTCCTGAGTCGCATCAGAAGCCAAATACCGAATCTCGACCCGATCGTGGATTGGTATCTCATGGAAGCGCTCAATTCGTTCAGGTCGGCGCCTACTTGGCCGTGGCAGTGATGACGGGCGTAGCGCGATGTGATTGTCGCTTCAATCACCGAAGACGATAGGAAATGAAAACTGATTGAAGCAACCGAGAACCAAACGGCTAAGTGCATTTATGAAGCGGTCAACAATAGGATTGATCCGATACGGGAGCAGTTGCCAGTAGAGCTTCAAGAGTCCGTGGGCACGGAATTGGAGGGGGTTTTCCAGGTGGTCGGAAGAACCCGCAACGACCCCGGGCATCCGACGGGAAGGGTTATTGAAAAAGAAGAGGCCTACGCGCTTTGTCCAGCTTTTTCCAGTCTATGCCAAGAACTCATGTGCGCTGATGGCCTGGCTAACTAAGGGCGAACAGGATATAGAATTACTAGCAAACTGGTTGAGCAGCAGCGGAGAGGAATCGTGATTGAACTCAAGGTGCGAAAATTCGGCAACTCGCTCGGGGTAGTTCTGCCCAAGGAAGTGATCGGGCACTGCACACAGGGGACGGGGAGAGGCTTTTCCTGATTGAAGCGGCCTACGGTGATTACCGACTTACGCCCTACGACCCAAGATTCGAGAAGAAAGTGGCGAAAGCTGAACAGATCATGGCTCGCTATCGCAACACGCTCCACACGTTGGGGCGGTAGATTACGTCGAGTGGAACAAGCTCGGCACTCCTACTTCTGATGTCGTGGAAGCGAATAGACAGACAGCGCTTTCCCAACTTTCGAAAATTCGGGATCAGCCGTGACCAGCCAGGCGGCACGTTCGATGGCCAGTTCGGCGGCAAACGCATCGGCATAACCCAGGCTGTGTTTCTGTTTCAGCGCGCCAGCCCGAGAGGCTCGTTCCTGGTCCACACTGATGACCGCCACGGGCATCTCCTGCAACCTGGTTTCGGCTTCCCGGGCCTTCGATTCGCCATGACGTCTCCATGCGATGTAGAAGACTTCGCCCCAATTTACAGCCGACATCAAGAGTGGTAAATCCTGTCTCAGGGCTTGCTCCAGCAGGTGTTCAACCTTTCCCGCAGTGCCCTCACGGTCCTCGAATAAACCGATCAACGCGTTGGCGTCGAGCACATACCGCGGCGCGCTCCCACGAGACAATGCGGAAGTCATCGCTTCTCTCGTTTGCGCTCTCGTTCGCGCTCTGCGAACAAGTCCTCAAACATGGACGGCGCCCCGGGAGCAGGCTTCAGGAATCCCCTGATCTCGCGCAGTCGCCGTACGGTGATCGGGGTCAGCACCAGCCTGCCCTGCTCTGCACTCCAGGTGGCAGGAGTGCCTTTCTCCAGTCCGAATTCCTCGCGCAACTCAGCCGGAATCACGACTTGTCCCTTGGAGCTGATGACTGTGCGGTAGCCTCGCATCACATAATCTTACCTCTCAGTAAGACGTATTGCAACTGTCTTACACCGCTCCTCACGGCTCCTAAGGTTCAATAATCTACCCTCCTTTTCGACACCTTCACAGCCATCGACGAATCACCACTTCCGGGTCTACAATAGCTCCAGAAGCATCAAAGATGTGTACGGGCTCTATCCGCGAAGGCGGAGGGGCACTGGAGGACATCGTGAGTGTTACCCCGATCGGCGAACCTCGCCACAAGATTACCGTAGCTTTCCTTCGCGAGAAGAAACTTCAACATCAACCCATCACCTGCCTGACCGCCTATGACTATCCAAGCGCCCGCCTGGTGGACGAGGCTGCCATCGACATTGTTCTAGTCGGCGACTCGCTAGCCATGACCATGCTTGGCTACGCCGACACACTCTCGGTCACGGTCGACGAAATGCTTCATCACACCAAAGCCGTGCGTCGGGGCGTGAAACACGCGTTGCTGGTGGCCGACATGCCCTACGGCTCCTACCACGTCGGCGCGGATGACGCGCTACGCAACGCGGCCCGATTCATAAAGGAATCTGGCGCCGAAGCCGTGAAGATCGAGGGCGGAGAGAAACGCGCCGACCTGATTCGCCGCGTGATCGACGCCGAAATTCCCGTGGCTGGCCACATCGGACTGACCCCGCAGTCGGTGAACGTCATGGGCGGCTACAAGGTTCAGGGCAAATCGCTATCGGAAATCGAACAGCTCATGCGCGACGCTGTGGCGCTTGATCGCGCAGGCGTGGCCTTCTTGGTTCTCGAAGGCATCCCACGCGAGGTTGCAGCCATGATTACGGAAGAGGTCGCGACCCCAACTATCGGCATTGGCGCGGGACCGGACTGCGATGGCCAGGTGCTTGTCTTCCACGACATTCTGAATCTGACCTTTACTCCGCCGGCCAAGTTCGTTCGCCGCTACGGCGACGCAGCCGCACTCATCACCGATGCGGTGCACGCTTTCCAGGAGAACGTAGTCTCGCATCAGTATCCGGCGGATAGCGAGTCCTACCATCTATCGAAAGAAACGCAGCAGGCGCTCGAAACAGTGCTCGAACGCAAACGCGGGATGCGTCGATAGTAAACTGCTGGGATGAGATACCTGTGTCGATGTGCTTTGGTCGTGAGCCTGGCCGCGCTCGCAGCTTGCGCCAAGCCGCCTAGAGCGCCCGAGGACACGGCCACAGCGACCACCCCGGAGGCTCGAATTAAACAAATCCCGCCCGCGGATCCGCAAAAATATGCCGCCGTGCGGGATATGAAAGCCTGGCGGAATCCGTACTTGATCGTCCGAGTCGACGGTATCGGATTGCTGGACGTTGGCGATAACCTGCAGCAGATCATCGATCCAAACAAATTGCCTGATGCGCTCGCGAATCTGCCCCCGTCGGCGTGGCCGTATGGGCGCGTAGTGGCAATTCAAGAGCCGAGAACGCCCACCTCTGCCGAAGAGAAAGCCCGCTTTCTAAAGAACAGAGCCTTGGTCGCCGGAGCGCTGGAAAGCATGCAGGTGGTCATAACCTGGGTTCCGTCCACCTGAGGCCGCACTGCCCGATGAAGATCTGCAAAACGATCGAAGAGATGCGCTCCGCCTCCCGTGATACACGTCGCGAAGGAAAGCGTTTCGGCTTCGTCCCCACCATGGGAGCTTTGCACGAAGGCCATTTGTCGCTAGTGCGCGCTGCCAAGGCAAAGAGCGACGTGGTAGCCGTCTCCATCTTCGTGAATCCTCTGCAATTTGGACCGACTGAGGATTTGGCCAAATATCCCCGCAGCTTCGAACGCGATCGGGAGTTGCTGGAAAAAGAAGCGGTGGATATTGTCTTTGCCCCCCAGCCTGAAGAAATGTATCCCAAAGGAGCGGTCACCTATGTCACGGTCGAAGGACTCAGCGAGAAGCTATGTGGCAGGTCGCGCCCGGGTCACTTTCGCGGAGTAGCCACGGTTGTGGCCAAGCTCTTCCACATCGTGGAACCGGACCTGGCGTTCTTCGGACAGAAAGATGCGGCTCAGGCCACGATCATCCGCCGCATGGTGCGGGACTTGAATCTACCAGTCGAAATCGTAGTCTGCCCCATCGTGCGCGAATCGGACGGCCTTGCGATGAGCTCGCGCAATGCTTACCTCAACCCGCAGGAACGCAAAACCGCTCTAGTGGCCAACCGCTCACTCACTGAAACGAAGAATCGATTTGATCAAGGTGAGCGAAACGCGATCGCGTTAATCGCAGTGGGAAAACAAATCGTGGCGCAGGAACCCGCCGCGCAACTGGACTACTTCGAGATCGTCGATCCCGTCACGCTCGATCCCATGCAAGAGCTGACGAGCCCTGCGCTCGTTGCCGTCAGCGTCTTTATCGGCAACACCCGGCTGATCGACAACATCCTTCTGCCCTGAACCGGACGTAGGCACGGGTGTGTCCGCCTGCGTTTGGCAAACTACAGACGTAGACTCTCCAAATCCGCACCTTTGTGTCCCTTTGTGTCCTTCTGTGGTTGATGAATTTACCACGTCGCTCTCAGCTCCGGAGTCTTGGCCCGGAGACGAATTCATTTCCGGAGATCACGTATCGCAACGGGCGCTCAACCGCCTTGGAGATCCCGATCCGTGGCGTCGTCAGAATTCGACGAACCCGGTATCCGTCATCCGCAATGAAGAGATCGGATCGCGCGCTGGTCAAGTCTTTCCCATTGTCCCGCTCCCGTGTGATGCCGAACGCCTCAGCCAACCGTCCTGGCCCGCTGGTCAACTGCCGCAGGTCCCGGGCGCTGGTGGCCGTGCTTGCGACAGATAAACCCCGTGCCAGCGCCATCTCTTCGATCCCCGCCAGCGGTTCAAGCGCGCGAAACAGAATCCCTCCCGCAACCCCATCGGGTAGACAGGACACATTCAGACAATAGTGATTGCCATAAATGAAATAAACGTACGTATGGCCAGGAGGCCCAAACAGCACCGCGTTGCGCGCTGTGCGGCCGGCAAACGAATGCGCCGCAGAGTCGTCCGCGCCCAGGTAGGCTTCGACTTCCACGATGCGGGCAGTGCGAACCCGCCGTCCTTCTCTCCGCACCAGAACTTTGCCCAGTAATTCGCGGCTGACCCGCCGCGGATCGCGATCGTAGAACTCACGCGGCAATGGACGTCGGAGTTGGGCGAGGGAGACGGTCGATTCAATCGTCTTTTCCACCTTCCGCTCCAAGCACCGCTAAGCCGCGCCTTTCGCCGCATCCTTCAGGTAGGCCAACACCTCTTCGGCGTGGCCTTCGGGCTTCACCTTATTGAAGATGTGTTTGATCTTGCCATCCGGGCCAATCATGAACGTGGTCCGCATCACGCCCATGACCTTCTTGCCATACATATTCTTTTCCTGAATCACGCCGTAGGCATTGCCAACTTTCTTATCGGCGTCGCCGAGAAGCGTGAACGGCAAATCGAATTTCTCTTCAAACTTCTTCAGGGCCTTGGGCTCATCGGGCGAGACGCCAAGAACCACCGCGCCGGTCTTCTCCGTCTTTTTGTGCGAATCCCGGAATTCACAGGCTTCAATGGTGCATCCGGGAGTGTCAGCTCGGGGATAGAAATACAGCACGACCCACTGGCCGCGAAAGTCCTTCAGCGAAACCGGTTCGCCATTCTGGTCGGGCAAAGTGAACTCCGGGGCCTTATCATTGATATTGATATCCATGGCTGCCTCTCTTTCTCGTTCAACCGCTTGCTCAACGTTATACCGTACCGCGCAGGGGCGCGTCATCTCCGTCGTCTTGGCCGTAGGCGCTTTCCTACAGGGCGCGCTTCCGCCAAAGCTCTTTGCGCAGGCTGCGCACCCTCCGAAGACGGCCAAAGGTCCGCGCGCTCTGGGCCTTCTCGAACTGGCGCCAAACGGCAAGGCCCATCTCATTCCGATCACGATTCTCATCGATGGAAAATACTACGATGCCAGCGCCTACAAAGCTGCTCCCGTGCCCATGGCGCTGTGGAGCGATACGGTTTATGAAGCGGTGCTCACCGGGGTTTCGCAGGGACTGTTTACCGTGACCGGTGCGCTGCAAAGGAAAGATGGAAACGAGGCCACTGAGTGGACGGCCGAGGGCACGTGGCAGTCGGCAAGCGCCATCAAGGCGAAGGTAAAGAAGAAGCCAGTGCCGTCGGTCCCTCGCGGCCTGATCGAGGACGAGGGTCCGCCGGTACTGCGGCGTAGCGGCAACGATAAGCCCAAATCGACCGAGCCGTCCATCGAGCCTGCCACGCCGCCGCAGGCGGCGCCGGCCTCCAGCGGTTCGCCGGGCGCCGCCAGTCCAGCAACCACGCCCGTTTCGCCCTCTTCAACTCCATCCCCGCAGTCCCAGGCGCAAGCGCAGGAGGACAAGCCTGGAGAAGATCAGCCTCCAGAGGACAAGGACCGGCCGATGCTGAAGCGTGGCACACCCGGTGCCATCGCCGCCGAGCAATCTCAGAACGCGGCTGTCCCTTCTCCCAAGACAGCAGGACGTGCTGCAAGCCCCGCTCCGACCAGCGCAGCGGCGCCGTCCGGCTCGACTTCTGGAGCCCATTCTGAAACCCCGGCGGCAAGTCAGATCCAGCTGATCCCGGCAATCTCAGATTCGCACGGGCCCGACCTCATTCCCTACGCCTTCAACATGCAGCCGGGCGAGGAGCAGGAGTTCCGCAAAAAGATGCTGGCAATCGCCGCGGACGAAGTCCGTGCCCGCGCCGGGCAACCGGCATCGACCAACGGCAAAACCTCGCAGCCGGCTCACAGTTCTTCGCAACGCGCCAAAGCCCCAGCAGTGCAGCCCATCTTTGAAGAGGTGCAGCTTCGTGTTTTTGATCTGGGAAACGTCAACGAGGCGGAACTGGTCCTGACAGCGAAAGCCCGCATGCCGCAACCTTCGCACCAAAAACAGCCCGCCAATCCCGAGCTGCAATACATGATCACCATCGTGGCTCGCCAGGACGTGAACGGCGACCTCCACAAAGCGCTGGCGAATATAACCGATACCCAGCACCTGGATGCAATTCCGAGGCTTGAACTGATTGACGCGGTCGACGTCGATGGAGACGGCCGCGGTGAGCTTCTATTCCGCGAAGTCTCCGAGGCAGGCAACGCCTTCGTGATCTATCGCGTCATCGGAGACCGCTTGTACCCCCTGTTTCAAGGCACGCCTGGATAGTAAGTCAGACCGCGGAAATCGCGTACTCCCACGGGCGTTGGAGGCGTTGGCTCGGTTCTGGACGCCAAGAGCGATCGGGTATAGTATCTCGGGAAGTTGGCGCCGTCTCTAGCAGCCCTTTCCCCCGACGACGCCGGAAAGCCAGCAGTGTGTTAACCCGCCAAAAGTCTCGTCGATTGTCAGGCCGAATATTGACGCTGTTCGTCCTTCTTCTCGCACTCCCAGCGTCCGCATCTGCCCACTGGAAAGAGAAGCTCCTGTACAGCTTCCAGGGTGTTCCCGACGGAGCTACGCCCACCGGTGCAGCAGTATCTGACAAGGCGGACAATCTCTACGGCGCAACCGGAGATGGTGGCGCGTCAACCTGCGACGGGCCGGGCCAGTGCGGCACGGTATATCAGCTTGCACCGCCAGCAACCAAGGGTGGAGTTTGGACGGAAACCGTGCTGTACACCTTCAAAGGCCATCCCAGAGCGACGGCGCGACTCCCGGGGGCGGCTTGGTAATCGATCAGACCGGGAACCCGTATGGGACAACCGGTTTTCTTGCTCTCATCCTTCACTTACGATAACATGTCAGTACATAGGTTATCTATGAGATAATTTCGATCCTTTGACAACCTATGAGCGGTTCCAAAATGGAACGCGCTGGCGAAGGCGCCGAGCTAACTAACTTCCATGTTTCCGATAGTTTGCCGCTAACTACCTTAAGAATCATAGATCTAGGAGGCAAGAGAATTTCCGGCCCTTTGTTTTCCAGATTATAGGCTCAAACGGGAGTTTTTGGGGAGCTACATTTCGCACCAGAATGTGTGCACTAGAGCCAGGTCGGTGTTCACGGTAGGACCAAAACTATAGGCCTGTCAGCGGCGAAGCGGCGTAAGAATGCAGCCTACAGCGCAAAGCCATGCCAAGGGCTGCTGCCGCTCGCTCAGCGAGACGGGCCGGAATTGCCTGCCTCGCCAACTATTTTTGGGTGGCGACCAGTTGGCCGTTCTCGACCTTGATATTGCCAACATCATCTGGCAGCTTCAAACGGTCGCGCTGTTCGGCAAGCTTCTTCTGCAACGCGCCGCTGACCATTGACACTGGAATGCTCAAGTCGCCCACTTTGAATTCAGTCGGCTCGAAGGTCGCGTAACCATCCTTGGAACCAAGGTGTCCGGCGAGGGTGACGTAGACATCCTTGCCGCCGATCTGGGTGACAAACTGGCCGCGGGCGACGTCGCCGTCGAAGTTGACTTTGTAGTCTTTGACCTCAGGCTCGCCTTCTCCGAGTACCGCATCTGCAGAAGAGGGAACCGAGGTGGGCAGGCCGCTCGAGGCTTGGGGCGCTGAGCCAGCAGCGGTCGTCGCCGCTGACGCAGGAACGTTCGCGGGAAGCGACGCAGCCGCCTGCGCTAAGGCAGCCGTAATCTCATCGGAGTTGAAGCGAACCTGGGCGGGGGCTTGGCCGGGGTCTTTCGGCTGTTCCAACTGCTCCAGTTTTTTCTCCAGCGACTGCACATTTGCAGCTGCCGCGGCCGGAGATTGCATCGGCGCCACCGGCTGCGGTTTCTTCAACACCAGAAATATCGCTATCAAGGAGGCAGCCAGTGTGGCCACACTGATAATGCGGTCAACCTTCCATTTCATGCGCTCTCTCCCCAGACATCGCTAAAGCCCATGTTACCGGGGAGGGAGAAAACGCATCAGGTGACGGAAGGCACTGGTCGCAGGGTGATTTGGCAAGTTCGGAGTGAAGCACCAAGGCAATCTACGCTTTAGTTTGAGTGCTCGGTGGGCTTGACGATGGCGACGGAGCCGGGTGTCCAGACGTAATGCCCCTTGCACTGGACGCACTCCGCATCCAGTTGATCGTCCTTGGTGTTGAACTGAAGTTTTACGTCGCTCTCTTTCTCATTGGTCACCATGAGATTCAAGTTCTCGCAAAGAGTACAGCGGACGAAAGCGGACTCACCCGGATTGAGAGTCAACACGTACATAGGGCCGCAGCTTAATGGATGAGGGATTTCCTACGTCAGTTGCTTATTTACCAGGCCGCCGATCGACCTCGCAGACGACGCGACGGGTATAAAACGGGAACGTTAAGCGGCAATGCCAGCGCCGGGAGCCTAAAAGCAGATTCAGCAGAGATTCTTACTTAGGCTAATTTATGTAGGCCGATCTTATTTTGATCCTATCTTCGCTTGATCTTACTTCGGTTGATCGAGACTGATTCCGCCCGGGCCTGCAGCCTGCTTTTCGGCTTTCGCCCTTTTGGCGGCCATGGTCTTGTCGACCCATTCGTCCGCCGTCTTCAGATCGGCAGCGCGCGCCGCCGGATCGTCGCATTCGACGTCCGCTTTTTCGCGGTACATCAAGTTCAGGTACGCCATGGCATCATCGTAGTCCGGGCGCAACTCCAGCGCCTTATTCAGGGCGTTGATACCCTCCTGAATGTTGGCGGAGTTCTTTTGCTTGAGCTCGTCGCAGACTTTCTTTTGATTCTTATCCTTGGCATTCAAGGGCTCATCCGGCTTCATGCCCAGCTTGGCGCGCTCTTCCATGCGCGGTTGATAGGTCTGGGTCCAGTCCACCACGCCAATCGAGTAATACGAATCGGGGTCCGAGGGATCGGCCTCTGCCACTTTGAGGTTCGCTTGCTTGGCCTGGTCCAGCTTCTTCATGTTGAAGTAGAGAGAAGCAATTCCCTTGAGGCTGGTGATCTTTTGATCGCGGCTCGGGTTCGCGGCCAGGACCTTTTCATATTCCTCGATCGCCTGCTGGCCAATGCGGTTGTTGTCTTCCGCGTCCACGCCCGGGATGTACTGGTTTGCCAGAGCGGTCGCCAGATAAAGGCGGGCATTCACCAAAGCGGGATCCAGCGTGACCGCTTGCTGGAAATGGCTGATGGCCTCCTCATAGCGGGCACTCTTGTAGGACGCAACTCCCTTGTTGAGCTGATCACGCGCTCGCAGTTTGTCGCAGCCAGCGGCAGACAATAACAGAACGCCGACCGCCATGAGCGCCAGCACTCGCACGCTTGTTTTCATTGCTTTATTAGTCTCCTCGCCAGGAATCCCCGGGATCTATGACGAAACTTGAACCAACGCAGGACTGCCTCTGGCGCAGCCGGTCTTGAATGATAACCCAGCAGACGCATGTAGAGCTGTGTTTCGAACTTCGTGACAACTCTATTCTGAAAATGAACTTGCCGCCTTCGAGCCTAGCCTCCGGCTTCGATCTTGGCGGTGATCAGACCAACTTTGTCCACGCCGGCGGCGTGTGCAATGTCGATCACCGTCGCGACATCGGCGAACGGAACATTGTCGTCACCTTTGACGAACATCACCTTTTCGGCGCGGGTCTTGAAAATATCGGTCAGTCGTCCTTGTAAACCGTCCCAGGTCGTGTCTTCCTGGTTGATCTTTACTCCTGGCTCCTGGCCAGCTCCGCGATCGATCAACTGAACCACGATCGTACGATCGGGGGTGTTGTTCTTGGGCGCGTTCGGCGGTGGCGGCTGAGGCACAAGAGCGTCAAGTCCCTTGGGTTGAGGAGGGTTGATGACCATGAAAATAATAATCAACACAAGAAGCACGTCGATCAGCGGAGTCACGTTCATGTCCGCGTTCTGACCGCCGCCGGAGCCAACTGCCATACTCATAGAGATATCCTCCGAATGCTCTTATTGTCCGCCAGCAGGCGGGGGTGGTGGAGCCCCGTGGCCGGTCTTTTTCTGATCCGTCAACAGACCCAACTGGTCTACGCCGGCAGAGCGGACATTGTCTACAACGGCAACCACGGCACCAAACTTGGCGCGCGCATCCGCCTTTACGTAGACTCGCTTGTCCTGCTGGCTGGCGAGGCGATCTTTCACCTTTTGCGTGAGCTGGTCCACCGGAATCTTATCGCTTCTGAAATAAACTGTGCCATCGCGCATGACCGAAACCACCATGGCGTCTTCTTTTTCGGCGTCTGGCATGCGCTCTGGATTGTTCACCTGGGCCAGATCCACACTTACGCCGTTCTGCAACATGGGAGTGATCACCATGAAAATGATCAACAGCACCAGCATCACATCCACCATGGGGGTGACGTTGATGTTCGAGTTGACCTTGGCACCTTCGTTCCGCGTTGAAATTGCCATAAAAGATCCAATCTCCTCCGCGCCCTGATTTCCGCAGTTAGTGTTCCCGCAGTTTCAGTTCAGCCGGAGGTTTCCGGCGGCAGGCAAGCGCCTGACGCCGGATCAGCAACTCTAGTCCACCAAGACCCTGCTTCGAAAACTAGGGCCGGCGGGCGACGCCTCGCCGCTTCAGGAAGTAGTCGATCAATTCGCTCGAGGAGTTATCCATCTCCACGTCGAACGCTTCCACGCGGCCGGTTAGATAGTTGAACATCATAACGGCCGGGATGGCCACGAACAATCCGACAGCCGTGGTTACGAGCGCTTCCGAAATACCGCCCGCGACGGCGCCCAGACCGGTGGTCTTGCTGGTAGCAATTTCGCGGAAAGCATTCAGAATACCGACCACCGTGCCGAACAGTCCCACGAAGGGAGCGGTTGAGCCGATGGTGGCCAGACCGCCGAGTCCGCGCTTCAGTTCAGCGTGGACGATAGCTTCGGTGCGCTCCAGTGCGCGCTTGGAAGCCTCAATGGTCTCGCCCGGAATTTCTCCACTTTCCTGGTGAGCACGGAACTCCATCAAGCCGGCGGTAACAACCTTGGCCAGATGGCTCTTCTTGTTGCGCTCGGCGACTTTGATGGCTTCATCGATTTTGCCATCGCGGAGCGCGCCCGCAACTGCAGGAGCGAACGCCCGCGACTGCTTTCGTGCCGCATTAAATGCCATGGCACGGTCGATCATCACGCCGATGGACCAGCCGGACATGATGAACAGGATTACCACGACGATTTTCGCCAGGATGCCCATCTGTTTCCATAGCGAAATCGGGTCAAACCCCACCGCACCTTGATCCTGAAAAAGCCAGATGGCAGTAGTGGTCATGTGGCTAAGGGTATGTACCGCTATATTGGCGACGACCATGAGTTGCTTCTCCCTCCTCGGAACTGGTTAAACCGTTTCAAACGGCTAGAAATCTTACGTGTCGTGCGGGAATGCAAGTGTACACTTCAGCGGGCCGGGTTTAAAGTCTCCGCCTGCTCATGCCACTTTCCTACTTCCCTAAATCTATCCCCCTGACAGGGTAAAGTTCACCGTAATCTGCGTTTCCACCTCGACCGGTTCGCCGTTGAGAATATACGGCTTATATTTCCACTGCTTCACGGCTTCGATGGCAGCGGGCGCGAGCATGGGATGGCCGCTGAGGAGATGCAGATTCTCGATAGTACCGTCCTTACTGATCTCAGCTTGCAGAAGCACACTTCCTTGGATGCGCGCTTGCCGGGCCAGGGGTGGATAGTTCGGCTGTATCTTGCGGATCAAGAGTCCCTGGGTCACACCTTGAGATACCCGGACGCGCTGGGGGGTGGCGACCTTGGGGACGGCCACCGGGGCTGAGCTGATGATGCCGCCGATAACGCCACCCATTTGTCCACCAGGGATGCCGCCCGGAACGCCACCCACCACGCCGGACGACATCACCGGTGGTGGCGCTTCATCTTCCTTGATCATCTGTACTTTCTCGGGAATCTTGGTGGGCGTGCGCAGTTGCCCGTTGACGATATCGGTCTGCACCTGCTTCACAATCTTGATGGGAGCGGCCGCCGGCGGTGGCGGTGGCGGTGGTGGGGGCGGGGCGACCAGGAAGGTCATTAACTGGGTTTTGGGCAGAGCTTCGGTGAACAACAGCGGGATCAGTACCAGCACCCCAACCAGGATAAACTCGAGGATGAATGAGAAGATCGTCCAGACTCCCCTCTTCGTCTTGAGCTTCCCACCCGACTCTATCAGGCTGTCTTCAAACATACGGTTTCTCCTACAGCGGACCCTAACTACCTTTTAGACACCGCTTGCCCCCTGTTTGCTCCCAGTATGCATGTCGCGCGGCGACCAAATGGAAAACCGGACGATACTACCTCAAATCCCAATCAATCACAAACTTAAACATCCAAAACCAAGCTGTGATCGGGCTTAGGCCTTAGCCTTTACTTTTTCCCGCCGGCTGGCTTCCTTGGCCACCGCGACCATAACCGGCGATTTCCCGCGGCCTGAACGCCAATCCTGATAGGCCACCAGAATGGGGGCTGCGATGGCGATCGAGGAATAGGTTCCGATCAAAATGCCGATTACGAGGGCTAAAGAGAAGCCCTTCAGCACTTCGCCGCCGAACAAATACAGGGCCAAGACAGTCAGGAAGGTTAAACCCGCCGTCAAGATGGTCCGGCTCAGAGTTTGGTTGATGCTGCGGTTGACGATGTCCGAGAGCTTCTCCCGACGCATCAGCTTCAGGTTTTCCCGGATGCGGTCGAAAACAACGATAGTGTCGTTGTTGGAGTAACCGATGAGGGTCAGGATGGCGGCGATTACGGTCAGTGAAATCTCTTTGTCCAGAAGCGAAAACGCCCCTACCGTGATCAAGGTGTCGTGGAAGACGGTGACGACGGCGGCCACGCCGTAGATCCATTCAAAACGGAAGGCCAGATACACCAACATACCGGCCAGTGAGTAAGCCGTGGCCAGCAATGCCTGTTTACGCAACTGCGCTCCCACCTGCGGGCCAACGATTTCCACGTTGCGCACACCGAAATTGGATAAGAAGAAGCCGTCCGACAGGGAAGCTACTACTACGGGATCGGCTGCCGCCTTCAGTTCGTCCAGCGAATGCAGCACGCCATCTTTTACCTTGTCCCGGTAGCTGACGATCGCCTGAGCCTGAGCCGTATATCGTTGTTCGGCATCGGTGCCCAGGTGGAGAGGATCCTTCTGCATGAGATAGTTTTTGATGGTGAGGAAACCCGTGTTATTCAAATCCTGCTTATTAGCAGGCGCATTCGTTTCCAGGGCGTTGATGATTTGAGTTTTACTCCGGTCGAGAGCCTGCTCGCTGGTCTCCTGCTCGGAGACATCAATGAGGACTTCGTTGCTGCCCGGCGAACCGTAGCTCTGGATCCGGGCATTGTGGAGGCCAGCGCGGTCCATCGCAGCGCGGATGGCATTGTTATCGGGTGCCTGAGCGAACTTCACGTAGACCAGCGTGCCGCCGCGAAAATCGACGCCGTAGGGAATCCCGTGCCAGAACAACATGGAAAAAACGCCAGCCACGCTGAAGACCAGCGAGAAAGCGAGGAAGTACCACTTCTTGCCGAGAAAATCTATGTTGGGATTGCGAAAAAATTCCACGCCGCTTTAACCTCTTTATTTTTCGTTCTCAATATTGCCTGACTGCATAGTGAGCTTAGGCTCGCCAGGACAGCCGAGGGCGGCTGTCCTTATACATCCAACTATCCGATGCTCAACGCTTCGCCGCGCTGCTTGCGACTGAGCAACCAGTCGAAGATCACTCGCGACACAAACACAGCCGTGAACAAGTTTGCCAACAGCCCGAAACTCAACGTGACTGCGAAACCCTTCACTGGGCCAGTACCAAAGAGGAATAGAATGACCGCCGAAACAATCGTGGTGACGTGCGTGTCCACGATCGTTATCCAGGCATGGCCGAAGCCCTGTTCCACCGCTGATGGTGGGGTCTTCCCATTGCGCAGTTCCTCACGAATGCGCTCAAAAATCAGTACGTTCGAGTCTACGCCCATACCGACCGTTAATATGACTCCTGCAATGCCCGGCAGGGTAAGGGTCGCGCTGCTGAAACCAAGGAATCCGAGGAGGATGATCAAGTTCAGAATCAGGGCGATGTCGGCGTTGATTCCGGCCGCATGGTAATAGATCAGCATGAAGATGAGCACGGCTAACATGCCAATCACTGCCGCCGTTACTCCGGCGCGGATCGAATCGCTGCCCAGCGACGGACCCACCGTGCGCTCCTCCAGATACTTGATGCCGGCAGGCAAGGCGCCCGAGCGCAGAGTCATGGAGAGGTCTTTCGCTTGCTGCTCGGTGAAGCGTCCATTGATTACGCCTTGATCGTGGATCTGGTCTTTGATGACGGCGACTTCCTGCACCTTGTTATCGAGCACGACGGCGAGATTGTCGCCAACGTGCGCTCCGGTGAAGCTGGCAAAACGACGGCCACCCTCGCCCGTCAGAGTGAAACTAACCGAAGGCTGTCCGTTCTCGTCCCGGGACTGGTCCGCGGTGCGCAGGTCTCGGCCCGTCACCGCCGATGCGCGCGAAATCAGGTACCAGGTCTGACCGCCGTCGGCCGAACCCATACTGTGACCGCCGGGAACCAGCACCTGATCCGGCGGCAAAACGCCGCCTTTATCTTGCAAGGCTGCCTGCTCGCTGGGGTAAGGACCGCCGAAGGATTGCCGGATCTCGAGCATGGCGGTGGATTGCATGATGTCCTTCACCCGAGCGGGATCGTCAACGCCGGGCAATTGCACCAGAATCTGATATTGCCCAAGCCCGTGCTCTTCGATGATGGGTTCGCTTACGCCTAACTGGTCGATGCGGTTTCGGATGGTCTCAATCGCCTGGGTCACGGCGCGGTTTTTCAGGTCGGCTAGGGCCTGCGGCTTCATGGAAATGGTCCAGGTGTTGTCCGCGCCCGAGGTCAGTTGGTACTCGGGAAGGCGATCTTGCACGATGGTGAGCAAGTCAGATCGGGATTCCGGAGGCACACCTTTCAGCACAATCTTGTCGGGATTGTTGGCCGGATCGGGTTTGCTGATCTCGGTGTAGTTGATCTTGCCAGTGCGCAAATCGGCCTTGAGTCGTTCCACCGCGTTGTCCGAATCTACATTGACAGCATCATTCACCTGCACTTGAAGGATCAGGTGCGTGCCGCCCTTCAGGTCGAGTCCGAGGTGAATGCGGTTCTGCAATGCGGCGAGGGGTCCGCCCGACCAATTATCCGGCGGTCCAAAAATGCCGAACGCGAAGAACAACAGCGTGGCGACAATAACGATTAGTTTCCAGCCCAAGTTCTTATTCATGAAAAATGACTTCCGACTGCCCAAAAATTTAAGATCACAGAATTCATTTCGTCGCGTCCTCGGCCGTAGTAACCGAGGCCACCGAACCCCTGGTCACTTCAAGCCGCAAATTATCGGGAGGAACCCGGAGATGGATGTACTCGTCTTTGAGAGCAACGATAGTACCTCGCAGGCCTCCGGTGGTTACCACCTTGTCCCCGGTTTTCAGGTCGTTGAGCATGGCCTGCCACTTCTTCTGGCGCCGCTGCTGCGGCATGATGAGCAGGAAATAGAAAATGGCGAAAATAAAGATGAGCGGGGCAAACCCCAGCCATCCTGCCGAGCCACTGCCTAGTTGTACGGCCAATAATTGCTGAACACTCATAAGAAGACTAGAAATCCGTCGTTACCAAATAATCCGGAACTACGCCTGCGGGCGCAATCGCCGTTTGCAATTTTACCGCTGGAGTTCTCGCGCTATGAGGCCGGAGATTCCTTCAGCTTCGGACAC
>Ga0210386_10000549_pt1 | contig 34602 bp, 28 predicted proteins | sample IncBWH32OmetaG_FD_160091 | JGI IMG/M metagenome (GOLD analysis project Ga0210386, IMG submission 160091) | Forest soil microbial communities from Barre Woods Harvard Forest LTER site, Petersham, Massachusetts, United States - Inc-BW-H-32-O ...
TAGCGCAGGATCTCGCCGGCCAATGCCGCGCCGCGCGAACGTTCGTTGATCGTCGGCGTGCCCGACACCGGGTAGCTGATCCGCGCGATGTAATGATCCTGAAGATTCTGCCCGACCCCCGGCAACGCGTGATGCACCGGGATGCCGACCCGGCCCAGATGCTCGGGCGCGCCGACCCCCGACAATTGCAGGATATGCGGCGAGTTGACCGCACCGGCGGAGAGGATGACCTCGCGCTCGGCGTCGGCGCGCTGCACGGCGCCGCCGCGCTCAAACTCGACGCTGACGGCGCGGGCGCCGTCGAACAGGATGCGGTTGACCTGCGCCTTGGTCACGACCTCGAGGTTGGGGCGCTTCATCGCCGGGCGCAGATAGGTGCGCGCGGTGCTGCCGCGGCGCCGGCCGCCGCGGGTCTGCTGGCAATAGCCGATGCCGCCATGCGGCAGTGAATTCACGTCGTCGCGGTATTCGAGCCCGATCTGTTGGCCGGCCTCGATCGCGGCGCGGCACAGGGGCGGGATGTCGGTCATCCGCGAGGTGAAGAGCGGGCCGCCCTTGCCGCGCCATTCATTGGCCTCGCCTTCCCAATTCTCGGCCTTCTTGAAAAAAGGCAGGATGTCGTCCCAGCCCCAGCCGCGATTGCCGAGCTGCGCCCAATGGTCGAAATCCTCGGGCTGGCCGCGGACATAAATCAGCCCGTTGATCGAGCTGGAGCCGCCGAGCACGCGGCCGCGCGGATAGAGGATCGCGCGCCCGGCGGTGCCAGGGTCGGGCTCGGCGTGATAGCCCCAGGTCAGGGTCGGGTGGTCGAGCATCTTCATAAAGCCGGCGGGGATGTGGATGTAGGGGTTCCAGTCGCGCCCGCCGGCCTCGATCAGCAAGACCCGCGTCGCCGGGTCCTCGGTGAGGCGGTTGGCCAGCACGCAGCCGGCCGAGCCGGCGCCGATGATCACATAGTCGGCTTTCATCATTCCCTCCCGCGGGCGGCTCGGGTGCGCGGTCACGGAGCCGGCGCGCGCGTCGCTTCGAGCCCGAATATTACGTCCGGGTTACGTTATCGGCATCGGCCGCGGACGGCAACTCTTTGGGGTTTCGCAGGCGGGTCTTCGCCGGCGTCTTGCCTTGGGCGCGCCGCTCAGAACATGGTCCAGACGTAGACAAAGAACGTGTTATTGGCGTTCGCATCTCGCCCCATGCCGTCGATATTGGTGGTGGCGCCGTCGAATTTGGTCCAATGGGTATATTGCAGACCGATCCGGAAATTCAGCCATGGCCAGAATGACGGGCCGCCATGGCTGAACGGCAGATAGGCGAGCTCGAAAATCCAGCCGGCGCTGTTCGGGCTGCCGGTCGCGGTGCCGTACAACGCCGCATCGGTGGTGCCGCCAACCGCGACCCGTCCGGTGCTGAGGCTCCAGGTTTGATTGTAAATATACGAGACCGACGCATTCAACGAGCGCAGCTGGTCGTTGGAATTGTCGGCGAGCCCGAGGGCCTGGCTTGCACCGGTATTGTGGTTCTCGTGAATCCAGGCGCCGCGAAAGGTCACCATGTGCGGGTCGCCGAGATATTGGTACTGGGTGTCGACGCCAATGTCGGCAAAGGAATCGGTGCCGGACTGAGACAGGCCCATTGGCAGCACCCGTGAGGCGAGCCCGAAGGTACCGGCTTCCCAGGAGTGGTCGCCGATGTTCTTTTCGGCCGCGACGCGCCAATAGGGTGCCGTGCCGCTGATCGGGCTCTGCCCGGCCGTATCGACCCCGAGCGCGAGCTGGGTATTGGTCGACAGCGGGCGGTAGCCCCCGAACTCGAAATAAAAGATGTCGTCGAGAAAGCCGTAGGCGCTGAGACCGGCGACCTGTTGCGCATACACCTGATTGATGAACGGCGTAGCCGCGGGCATCGGCGCCAGCTGCGGACTGATGAATGGGAAACTCCAGGCGGGGGTGGTGTTCCAGACATCCTGGACAGTCGGGTTGTTGTTGGCGGTTATCCCCCAAAGCAGCGTGTGCCCGCCGATATCGATCGACCGGGCGTAGCGAATATCGGTGTTGTCCCAGCCGAAACGGTGAGCGACGCCGTCATAGGTTCCCTGGATGAACGCCCCTGAATTCTCAGTGATCCGCCCACCCGTAAACAGGCTGATCTGCTGCATCACGAAATTGTTGTTGACGCCAAACCCTGGTGCGGCGCCGCCCGGCTGAGCGCCTTGGGTATTTGTAAAAGTCGGCTGCAACATGACCGCAAACGGCGGCCCGTTCCAATTGCCGCCGCCGAGCGTATAGCCGCCAAGCTTGAACCTGCGGCCGAACGGCGTCAGCTCGAGAAAGGCGGTGTGGCAGGTCGCGCAGGGCTGTCCGGTTTGGCGCGCATAGAGCGGCAATGCCACCGCCATGTGCGGCGTCGCCATTCCGCCAATGACGGCCACCAGGTACAGGCAGAGCTCCAGGCTGAGGCTCAGAGCAGCGAGCAGCCCGGCCGGCAACAGCCGGGCGCGCCAGTGCGCTGCGAGGCGCGCGGTGCTGCGGCGCTGTTCACTCATCGATAGATCCCTCGTAGCGGGTGGCCCAGTACGCCGCCCGGCGAGTGCAATCACATTAAATTGATCAGCCGCTATTGCCGCCCGCCGGGGTTCCGGTCGCCAGAGCCGCGGCGGGCGACGCGATCAGTCAGGCCGTCGCCGGATGTGCCCGGCCACTGGTCAGCCGATCACGGGTAGCGGCGGCAGCGACCGTGCGGCTTGCCGCTGCGGCGCGAAAATGCGGCAAAAGCCCTGCGGGCTGATCGCACCGTCGACCATTTTGCAGCTGCCGGGCGGCTGGAACTGCAGGCACTTTCCGCAGCGTTTGTCGCCCTGCGGATGATCCTGATAGGCAACCGCCGACTGCGAAATCTTGATCGTCGCCGCGACCGGTTCAGCTCGCGCCGAAATGACCGCGACAGTGCCGAGCGTCACCGTCGCCCTGCGCAGCAGCGCGCGCCGGGATAAGGCGCCGCCGCCGCCCTCCGCCTCGTCTGACATGGTACTTCCTCTACGGGAAATTCAGTCGATCATGGGCAAGCCGCCCTTCCCGATCGGTTCTGCCGCCGACCTTTTCGCGCAATACGACTCACTGTATCGGTATTTATTCCGCAGTGCCGCGGCGACCGCGCGGCGCCGGAATCCGGCGAAGCCCCGCCCCGGCGGCGCGGTCGCGCGGGCATCGTTCCAGTGCGAGGAAGGAAGCTCACAATAACGTGATCGGCAGCCGGGTATGATTGAGCCAGACGCCATGGCACGGTGGTTCACGAACTTGTGATAACGCCGCAATGGCCATTGTCCGGGCATCTCGGCGGGCGGGTGCTATTCGGTAAAGAGCCAGTGCGGAATAAAATCCGCTAGGGCGAGTCGGAGGGACCGTCGGCAATGGTTTTTCAGCCGGTTCCCGCCGGCAACGTGGCGCTGGAAAGTCGCCGCGGCCCGGCACTGTTGCCCGCGGCCCCAACTCAGGGAGGACTTACAGCATGAAACACTCTACCCGAGGCGCCTTGCTCGCCTCGCTTACCGCACTGTGCCTAACCATCGCATCGGCCGCCCGCGCCGACGACGGCGGTGTCGGTTTCCGGTTGGGCGCGGCCAATCGCTACGCTGTCACCCCGCTCGTCTCCGATCTCGCCGGAAAAGCAAAGTTTCAGGACCCGGTGCTGCAAAACTCCTGGGGGGTTGCGTTCAGCCCCGCCGCCAGCCCGTTCTGGATCGCCGACAACGCCACCGGCTGTTCGACGCTCTACGACGGCGATGGCACAAAGGTGGCGTTGCAGGTCAGCATCCCATTGCCGCCCGCTCCCGGCACCATTCCGGCGACGGATTGCGTGAGCGTCGACCCAACGAAACCGCCGCCGAAGCCCACGCCCGCGGCACCGACGGGCGTCGTATGGAACCCCACCACCAGCACCACCACCGGTTTCCTCGTCCCTGGGACAACCCCGGCCAAGGCGGCTTCGTTTATCTTCGATACCGAGGACGGGACGATATCCGCTTGGACCGGGGGCCTTACCCCGCCCGACAATGCGGTCCTCGCTGTCGATAACTCGACGGTCCCCACTGCCGCGAACGGCGCGGTCTACAAAGGTCTCGCTTTCGGCGTCAACGTCAACGGCGTCTTCCTTTTTGCGACCAACTTTCGTGCCGGGACGGTCGACGTATTCGATCACACCTATACCAAGGCCACTACGGATGGAGGGTTTTCCGATCCGAACATCCCGGCGGGGTTTGCGCCGTTCGGAATACAGAACATCAATGGCGACCTGTTTGTGACCTACGCCAAGCAGAACGCGCAAAAGCACGACGACGTCGCCGGGAAGGGGAACGGCTTTGTCGATGTTTTCGACACCGACGGCCATTTACTGCGCCGCCTCGCCTCGCGCGGTACCTTGAATTCGCCATGGGGCGTGGCGCGCGCGTCGTACGCCTTTGGCAAGTTCAGCGGCAAGATTCTTGTCGGCAATTTCGGCGACGGCAAAATCAACGTGTTCAATTCCGACGGGAGGTTCGTCGACCAGCTCAACGGCGCCAACGGCAAGACGCTGTCGATCGACGGTCTGTGGACCTTGACCCTCGGCGGCGGCGCCAAGTCGAGCCCCGACACGCTCTATTTCACCGCCGGGCCGAATGCCGAGACCGACGGTCTGTTCGGCACGATCACCCCGGTATCATCGATGAAGCAATAGCGGGCGGATCGGCGAAACGGTTGCGGCGGAGAACGGATCGCTGTGCGATCTCCGCCGCGAACCACGCATGCAGAAGCTGAGTGGCGCCACCCAGCTTATGCGCCACCCAGCTTATGCGCCACCCAGCTTATACGCCACTCAGCGTGGCCCGAGATCGGCGAGCGTCGGCAGGTATTGGCCGGCGAGGTCAGCCGACATCGGCAACACGGCAAAGCTCCAGCCGCCGACCGGCGAGCCCAGCTCCCAATTGGCGACGGCGATGACCTGGACATAGGTTTGCGTCCCGGCGTCGAGGTGAAGGATGTCGTGTTGACCGGCATAAGTGCCAAAAGCCTGGGCCGACAGCCGATAGCGGCCGGGCGGGAAATCGTGAAAAAATGCGGTTCCCTGCGCGATCTGCACGAGCGGCGCGCGATCGACATAGACCGTCGGCACGGCGGCGTAAATATTCCCGCCGGGCGGGTCGGCTTGGCGCAGGAACCACACCCGCGCCATGCCGGCGGCGAGCGGTGGCGGCGCCAGCGTCGGCGATGGCGTTGTCGCGGTCGGTGCGGCGCAGGCGGCGAGCAGCGACAGCGCCAGGGCGCAGCCGGCCCAGCGCGGTAGTGAGCGATGCAGGCGTGTACGATACGCGAGTGAACGATACGCGCGCGAACGATACGGACCCATGGCCGTCCTCCCTGTTGTGTGCCGTCGGGCCAAAAAGCCGCTCCCGGGCCTGCCCTCAGCACAGGTTGGCCCGTCGAGTTTAATATCTGCGGCCCACGATAAACATATCGGATCGATCGGCTTGGCGGCGCTACCTGTCCGGTTCAGAAAATTCGACAGCGGCAGAGCGACCCCATACAGCCCGAGGTCGCTGTGGCCGGGCTTGACCCGGCCATCCACGACTTCCTTGGGCTCACCCCTCGCGGTCTCCAAGACGTGGATGCCCGGACCAAGTCCGGGCAAAGCGAGCCTCAAGTTGCACAGGGGATTACGATACTACTGTCGCCTGTTCTTTAATCCGCCTTGCCGGCAACAGGGAAAAGGCGTAAGGCTCGGTTTATCCCTCCGCCAGAACGAGGGAGACATCAGTTCGATCGTAAATGTTTCGCTCGCAGGGAGGTTGCTATGCCGATCTTTGTGACGCAAGGGCGGTTTACGCGCGAATATCTGAGAGGCGGGCTCGCCAAGCCCGAAGACCGGCAGGCGGCGATCTCGCGCCTGTGCGAGCAGGCCGGCGGCAAATTGCTGAATTTGTATTTTACGCTCGGGCATCACGATTTTATGTTGATCTCGGACATGCCCGACGCCAAGGCCGCCTCGGTTGTTTCGTTGGCAGCCTCGGGCGGCGGTGGCATCACCGACGCGGTCACGACGCAAGCCTTTACCACCGCCGAGGCAAAGGATTTGTTCGAAAGCGCCGGCAAGATCGTCGCCTCCTACAAACCGATGGGCGCCGCCTGAACGCTCGCCCGGTTTACCGGCCCTTGGTCTGTCTTGGTTAACATCGGGCGGCTGCGAAACTTTTGATGGTCGCCAATCTTTCGTCGGGTGCTCGCCGAACACCGAGGCGACCGGTGTGCTCGCCCGGCATCTGCTTGTGAGACCTTGGACCGCAACCTTTCCTTCAACAGCCGGACCGGGCCGAGCTACGCGTAACGGCGAGGGAGATAGCGACCGATTTGCGGGTCGCTGTCGCCGACGAGGCGTTTGCGGTTTCGAGCCCCTGTCTTAATCTGTAAATCGGGACAGCGAAGTCCTCAGGCGGAGACGGGTGTTGCCGATGTCCGAATACGCGTCCGACTCTGCCCCGGGCGCGCCCGGAATTCCGGCGACCTGGACGAGCAGCGCCAAGGACATGGTCGGTTGCGCGCTGGGAACATCGCGGCTGTGGTTCACGCTCGGCTTTGGCATCGTCAACGAAGTTTATTATCCGCGGGTCGACATCCCGCAGATCCGCGACCTCGGCTTTATCGTTGCCGACGGCGAAGGCTTCTGGGCCGAGGTCAAGCGCGTCGACAATTATCAAATGCGCCTATTGGCGCCGGGCGTGCCGGCGGTCGAGATCGTCCACCGCCATGAGCGCTATTCCTTGCTGCTGCGCGTCTCGCCGGGCTCGCGGCGCGACGTGCTGGCGATCGAATGCCGGCTCGACGGCGACGAGAAATTGAGGCTTTACGCATTGCTGGCGCCGCATCTCGGCGCCACCGGCTACGGCAACACGGCGGTGGTGGCCTCGCATCACGGCCGGCTCACGCTCGGCGCCGAGCAGGGGCCGTTTGGCGCCGCGCTCGCCGCCGTCGACGAGCGCCAGCGCGACGCGATCGGGCGGGCGAGCGCCGGCTATGTCGGCTTTAGCGACGGCTGGCAGGATTTTGCCCGCAACGGCCGGATGAGTTGGGAATATCGCCGGGCCGGGCCGGGGAATGTCGCGCTCGTCGCCGAATTGCCGCGCCGTGCTGTGCTGTCGCTCGGCTTTGGCAGCAGCGCCGAGGCGGCGGCGACCTTGGCGATCGGCAGCCTGTTGCAGCCCTTTGACAACCTGCTCCAGCAGCACGTCGCTCTGTGGCAGGAGTGGCAGGCCGAACGCAGCGAGCGCTATGCGGTGTCGCTCGACGTCCCGCCGGCGCTCGCCGACGAATTTTTGGTGTCGACGATCGTGCTGCGCAGCCATCTCGACAAGACCTTTCCGGGGGCGATGGTGGCGAGCCTCAGCATTCCGTGGGGCGACAGCGGCAACGAGCGCGGCGGCTATCATCTGGTGTGGCCGCGCGATCTGGTCGAGACCGCCGGTGCGTTACTGGCCCTCGGCGCCGACCAGGAGGCGCGCGACACATTGCGCTATCTGATGGCGACGCAGTTGCGCGACGGGCATTGGCACCAGAACCAGTGGCTCGGCGGCACCCCCTATTGGCAAGGCATCCAGCTCGACGAAACCGCGTTTCCGGTGCTGCTCGCCGCCGCACTCGACGAGCGTGAGGCACTCGCCGGGATCGAGGTCGAGGACATGGTCCGCCGCGCACTGGGCTTTATCGCCCGCACCGGGCCGGCGACCGAGCAGGACCGCTGGGAGGAAAGTGCCGGGCTCAACCCGTTTACCCTCGCGGTGTCGATCGCGGCACTCGTCGCCGGCGCCGGGCTGCTGCCGCCGCCCGCCGGCGATTGGGCGATCGAGCTCGCCGATTTTTGGAACAGCAATATCGAGCGCTGGACTTCGGTCAGCGGCACCGCACTCGCCCAGCGGCTCGGGGTCGAGGGTTATTACGTGCTGGTCCTGCCGGGGCAGGCATTGTGGCGTCGCGACATCTTGCGCGCCGTCGTCCCGATCCATAACCGCCCCGGCAACGAACAGGTTCGCGCCGACGAGCTGGTCGGCACCGAATTCCTGCAGCTCGTGCGCTTTGGCCTGCGCCGGCCCGACGACTCGTTGATCCTCGATTCGGTCCGCGTCGCCGATGCGCTGCTCAAGACGGACACCCCATCGGGTCCGGTGTGGCACCGCTACAATTGCGACGGCTACGGCGAGCATGATGACGGCAGCCCCTATGACGGCACTGGGCGCGGGCGCGGCTGGCCGCTGCTGACCGGCGAGCGCGGCCATTACGAACTGGCCCTGGGGCGCGACCCGCTACCCTATCTCGAAGCGATGCGCCGGATGACGAGCCCCGGCGGCATGCTGCCGGAGCAGGTCTGGGACGCCGACCCGATCCCGAGCCGGCGGCTGGCACCCGGTCGGCCGACCGGGTCGGCGATGCCGCTGGTCTGGGCCCATGCTGAGTTCATCAAATTGTTGATCTCGCGGCATCAAGGCCACCCGATCGACCGGCCGCGCGCGGTCTGGCAGCGCTATCGCGGGCATCGGCCAGCGGCGCGCCACGCCTTCTGGTGGCCGCATGCGCCGATAGCCGGACTTCCGGCCGGGGCATTTCTCGCGGTGGCGCTGCCGCTGCCGGCCGTCGTGCATTGGGGTCATGACGAATGGCGGGATGCCGCGGACGTGCCGACCGTCGAAAGCGGCCTCGGCTTTCATGTCGCGGTCCTCGAGGTTTCGCGCCTGGCGGCCGGCGCCCGGATCGATTTCACCTGGCAATGGCAAGGATCCGGCGATTGGCGCTATCGCGACTACGCGGTCGTGGTCGAGCCGGCCTGAGCGGCGCGACGCAAAAAGGCTTGCCCGCGGCAGGACGGGGCGGGAAATTGACGGCTATCGGAGCGTGCGCGGCCTGAGCCGATATATCGACCGAAGCGGTTGGGCGGATTTGCCGTCGGCGCCGCGGCTGAGGCCGGCAGTTGCTTCCTGCTGGTTCGCCCAGTCCCCGCTCCCGGCTCCTGGGCCGCCAATCGGACGAGAGTAGATGGGGTACAGCCATGCCGAGCTTGCGGATCAACGGGCAAACATATCAAACCGGCGTCCCGGACGACATGCCGCTGCTGTGGGTTCTGCGCGACGTCGTCGGGCTGACCGGGACAAAATTCGGTTGCGGCATTGCGCAATGCGGCGCCTGCACCGTGCATGTCGATGGCCGGGCCTTGCGCTCCTGCGTCCTGCCGGTCGCCAATCTCGCCGGCAAGGAGATCACGACGATCGAGGCAGTCGGAAAAACGCCGAACGGCCAGAAGATTCAGCAGGCCTGGCTCGAGATCGACGTCGTCCAATGCGGCTATTGCCAATCCGGGCAGATCATGTCGGCGGCGGCGCTGCTGGCGGCCAATCCCAAACCGACCGATGCCGAGATCGATGCCGCCATGTCGGGCAACATCTGCCGCTGCGGCACCTATCCGCGGATCAGGGCGGCGATCCGGCAAGCCGGGACCTACGCGTGACCGGCAGCACCATGTTATCGCGACAGCCCACAGCGGCGCCTGCCGGGCCTTCGCGCCGCGCCATCTTGAAGGCCGGCGCCGCTGGTGGCGGGTTGTTGCTGGGTTTCCGGCTGCCGCGGACGATCGCCGCTGCCGAAGCCGCGGATAACGCGGTTTTCGCGCCCAACGCCTTTATCCGCATCGCCCGCGACGGCAAGGTGACGATGATCATGCCGCAGGTCGAGATGGGGCAGGGCACCTATACCTCAATGCCGATGCTGATCGCCGAAGAGCTCGATGTCGATCTCGCTCAAGTCGGTCTCGAAGACGCGCCGCCCGACGACCGGCTCTATACGAACCCGCTGATCGGGTTCCAGGTCACCGGCGGCTCGACCTCGGTGCGCGCGATGTGGGAGCCGCTGCGCCGTGCCGGCGCCGCCGCTCGTCTGATGCTGATTGCCGCGGCGGCGCGGCAATGGCGGGTCGATCCCGCGTCTTGCCATGCGCAAAAGGGCGAGGTCATCCATGTGCCGACCGGCCGCCGGGCCCCATATGGGGTCCTGGTCGACATTGCCGCGGCACTTCCGGTGCCGACCAATGTTCCGCTCAAAAGCCCCAACGAGTTCGAGCTGATCGGCAAGCCGGTCAAACGGCTCGACAGCCCGATAAAGGTCTGGGGCGAGGCGCGCTTTGGCATCGACGCTATGGTGCCGGGGATGTTGATCGCCACCGTCGCCGCCTGCCCGGTTTTGGGCGGCAGGCTCAGGGGCGTCGGCGACAGCGCGGCAAAGAAAATCGCCGGGGTGCGCCAGATCGTGCGGCTCAACGACGCCGTCGCGGTTGTTGCCGACCATATGTGGGCGGCAAAGCAAGGCTTGGCGGCGCTCACGATCGACTGGGACGAGGGCGCGAACGCCACGCTCTCGACCGCCGAGATCGTGCGCCAACTGGATACCGCCTCGCAGCAGTCGGGTGTTGTCGCGCGCAAGGACGGCGATGCCGCCCGGGCCATCGGCCATGCCGCGACCAAGATCGAGGCGATCTATCAAATGCCGTATTTGGCGCACGCGACTATGGAGCCGCTGAACTGCACGGTCCAGGTTCGCCCCGATGGCTGTGACGTCTGGGTCGGGAACCAGGTTGTCAGCCGCGCCCAGGCCGCGGCCGCCGAGGCGACCGGGCTGCCGCCGGACAAGGTCCGAGTTTACAACCATCTGCTCGGGGGCGGTTTTGGCCGGCGGCTGGAAGTCGACTACGTCGCCCAGGCGGCGCGTATCGCCAAACAGGTCGCCGCCCCGGTCAAGGTCGTGTGGACCCGCGAAGAGGACATCCAGCACGATATCGTCCGGCCCTATTACTATGACCGCCTGTCCGCCGGCCTCGACGAAAAGGGTGCGCCGGTCGCCTGGACCCATCGCGTCACCGGCTCCTCGGTCGTTGCGCGGTGGATTCCCGCGGCGTTTAAGAACGGCCTCGACCCCGACGCCGTCGAGGGTGCCGCAACGGAATTCCCCTATGCGATCCCGAACATGCTGGTCGACTACGTACGCCATGAGACGCCCGGCATCACCACCGGCTGGTGGCGCGGCGTCGGCCCGACGCACAACATCTTCATGGTCGAGAGCTTTATCGACGAGCTCGCGGCGGCGGCGAAGCGCGACCCGGTCGAATACCGGCGCGCGCTCCTCGGCAAATTGCCGAATTCAGGGGCCGAGCTGAACGCGGCAGCGGCGGCAGCCTGGACGGGGCCGCATCCGCAACCGGCGCGGCTCGCGCGCGTGCTCGACCTCGTAAGGCGGAAATCGGGCTGGGGTGGTGCGCTGCCGCCGGGCAGCGGGCGCGGGGTCTCATTGCAATACGCCTTTGGCACCTGTCTGTCGCAGGTGGCACAGGTCGCGGTTTCCAAGGATGGCGATGTCCGGGTCGAGCGGGTGGTTTGCGCCGTCGACTGCGGCATCGCCGTCAATCCGGACACGATCAAGGCACAGATCGCCGGCGGCATCATTTTCGGACTGACCGCGGCGCTGTTCGGCGAGATCACCTTTGAGAACGGCCGCGTCCAGCAGAGCAACTTCAACGATTACCGCATGCTGCGCATCGACGAGGCGCCGCTGATCGACGTCTACCTAGTCGAGAGCATGCAGCCGCCAGGCGGCATCGGGGAGCCCGGTACGGCCGGCGCGGCGCCGGCACTGACCAATGCGATCTTCGCCGCGACCGGCAAGCGCATCCGCAAATTGCCGGTCAAGGACCAGCTGCGCACCCTATGATTCCGGAGGCGGCGCCAATGGCACTGCGGAGAATATCGTGAGGCTGGCGGGGATCATTCTCGTCCTGGTGCTGGTGATCGCCGGCGCCGCCGGCTGGCTGCTGCTGCGAACCGGGGGACCGATGAGTTTTGCCGGCGGTGCGCCGGTGGACCTCAGTCAATACCGCGGACCCGACCCGACCGGCGTTCCGCCCGCCCTGGCCAAGGCGGACCTCGTCCGCCGCGGCGAATATCTGGCGCGCGCCGGCGACTGCGCTGCCTGCCACACGGCACCCGACGGCAAGGCATTCGCCGGCGGTTACGCCTTCAGGCTGCCCTTTGGCACGATCTATTCGCCGAATATCACGCCCGACACCGAAACCGGCATCGGCGAGTGGAGCGACGCCGATTTTCTGCGCGCCATGCATGACGGCATCGGCAAGAACGGCGCATACCTGTACCCGGCGTTTCCGTATCCCTATTACACCCTGCTAACCGACAATGACGTGCTGGCGATCAAGACCTATCTGTTCAGCTTGACGCCGGTGCACCACCAGCCGCCCTCGGACGATCTCAAATTTCCGTACAACCAGCGCTATCTGCTGCGCTTCTGGAATATTCTGTTCAATCCGGACCGGCGCTTTCAGCCGAATTCGAACCGCCCGCCGCAGTGGAACCGCGGGGCCTATCTAACCGAGGCGCTGGGCCATTGCGACGATTGCCACACCCCGACCAACCTGGCGATGGCCCCCGATCAGAGCCGGAAATTCGGCGGCTCTGTGATCGACGAGTGGAAGGCCTACGACATCAGCGCCGATCGCGAACGGGGCATCGGCGGTTGGTCGGATCAGCAACTCGGCGGATATCTCGCCGACGGCCATGCGCCCGAACGCAGCTCGGCCGGCGGGCCGATGAGCTCGGCGGTCGGCAACAGCCTGCGTTTTCTGACAGCCGACGACATCCAGGCGATGACAGCCTACGTCAAGAGCGTTCCGGCGAGTGCCGAGAGCGACAACCCGGCCGCGGTGCCCTGGCCGGCGTCGCCGCCGAAGCCGCCGCTGACGCTCGTCGCCGGCGGCAGCCCTGGCGCGGGGCAGCGCGTCTTCGAGGGCGCCTGCGCCAGCTGTCACGGCTTTGACGGCAAGGGCACGATCTGGCAGCACGCGGACCTCGTCGGCGATCGCAGCGTCTCCGACCCGGCCGCGACCAATGTGATCTTGGCGGTACTGCAAGGCGTCAACCTTTCGACCGCGCAAGGCCAGGTGTTCATGCCGGCGTTCGGCAAGGCCTATTCCGATGCCGAGATCGCTGCCGTCGCGAATTTCGTGACCGACCGTTTCGGCGGCGTCTCGTCTAACGTCACCGCCGCCGATGTCGGCAAATTGCGGCAGGCCGAATGACACGATTAGCGATCCCGCGCCCACAGCCGGGGATCGCGGCGGTGAGCTCGGTCGCGGTCATGCTCTCGCGCCTTCGATTCGCTTTTCGGGGTCGGCTTTCATATCCTGCGGCTGGCCTACGCGATCAGCGTCTCCGCCTTTATCGTCCTGCTCAATACCCGAGTGCAAAGCCCAGCGCGAACAGGTGAATCCAGAACCGCCCCTCTTTCGATCTGTTTCGTCTGGTCTCCAACGCTGTCACAGCGGGATGTTGTCGTGTTTTTTGGGGGGGTTGGTCAGCTGTTTGCCGCGCAGCATGGCGAGTGCCTTGGCCAGGCGCCGGCGGGTGTCATGCGGCGGGATCACGTCGTCGATAAAGCCACGGCTCGCGGCGACAAATGGGTTCGCGAATTTCTCGCGGTATTCTTGCGCGCGGGCCTCGATCGCCGCGGCGTCGCCGAGATCGGCGCGAAAAATGATCTCGACCGCGCCCTTTGGCCCCATGACCGCGATCTCGGCCGAAGGCCAGGCGAAATTCACGTCGCCGCGCAGATGCTTCGAGCTCATCACGTCATAGGCGCCGCCATAAGCCTTGCGCGTGATCAAGGTCACCTTCGGCACCGTCGCCTCGGCAAACGCGAACAGCAATTTGGCGCCGTGCTTGATGATGCCGCCATATTCCTGCGCGGTTCCCGGCAGAAACCCCGGCACGTCGACAAAGGTCACTATTGGCACGTTGAAGCAGTCGCAAAACCGGACAAACCGCGCCGCCTTGCGCGCGCTGTCGATGTCGAGGCAGCCCGCCAATACCATCGGCTGGTTGGCGACAATGCCGATCGTCGAGCCCTCCATCCGGGCAAAGCCGACGACGATGTTGCGGGCGAAATCGGGTTGAATTTCGAAAAAATCGACCTCGTCGACGACCTTTAGGATCAGTTCCTTGATGTCGTAGGGTTTGTTCGGGTTGCTCGGCACCAAGGTGTCGAGCGACGGTTCGACCCGATGGCACGGGTCGGCGGTCGGCCGCAACGGCGGCTGCACCCGGTTCGAGGCCGGGAGAAAATCGACAAACCGGCGCAATTCCAGCAACGCCTCGACGTCGTTCTCAAAGGCGCGGTCGGCCACCCCCGAGCGCGCGGTATGGGTCAACGCCCCGCCCAACTCCTCCTGGGTCACGGTCTCGTGGGTGACGGTGCGCACCACCTCGGGCCCGGTCACGAACATGTAGGAGGTGTCCTTGACCATAAAGATAAAGTCGGTCATCGCCGGCGAATAGACTGCACCGCCGGCGCACGGCCCCATGATCAGCGACACCTGCGGCACCACCCCCGAGGCCAAGACGTTGCGCTCGAACACCTCGGCATAGCCGGCGAGCGAGGCGACGCCGTCCTGGATGCGCGCCCCGCCCGAATCGTTGAGCCCGATCACCGGGGCGCCGACATTCATCGCCTGGTCCATGATCTTGCAGATCTTCTCGGCATGCGCCTCGGAGAGCGAGCCGCCGAACACGGTGAAATCCTGGCTGAACACAAAGATCAGCCGGCCGTTGATCGTGCCATAGCCGGTGACGACGCCATCGCCCGGGATGCGATGCTCGTCGATGCCGAAATCGTGGCTGCGGTGCTCGACGAACATGTCCCATTCCTCAAACGAATGGGGGTCGAGCAGCAATTCGATCCGCTCGCGCGCGGTCAGCTTGCCGCGGCGGTGCTGCGCCTCGACGCGACCCGCACCGCCGCCCGCCCGCGCTGCTTTGCGCTTTTCGTCCAGGCGGTCGAGAATATTGTCCATGATGCCTCACGACGGTGACCGCGCGAGATAGCATCGCTGTTCGCGCCGCACCAGCCTTGGCGGGAATTCACCTCGCGGGTCGCGCCGGATCGAGAGGCGGCGTGGTCGGACGATCAGCCGGTTCACGCCCGAGCATGCCCGGGCATAGCCGGGCGCTGGCCGAGTTCGGTAAAAAACCGCAGCAGGTAGCCGTCGGGATCGGCCACGACGAACTGCCGCTGTCCATTCTCGAATTCGTTTACTCGATACCAGCGCTCTTCCAGCGGAATGACGATTTCGCATCCCGCCGCTTGGACGCGGCCATGGAGTGCATCGACCGCGCTGACCTCGATCATCAAGTTGACGCCGCGGCCATAGGGATGTTCGAGCGGTGCGGTTCGAAAGCGGCGGCCTGGTCCCGCCGCTTCCTGCAGCATCAAGTTAACCCCGGCCAGGTCGAGATAGGCAAAACGCTCCTCCGGCCGCTCGAACAACACACCGAACCCGACAACGCCGATGTAAAAGGCGAGCGACCTTCCAAGGTCCTCGACGTCGATCTCGGGCACCAATCTCGAGGTCATGTTTGCCCCGCGCCGCGCACGGGCGCGCACGAGAAGAAAATCACTTCCGCGTGCGCGCCAAAAAAGAACAGCGCCGTCTTGCGGCGGTGCCGGGTCGAGAAGGATGCGGCCGGGGTTATTCGGCCGCGGCGCGGGCTGGGGTTTGCGCCGAAGCGAGCACCGCGGCGGCCTCCTTAGCGACGCGGGTGCCCTCGAAAAAGCGCGGGTTTTGCGTGCCCCACAGCCGCACCGCGTTCTCAAAGGTGAAGTCGCGGAAGTCGCCCGCGGTGATGTGGCCGTCCTCGACCAGCTCATAGGCCTCGGGCAAAGGGTGGCGCATGTCGATCACGTCGAAATGCCCGATGTCGGAGCTGAAGATCGCGTTCAACCTCGATCCGAACGGGTTAGTGCGGCCAAACGCGGTGGCGTTCATCCGGTCGTCGGCCTCGCAGCCGAAATAGTAGGGCTTGGCGTAGAGATCGACCCAGTCTTCCTTGCGGGTGATCTTGCAGGCCGAGAAATCATCGACGTTCTCGATCCCGCCGGTGAGATACGCTTGTTCGGGGTCGGGCAGCCCACCGCGCTCGCGCAATGCGGCGGCGATGTCGGTATAGCCGTATTTCTCGACGAGGCCCGCCAATTTGGTGCGGTCGAGCTTGTCGGGATGCATGCGCTCGAGCGCGCGGGCGCTGCGCCGCTCCCAATGCTCGATCAAATCGCCAAACAATTGGCTGGCCCAACCGACACCGCCTTCGAGGAAAGCGAAATGCAATTCCGGAAAGCGCCGGGTGACGCCGCCGAGGAAAATCGCCTTGGCAGTCGCATGCCCGGCCGCCGCGAAATGGCCGATGTGGTTGTAGCAGAAATTGGTCGGCGACAGGCGCAGGCCCTGGTTGCTGGCGGCGCTGTGGAAGGTCGGCGCTATGCCCAATTCCACGCATTTCGCCCAGACCGTTTCGTAATCGTAGTCGCTGTCGAGGCCGAGCACGTCGTACCACACCGCAAAGCGCGCGCTGTCGGGGTCGTTGGCTGCCGCGGCCGGCACCTTGCGGGCGAGGTTGCTGCCGAACATGCCGACCTTCGACCCCAATTGCCGGGTGACGAATTCGAGCTCGGCAATGGCTTCGTCTGGGGTGTGCATCGGGATGATCGCGGCCGGGGTCAGCCGGTCGCCAAGCCCGCTGAAATAATCGGCCGAGACGATGTTGTAGGCGCGGATGACGGCGCGCCGCGCGGCGTCATCCTGAATCCGCGGAAGCCGCAGCCCGGCGGTCGGGTAGACGATGACAAAGTCGAGACCCAGTTCGTCGAGGCGGTCGTAGAGGAGCTTCGGCATCATCGCGGTGGCGCGGTCGAGGGTGTTTTCCGCCTGCCGGCTCCAAAACGCCTGCTGACCGAGCCTTTTGTGCCGGCGCTCGGCCGCCGACAGCGACAGCGACTCGCGGGTCGTCCCCATCGCCTTCAAAAAGCCGTCCGCGGCGAGATCGCCGCCGACCTTGCGCATCTTGTCGCTGAACACCGGATCGTATTCGACCCAATGCCCGTCGCCGTCGACGATCGGATGGTCGATTTTTGAACGAACCTGCTCAGGGGTCATATGCGCGCTCATGATCTGCTCCGAGGAAGTGGCTAGTGCAGCGCACAGTATCCTGAGCCAGCTGATGATGAGCGCCAACCATGATTTGCCCGCGAGGCCTGCATTGCGCGCATGCATGACCCGATAAAACCGGCCGCACACCTCCGCCTGGGCCGCCGGCACAGCTTCGGGATCGCGAGTAGAACCCGCGCCGCACGAGCGGGTAGAAGTGAAAGCTTGTGAAGCAATGGAAACGACCGGGAATGCTATATGAGATTTATAAACTCGTTTCCAAAACTAGTGAAAGCGGTGTCGAGGCCTCGCAGTTTCTCGGCTCCGCTCGTCGCCTCGGATACGCTCGCCCGTCAACTTCGCGGCGCCGCGGGAGCCGCCGAAGACGGCGGCGGCGAGGCGGAATGGTCGGCGGGCGCGTCGGCGGCGGCCACCGGCGTCGGCGGCAAAGCCGGGAGGCATTTGGCGACCAGTACCGTCAAGTCGAGCATCCCCAAACCGATGGCGATCGCGAGCAGCCAGGCATTCATCTCGTTGGCGATGCGATCGAGGCGAACCATGCGCTGTTTCATCCGAGGCCCCGTGTAAACTCGTCCGAACTCAGTTTAGAACAGATATAATCACATTTGCTGCGATGCAATATCATATTTTGCAATCGGTTATGCAAAATGTGGGGGCTTATGCTGCGCCGCAAGATGAGCAATTGGCGGAGATCGACTCGCCCGGGCGCGCGCTTTCCTCAGGAATCTGGCACCATTACACCGCCGAAGCCCGCCTCTGCCGTCGGTTTGGCCGAGGATATTTCCGGGCCCCGCCTGGTCACGATCCGCCGTAGACCGGGATGACCGCGCCGCGGGTCACCCGGTTTTCCGCAGAGGCGAGAAAGGCGATCAGCCGGGCGATATCCGCCGGCATCACCCATCGGCTGAAATCCGCCCCCGCCATCGCCGCCCGGTTGGCCGGCGTGTCGAGGATCGAGGGCGCCACCGCGTTGACCCAGATCTCGTCGTCGACGGTTTCCTGGGCCAGCGCCTGAGTCAAAGCCGCGACCGCGGATTTGGATGCGGTATAGGCGATCATCCCAGCGCCGAGGCGCGGCTCCAGCGCCGGCCGGGCGGCGACGTTGACGATCCGTCCGCCTTTGGCGCCGCCGGGGCCCGGCTCCCGGCGCGTGCGGAAGGCGGCGACGGCCGCCGCCGAGCACAAAAAGCACGACAACGCGTTGATCCGAAACTGCGCGGTAAAATCGGCCGCCGAGGTCTCGGCGACCGGCGCCATCGCGAACCCGCCGGCAAGGTGGATCGAGGCCCACAGCGGCGGCAGCGCCTGGTAAAAACCGTGGACCGCGCCCTCGTCGGCGACATCGACATCGCGCGCGATGTGCACGCCGGCGTCGCTGGCATAGGGGAGATCCGCAAGCTCGGCCGGCACCAGATTGGGCACATGGCAGACCGCGCCGGCGGCGCGCAAGGCCGCAACGACCGCGCGGCCGAGGCTCCCGGTCCCGCCGGTCACGACGACATGGCTGCCCGCAAAATCGACCATGACGAGGCCTCCCACCCGATCTTCGGCGCCATCATAATCTGGCTTAGGCAAAATTGACGCCGGGTTTGCGGGAATGGCGGGCTTGCGGATTTCGAGGGCCGGACGCCACGCCGCCCCCCTGCCCGCCCCGGGGGGAAACCATTCCTTCGTCGCCAATGTTTCCAGAGTATGACCCAAACACGGCAACCGCGATCTAGACGAGCCGCCGTGGCAATTGGATTGCACTGAAAAAGGTGAACGCGTGAAGGCCGCAGAGAAGGAGAAATGCCCAAGCATAAGCGGTTCGTTTCGCTATTCTAGGTAGGGCGCGAGCACATTTTCGATCCATTTCATGAATGCGCGGACTCGGCGCGACAGGTTGCGCCGATGCGCTACTACGAGGGACACGGCAAGCGACCGGCGACCAAAGTCGGGTAGAATTTCCACCAGCGCTCCACTCTCTAAGTATCGGCCAATCCCCAAGAGTGGCGCCTGAATCAGGCCAAGACCGGCGAGGGCAGCGGCTTCGTAGGTTTGTGCGCTGTTGACGTGCAGCGCACCTGGCAACTGAAGTGTCGCGTAACTTTCGCCGTCCGGATATTCCCATCCATAGGGTCTTGCGCCCAGCGTCGTCCCAAAGTGAATTGTCCGGTGTTCCTGGCGCTGGAGATCTCCCAGCGATTGAGGGACGCCATAGCGCGCAAGATAGGCGGGACTGGCAGCGTTGGCCATGCGCAACAGGCCCAATGGGCGGGCAATCAGCGTCTCGTCCCCAATGGGTCCAAGCCGCAATACACAGTCGAACCCCTCTTGAACCAGATCGACTTGCCGATCCGTACTCGACACCTCCAGCTCCAACTCTGGATGAGTCGCCATGAAATCCGGTAAGGCCGGCACGATCGTTGTCCGTGCCACCTCGGTCGGAAGATCGACGCGTAGACGCCCGCGAAGTGCCACGCGATCGCCTGCGAACATTGAGTGGAGATCGTCAACGTCTGCGAGCAGATCGCGGGCCCGTGCATGAAATACGCGTCCGTCTTCCGTCAACTGCACGCTGCGCGTCGTCCGGTGCAGAAGCCTGACGCCGACATCTTCTTCCAGCTTCCGGACCGCCGTTGAGGCCCTTCCCTTCTGAATGCCCAGGCTATCGGCTGCGTGGGTGAAGCTCCCCATTTCCGCTACCGTTATGAAAATGAGGATGGGTTCGAGATTCTGCATTTTCGTGCCTCGGTATTGTTCACCACAGAGAGAACAGTGAGTTCATTTCCTCGGTGTTTATCATACCTAAGAGACACAGTAAGCTCCGAATATGGGATCCCCCCATCGGAGAATGACAAGTGTCCGAAACTATGAACCTGCATCAGGTGCCTGAAACTATGACCTTGCATCGCGCCCTGTGGGCCGGCCGGATAATGAGCGCGTTTGTCGTTATCGCTCTGGTGGCAGACGGCACTATTCAGCTTTTCGCGCCGGCACAGATCGCGAGCATGTTGCAGGAAACCGGGTTCGCGATGGACCTGACCCATGTCGTGGGTCCGATCATCCTCGTCTGCGCCCTCCTTTACGCCATCCCGGCCACCGCCGTCCTCGGCGCGATCCTAGTGACGGGCTTTTTGGGAGGTGCCATCTGCGCCCATGTCCGCATCGGTGAGTTGGGATCGCCGCCGGAAATCGTTTCGCTGCTTCTGGGCGTGATGACATGGGGCGGCCTCTACGCGCGCGATCCCCGAATCCGCGCCATTCTGCCGCTCATCCGTTGAATCAACACGGGCAGTGCTCTGTTCCTCAAGATCAGGAGAAAACGCATGTTTTTAGTAATGGGAATCACGGGAAAAGTGGGCGGCGCAACGGCAGAACATCTGTTGGCGCACGGCAAGGAAGTACGCGCGCTAGTCCGCAATCGCGAGAAGGCGTCAAGCTGGGCGAACCAGGGCGTGGAACTGGTTGACGGTGATTGGAGTGACTCGGCCGCCATCAGGCGGGCACTTGAAGGCGTCGAAGGCGCGTTTGTCATGTTGCCGGCTGTCTGGGCCCCCGCGGCCGATTACAAAGAAGCCAAGGGCGTGATTGCGAACTATGTCGAGGCGCTCACCAAGGCAGCGCCGCCGCGGGTGGTAGCGCTTTCGTCGATGGGTGCGAACAGGACCAGCGGGCTCGGGATGATCACGGCCTTGTCGCTTCTGGAGCAAGGTTTTCGGGACCTGACATTCGCAATCGCATTTGTGCGCGCAGGTGGCTTCTTCGAAAACTTCCTCTACGGCTTGCAGGTCGCCCAGGGCGGAACGCTACCGGTCTACTACAATCCGACAAACCGGAAATCGACCATGGTCGCGACGAACGACATCGGCGCGGAAGTCGCAACCCTTTTGACCGGGCCAGCGTGGTCAGGACAGCGCGTCGTCGAGCTTGGTTCGATGATCAGCGCGGATGAAGTCGCGGAGCAATTGGGCGACGTCTTGAATCTCGACGTGAAAGCCGTTGCAGTCCCGCGTGCAGGGTGGGCGGAAGTGTTCGAGCAGTTCGGCATCCCGAAGGGCCACACCGGACCTGCCGAAGAAATGTTTGAGGCCGTGAATGCAGGATGGATGGACCTCGGAGTCGAGGGTACGGAGCACGTAGCGGGTACGACATCCGCACGCGACGTCTTCGCGGCGGCCCAGAAGGCCGTGACGGCGTGAACCGCGACGTTCACACCAATGAAGATCGAGATCGAACATGAAGGTTGTTGTTTTGGGTCCAACGGGCGGAACCGGACGGCTGATCGTCCGCGACGCCCTGGCAAAAGGCCATTCCGTCGTTGCCCTGGTTCGCTCGAAGGCCCGCGCCCTGGATCTCCCCGGGAGCAGACATGATCGAGGGCGATGCCCGTGACGAGGGTGCCCTCATTCGCGCCTTGGACGGCTGCGATGCCGGCCACGGCACGGGTCGCGATGATTACCGCCACCCAATGCCGTTCCGCGCGGGCGCTGCTCGGCTGGTCGCTGGCCAAGCTCGCCGCCGCCGCTTCTGTGTCCCAGCGCGACATCGACGATTTCGAACTGGAACGCCGGGTGCCGGATGCTGCGAGCCTCGACGCGATCGAGCATGCCTTTACGGCGGTTGGCGTCGCCTTTTCGCCCGATGGCGACATTCGGATGGTCAACCTAGGCGAGGCTAGCCGCTGAACACCAGCCTCATCCGGCGCTGCCCGGGACGCTGTCTTGGATCGACAAACCGACGAATTCGCTGGCCCCTTGCCGGTTGATCAGCAGCAGGATGTTGCCGTTCTTAGCCGCGTCGCGCCCGACGACCTTGGCCGGATGCCGGCTCTGGTCCCGAAAGATGACGGTGACCTTCTCGGCGTTGGCGACGACATGGTTGTTGGTGACAATGTAACCCTGGAGATCGATGATGAAGCCTGAGCCGAGCGCCAAGATTTTTTGCCCCTGGCTCGGGACAGGAAATGGATTCTGGAAAAAGCGCCGCAGGAATTGGTCAGATGGCGTACCCTTTGGCCGCTGTTGTGGGAAGGTTCCGGCGTTTTCGTCCTGATCGGCGCCGCCGGTTTGATCCTGCATCGCCGCCTGCTGGTTTAGCTGGACCGAGGTGTTGACGACCGCCGGCAGCACATGCTGAGCCAGTGGGGCGAGGCTCGGCAGCGCGATCGGGCCGGCCTCCTACTGCCCTGGGTGAGATTGCGGCCGCCGGCCGCGCCGGAGCTCTCGCCGCGGCGACAGCCGGGGCAAGCAACAGTGCCGCACAGGCGGCGCTCGCCGGTCCGGAGCAAATTCTGTTGACTGTCATCTTGGGCGACCTTGATTAAATTCCGCTAACGGGCCCGGGTCCTGTTGGAGAAATTGCGCCGCGGTGGCAAAAGTTCCGGGCCGCGGGGCGGCCTGCGGCGCGACGGCGCCGGGCGGCGAAATCGGCTGTTGCCGAAATCAGTTCAGCCGACGAAAAGGCGATACTGGTGGCAGACGGAGAGGCATAGATGCGATCCTTGCGGGGCTTTGTCTCGGAGATGGCGGGGAGGCTGCCTTTCGCCGCGCTCGCCCAGAGATTGTTGCCGCGGGGCCAAACCGACGGGCTCGAACCCTCGGTCTACGGCTTCATCCTGCGCTACAGCTGGCGCGAGCAGGTCTATGTCGTCGTCATGACCTTGCTGTCGTTTCCGTTTCTTTACTGGTCGCTCGACCTGCCAAAACAGATCATCAATCGCGCCATCTCCGGCAAGCATTTCCCGCAATCGTATTTCGGCATCGAACTCGACCAGATCCCCTATTTGCTGGCGCTGTGCCTGGTTTTTTTTCTGCTGATCCTGGTCAACGGCTGGTTCAAGCTGCACGTCAACGTCAAAAAGGGGCAGCTCGGGGAGCGCATGCTGCGGCGCCTGCGCTACGAGCTCTACCAGCGCGTGCTGCGCTTTCCGCTGCACCACTTCGATCGCGTCGCCTCGGGCCAGATCGTCGCGATGATCACCGCCGAGCTGGAGCCGGTCGGCGGCTTTGTCGGCGAAGCCTATGCGGTGCCGATCTCGCAGGCCGGGACCTTGCTGACCATCCTGTTCTTCATGTTCGTGCAGAACCCGGTGCTAGGGGCCGCGGCGTTGGCCTTTTATCCGCTGCAAGGCTACCTGATCCCAAAGATGCAGCGCGTCATTCGCGCCCTCGGCCGCGCTCGGGTGCGCAAGATCCGCGGTCTCTCGGACCGCATCGGCGAAACCATCGCCGCCCGCGTCGAGATCCGGGTCAATGACAGCGCGCAATACCAGCTGGCGGAGATCGCCCAGCGCCTCGGCGAAATTTATGATCTTCGGCTTGAGATCTACAATCGCAAATTTTTTGTCAAATTCTTAAATAATTTGATCGGCAATCTGACACCGTTCTTTTTCTTCGTTATCGGCGGATATTTCGTCATTAAGCACAGCCTATCGTTCGGCGCGCTCGTCGCCGTGCTCGCCGCCTATAAAGACATGTCGTCGCCGTGGAACGAGCTGCTCAATTACTACCAGAACCAGCAGGATGTCGCGATCAAGTACGAGCAGGTCGTCGAGCAGTTTAATGTTGCCGACATGGTCGACCGGCATTTGCTGCTCGAAATCCCGGAGCGCGTCGAGCCCTTCGCCGGCGAGGTCGCGGCCGGCAATGTCGACGTCGTCGACCCCGACGGCATCCATCTTCTCGAAGGCGTCGACTTCGCGTTTCCGCTCGGCGCCGATGTCGGGATCGTCGGCCAAAGCAACAGCGGCCGGAACCTGCTGCCGCAGCTGATGGCGCGGCTCGAAAGTCCGACGAGCGGGCGGCTGACGATCGGCGGCGCCGACCTGACCACGCTGCCCTTCGCGGTGTCGGGTCGCCGCATCGGCTATGTCGGCCCGACAAGCTATCTGCTGTCGGTGAGCGTGCGCGACAACCTGCTGCTCGGGCTGCGCCACCACCCGCACGAGATCGACGACGGCGACGGTGCAGCGCGGGCAGAGCGCGCCCGGCGGCTCGAGGAGGCGCGCCAATCGGCGAATAGCGAGTACGACATCGCCGCCGATTGGATCGACTACGAGCAGGCGGGAGTGTCCGACATGGCGGGGCTCGAGGCCCGCATCCTCGAGGTGCTGCGGCTCGTCGATCTGGACAACGACGTCTATCTTCTCGGGCTGCGCGGGCGGGTTGACCCCGAGCGGCAGCCCGACATCGCTGCGCGCATCGTCGAGGCCCGCCGGGTGCTGGCCGAACGGCTCGCCAAAAACGAGCAGGCCCACCTGGTCGAGCGTTTTGACCCCGATCGCTACAACATCAATTCGTCGGTCGGCGCCAACCTGCTGTTTGGCACCCCGATCGGGCCCGATTTCGAAGGCGACGGGCTCGCCCGCAGCGATTACGTGCTGGGCGTTCTCGCCGATCTCAAACTGCCGCGCGATCTGATCGCCGTCGGCGAAAAGCTGGCGCGGACAAGCGTCGAATTGTTTTCCGGCATGCATCCCGAACATCAGTTCTTTGAGGAGTTCAGCTTTCTCGGCGCCGACGAACTGCCGGCATTCGAGCGCATCCTGGGGCGCATCGACAAAACCGGGTTGGAAAGCCTGCGGCCGGAGGAGCGGCTGCGGCTGCTCGGCCTCGGGTTGAAGCTGGTCGCGGCGCGCGACCCGCTCGGCCTTGTCGGCGAGTCGATGCAAAAGCGCGTCGTCGAGGCGCGGCGCAATTTTGCCCAAGGGCTGCCAAAGGAACTGCGCGGCGCGGTCGAATTCTTCGATCCCGAGCGCTACAACGCCGCCGCTTCGATCCAGGAAAACGTGCTGTTCGGCACGATCCTGCGCAGCGAGGCCGGCAGCCGCGACCGCATAAATGGGGCGATGAGCGAATTGTTGGGCGAATTGGGGCTGCGTGAAACGATCATCGGCGTCGGGCTTGACTATCCGGTCGGCACCGGCGGCCTGCGCCTGTCCGAAACCCAGCGGCAAAAGATCGCGATTGCGCTGGCGATCCTAAAGCGGCCCGATCTCGTGGTGTTCAACGACGCCACCGCGGTGCTCGACGGGGTTACCGAAACCGCGATCATCGACCGGCTAAAGCACGAGCTCGACGGCCGCAGCTTGGTGTGCAGTCTGCACCGCCCGCGCCTCGCCTCGGCCTTCGACCAAATCCTCGTCATGGACCAGGGGCGGCTGATCCAGCAGGGAGGGTTTGAGGAATTGCAAAAATCCGGCAGCCCACTGGAGCCGCTGATGGCCGCCGAATAACCGCCGAGGGCGAGCGTCATCGGACCGGCGACGTCGGGCTGGCGCGAACTCACACCGCGACTCCCCGGCTCGTCCAAAGGACGATCGTGATGATCTAAAATGCGGGGCGCTTCACGAGCTGGAGGATAGCATGGCCTGGACCATCCTGCGCGGCGGCCGCGTGCTCGACATCGCCGCCGGCACCGCCGATTTCGGCGACATCCTGATCGAGGGCGACACGATCCGCGAGATCGGCCCGCCCGGCCTCCCGGCGCCGGCCGACGCGGCCGAGGTCTCGGCCCAGCGCCGGCTCCTCCATCCCGGCCTCGTCAACGCGCACACCCATGGCCACGGCAATCTCGGCAAAGGGATGGGCGACCGCTGGACGCTCGAACTTTTGCTGACCGCGGCACCGTGGATCACCGGCAACCGCAGCCTCGACGACCGCTATCTGTCGACCCAGCTGGGTGCGGTCGAGATGGTCATGAAGGGCTGCACCGCCTGTTACGATTTGTCCTTCGAATGGCCATTGCCGACCGCCGCGGGGCTGGCGCTGGCGGCGCAGGCCTATGTCGATGTCGGGATGCGCGCGGTGGTGGCGCCGATGGTCGCCGACCGCAGCTTTTTTGAGGCGATCCCGGGTCTGATGGAGGCATTGCCGGCGGCATTGCAGGCGCGCGCCGCCGAATTGCGGCTGCCGCCGGCCGAGGCGACGCTCGCCGGGATGCGCGCCGCCCTCTCCGGCTGGTCGATCGACCGCGACCAGGTGCGCCCGGCGGTGGCGCCGACGATCCCGCACCATTGCTCGGACGCGTTCGTATCGGGCTGCGTCGATCTCGCGCGCGAGTTCGACGTTGCCTTGCACAGCCACGTCGCCGAGTCGAAGGTCCAGGCGGTGACCGGCATTCGCCTTTACGGCATGACCCAGACGGCACACCTCGATGCGCTCGGCGTGCTCGGGCCGCATTTCACGGTCGCGCATGGGGTGTGGCTCGACCATGACGACATGCGCCGGCTCGGCGACCACGGCGCCTCGGTCGCGCACAATCCCGGCAGCAACATGCGGCTCGGCGGCGGGCTCGCCGATACCCGCGGCATGCTCGAACGGCGGGTCAATCTCGGCATCGGCACCGACGGCGCCAATTGCTCGGACAACCAGAACATGTACGAGGCGATGCGGCTCGCCTCGCTCGCCTCCAAGGTGCAGGGGCCGGATTGGCGGCGGTGGCTCTCGACCCGCGAGGCGGCCTTGGCGGCAACCGAGGGCAGCGCCCGCGCCCTCGGCTTTGACGGTAAAATCGGCCGGCTGATGCCCGGCTACAAAGCCGACATCGTCATGCTCGACCTCGACCACCCAAATTGGCTGCCGTTGAACGACCCGGTCAACCAGCTGGTCCACACCGAGGACGGGACCGCGGTTGCGAGCGTCATGATCGGCGGCCGAATGATCGTCGACAACCGCCGGCTCGTGACTGTCGATCTCGCGCGGCTGAGCGAGCGGGTCGAAGCGGCTCGCGAGCGGCTCGCCGCGGCCAACGCCGACAACCGGCGCCTCTACGAGGCGCTCGAACCGGTGGTCGGCAGCCATTGCCCGGGCATGGCGCGGGCTCCCTACCACATCCACCGCTACGGCGCCTCGCTCGACGATTGATCGGGTACGGACGAGATTTCAGCCGCCGCCGAGGGTGATTTCGACCCGCCGGCTGGCGATACCCGGATTATCGCCGGTCTGGCCGCGTCCCGTTCGCACCACCCGGTTCGCCGCGACCCCGTCCGCCACCAGCGCGTCGGCTACGGTCTGCGCGCGCTGCTGCGACAACGCCACGTCGGCCGGCGGACTGCCGGCGCTGTCGGTGTAGCCGACAACGGTGACAGGAGCCGCCGGCTCGTTGTTCGCCCGCTGCGCCGCGAGAGCGATCAAGCTGCGGGCATCGGAGTCGAGTTGCGCCGATCGCTCCGGAAAGTAGACGATGTAGGGGCCTTGCGAACCAAACAGAGAGCAAGCCGTGAGTACGAGGGCAACACAGCAAAGTGTAAGGTACCGCATTTGCAGATCACTCCGGCAAACGCCCGTTCAGGCAGGGGAGCTGTTCCGATCGGGGGTTGGATTGCGGCGTAGCGCGTTGTCGGGTTCGGCGGCGTCTCGAACCGCGGTAAACCCTTCCCATCCGGCGCGGCGCAGCCCGCAAGCCGGGCAGTCGCCGCAGCCGTAGCCCCATTCGTGAGAATGGCCGCGGTCGCCGAGATAGCAGCTGTGGGTCTCCTCGCGAATCAGTTCGACCAACGCGTCGCCGCCGAGCGCGCGGGCGAGCCCCCAAGTCGCGGCTTTGTCGCGCCACATCAGCGGGGTGTGGACCACAAAGCGATGGTCCATGCCGAGCGACAAGGTCGCCTGCAATGCTTTCAGCGTGTCGTCGCGGCAGTCGGGGTAGCCCGAATAATCGGTCTCGCACATGCCGCCGACGAGATTTCGCGCGCCGCGCCGATAGCCGACCGCCGCCGCCAACACAAAAAACATCAAATTGCGGCCGGGGACAAAGGTATTGGGCAGGCCAGTCTTGTCGAACGCGATCGCGGTGTCGCGGGTCAGCGCGGTGTCGCTGATCTGCCCCACGACGCCGCAATCGACGAGGTGATCGCGGCCGAGCCTCTTGCTCCAGTCCGGGAACTCGCGGCGCAGACGCGCGATCACCGCGATGCGGCAGTCGAGCTCGACGCGATGGCGTTGGCGGTAGTCAAAGCCGATCGTCTCGACCTCGGCAAAGCGCGCGAGCGCCCAGGCGAGACAAGTCGACGAATCCTGGCCGCCGGAGAAGAGGACGAGCCCGTTCTCCGGCTGGGTTTTTGGCGGCTGGCGCGCGGCGGTCACACCTCACGAGATACCCGTTTGGCGAGCGACGATCAACCGCCGCGCGCCCGGCCCGGCGACTCGCTAGCCTGCGCGCTTGACCAGGCTGGCGACCAGAAAGCCGACGGCAAACGCGACGGCGAGGCTCGTCAGCGGGTTGTGCTCAACCGTCTCCGAAACGGTACCGACCGCCCGCCCGCCTTGATCGCGCAGCTCCTTAGCGACCTCGATAGCGCGCTCCTGCGTCTCGCGGGCCCATTGCTCGCTGGCCTGCGTCCAATCCTTGATCGAGCGCGACGCCTGGTCTACGACCCCACGGAGCTTCTCAACCGCTTCGCTCGCCTGGTCGAAGCCGAACCCGGTCGCATTGCCGGTGCCGCCCGCGTGTTCTCCGCTCTCCTGCTTTTCCGCCATAACTGCTGCTTTCCCCAGAATTAAAACCGAGTCGTCATCGGGGAAAACACTCGGGGATTGAAATCGCTCCGCGCGGCATCGACCCGGCGTTCGAAAAACGCTGGTATACTCGAAGGCGAACCTCCGGCGGAGAAGCCATGAGCGCCAATTCCAACCCCTATCTGGCACTGGGCGTGCGGCCGTTCATCAATTGCTGCAGCGTGCGCACGGTGCATGGCGGTAGCCTGATGCTGCCGCAGGTGCGCGAAGCGATGGCCGCGGCGTCGCGCTGGTTTGTCAATCTCGACGAACTGATGGAGGCGGCGGGCCGGCGTCTCGCCGAGCTGACCGGCGCCGAATGGGGCATCGTCACCTGCGGCAGCGCCGCGGCGGTGGCGCTCGGGACCGCCGCCTGCGTCGCCGGCAACGACCCGGTCAAGATGCTGCGCCTGCCGTTTACCGACGGCATGGTCAACCGCGTCGTCATCCCGCGCACCCAGCGTTTCGCCTATGACCAGGCGGTGCGGATGATCGGCTGCCACATCGTCGAAATCGACACCCGCGCCGAGCTCGACCGGGCCTTGGACGAGCCGGTGGCGATGGTCGTGCTGCTCGGCAAGCAGGAGCATCTGTGTCCGGTGCGGCTCGAGGAATTCGCCGCGATCATGAAGCCGCGCGGCATCCCGATCATGGTCGACGCCGCCTCCGAGCATCTCGAACGACCGAGCCCGTGGCTCGAACGCGGCGCCGATCTCGTCGTCTACAGCGGCGGCAAATTCCTGCGCGGCCCGCAGACCAGCGGCTTGCTGCTCGGCGCCAAACCGCTGGTCGAGGCGGCGTGGCGCAACGCCTCGCCGCACCAGGCGCTGGGCCGGCCGATGAAGGTGTCAAAGGAAGACATCGTCGGTGTGTTGACCGCGGTAGAACACTGGTTTGCCGAGCGCGACGGCGCCGCCGAACAGCAGAAATGGCATGACGACCTCGCCACCATCGCCGACCAGGTCGGGCGGCTGCCGGGTGCGGCGAGTGAGGCGATCGCGCCTGAGGGGGTCGACCTCGTGCCGCGGCTGCGGATTTCGTGGGACCGCGCGCGATATCCGATCGACGGGCTCGGGTTGCGGCAGCGGGCGCTCGACGGCGCGCCGCGGATCATGCTCGACGACAATTCGGCGACCGAGAATTCGATCGAGATCGACCCGTTTCAATTGCAGCCGGGCGAGGCGGCACAAGTCGGCGGCGCCATCGCGGCGGTGCTCAGCACCTCGCGGCAGGATCGGATGAAGCAGCCGCAGCCGGCCTCCGTCGAGATCGGCGGCGAGTGGGAAATTTGCGTCGATTTTCTGCACGGCGCCCGCAGCCATCGGCTCAGCATCGAGCAGCGCGGCTCCGATCTGTCGGGGCGTCAGCGCTCGGCCGGCTTCGAGGGGCCGGTCAGCGGCTCGCTGCGCGGTGCCGCGGTGCGGCTGGCGTTTTCCTCGCGCTACGAAGGCACCACGATCTCGTACCTGTTCGAAGGCGAAATCCGCGACGGGCGGATGAGCGGCACGGCACTGCTCGGCGCCGCCGGCGATCAAAACGCCGGCATCCTCAACCGCAGCCAGTTCGGCCCGGGCCGCTGGCGGGCGCAGCGGGTGGCGTGACGAGGACGTCGCGGCGGCGTGCCGATCGCAAACTTGTGCGGATGAACCCACGATTCCCCTCTCCGCCCTGAAGGGCGGAGAGGGAGGGGCCCATTGCGACGCAATGGGAGGGTGAGGTGCGCGCCGGCAAGCGCGGGGCTTCCCCCACCTCATCCGACCCTCTCCGCCCCCAGGGGCGGAGAGGGAGTGAGGTTTCGGCAGTCCGCGCATGGGTGTTCCGATCAACGGACCTTTGCTTAGAATGAAGTGCTCGATGCTCTCTGCGTCTCGGTGGTGACCAAACAAAGGGGGAGTGATGGAACAGCGCAATGCGATCGTCACCGGCGGGCTGCGCGGGCTCGGCCTGGCGATGGCGCTGGGGCTCGCGCGCGACGGCTGCCGGGTGCTGGCGGTCGGCCATATCGAGACCGACGTTGCTGCAATCGAGCGCGAGCTAGACGGCACGCCGCTCGCGGACCGCGTCTACCCGCTGGTCGCCGATCTGCGCCGCCCGCAAGAATGCAACCGCGTCGTCGCCGCGGCCGAAGCGCGGTTCGGCGGGATCGACATTCTCGTCAACAATGCCGGGCTGACCTTCACCTATATCGACCCGGCGCGCTACCGCCGGCCGACGATGCAAAAGTTTTGGGAGGTCGGCGACGAGATCGTCGACAATGTCGTCGCGACCAACTACCTCGCCGCCGACCGGCTGGCGCGCCGCGCGGCATCCGGCATGGTGGCGCGGGGGTGGGGCCGCATCGTCAACGTCACGACCAAGCTCGACACGATGAACCGCGCCGGGACCCACCCCTATGGCGCCTCGAAAGCGGCACTCGAAATGGCGACCGAGGTATGGGCCAAGGAAACCGAGGGGACCGGGCTCACGGTCAACATCGTCAACCCCGGTGCCGGCGCGAACACGCCGGGCATGGCCGACGAAATGCGCGCAATGAGCCGCGACGGGCGGGCCGCGCGCCTCGTCGAACCCGACGAGATGGCGCCGCCGTTGCTCTATGTCGTCTCGCGTGAAGCCGACCAGGTCAATGGCTGGCGCTTCGACGCCAATCTGTGGGACGCGTCATTGCCCCCCGTCGAGGCCGCCCGCCGCGCCGGCCGCCCCGCCGGCTTCCAAATGCACCCGCAACGGGACTGAGAAAGCACCGACCGATAAATCCCCCTCGCCGCCCTCGGGGGCGGAGAGGGGTGAGGTGGGGGAAAACCCCGTGCGTGCCCACGTCTCGCGCCGTCGCCGCCACCTCACCCTCCCACGCCTGCGGCGCGGGCCCCTCCCTCTCCCCCTGAAGGCGGAGAGGGAGTAGTAGCGCCCGTCGCTCCTGTTCCTCTCCGCCCCCGGGGGCGGAGAGGGCTGGGGTGAGGTGGGGGAAGCCCGGCGCTCAGCAGAACGCCCACCTCACTCGGGTCACAGCAGCCGGCCCTGCGCGCCGGTGGCTTCGCGGGCGGCGGTGCGGAAGGTGGCGGCGGCGTCGATGCGCGGGATGCGCGGGCGCACACCCTGGAACAATTCGGCAAGCGTGATGATCTGGATTTTCGGCACCGCCTCGAACGGCCCCGCGAAGAGGCGCGCGGCCGACGCCTCGCGCTCCATCGCGCGCGTCGGCAACGCTAACGAGATCAAGACGCCGACCGCCGCCTTCTCGCGCTCGACGACGGCGATCAGGTCGCGCACCATGCTGACCCCGACATTGTCGCCGCCCTTGACCGAGACCAGCGCCTTCTCGGTCTTGTCCCTGTCGCTGCGGAAAAACAGGATGCCGTCGATGCCGCCATCGGCACCCTTTTTCTTGCCGCCATAGGGCCGCGCATCGACCAACGACACCGCCCACCACTGGAACTGGTATTTGTCGCGCCGCGCGAGGTCGACGGCACTTTCCAGATCCTTCGGGGTGCCGTGAACCTCGAAGGTGACGCCAGGAAACGCATCCTTCAACCGCCGCTCGATCAGCGAGATCGCCAGATGGGTAATGTCGATGCCGACCCAGGCGCGCCCCAATTTCTGCGCCGCATGGATCGTCGTGCCGCACCCGCAAAACGGGTCGAGCACCAGATCGCCGGGATTGCTCGACGCAGCGATTATTCGTTCAAGTAAGGCACCCGGCTTCTGCGTAGGGTAGCCGAGACGTTCGCGTGCTCGCATGTTGATGGGGGAAATATCCTCCCAAACGTCACCTATGGCCCGACCCTTGGAATCTTCCTCGTATCTGATCAGCCGCGGCCACGCGCCATCGGAGGGCAGATAAATTCTGCCCTCGGCAAAAAGCTGATCCAAGCGCTCCACCGTTGTCGTCCAATGCCGTCCAATCTCGGTCACGTCGAAACCGCGCCATATAGCGCCGCTTCTACCGCGCCGGATTCCGGGGGCGGTTAATTCACCGTGCTCGTAACGCCGGCCGTGCTGATCAACCCGTCGGTAATGGGAGGAGAGATGCTTTTCAGACAGCGGTTGGTAAGGACGGTTCCACGCATGCTCACCGGCTTGTCTCCCATAAAAGAAAATCACATCGTGCACCGGTCCCCACCTTAGTGCGGACGAATGTGTGCCGGTCCGCCTCCAAATAATCTCGCTAAGGAAATTCTGTGGCCTGAATATAGCGTCTAGCAAAAGCTTCAAATAATGGCTCGCGGTGGGGTCGCAGTGCAGGTAGAGCGAGCCGGTCGGCTTTAGGACACGGTGAAGCTCGATCAGGCGCACGGCCATCATCGCCAGATAGGCCATCATGTCGTTTTCGCCGAGAAACGAGCGCATCGCGCGCAGCAGTTCGGCGGCTTGCGTCGCGGTCGATGCGAGAACCGCGGCAAAGGCGCGCTCGGCCTCCTCGCCCCAATGCCAGGTGTCCTCGAAGGCTTCGATCTGCGCGTCGGCGGCCTTGCCCGACGGGCTTTTGAACAGGACGTTGTAATTCGCCTGGCTGTTGAACGGCGGGTCGAGATAGATCAGATCGACGCTGTCGCCGGCAATCTCGTGGCGCAGCACATCGAGGTTGTCGCCGTAGTAAAGTGTGTTCGTCATGCTCACCCCTCGTCGCATCTCCCTCGCCGCCCTTGGGGGCGGAGAGGGTCGGGGTGAGGTGGGGGAAACCCCGCGCTTGCCGGCGCCCACCTCACCCTCCCGTCGCGGCGCGCCGGGCCCCTCCCTCTCCCCCCGAAGGGCGGAGAGGGTAACTTATCTAGCGTCCAATTCTCGTCGGATGGTCTCTAGGACTCCGTCGAGATTGTCCATTACTTCGTTATTCCAGAAACGAATAACGCGATAGCCGCGGCGCACGAGTTGGCTGGTGCGGGTTGTGTCTTCCTCGTTCCGCAGCGCGTGCTGGCCGCCGTCGAGTTCGATGACGAGCTTTTGCGCGGGACAAGCGAAGTCGACGACGAACCGCCCGATCGGATGCTGCCGGCGAAACCGGTGTTCCGTCATTCGCTCGTGCAGTGCCCGCCACAATCGATGCTCGGCCGCGGTCGCATCGCGCCTTAGCCGTCTTGCGATCCTCCTCCGCGCACGGAGCACTGGCTTTGGTTCCTGCTATCCCTCTCCGCCCCCGGGGGCGGAGAGGGTCGGGGTGAGGTGGGGGAAACCCAGCGCCGGGGAGCCTCAGCTCCTCACACGTAGTGGCCGGCTTCGGTTTCGTCTTGGCCGCGGCCGGCGTTGATGGCGGTGAAGATCGGGGTCAAGACGATGACGACGATCAGATTGACGACCAGCGAGGCGAGGGCCGCGTAGGTCGGGATCGTCCAGCCGGCGAGGTGCAATGGGTAGATCGGCTTGAACCCTTGCGAGGCGGCCATCGCGGTGCCGGCGACGATGCCGGCGAGCCAGCCGAGAAACAGCGCGCGGTCGTGGAACCAGCGGGTGTAGAGGCCGCCGATCACCGCCGGCAGGGTCTGGATGATCAACACCCCGCCCAATAATTGCAGCTCGATCGCATATTGCAATGGCAGGCCGATAACAAACGCCAACGCGCCGAATTTGACGATCAACGACACCACCTTGGCCATCTTGGCTTCCTCGGCGGCGGTGCAATCCGGGCGCAGGAATTCGCGATAGATGTTGCGCGTCCACAAATTCGACGCGGCGATCGACATGATCGCGGCCGGCACCAAGGCACCGATCGCGATCGCGGCAAAGGCGACGCCGACAAACCATGCCGGGAACATCGCCAACAGCAACGCCGGGACCGCGGCATTCGGCCCGTATTGCTTGAAAAGCGGGGCGAATTCGGGGGCCTTGGCGACGCTCGCGGCGAGCGCCATAAAGCCCAACAGCGCGATCAGCGCTAGCAACAACGCATAGGCCGGCAGCAGCGCGGCGTTGCGGCTGATCGCCCGGCGGTTGCTGGCCGACAGCACGCCCGTCACCGCATGCGGGTAGAGGAACAAGGCGAGCGCCGAACCAAAGGCCAAGGTCGCATAGGCACTGTAGAGGCCGAGGCTCTGTCCCGGCGGCGCCGGCAGCAGGAGTTTCGCCGGCGGCA